>ERZ1673749.185-NODE-185-length-90070-cov-6.787669_pt1 | contig 90070 bp, 84 predicted proteins | sample MGYA00580204_ERZ1673749 | MGnify/ENA primary metagenome ERZ1673749 (study PRJEB41218, sample SAMN15661745) | gut metagenome | host: Homo sapiens | place: Canada: London | collected 2015-08-20/2019-03-30 | study: EMG produced TPA metagenomics assembly of...
GCCGTGAAAGGGCGATGTCTTAACCGCTTGACCATAGGGCCTCTAAAAAGGTTACTGTAAGAGTATAAAGTCTTTCCGAAACAAAGTCAAATCTTTTTTGCATATTTGATTGTTTTTTACCGGAGCTTAACGCAGGAAAAAATTTCTGTCTAAATATTATATAAAAACATGCCACTTTCTGTAAAGTCATTGGATTTGACAATCTGCCGTAACAGGCAGAGACACTTTGAGCGAGTTTCCCGGCTCCTTCCTTCTTATGGTTCTTAACTATCCGATGCATCCGATCGATGGGAACAAAAAAGTCCGAGCACAAAGCAGAAAATCGACCCGATGGAAAAAAGTACAAGCCCCTTCCCCAGGCTCGATCCTACCCAGTGGTTCCGGATGAGAACATCACCCGTTACCACTTTCTCTGGATCCAAATAGGCCATGGGCTTCCATGCTGCCGTGGAGGGAAAAAACGAGAGAAGCAGACCGCAGCCTCCTAAGAATAGGGCCAAGCAAACATAGACAGAGAATCGCTTTTTAAAAAAACGGACCCCATGGTCAAAAAGCTATATGCAAAAATTACCTGACTCACTGAAAGCAGAAAATTCTCCTGCAAGAAGATCCCCAGTGAGATCCAATCATAGCTGGCAGAAAAATTTCCTCCCGTCATTGGATTTTCCAGCTCCACAAGATAGCGAAGAAGGGGAAGGCCCATCACTCCTCTCGGATCAAAAGCCAAGCCCATGAGAAGCAAAAAGAGGATCATGGCTCCAAAATAGAGCAGGCTCCAGCCGAGTCCAACCGCAAATTTCTTAATATAAAGACCTCTGAGTTTTATCGGTTGCGTGTATAGAAGGGCCAGGTGGTTTCCCCCTTCCCGCTCCAAAAAGTAGCCGCTGGCAAACACAAAGGTTGAGCGGAGCAAAAGGACGAGATTTAAATTCTCCAATCAGATCATTCGCCAAAGAAGGACCGGAGATGACAGGTCATAGACAAGCTGTTGATCCAAAGCTTGCTGTAAATCGCCCGGTTTTCTCATTCGATCATATTGCGTCAAAGTCTGGTCGTAGTGAAACAGAAGAGGGCGGAGTCCTGCTTGACGAACCTTCTTACGAAATTCTTTCTTCACCTGCTGAGAAAAATTGCTTATTCTCCCCCGCTCCAAGTCCTGTGGCTTTAAAAGAAGGGACTCCGGAGCTAGTACAGGGGAAGCCATCTGCGCCGACTCTCCTTCCAATAAAGTCACTCCTTCCCGCAATAAATCATAGAAGTCGTCACCCTGTTTTTGTTTAAAGAGGGTGGGTAACTCTTTTTCTTTTTTCAGATACGCTTGGATGGCTACTGCTTGATTTCCGGTGAAAGAATCTTTTCCCCGGATCCGAATTCAAACCGGCCGACTCCATTCCCTGAGTATCTTCCAAAAGCGTCTCCAGACGAAATCGACTTAAATTATCTGTCAGATAGATTTCCTGGAAACGATGGACATCTTGGTATTGAAGAAAAAATTGCACGACAAGGAAGAAGAAGGAAAGCCCAAAGATAAGTGCCACATGGGAACTTCGCCAAATTTTTAAATTTTCCCATGCCTTCCCCGTGTAACGGCTGTCTTCTTTGGTGATTGATTTCCCGGTTCCTATTTTTTGATCAAGAACGACGGCCAAAACGACAAGAAATCCAATAGAAAGCAAGGTTATAAAAAGAGTTTTATCCGCGGGTAGGCAGGTCCTCTACTCGGCATGCCTTCGTTAAGACGTGTGGTGTAGGAAAGCAAGTGTCGGTAAGGATCCCATCGATCAAAATTTTCCATAAGCTTACTGTTCGCTCTTCTCACGAACGCAAAAAAAGAAATCACAACAACGAGATCGTTAAAAAGAGCTGCGCTTTTTCTGGAAAACATAGAGCCAAAGCATAGGCCCAGAGAAATAAAAAGAAGGGAAAACAGAAGAAAAAGTCCTGCCGCAAGGAGGAGATAAAGGAATAGCGGACGATGAAAAAGGTAGGCCGGAAGGGGGTAAAACAGTTCTTCCCAGCCTCCCACGAAACAAGGCAGGAGAAGGGAAAATATAAAGATACAGAAACAATAAAGAAGGGCTATTCCGCTCAATGCCAATAGGCGAGCGAAAACAAACGACCAACGAGGTCTTGGCTGGGCCCAAAGGAAATCGTGGCTTCCCCCCCTCATGCTCTTCCCACTGACAAAAAAGAGTGCATCCAAAAAGCATAAGCAGAGGAAGGAAACCAAAATACAATGGATGGTTTTGATAAAACAAATCGCCGCATCCTCTTCCCTCTCCTTCCACAAATTGCTGAGGAGACGTCCCCCGCTTTTTCAAAAGCCGCATAGAGATCCTTGGTATAGGCAATCGTCTCTCGGTCTTCCCGGGATTGTTTCACATCATATTTTGAAACGAAGGCTTCCAGGTCTTGAAGAAAAGAGGAACTTACCAGTGGAAAGTTCAATGCTTGGCTGCCTGGTGCCTGCTGATTAAACCGGTTCCAGAACGACCTCACCTGTTAACTTAATTTTCCGTAATCCCGGTTCATTTCTTTTGAGGCCCCTTCGATTTGGTCCCGACTCCGGTTCAAAGCGGTCTCCTGTTCTTCTGCCATTCGTATCTTCCAGCCGTTCTCCTGTGCCAAGCGATCGAGTAGGCCCACACATACCGGAAACTCACTTTTTAACGTAATTCCATTTTCTGAGCGAAAAAAACTTCCATATCAGACCAACAGGAAGGCAAAAAGATAAAGTCTCTTTTTTAGAATCTTTAAAAATTCAAATCGAATCATGGAAAACTTCCTCTCTCAGAAAAAGGCCAATAAATGGATAAGAAACATAAGAAAGCTGAAGAGACGAGCAAAAAAAGGTTTTATTGTATTATCTCATATCATCCCCGGCATCCTATCCATAAATCGTTCCCGAATACTTTACCGTACAAGCTTCCCCCTCCCCAATCTTGGCGTATTCCAACCGTTCATTTGCTTTCTTAATCTCATTATAGGTAAAAATGCTTTCTTAATCTCATTATAGGTAAAAAAGAATTTATTAGAAATCGTTTTTCTTTTTGAAAGAAATATTTCTGCTTCTTGTGTTATTTATTGACAGTATAAGCTTCAAAAAAAATAATTATCTATCTTATGATTAGGAAAAGCTTTGTTTATTGAAAAAAGGAGGAGGGGGCGAATGATTCTTCGCGTGAAGGGACTTACAAAAAGTTATGGAACGCATCCGGTGTTAACAAACTGCTCCTTTGAGATTCCAGACGCCCAGATTGTCGCTCTGGTCGGCCCCAATGGGGCAGGAAAGAGTACCTTAATGAACTGCTTGATGAACCTGATTCCCTTTGAAAAGGGTGAAATCGAAATTCTTGGGATGCAAAACAAGAATCCAAACATCTTTCACCGGGTCTCCTATATGAAAGACAATCGGGTTCTCTATCCTTATCTGAGTGGCTATGACCATCTCAGATATCTGTGTCATTTGCAAAAAGTGGAGGAAAAGCGAGTGGATGAACTGGCAGACCGCTTGGGCCTTCATCCTTACCTAACGAAGAAAACGGCAAACTATTCTCTGGGAATGAAACAACATCTGCTCTTGGCCATGGCCCTCGTCAACCATCCCAAATTTATCCTCATGGATGAACCTTTAAACGGCTTGGATCCGGATAGCATTATTCAAGTTCGCCATTTCCTCCAAGAACTGTATCAAGAAGGAACGACCATTCTCCTCTCCTCCCATACCCTCAGTGAGATCGATCGGATGACCAGTCATATTCTCTTTCTCCAAGGGGGACAGATTCTGGAGGAAGATATTTCTCAATATCAAAAGCTGGAATATGAAGTAGGGGTGGCTTCCTCTCAAAAGAAGAAGTTTTGGGAAAAACTCCGGCAAAGCCCTTGGGCACCAAAAGTGCGGCAAGAACGGGACTATTTTTCCATCACCGTGAAAGAGAAGGAGATTCGCCCTTTCCTTCAGTTTCTTTGCAAAACGGAGATTCCTCTCTCTCATTTTCAGACAAAACAGCTAGGCGCAGAAAGTCGATATCAGGAGCTCTTTCATCCCACAGAAAATACAGTAAATTAACGGAAATACAAAAAGCCCCCATACCTTCCTTTTCGAAGGATTAGGGGCTTTTTTTCGTTGAATACAATCACTTAAAAAATCAATTTTTCCAGATAGTCCAGCATCTCATCCACCGTATGGGCTCGGGAGCGAGCACAAATTTTAGCCGGCTTTCCGCAAAGAAAACAACTCCGCTCCGAGCAACCGACGTCCTGTCGACTCAGCTGGCCCTGCTGCGTATAGACATCCCAATCAAAAATCCGAGACCGATCGCTCTTTTCTTCCAAGCCGACCGTCCATCGTTTGAGACGAGTGGCCTCCCCTCCGTCAAGAACCCAGTAGACTTCCGGACCGGTCGGAAGGTCGAGCTTGACATCCTCCTGAGGGAAGGCAAGCGGAAAGTTCCAGCTTTGTCGAAAGAGTTCTCTTCCCTCCTCCGCAAGTCCCCGAATCCAGGAGTTGTTTTTCACCGGTCCCGGGATGTTTAAGGTAAGCATGACCAGGAGCCTACGAGGATCTCCCTGTAATAATTCCCGAATATGGGTTTGTCGCTCCTCTCTCCGGTCTAAGACCTGGAGCAAGCTCGGCTGGTCTCCTTGGGCAAAGTGGGGATGACTCACTCTTCCACCTTGTCGACCGTATCCAGGATGGTTCCATCTCGGTAGACGCTATAGGCGATGGGCTTTCCGGACCGAGGCCGCTTTTTGGGGGTTCCCGTAAACGAAAGAACCTTATCGTGAAGCTCTTCAATGGTTTTCAGCTCCACCTGCTTACAATCTTTGAGCTTATCGATGAGGTCTTGACGCTTCGGGTTGACCGCCACACCATAGTCGGTCACGAGAATATCCACGGCTTCTCCGGGCGTGGTCACCGTACGAACCGAATCCACAACCGCCGCCATTCTTGCATTGAAGAGCTTGGTGGTAATGATGGATACCTTGGCTCCCGTTGCGGTATCGGCATGGCCACCGGATCCTCCGAGGATGATGCCGTCCGAGCCGGTCGTAACATTGACATTGAAATCCAGATCGATTTCGGAACAACCCAGGATGACCGCATCCAATTTTCCCGCCACATGGTCGGGGTTGTCCGGATTGGCATAGAGGTCGGCGGAAATCTTGTGGTGGTGGTCATTCTCCCCCGCCGATTTTGCGGCATCAATGTCAAAGCCCTGCACATCGTAGAGATCCTCAAAGAGCCCTTCCTCCAACATGTTGACAAAATAGCCGGTGATTCCGCCGCAGCCAAAGCTGCCTTTCAAGTTCCGCTCTTTCATCAGGGAGCGAACCTCTGCCGCAACCGCGAGGGAGGTTCCGCCCGCCCCCGTTTGGAAGGATAGGCCGTCTTTGATGAGACCCAGGGCATCCATGACCCGGGCGGTTTGGTTGGCAATTCGAAGACCGATGGGGTCCTTGGTCACCTTGGTGGTCCCTGAGACGATGCCGGTGGGATCGCCAATCTGGTCCATGACATAAATATAGTCCACGCAACCTGCTTCGATGTCGGCTTTCTTCACCTGATCAACGGGATGATCGGTTAGCGCAACTACCACGTCTGCGTATTGGGCATCGGCAACCGCATAGCCCAAGGAGCCACAGGCGCTGGGCCCTTCGGAGCCGGAAATCGCACCGCTGGGATCCACGGCGGGAGCCGCCACGAAAGCAATGTCAATCTTGAGCTCCCCTTGGATGATGGAGCGGGGACGACCGCCGTGGGTGGTGATGTAGGCGGGATTCTTCAAAGCTCCTTTGCTGATTGCTTTGGCAACGGGCCCCGACATATAGCTGGTATAGACCGTGGTAACCGTCTCGTCCTTCATCATCTCCGCCAGCGGTTCATGACAGGGAAAAAGGGAACTTGCTGCCAAGGTAATGTCCTTGAGGCCTCTCTTATGAATCTCTTCCATGACCTTGTTCAGGACGAAATCTCCGTTTCTCATGTGGTGATGAAAACTGATGACCATGCCGTCTTTTAAAGGAAGCCGGTTAAAAAGCTTGCCCCAATCCTCCACCTTCTCCGCTTTTTTGTTTTTTGCCTGGTATTCTGGGTTCTTGCCGGGATGGGCATGAACTCCCTCAAAGGGGCGGTCTCCCCCTTCTCTTCCTAAAATATTTTTCATAGTAGCCCCCATTCCTTCGCTGCCTTCACCAAATTTTCCGCTCTGGAAATCACCGGTTTATCCACCATCTTTCCACGGAAGCTAAAGACTCCCTTGCCGTTCTTTCTCGCATCCTCCGCCGCTTGAAGAACGATCTGGGCATCCTCAATCTTTTCCTGGCTGGGGGTGAAGATGCGGTGGATGGCAGGAATTTGACGGGGATTGATGACCAACCGGCCATTGAAACCGATCTGTTTACTGAAGGCCGTGTCCTTCTTAAGACCCTCTTCATCATTAATATCCGTGAAGGGAGTATCCAGGGCATCTAAATGAAAGGCTCTCGCACAGGTTGCAAGGCGGAAGCGGGCGTATTCCAACTCTTTGGAATCATCGGTTCTCTCCACACCCATGCTCACGCTGTAGTCTTCTCCCCCTAAGAGGAGGGCATCCGCCCGGTTGGTGGAGGCGGCAATTTTATCGGCATTGATGATGCCGGCCGCATCCTCAATAAGGAGGAGAAAGCGAATGGTGCGATCCTCTTCTTTGACTTGTTGTTTATCATAAAAATCATTGACGTATTTCTCTACGGTCTGGACCGCCTCTACCGAAGCCTTGGGAATCACAATTCCATCCGGCTCTGCCGGAAGAATGGCGTCCAAATCATCCTGCCAGTAGGGCGAATCGATGGGGTTCATGCGGACCGTGACAAAAGAATGCTCAAACGCTAAATTGATCAGGGCATTTTTCACCAGCTCTCTCGCAGAGTCTTTTTCTTCGAGAGAGACCGCGTCCTCCAAATCATAAATAATGGCATCTGCCCCCAATTGGTCGGCGGATACCAACATTCCCGGATTGTTTCCGGGCATAAAAAGCATGCTTCTCAAATTGTTCATTGTGCCCTCCGAATCGCTGTGCGAAGACGCGCTTCAATGGTGCAGTCCAAGGCCCCTCGGTCTTCGATGGCCACGGAGGCGTTCTCTACTTCTTCCTCTTGTAAAACCTTCTTCACCAGTTCCTGAATCTGGTCGCCGAATTCATAGGCAACGGGAGAATCCAGGGAGACCTGGCAACTCTCTGCGGGGGTGAGACGAATGGTGCAATCATTGGATTGCAAAGTGCCGCAAACACTCTCTTTCTGTATTTTCATATGCCCTTCCTTTCCAAGAGTAATCTTTTTTCATATTATATAGTATAACAGTTAACGATGATGATGAAAGCGATATCGAGGAGGAGCATGAGAGAAATCGAACCTTTTCTCCGATTTTTAGGAGAAGGAATTCAGCGTGAATTGCATCGGAGGCTCGCGTTTGGTTGCGTCACCGAGGCTTCCAACGGCAGCCATAACGATATGACCTACCGGCATTTTTGTCAGTCCCAAGAGAGTCTTCTTAAATCCCTCCGCTCCTGTCCCTGGGAGGAGATGACGAGCTTCGCTTTCCTCCGTCGCTATGGCTGCGTCATGGAAAAGAGGATGTTTGAAGCAACGGGTGGGGTAAACACGCATAAAGGCCTGCTCTTCCTGGTCCTTTTTCTGGCCCATGCCTGGACCCATTCGACTCCCTATGACAGGCTCTCCGACCGGGTCATGACCCTGGCGGGGCCTCTTCGGGAGGATGACAACTATAAAAAACGAATCCACCGGGGGATTCAAGACGTGCGGAGCCTCCCATTAACGGGTTTCCGGGAGATCATGACCCTTGTGGAAGAAGAGGACTGGGAGGAGGACCTCTCTCTTACCCTCGCTCTGCTGGAACGAATCGACGACACCACAACGATTCAGCGATCCTCCCTGAGCCGGCTCAGACTCCTTCAGGAGGAGGCCGGAAAGATTCGAAGAGAACTGAAAGACGTACATCAAAGCGTGCAAAAGCAGGGACTTGCCCATGCGGAAGCGCTAAGCCGGTATTATGTATCGCAGGGCATTTCCAGCGGTGGCGTTGCCGACTGCTTTGTGATCACCCACCTTTTAGGGCGATGGAAAGGAGAAGAGGATGGAACGAATCTACCCCGAACAATCCACGCGTGATCGGGAAGCCTGGCTCTCTCTGTTAAAGAAGCAAGGCCTTCGCCCGGTTTCGGGAATTCCCATCTACGGAATTTTTCGAGAGGGTCAACTTGTGGCCACGGGTGCGATTGATGGAGATATTTTAAAATGTATCGCGGTATCGGATGAGGAAAAAGGGGGGGCCACCCTTCATGAGCTCATCTCCGGTCTCCTTTCTCTGGTGTATGAGCAGGGTCCCAGGACCGTCTTTGTCTATACCAAACCCGCTGCGGTCGGAGCCTTCCGGGCCCTGGGCTTTCACGAAATCGAGAGAGGCACTCCCCAACCCGTCTTCATGGAAAATCGAGCTTCCTTCCCCGTCTATCTGGCGAACCTGCAGGAAGGTGCCTTTCCCACCGCGCAAAAAATCGGTGCCATTGTGCTCAACGCCAACCCCCTCACCCGGGGACACCTCTCCCTGATTCAGCGTGCCTTGGAGGAAGTGGAGGCCCTCTACCTCTTTATCGTCTCCGAGGACCGATCCGCCTTTTCCACAAAAGACCGGAAACGGTGGCTCCTCCGAGCCGTCCGGGACGATTCGCGGATTCAGGTGCGGGAAACGGGTCCCTATCTCATTTCATCCCAAACCTTCCCCAACTATTTTCTGAGGGAGGACTCCCAGCAGACCGAGGTCCAGGCCGGCCTCGATGCCCGCATCTTTGCTCTTCACATTGCCCCCGCCTTGGGAATCCGCTACCGTTTTGTGGGAGAGGAGCCCTTTAGCGCCTCCACCAACACCTATAACCGGGTCATGGACCGGGTCTTCCAACAGGTGGGAGAGGTAACCCTTCGGATTCTTCCCCGCCTCAGATCGGATGGCATTGCGATTTCCGCCAGTGCGGTACGAAAAAATTGCACCGAAGGAAACTTCGATGCAATGGAAAAAGTACTTCCGGACTTCGTCTTCCAAGACTTAAAACAGGGCCGTTATGAACATAGGTCATCGATGTCCACGGAAGGCCGGTAAGCAGTATTCTTTTTGGTATTCAGCCCCTCTTTCCCCCGGGAAGGAGGGGTCTTCTGTTTCACATGATCCCGGAGAATCTCCAAAATGGGCTTCCCCGTGGCCCCCTTTAATGGAAGGTCCATCACCTTGGCAATGGTGGGGGCGATGTTGAGGAGGGAATTCCTTGCCTCCTCACGAATTCCCACGCGAAAATCCGGTCCCAGGGCAAAAAAGACGGCATCATATCGCTGTTTATCGGGATGGAAACCATGATTGGCCTTGTGGTGGTCCTTTTCAAAGGCCGCCCCCGGACTCCCTCGGAAGAAATCGCTAAAGGCATAGCCTCTCCAAGCCTCCAGCTGGGCAAAGGCTTTGTGGTCGGATCCTTCCCGGCGTAGTTCCTCCGAAAAATACACATGTTCGATGCCCGACGTCTCCTCCGCATATTTTTCCAAATAGACGCGCATTTCCTCTTCCACCTGCATGGCCTCCTCGGTGGGAATATTCGGGTTCCGATACACATAGCAGGATCCCCCGCAGGATTGCGGAATAAAGCGATAGCGAAGGACACGGTTGCCCTTCCGCTCCAAGATTCCCTCCTCTTCAAAGTCACTGAGGGGGAAGAGAAGAATGGGTGTGTCAATTTGCGAATGGTCCGAGAGAAAGATGAGATCAATATTGTCCCGATCCTCCCTTTGCTCTCTCCAGGAGAGAATTTCTTGCACCCTCCGGTCCATCCGCCGGATCGCCTCTTTCACCTGGTCCGACTTCGTCCCATAGGCGTGTTTATTGCTGTCCACATCCAAGAGGTGGAGGAGAAAAAGATCCGGATTGGTTCGTTCCAAGAGATAGTGGGCCCCCTCCATGCTGAAATCATCCAGTTGCGGCTGTCGGGTGCCCTTGCGAAGTCGACCAAAGCGGTGTTGGATCCGAAGGGCAAGAAGGGGAGACGAATTCATGAGCACGCGGAGGTTTCCGTTGTGCCAGGGCCGGGTCGGGAAAATTTCCGCAACATTTCCCGCAATCTTTGCCCCGGCATTCACGGGCCATAAAAAGGCAGAAACCCTCTTTCCCGCACGCTTGGCCGCCCGAAGGAGCGTATCCCCCTGTATGTCTTTCTCAAACCAGAACCACTCTCCCGGCTGGTCACCGGGTTGAAAGCGTCGATTGTTCACAATGCGGTGGGAATCCGGGCTCCGTCCCGTTAAAATGGTGGCGTGCGAGGGATAGGTAAGGCTGGGATAGACGCCCCGCATGTGGGGAAGATATGCCCCTTCTCGCATCAGACGTTGAAACCCGGGCAGACTCTCAAAAATCTCGCTGTCCCGGTCTCCCAACGCATCTAACGATATGATCCAAGATTTTCTCGTCATAATTTCCTCGATCGAATCCATTCCCGTTCTTCCGGAGTGAGACTCGTGTTCTTTTGCTCGGTAAGAATCTCCGGTCCGTCCTTACGAATGGCAAAGGTATGCTCAAACTGGCAGCTCTTCTTTCCATCGATGGTCCGTGCGGTCCACTCATTATCATCGACCTTCACTTCCCAGCTGCCTTCATTGATCATGGGCTCCACCGTGATCACCATGTTTTCCACGAGGCGAACCCCTCTTCGCTTGGTGACATAGTGTAGCACCTGCGGGTCTTCATGCATCTCGGTGCCGATTCCATGACCCACGAACTGGCGAACCACGGAAAAACCCTGACTTTCCACATAAGGCTGGATGGCAGCCCCAATGTCCACAAGATGATTCCCCACCCGGGCGGCTTCCACGCCCAGATACAGCGCCTTCTCGGTGACTTCCATCAGCTTTTGATCCGTTGGGCTCAACTTTCCAATCCCATAGGACCAGCAGGAGTCCGCCAGATACCCTTTATAGTTGACGACGTTGTCAATGGAGAGAATGTCGCCCTCCTCGAGCTTACGTTCGTTGGGAAAGCCGTGACAAACCTCATCGTTCACGCTGCAGCAGAGGGCAAAGGGAAAGCCCTCATAGCCCAATTGCGCGGGGATGGAGTCTTTGTACCGCATGAAATCCTCGGCAAACTGATTGACCTGCAGGGTGGTGAGACCCGGGCGAAGAATCTCCCGGATTGCCAGATGGGTCTTGCAGAGAATCACTCCCGCTTCCTTCATTCCTTTTATCTGTTCTTCTGTTTTTATCGTAATCATTTTCAAACCCTTCTAATTCCGTGCTAGCCCCACGGAAACCATAATCGACTGGCCGACATACCCCATCAAATCCTCTGAAAAATGTCCGATGCGGTCCTGCAACCGTCTCTTATCAATCGTTCGAATCTGTTCGAGCAAGATGACCGAATCCTTTGGCAAATCCGTGTCTGCTCCCGCATACACATGGGTAGGCATCTTATTTTTATTCGTCTGCGAAGTAATCGGTGCCACGATGGTGGTCGGGGAGTATTTATTCCCAATATCATTTTGAATAATCAAAACGGGGCGTATTCCTCCTTGCTCCGAGCCTACCACGGGACTCAGGTCCGCATAGTAGATATCCCCTCTTTTTATTCTTGGCACAAAAGACCTCCTCGCTCTTGATCCACATGGCGATGAAGTTCCTGCAAGACATAAGGAATCTGTTCCACCAGATCTCCGGCAATCATGCCGTCTTCACCCAGCTTGGCTCTGGCAAAATCTCCCGCGAGACCGTGAACATAGACTGCAAGGCGAATGGCCGTCATAAACTGGTAGCCGTAGGCAATAAAGGCCCCAATGATTCCGGTGAGCACATCTCCGGATCCCGCCGTTGCCATGCCCGGGTTCCCGCTGGCATTCAGGTAGTGAAGCTTGCCGTTGCTGATCACGGTATCCGCCCCCTTCAAAACCACATAAATTCCCTTGGCTTCCGAAAAATGGTCCGCAATCTGCGTCCGTTGCCTGCGAACCTCCGTGATGGGCTCCCGGACGAGCCGGGCCATCTCCATCTCATGCGGCGTAATCACGATTCGACCGGAAAGCCGATCCCAGAGTTTTGGCCGCTGTGCCAGGACATAGAGGGCATCGGCATCGATGACCAGGGGGAGCTTCACCTTAGGTAGGAGGGCTTCCAAAAAATCTCCCGTTTCCTCGGCCCGGCCCAAGCCGGGTCCAATGGCCAGACAATCGCAGGAGGAGATGGCTTGAAGACAAGCCTCCACGCTCTTTGGGGCAAGCCCCCCACTCTCTCCCACGGGAAGGGTCCTGACAATGGCCTCGGTCAATTTGTATTGGCAAACGGAGGCGATGGGCTCCGGAACCAAGGTGTAAACCATCCCGCAGCCGCTTCGCAATGCCGCCTGCGAGGATAAACAGATGGAGCCGGCCATGCCGGGACTCCCGCCCAGGATTGCCAGCTTTCCATACTGCGTTTTATATCCCTCTCGGTCCCTTTTTAACAGGGAGCTGTCCAATTCCTTCTGAAAGGGAAGCTTCCCCCGCCAATCCGTGTCTAAAGGCCCGTCTTCCGTTCCCTGGCACATCGCCAGCGCATAGGAGCCATTGTGACTGATGGAAAGATCCAGTCGGAATATGCCTCTCTCCCGAGCGAGCTGCCTGCCTCGAGGAGAAAGACGAACGTAGGGTTGTCCACCGGGGTGGTGCAGGATCTGAATGTCCCGAAAACCTAAGAGGCCGATTCCCGTCCCCAGGGCCTTCGATACCGCCTCTTTTGCCGCATACATCCCTGCCGCCGTCTCCGTGGAGGGATGGTCGTCCAGATATTGAACCTCTTCCCGGTTAAAAAGCCGTTCCTTCCAATGCGCATGGTCCATCAAGGCCTGTATGCGCCGTAACTCCACAAGATCGATTCCCAGACTCATACCTTGCCCCCCCTTTTTCATCAGCGTCTCATAGGCTTCCTGCGCCTGGGCGTAAATCTCCTCCGCATCAAAATGCTCCAGCCGACCGTCTCGTGCCAAAATTTTGCCATTTACCATGGTCATGCAGACATCGGAAGCGGCGGTGGAATAGACCAGGGCTGCTTCGATATCCTCCACCTGCGGGCAATGGTGGGCATTGTGAAAGTCGACCAAGATCAGGTCCGCCAGCATGCCCTCTCGCACTCGGCCCAGGCAATCTTCCATGCCTAGGGCCTTGGCACCGTTCACCGTCGCCATCCGGAGCATATTGCGCGCAGAGACCGCCTTCGGATCCTGCCGATAGCCCTTCTGAATAAGGGAACCCAGCATCATATCTCGGAACATGTCCTGACGGTTGTTGGAGGAAGCCCCATCGGTTCCCAAGCAGACCGTGATTCCCCGATTCTGTAAATCCTCCACGGGCATAAATCCGCTGGCAAGCTTCATGTTACTGGCCGGATTATACACGCAGTTTACCTTGCGTGCGGCCAGAATCTGCTTATCCTTTTCACTGAGCCAGACGCAGTGGGCTGCCAGGGTATCTTCCTTCAGCATCCCCACCGAGTCAAACAACTCCACAGGACTCATTCCATAGTACTTTTTGCAGTCTGCCACCTCTTTTTGGGTCTCCGCACAGTGGATATGAAAGCCGATGTGCAGCTCGTCTCCCAGCTGTTTCAGAGTATGTAGGTAGTTCGGATTGGTGGTGTACACTGCGTGAGGCCCAATCATGACGGAAATTCGTCCCTCGGCCTGTCCCTGCCAGCGTTCATAGAGTTCCCGCTGTTCTCGGAGGCGGGAGCCGTCATCATCGGGTGCCGACATGCCTCGGCTCAGGACAGCCCGAATTCCCATGTCACAGACGGCCCTCGCCTCGGCTTCCATCTCATAGTACATGTCCACATAGCAGGTGGTACCGGAGAGGAGCATTTCCAAAATATTGAGACGAACGCCGGCTCGTGCTTCCCCACTGCCCAGGTGAGCCTCCAGGGGCCATATGTATTTTTCCAGCCAGTCCTCCAGGGCAACATCGTTCCCATAGTTCCGAAAGAGACTCATGGCACAATGCGTGTGCGCATTGATCAATCCCGGCATGAGAATCCGGTTCGTTCCGTCTACGACGGTGATCCCGGTTTCGTCTTCATGATCCCGGGTGGGACGAAGGGAGGCAATCCGGTTTCCTTCCACGCGAACATTGTAATGTGGAAGGATTCTTCCCGAGTCCTCCATGGTCAGAACCGTTGTGTTTTTAATGAGAACGGTCATCTTCGGCTCCTTTCTGCAGCAAGGGAAGGTCGGAACCCTGCGCCCTCTTCCCGGGGTACAAAGTGCGGAAGTTATGAAGCAGACTCTCCATGTCGGCGGGGTCCTGGGGAGACTCTTCCAGCAATCGACAGAGTCCTTCTTCGTAGCGCTTTGTCCCCTTTAGGGTCATTTTTTCGGGTTCTAAATGGTCCATCAAATAATCAATCGCCGCCTCGGTCAAGAGGTCCGCCATCATGTCCAGCTGTTTTGCCGCATAGTCATGCTGGCGGAGACAGGTCCGCGTGGTATGAATCAGGCGAAAATAGAGATAGTCCACAAAGCTGCGGTACAGATTTCTCGGCGCCGCCTCCGGATTCAAGTCAAAAAGGATGTGAATCAGCAGGTTCCACCGAATATCCTGGTTGATCACTTCCTCCAGCCGGCTGCCCAGCCGCTCCGTAATTTGGTTATGGTAATCAATGGACGGATCAAAATAGATCATCTCTCCAAAGAGGGCCAACTCATGGTTCGAATGGGTCGCCTCTTCCATGATGCGAACGAATTCCGTTGCGAAATTTTCTCGGGATTCGTAGCGAACCCGGGCAAACAAGAATTCGGTCAAAAGATCGATGCAGGGGCGAAAGTCAAAAACATAGCCCTCACTCTCCCGAAGGGGCACGACATAGATGTCCTGGATCATGCGACCAATCATCGCTTGGATCTGAAGGGAGGGATCCTTGAGGGCACTGTTATCCAGGCGCCGAAGGTGCTCATAGACCATCTGCATCTGTTTATCGATGATGTTCAAATCTCCCTTAATCGAGGACATGATTTCCCGGACGAACTTCTCCGTCACCACATAGTTGTAATTCTTGTAGAGAATCTTATGATCAATCTCATTCCAGAACACATTGACAATGGACTTAATCTGGAGCTCAAAATTGAGCACCCGATTTCCCAAAAAATGACCATCAATCCGATAGGAGGGAAAGCCATTTTTCTGTGACTGGGGTTGGCGGTCGCTTAGCTTTAACTCCAAGCGAGGATCTCGATCCGATTGATAATAGCCATCCGACCGCTGACGGGGAAAGTGACGAAACAGTTCCCGATAAACCATCTCCTCATCATTGATAAAGCGGCATTCCACCCGGCATCCGATCACATCGGAAATATGATCAAAGGTCTCCTCCGGTGACTGGTACCGCTGCATGAAGTTCTGGCGGATGAGTTTTTCCTTCAAGCTGGCATCCTCTTTAATCCGAGAGGTGTAGTTTACAAAGCACTCATTCTGTTGAAACATCGATAAAAAGGCCTGGTCTAACACCTTCTTTGCTTCCTCGATCTCAAAACGGAGCGTCTGCTTATAGTCAATGACATCGTCAATATATTGAAAAAGTTTAAGCTTCAGTTGTCTCGCCTCCCTCACCGATCTCTAAAATCCCCTGTTCGACGAAACCAGCCCTCCAAATCATACTGGTCGATCAGTTTCATGTTTGCCTGCATCAGACGGGCGGTTAATCCCCAGATGATATCGCCCCGGTACTGGTAGAAAACCATGGGATAGTCTCCCAGTTCCCACCGATAGTTCCTTCCCCCCGGAATTTTTCCATAGGGAAAGTCCTCTGCCATGTCCAATCGCAGATGGTTCACATAGGTTGTCGGAACCGTCTGTCGAAAGAAGGCAAGGGGAACGGTAAAAACGGAATCCACCTCCGCCCTGCTGAAGGTCCCTTGATAGTGTGGCAGGGCCCCAATAAAAGAATCGATTCGTCTTCCCGATGGCGTGGCAAGAATCTCCCCGGGACCGTAGATGCTGATGTCCTCCTCAGGGAGAAGGAGCTCCTCTTGGCATTCTCTTCGTGCCGCCTGTTGGCTGGTCTCTCCCGGCTCCACCCTGCCCCCGGGAAAGCTCACCTCTCCCGGCTGCTGTCGTAAGCTTTTTGCCCGTCGCTGAAAAAGGATATGTACCTCTCCACGCTCCCAAACGAAGGGTAAGAGAACACTATGTACTCTCCACCTCATCTCCCCGATGATGTGGGGAGACCGCTCCTGAAACGCCTTGTGAAGATCTTCTTCCTTCTCCTTCTTCATCTATTCTACTCTTCCTTCTGTCCCAAAGAAAAGCCATTTCTTGCGATGGCATCCAGGGGCGTCCGAGAGTCCGAAACCATTCCCTCGAGCTTCTTCACCACCTGGTCGGTGAAGGGATCTGCCGGCGTATCCGGGGTTCTCGGATCGGCATACCGGGTCATCTCCCGGTCATAGGATTGCAAGGCTTCCAGCCAGTCCATGGAAGACGGATACGCGTTCTCGAAGATTCGAAGCTCCTCCCCCATCCTCGGCTTCCGCTGGGGATCCTGATTCGGCGTTCCGAAAATCATGGCAAGGGCCGGGAAGCACCCCGCGGGGAGATGAAGAAGCCGAATGAGCTCCTGTGGTTTCCCCAGAACGCTTCCGATAAAAACGCCCCCCAAATCCATCGATTCCAGGGCACTCATCGCATTCTGTGCCATAAGAATCGCATCGGTAAAACCTTGTAAAAAAGTATCAAATCCCGGCTCTTTTGAGAGTCCCTTTTCTTTTGCCAGCGCGAGATTGCGATGTGCATCGGAGAGGAAGACCCAGAGTTCCGGGGCCCGACCGATGTATTTCTGGCCACCCAACTCTGCGATTTTCTTCTTAAGGGAAGGTTCGGTCACGCGGATGACCGAAGCCTGCTGTAATCCATTGGAACTTGCCGTTCTCATGCAAACGGCCCGGATCGCCGACAGCTTTTCCGGATCCACGGCTTCCTCTTTGAATTCCCGAATGGAACGATGCTGCAACTGTTTCTTTATAAATTCATTTTCAAACATGGCTTATCCTTTCCAGCGTTCAAACCACGCATCCCTGAAGTATATACCCGACCTATCTGAAAAAATCCCGTCTTTGGACGGGATTCCTGGGCTTATTTTTTCTTTTTTAGCGAGTAATAGGGATGACGCGTCACCCTGACCGGGTCCACACGGAACCGATCCCCTTCCGTCATGCCGAATTCCAGATCGCGAATCTTTGCAAATTCCTCATCGTTCATCGTTCGTTTAAAAGTAAGAATCCCTTGGGCAATCTGCTGGGAAAACCACTGGTATTTCGGGGAACTCAGAGACTGCGTCTCCATGGTAACTCGGCCCTCCAGAATCTCCAGAATTCGAACCGTGGGCTCGTCCAAAATGTCATTAAATTGAATGCGACCCCAGCGATCGATGGCTTCGAATCGGTCCTTATGTAAATGTCCGTTGATATAAAGACCTCGTCCCTGCTGGCGCTCCTGTAACACGTCTTCCAGGGTGCGATTGGGAATCGGGTTGCCCAAATCATCCATGATTTCCACACGCTGGGGCGGGTGGTGCGCAAAGATCAGGACAAAACGGTCCTTGGCTTCCCGAAGAGAATCCTGGATAAAGGCCACCTGTTGCAGGTTCATCCGACCGGATTTTTTTCCGGGATGAAGGGCACGACAGGTATCCAGAAAGAGAAGCACCATGTTGTCCTGCTCTTCCTTCCAGTAGAGGGCCTGTCCCGTGAGCTTTTGATACCGGTCTTTTCCAATGGTCAGGAGGTCATGGTTTCCAACAACCTGAACAAATCGCTGGTCCGGTTTTTTTGTCTGATGAATAATCCGGTAGATATCACGATATTCTCGAAGGGTTCCAAAATGGGTAAGGTCGCCCAAAGAAAGATAGAGGTCTCCCTCCTGAGCAAAAAAGAGACGAAACATCTCCGTGTAGAAGCGCCGGTTGATCTTTCGCATGACCTCACTGCGCCACTTCATGCTCGTAAAATGTGCATCCCCCATACAGATAATCCGCATAAAAACCTCCTGCCTCATTCTATCAAAAGGGGGGATAAAGGAGAAATCCGAAATGTCTCTTTTCCTGAGAAATTCCCCTTTCCAAAAAAAGAAACTCCCCGGAGGGAGTTTCTTTCTAATTCCCGATATCGTCGAATTCGAGGAGGATCCTATTCTTCTGTCTCCTCAACATTTCCTGCGTCCTCCCCTTCTCCATCTGCAAAGGTGACCCGTACTTCCTCCAGTCTGCCCACAAATTCGTCGCCATAGAACGATTCCTCATCCTGTTGCAGTCCCCTTGCAGGGATCTGCAGGTGAATCATCATGGCTTCCTGGGGGTTCAAAACGCCAATGAACTCTTTTCCAAAATTCAGCGTGATGGTGGCCAATTGGACGCCTTCTCGCTCCAGATGGAGGCGCAACTCCGCATGAATTTCATTCACCGGCCGGGTCATGTTGTTAATAAACAAAGAGATTAAAAAGATGCTCTTTTTATCGGCATCGTAGATTCCCTGGATGGAAACAAAATTAATCGTGTTCTCCTTCATAGGCAGCTCCCGGGTATCTAAAAGTTTTTGAATCTCCGTCAGCTGATGCTGGATGGTTGGATTGTCCCGTAGCTCCTCATGTGCTTTCGCTAAAACCGCCTTAACCGTCATTCTTTTCCTCCTCTTTCTGCCGTTCTCGTCTTTTGTATTTGTCTCTCTTTCTCTGTGGAAAATGAAGAGAGCGGATCCTCACAAATGGTAATTCTTTTCCAAAACACATCATCTTCCGAACTAAGCCGCTGAGCATTTATAAGATACCCAGAATCACAGGGTTCGAAAGTTCATTTTCCTTCGATTTTCTCAATTTCTTCCTTTGGACCCATGAATCTGCCCTACGCCATTGGGGGTTGTTTACTCGGAATAAACCTTTTTTAAAAGCCAATCCGTACCATCGTGTAGCACATTCCCCCAAGTTACCGTGATGTAAGGCACGCTAACCGTACCTGCAAAGGAACCTTCCAAAGAACAATCCGCCGATATTTCGCGTGCCGCTAAATTAAAATACCGATTGATTGGCATGATGTTCGTTGTTGTGGAATGAATATGTGCTCCCACTCCCTCAGAATAGCCGCCCTGACCGTTGAGCCCTAAAATTTTTTCTCCGTTTTTTCTCCGGTTTTCGGGTCTGTGTATGTATATTTCCCCAAACCGATGCTTCCGGAAATTTTCGCTTCCCCAGCCGTGACTCCCGCGCCGAGGAATTGTTCAGACTCCCCATTCATGTAGAGTTTGTTCACATTTTCAATATCATAGGAGGGTCCCTTTGCGCTCATTTTCCCTTTCATTATCTTCAGACCAAAAACACTGAGGTCCCCCGATACGGAATCCTCCGTCGAAGTATAACTCACTCTCTGATCGTAACCAATATACCCATTGGGATCCAGCAAATGAAAATCATTTTTTATGCTAATCACGTTTTTCTTGTGATTCGCTTTCCCTTTCAAAGCGATGAAGTCCTTATAGTGAAGTACCGCCGATCTTTCTGCTTTTTCATCGCCCAGCTCCCACTCATTGTCAAAGCCCAAAAAATTCCTGCTCCATCCAAACCTCGATTTTCTGTTTTGGTACTCTTGTAAATAGTTGAATTTGGCATCGAAATACTCGGAATGATATTTCCCAAATTCATGCACTTTGGCGTTAATGTCCCCTGTTTCCAGCATTCCCTTCTTCTTTTTCCAATAGGATTCTTTCTCTTCCAGCACACGCCCGAAAACATACACGCCTCCAAAGGAAGGGTACCAAACCCCGCTCCTTTGAAACAGCGATAATATCGAAAAGCTTGACTTTTCCAAGTCTTTCTTGGCGATTGCCAGCAAATGCTTCGTGTGGAGAGATTGAATTGCTGTCTGATATCCGTGTAATCTTCGAAAGCTTTCCAATGACTTTTTAGAGGGTCCTTCTCCTCCATATACACAATCCATAATCTGGCGGAAAAGGCCAGTCGCTTCCCGAAGAAGACAAGAAAGTTCCCCCATATGTCCTTTCACAATTTGATCGGTATTCTCCAAATCACGTAAAATTTGGTGAGGCTCTTTTTTTATTTTTGTAAAGGAATCGGTGACCTCTTGCGCATTCGTGGAACTGGTCTGAATATACTTGGAAGCTTCCCCTTGCACTTTGTATAAGGAAGGGAGAAGCGCCTCGAACTCCCTTTCTCTCTTTGTCAAGCAAATGGACAAGTTTTCCAGAGCCTTCTCCCCCACCTTTCCCTTAGGAGAGGCTTCGAAGCTTTTATAGGTACGAAGTACCTTCTCCATCTCCTCTTTCACCTGATCGAGGTCATCAAAGAGGATAGCAATCGCCTTCGCCGCGCCACTCTTCAGATAGGACTTTACAGATTCTGCATATCCCCCCCTGATAGCAATCCGAATTCGATAAATTTACCACGGAAACATAGACGTTCGTTAAAAGTTCCTGTGCGTCATCCATCTGGCCCTCCGCATTATTGACTTCATTTCCGATTGCTTCCATATCTAATAATAAAGCCGCCATGTTGGTCCTTCCATTTCCAATCAAAGACAAAGTTTTGCTAAGGATCTCTTATGCAAGCCACTTTCCGGTAAAAAAGTCTTTCAATTTCTTTCCGATTTTTCTGAATCCTTCTTTGATGTCACGTCCCAGCTTTTTCCAATTCACATGAAGCCCCGGTAGCTTCACATGGAGGCCTCCCTCGAGGAGAGCACTCCCCTGAATATCAACCTCATTGGTGCAAATGTCCAGGTATTTTGTGAGGGAACGAACTTTTTCCCTTTTAAAGCTGAAGCCGGCAGAGGTGCCCGCGCCGGCCCCTACGGAACCTCCGATTTCCCAAAGGTATTTATTGGTAACTTCGCCGGTATTGGGATCCACCACCGGATACTTTCCTGTCCCGATACTTGCGTGTCCCTGGGCCGAAGGACCGGACAGGGTGTAGCCAAGGCTTAATTCTCCATAGCCATTGTCATCAAAGGCACAGATGGCATGTCCATCTGCTGTCGCTATGCTGGCTTCTCCTGTTGCCCGGGCCACTTCGATGCCTGCGATGCTTCCCGTTGCAGAACCGGTTACTTTTCCCACCGAGACTCTTCCCTGTGCCTTCAGTCCGTTGTAGTCCGCGGCATCGTTCCAATGAAAAGCGGCATTTCCGCCGACCGTCAACAGTTCTGCATGGGCTTTTGCGTCGATTTTTGCTAAATCCGCAAAGTGGAGAGTGGCAGAAGCGTCCGCATTGAAGAAGCCGGCTTCTCCGCCTATTTCAAAGCCTCTCAGCGTATCGTTCCAGCCCGCTTTTGCATGCCCCTTCGCATAGAGCTCTCTCGTCTTTGCGTTAAAATCCAAAAAATCCGAATGGTAGTTGGCGGATTGTTGACCCAAGGCAGCTTCCCCGTGAGCCGACCAAATCCCATCCTTAAAACCTTGTACGCCATCCAACTTTCGGAAGCTGGATACCGCATCAAATTTCCCGCCGAAGACGGGATCCCAAACATGTACCTCTTTCGTAAAAGGTTTTGGAATCTCAAACAGCTTTTTCACTCGCTCCTCAGACAAGCGTTTATTAAATTCTTTCGATGCCGTATCCTTTACAGCATTTTGATACCAGCCTTGCTTAGATAGGCTCTCCAGGGATGCGGCTGAGGGTCCCTTCCCGGAATAAACACAGTCCATTACCTTATGGAAAAGAGTCCGGTCCTTCGCCAAGTCGGAAGCAAGTTCCCCCATTAAGCCTTTCACGGTTTGGTCTGCCTCTCTCAAATCCTCCTTGATCTGCTTCAACTCTTCTCGCGTTTCCGAAAAGGAATGATTGACGAGGGTCTTCGAAACGCGGTCCGGAGAAATGAATTTCCGGGCTCGACTGCGGGCGGCTTGGAGCGGTTGCACCCGCTCATCATACGCATTTTCTAAACGCTGCAATCTTTGGATCATCATAGATAGCGTTTCTTCTTCGATTTTCCCCCTCAGGTTCGGTTCCAACCGGTGATAGACCTCGAAGGCAGCTCGCAGTTTGTCCTTCACCCTGTCCAAATCCTGATAAAGAAGCCGGATGCTTTTTTCCGCGCCTTCTCGAAGATAGACTCTAATGGCATTCGCATACTTCCCCCGGTAATTCGAAGACCTTAAAAAATCTGCCACGGAAAGAAACCCTCGAACCAGATTGGTTTGCGCTTTTCCAATTTGCCGCTTATAGTCAAAAATCTGATTGTGAACAGCTGCCATATCCAAGAACAAATTTTCCATCCTTCCCTCCTTTCCTTTTCTGATAGGCGACGATGCCGTTTCCGCTCCCTGGCAACGGCATCACCGGTGGAAAAGAAATCCCCTCTTCCGGAGAAGAGAATTCTCATCCACCTATCCGCGGTAAGCACCGGCGATTTCTTCATCGGTCGACTGCAGGGTTTCTGCTGTTTGATCCAGAGAAGTCGCGATCTCTTGAATCAATTCTTCCGCCTTTACAAAGCCGGGGCGAAGTTCATGAAAGCGTTCCGCATAGGACTGGGCAGCAGCCCCTTCCCACTCTTCCTGCAGGGCGCTCAGTAGTGCATCCATCTTCTGTATCACCGCACTGACATTTTCCGCTTCCGTGCGATATTCTCCCGCTCTCGCGTGCATCTGTTCCGGCGTAATCCGAATCTGTCCCATTGGTTCCTCCTGATCTGCATGATTGACGTTCTAAAGCAATGATTACTGACATGACTAGTTTAGAGGACCGTAACCGGAAGCTGTGTAAAGTCTTTGTAAATTAGGCATGACTTCTTATCCAAAGAGAAAGGCGGTGGCCCTCGCCATCCGGTGATAAGGCGATGAAAAGGGAGGAAAGAAAAAAGGTAGAACGCACTCAACTGCAAAAAAACCGATACAAAGACTCTCTCTTTGTATCGGTTTCCTGCATGCTCGGCATCTCTTGAAAATGCTTTGCTGATTCACAAGTTCGACAGCTTGTTAACATTTCATAAAAATTAGGTAAATTCATGCTTCCCGGATCTACTTTTCCATCATTTCTTCCAGGTCTCGCTTCATTTTTAAGCTTGAAATTTCAAGATCTAACCCCGTAAGCCGTGCTTGATAATGCATGATAGCCCCTCTTCGTTTCCGCATTTCTTCCTTTAAGTCCGCAATATCGGAATGAATGCTTCGAAAAATTTTATGGTAGGCTGACCGATGCTCCCGAATAAAGGGACGGTACCTCTTGAAATATACGTTACCGATAAAGTGGGGATAATCCCGGGCCATCTCCTTATGGTCTTCCCACTCCTGGTCCTTGAGTTCTTCCAAACACCGTTCATAATCGCTTATGATGCTTTCCATCTCACTGAGTTCTTGTTGTACTTGGGCCACTCGCCCCTGATAGGTTTCCACTAATTCATTTCGTGCCTTGATTTCTGCATCAATCAACGGTGTTGCCATTTTTGCCTCCTAGTTTGTCAGAGAATGCCATAAATCTATTGCAAGTTGATCATATTTGATCTTCAGACAAGGGGCTTTAACACTTATTCCTCCGCCAATTTCCGCAGAAAGGTCGACAGATACTTCTTCCGTGGCAAGATCTACATATTTATTTAAAGAAGCAACTTTTTTCTTTTCATACACAAAGCCTGCATCCGCTCCAACATTTGCATTAACTCTTGCACTGACGGAAAAGAGATCTTTGGAGCCCCAAGTATCCTTTTCTTTATTGTATTCGGGATACTTGATACCTCCAATTTTTATCGATGCTTCCGCTTTCGCAAGTGTGGCTTCTCCGGTTAACGCAATCCTGCCATATCCATCTTTGTCCACATGTGCGGTGGCTTCTCCTTTCGCCGTCAGCATCTCCGCACTCGCCTTTGCTTCCGCAAGCTTGAAATCACCAATATGAAGCGTTCCCGAAGCATCCGCCTTGAAGACGCCGACCTCTCCTTCCGCTCCAAATCCGAAATAGTCTTCGCTCATCCCCCACTTTGCACTGCCTTTCGCATAGTAGCGCCGAAATTGTGCATGAAGATCCAAAAATTTGGATTTGTAGTCTCCATACATATCGATAAGGGCCGCTTTAAATCCCGCTTCTCCGCCCGTTGCCGAGCCTTTTGCATAAGCTTCCAGTTCCCCGACCTTAGCTTCTGCAATAATATAGTCTCCGATAACGGGATCCCAAATGTGTCCGGCTTGCGCCGCGGTGCCAAATTTTTCATGACTCTTTTCGAGTTTATCGGCAATCATTTTGTCCAAATGCTTGGTATCCACTTTTTTCATGGCTTTTTGATACCATTCTTGATTCGCTAATGAGCCGAATGACTCAACTGTTGGGGCTCCGCCTCCATAGACGCAGTCCATGATCTGTCCAAATAAATTTTTTGCCTCATTAAACAGATCAATGGCTTCTTGGATTGCTCGGGAGGCGGCCTGATCCGCTTCTACCAAGTCACTTTTCACCTTATCGAGGGTATCTCGCGAAAGAGAGAAAGAGGAGTTAACCGTATCGGCATTTATCGACGTGGGAGAGATATATTTTCCTGCCCTTCCTTGTATCGTACTAATCGTAGGAACAAGTCCATTAAATGACTGCTCCTGAAAAGTGATTGCCGATTTCATCATATCAAGGACTATTGCACCAATTTTACCATGCTCGGAGGATTCAAAGTTTTGATATGCCCGGAGCGCTTGATCCAGCAGTTTTTTAGCCTGGTCCATATCATCATATAAAACTTTTATTCCCGCTTCTCCGCCTTGCTTTAAATACGCTTTGATACAATCCGCATATTTTCCCTGGTAAGACTCAGAGCCGGAAAGATTATCTATGGAAATCGCTTCGTTTTCCAGCATCCCTTGAGATTCTTCAATCATCGTTTTGAATTTTTCGATTGCTTGCTTTACTTCTGCCACATCCAATAATAAATTTGCCATCATTTCCTCCTTTCTAATTATTAGCTTTTAAAGCTCAAGGATGCCGCCTCTTGGAACGCCTTAGCTAACCCTGTGTCCTTGTTTTCAATCGTTAGGGCAACCGCTTTTAAGCTTTGTGCATCTTTCATTAATAATTCCTGTAATGTCGTTCTTGTATCATTTCCAGCGATCGCTAAGTTTTTTAATTCATTGATTCCATTGAGTTGACAAGATGCTTCCACCGTAAACTGAGGATCTGTAATTGCTTCTGCTCCTGTTTCCATTCCAATAACACTCGGTATAAACTCTTCCGCCCGCAATTTTATTTCCGCCACTCGATCCACTCCTTTCCTTCTATATTCATATTAAACTGCTTCCCTATTTTGCTTCGCATCTCTACGGATAGAAGTAAGCAGAGTTATGAAAGATATTATTACTTTAAAGAGCCCCTTCGCCTTATTCGCTGCCGAATTTTCTCTTTTACCGGCACCGCTTAAGAGCGCAGCTTATTCCCTGTGCAACGCAAGAAAAATTGTTGTCTTTGCTTTCCATCGTTTGTTCTTAGTGATAGTTGTTTATCTTCATCCGACCGCCGGTCAAAGCATTACTTTCTAAAATGCATCCATGGAAAGAATCCTCCCTTCCGAAGAAGGGAGGATCTGCATCCAACTATCCGCGGTAAGCGCTGGCAATCTCTTCGTCGGTAGACTGCAGAGTTTCTGCTGTCTGGTCTAACGAAGCGGCAATTTCGTTAATCAATTCCTCCGCCTTTACAAAACCGGGGCGAAGCTCCGAGAAACGCTCTGCATAAGATTGTGCAGCGGCTCCTTCCCATTCTTCCTGAAGGGCGCTGAGAAGAGCGTCCATCTTCTGAATCACGGCATTGACGTTTTCTGCCTCAGTGCGATACTCTCCTGCTCTCGAATGCATCTGTTCCGGTGTAATACGAATTTGTCCCATTGGTTCCTCCTAAAAATTTAAAGTTTGTTTTCCAACTATCAACTACAAAACCAGTGTAAAAGACCTTCAAAGCGCCCTGTGTTAAGTCTTTGTAAATTATCAAAGGCCTCTTGATGAAAAGCAGGAATTCGCATCTTATGATCCACGTTAACCCTGTCAAGTGCCTTCTATTTCGAAAATGGTGGCCACTATCTACAGAGTCTGCTTTTCCAACAAACAGTACGAAACAATATGGACAATAAACGAGTAAGAATCGTCTAACTTAGGGTGGTATTACAAAGGCCTGCTCTTAAATAAGCGGTCTCACGAAAACTATAGATGCGATTCCTTCGTTCCCTTTTCGCTAAAATAAGACGAAATTAATAAATCGTTTCTTCCTGAAATTGTCTTTCTTTGAATCGTTATTCGCCGATAAGCCAAAGACCGAAGACTACCGGCTTTCATGAACGATGTGTGCCATTTTCTATCGATTGATAAACTTAAGCTTCTTCTGTCTTTCCAACTTGCCGAAATGCCTCTGCCAGGCTGATATCTTCTCTTCCCCAGGTATAGGAAACCGCTTTTAAGCAGGTGGTATCTTTCAATAATAGTTCCTGCAGAGTCTTCCTCGTTTCATTACCTGCCCGCAAAACCTCATTCATTTCAGACATTCCCTCCAGCTTAACAAGAGTGTCTGACGTAAAGGTTGTTTCCATGATTCCTTTTGCGCCCTCTTCCATACCTGCTACCGCAAATAGAAATTGATCGATATCCATCTTTATTTCTGTCATGCTTCTCTCCTTTAATCCATATATTTTTTACGTATCTTCATTTCCGGTGGCATCGCTTACTCGCTGTTCTTCTCCCGTATCAGAAGGAATGCTTCCGGTATTCGGACATTGAGTCCTTCCGAAGAACTCATTTCATTGAACGTCTCATCCGCCTCCGGCTATGCCAATAAAATGCAACAAAGAAAAAAAGATAGAAAGAAGCCCCCCTTTTTAGAAAGGGAGGCACTCCATCCAACTAACCGCGATAGGCGCTGGCAATCTCCTCATCCGTAGACTGTAGAGTTTCTGCCGTTTGATCTAAGGAAGCTGCGATTTCGTTAATCAATTCTTCCGCTTTCACAAAGCCGGGTCGAAGTTCCGAAAAACGCTCCGCATAAGATTGTGCTGCTGCACCCTCCCACTCTTCTTGAAGGGCACTCAAAAGGGCGTCCATCTTCTGAATTACCGCATTCACATTCTCGGCTTCCGTGCGATATTCTCCTGCTCTTGAATGCATCTGTTCCGGTGTAATACGAATTTGTCCCATTTCTTCCTCCATAAAATCGTTCGGTATTAAAAATGTTATGTTTTACAACACCAGTTTAAAAAAGAAGAAAAGGGCTTTGTGTTAAGACTTTGTAAATTCGTAAGTACGATCATTCGACCATAAAAAACAGAAGGACAAAAAAACAGCACAAAGATTTCCTCCTTTGTGCTGTTGATGGGAAGCGTAGTAGAAATCGTGAACGTCTAGCGTTGAACGGAATCTTGTCCAATCGTCAATGAAGCGTCTTCTTATCCATTATCTGTTTGAGGGGGCATCAACACATCTGCATATCCAACATGAACATTATGGAAGCTATCTATAAACTCGCTTCCATCAAAAGCTTCTTCCCTATGAAGTCCCTTCGTTGGAACTTTCAAGTGAATCATCATCGCTTCCTTGGGCCCCAAGCAACCAATAAATTCTTTTCGCAATTGTACTTGCAAACCCGCAATATGAACGCCTTCTCTTTGTAGAAATAGATGAAGTTCCCCATCGATTTCATTCACAGGCCGACTCGTATTATTCACAAAAAGCGAGATTAGGAAGATGCTCTTTTCAAAATTGTCGTAAAGCCCATGTACCGGTAGGAAAGAAATTTCTTCCGATGAAGATAAATCCAAGCAATCTGCTTCCTTTTGAAGTTCTTCCAACAGCCCCCGCACGCTTGTTTGGCGAATCATTTCGACTTGAGCCTTGGGTAGAACCAATTTTAACGTCACCGCTTCCTCCTTAAAGTTAATATTCTTCTTCCGCTCGCCGCCGCTCTTCTTCCTCCGCCTTTTCTCTTGCAACTGCTGCGTCATAGTCTGCTTCCAAAGAATTAATGTCTCCTTCTAAACTGACAATTTTTTGTTTCAATGCTCGAATTTGTTGCTGCCGTTTGAAGATCTCTTGATTTAATGAGAACACATCAAGATCAAGCCCGGTCAAAATACCATGATAAGAAGAACTGTGTCTTTCAATCAGTGGCTGGTAACGAGAGTCATACACGTTGCCTTGAAACTCCTCCTGTTTTTTCGCCATTTCCTCCTTATCTTGATTTCTTTGATCCAAAAAATCACCTTTACACTCTTTGTAGTTACCAATGATTTCCCTCATTTCCTCAATTTCCTTCTCAAGGGCCTTGATTTCACCTTGGCAGCCTTTGATTTCGCCCTTTTTAGCATCAATTTCTGAACGAATGGAACCACTGCTAGCCATAAAAACTCCTTTCTTGTAGATAATAATTCGAAAATCGTCGATTATCACATAGAACACTCAACCCGCAAAATGAAATAGAAATACGGCAACGAAACCCTTCTATCCGAATATTTGCGACTACATCATTTTTAAAAGTTCCATTTTGGAGCAAAACATAGTCTCCAAAGAGTTACGGGCTCTTGCCGCCCAACAAATAAAGAAGATAAGAATGCCTGATCCTCTCCTTTTATTTCCCGCCTGTCATCATCTCTTTATTCTCTACTACAACGGCTTCGGTTACCTTAGAGTCAAAATCTCTGAAAAATGCGAGATAGGTCTCATAGGAAGCCTGACAACACCAGGATAAGAACTCGGTAACATTCACCCCGTTTGCCATGAGGCCGACAAACTCCACGGTGTAAATCTCCGGATGATTCCGGAGTTCCTGCAGATAACGTGCAAAAAGCTCATCTCGAATACGGTAAAACACCTCTTCTTTTAAAGGATTTCGGAAGGATTCTTTATAGAGAACAAAGTCATCCTCCATGCAAATAAGGCTGGTATCTGCTTCATCCACAGAAATCACAAAAATGGGAACTTCCGCAAACTGTTGATATAGAGCAAGAAACCAATATTTCAGGAGGGGGGCAACTCTCACATCGATAAAATCAAAGGTGATAATGTTTATGCAAAACTCCCCCATATCCGGTTCCTGGTGCATCATGTCCTGTTTTAAATAGGGGTCAACATCCATCATAGGAAGGGTAACCGACCAATCCCTGTCATCGAAAGAAAAGGTCGATAATTTGCTTTTGTCTAAATGTTCCGTATTTCCACAACAGCAAAAATAAAAATTCCTAGCGACTAAAAGCTGGTTCCGACACTCCAAGAGCTCCTCATAGGTGATTTTGGTTAAATCGGCTTCCCGTTTCTCCAAGGTGTAAGACTTATTGGAATTAGCAAACTCTACTGCCCTCTCATAGGCAACATAGGTGGGAATCTTACAATCTTCCCGAAACTTTTTTAATAATTCCGATTTAATAAAGCGAAAGGCTTTCTCCTCCCACTCGGTCTGAATCAGGGCTTCCTGAATCCGAAGCATGGAGTCAATCAGGTCAATCTTAGGAACCTTATAGCAAAGCGCCGAGTAGTTTTGCATCACATTTACATCGAAATCGTACTCCGGAAGAAGAATCTTAAGATACTCCACTACAAACTCGCCAAAAGCTAAGTTTGATTGAAATGCCTTCTCCTCATTGATTAGAAAGATCTTTGTCGTCATTCCCCCTAAAAAACCAACAGAAACGATAAAATCATTTCCCGCTTCTGAATTATTGATAAATTCGTAGTTGACAGACTGTTCTTTCATGAAATTTTCTCCCATCAATTTCTCTTGGACAAAGAAAGCGGTGTAGAAGAAATAATCCTCCCTTCCGAAGAAGGGAGGATTCCTATCCCACTATCCGCGGTAGGCGCTGGCAATCTCTTCATCGGTAGACTGCAGGGTCTCTGCCGTCTGGTCTAACGAAGCTGCAATCTCGTTGATCAATTCCTCAGCTTTTACAAAGCCGGGACGAAGTTCATTAAAGCGTTCTGCATAAGACTGTGCAGCCGCACCTTCCCACTCTTCCTGAAGGGCACTGAGTAAAGCATCCATTTTCTGAATCACTGCATTGACATTCTCCGCTTCCGTGCGATATTCTCCAGCTCTGGAATGCATCTGTTCCGGCGTAATACGAATTTGTCCCATTGTTTCCTCCTAAAAGTATTCTGTGTTTCTTTCTTTCCGGTTCGTCCTATCAACTACAAGACCAGTTTAGAGGACCATCAAGAGCCCGCGTGTTAAGTCTTTGTAAATTTTCACAGGTTTCGTCCCTTGACGGTCTTTAATTTGTGAACGACCTTGCCATGGATGTGGAAGGCTTCCTCATCTCCACTCACGGCAGCAAACTGACGCATGGTTTTCAGAGGAAGATCACAGATCTTTAGATCTCGTAAATGATCAAAATACAGGTAGTTCGCTTCATCGCGAAGCACCCGGAGAAGCTCCGGCGCCTGGTAATTGATGACCCGGTTCTCCAGGCAAGAGATCACGATCCAGATGTTCATGTTCCGATAGCGACTGATTAACTTTTTCATGGTGTCCAGCTGGTTCGGGTCTTCCGAAAGACTTCGTACCAAATCCATCTGGTTGATCACGAGAACAAGAAGGGGAGATTTCGCAACCGTTTCAAAATCCCCTTGGGCATAGGTCTCATACCGCTCCCTCACCGTCTCCACGACCTCATCGATATCTGCGAGGGAACCGGGGACGGAGACCTGGTAATCCGTGACATTGGCTTCTTCCCGCAAGGAATACAGCTCACGATTGATGCCGTCAAAGAGATAGACCTGAGTCTGCAGGGATTCTTTGGCCCCAAGTTGGTGAACCATGGAGCGAATCCAGCTCACTTTCACCGCACTCTCGGAAGAAACGATGCCGAGGATACTCTCTTTTGCAAGGTCCACGGCGTAGCGATCCACCGTTTCGAAGTCCAAGCCCCAAATCGTGTGGAAGCCGGTATCCTCTTCCCGGTCCACGTACTCTTCCAGGTCTTCCTCGTAGAGATGGGCGGGAATCACCGGAATCCGCATGCTCCGCTCCTCCCCATATTTCTCGTTGATTTCGGCAATCCATGCCCGCCGGGAACCGCTTGCAGATTCTCCGGAAAACGCCCGATAGAATTGAACCTCCAAAAAGCGCTTATCCTCTTGCAGCAGACCCCTTCCCGGAATCTCTTCCAACCGCTCCCGGCAATGGGTGAAGAGCATGTTATATTCCCCCGGATCATTATTAAAGAGGGCCATGCGACGCTGGAAACTTCCCAGGTACTTCATGGATAAACTATGGGTGGAAGGTGCCGCTGCAACGATCGTGATGCCCAGGGAAACCCCCTCATTCAAGAGGTATAGGAGTCGGTCATCCTCCATGAACCTTGCCTGCCGAAGAGCGGACAAGCCATCGATCACTAAGAAGATGTGAGAGAGATCTTGGCCCACTTCCTGCAGGTAGCTCTGATAGGAATTCACGCCTGCCTGAATAAACCGTTGCTTTCGCTCCTCCACCTCGCGGATGAGCAGTTTCATCAGGGATTCAAATTTTTGGTCCTCCTCCTGGGTCACGACCCCTCCGACGTGGTGGAGTGCGTTCATCGAGGTGAGGGCCATGGAGGCATAATCGATGATAAAGATCGTCGCCTGCTTGGGAGAGAGGGATTCCGCAAGGGAACGGATGACCGTTAAGAGAAAATTGGTCTTGCCCATCTGTGCGGATCCGGTCAAGAGCACGTTATTTTGCATCAAATCCAGTGCGTAGGGGTCCTGCTTTTGATGATCCGGGTCATCATAGACTCCCACGGGAAGCTCAAGCTTCGCATCCTCGGTAAAGGCCGCCGCTTCCCGGGGATAAGGAATCTTTTCTTCCAGGGGCGGCAAAAAGACCGGGGACAGGGCATCCAAGGAGATGGTCTTCGAATATTCCGCAATGTATTCCACCAGTGCCTCCAATTGGCTCCGGCGATGGCCTCCCTCCTCCTTGGTTTTCGTCTGGTAAAGCAATTTCTTCTGTCCGGCAATGGAAAGCTGATAGATCTTAAATTCCTGACCACTCTCCTCCGACTCCACTTCCGGAGCTCCGCTATAAGCGGATTGAAAGAGTTCAAAGCGTTCGTTGTTTCCCACCTGCAGGTAAGCACGTCCCGGTTCCTTGATTTCCGCCGCCAAGGGAGAATGGATCACCTCATTGGAATCCTGCCGTTCCTGGACCTTCAAACAGATGCGCAGACGGGAGTTACTCCAAATCTGGTCATTCACCTGGCCGGCGGGTTTCTGTGTCGCCAGGATCATGTGAACCCCGAGGCTTCGTCCGATGCGGGCCGTGGAAATGAGCTCCTTCATAAACTCCGGCTGCTTCTGCTTCAACTCTGCAAACTCATCGACGACAATGATGAGATGCGGGAGGGGAACCGCCGTCTCTTTCCTGCGGAAGCACTCAATATATTTATCGATATGGTTGACCTCCTGCTGGGCAAAGAGACGCTGGCGTTTTTCGAGCTCCGCCTTGATAAAGCGCAGGGACCGTTCCACCGTTTTTCCCTCAATATTCGTGATGGTGCCCGTCAAATGGGGGAGGCTGCGGAATTGGTTGGCCATTCCGCCGCCTTTAAAGTCGATGATCAAAAAGGCGATCTCATAGGGATGGAACCGTGTCGCCAACATCATCAGATAGGTTTGCAGCAGTTCGGACTTTCCTGATCCTGTCGTTCCTGCAACCAGACCGTGAGGACCATCTCCCGTGTCATGCAAATCCAGGCTCACGATGCCACTTTGGTTGACTCCCACGGGAACACTCATGCTCTCTGCAACATTGGAACTGACCCAATTCGTCGCCAGGTCCACATCCGATACCGTTAACACGTTCATCAATTCAAATAAAGAGATATGATCCGTCAGACTGCCCTGCAGGGAAATCTCCTTTGTGAAAATGGGCGCCAACCGTCGAAGGATGGTCCCATAGGAAACCGGATCCATGGTGGGAAACTGAAAGTCCACCCTCTTGGTGCCATCGTTCACGTCCACCAGTTGCCCCGTGTAACCCTCTCCCGTGAAGACGAGGTAGGAGCAGCCTTCGGGGATATGACCCTGTTGGTCCGCAAAAAAGACGAAGTGGAAGTTCAGGTCCTTGGCATCCTTCAAAAACTTGGAAAGGGGATGCGTCTTGAAATCCAGGGGATCGAAGAAAAAGACCATCACGGAGGCCTGCCGGTCATTTCTTTGACGGGCACTGAGCTGCTTATACATCCACTCATAGATCACATTTTTGCTGTCTTCATCGCAAATCAGAAGACGAAAGCTGTCTTCCTCCGGATAGAGGTGGGGAAGCCAACGGAATTCCTCCACCAATTCTCGATGGTCGGGGGAGGCGACAATGGCGATCTTAACGGCACTCTTATCCTGGCGAAGGGCGACATCCAGCACCATGTTCTTGAGCAGCTCGTAGCGATTCTCGAAGTCGCCGATGATGCCCGCCGCATCCACCTCGTTCATGTTCAGGACCACCGGAGCATTTCGGAGAATCTCATAGTGTTCCTTCAACTTTTCCGGTTGAAGTTCCAGCTCATCCTCAATCTCCAGTTTTTCGGCATCTTTGATTTCAATTTTCCGTTCTGCGGGAACTTCTCCGGTTCCCAAACGGATGGACAAAAAGTCATCATCCTCCGGTCTTCGGTCAAAGAGGGACGAAGAAAACTGAAACCACCGTTGCCGAAGAAGATCTTGGGACGGATACGTGTCCTCCAGGACTTCCCGCTCCTCCCGGCGAGCCTGTTCAATCTCCGCCTTCTTCTTATCGATATAAGCGGTATAAACCTCCTCTCGATGGGCCAGCTTTTCCTCGTGTTGCTTCTTGTTATCGCGCATCGTTAAGATGGCGGTGACAAAACCCGCCAGTCCCATCACCGCGGCAAAGATGATCATGCCTTGGCCCAAGAACATCATGAAGCCCGCCATAAGAACCAACATCAAGGTGGGAAGCAGCCGTACGAGAAGATTCGTGCGGGGCTCCTTGTCCTTTGTGGGAGGGTCCAGGATTTTGATGGGCTTGGTATTCACGAGCGACCGAATCCGCGTATTCAGGTGGTACTCGGGATAGGAATTCTTGATCGGAAAATCCTGAAAACTCAGTTGATGAATCGCCAAATCCGGTCGAATTTCCGTCCAAAGGACTTGATCTGCAAAATAAAAAGAGTAGTCGGACAGCGAGAAAAACGAATGGTTTGGTAAAAGTGCCCGGTCCTTTACCCTCTTATCATTGACATAGAGACCGTAGCCGGCGTTCTTGGGAAAAAGCACGAGATTCTCATCCTGCTTCACCAAGCGGATGCGATCCTTGGATACATAAGGGCCGGAAAGGGAGATCACATCTTTCTCCTCACAGCCAATCTCTATGGAGGTCTGTTGACTCAAATCCACCGCCCGCTCATAAATGACCTTTCGGTAGAAAAAATCAATGAGGAATTCCAGCCGCAAGAGGCATTGCCCATTCGTCTCACTCATCAAGGAAATCTCCGTCCCATGGCGGAGGGTAACACTTTTGTACTTTTGAATCTCTCCCTGAGAGAGGTAGACATTGTCCGAGCAATCCACGGTCCATCCGTCATTATCCCGGTAGAAATCCAGGTAGAAACTCTCCAGAAAAAGATTTTGATAAAAACGAACATCGCAGTCTTTTTCTGTTCCGATGCGCGTCCGCTCCAGATTCTCTCCCAGTTCCAACTCTCGGTAAAAGTGCTTGGAAGAGAGGATCATCTTGTACCGTTCTCTCATGATTCCCTCCGTTCCGGGGAATAGTATAGGTGGCTGCCGTTTCGGATTCCGAAGTCCGCCAACTTTTTACTGCCTTTCAGAAGGACCATCGGATCTTCGGAAACCAGATACTGATTTTTCATCCCCTGTTCTTCTTCGGGAAGATGAAAGGCTTCCTGCAAGGCAAGGAAAAGTTCATTTGCTGTGATTTGCAAGGGAATCTCTAAATCGTAAGTCTCATTACCGGGCTCCACGGTAAAGAGGATGATTGCGTTCTCTTTTGCCATATGTCCCTCCTACATCAATGCCAGGGCCAGTTTTTGCATGCCTTCCGTGCTCACCAGATTCTCCAGAGGAATCGGCCGCTCATCGGAAATCTCTTCAATATACTCCGTCGGAACGATGCCCTGGCCAAAATTCTTAGCGAGAAAGGCATTCTTTTTCTCCTCTTGAAAGTGATTGACAACAAAGAGCAAGGTATCATTTTGCTTCCAGTTCACATTCTTAAAAAACTGTTCAATCGCATAAACGGAACCCGGATCCTGTCGGAGGACAAAGAGAATCCTCTGACTGAGATTAAAAAGTTTCATCTTGAAGTCATTGAAATTGCTGTCCGAGTCGACAATGATGTAGTCGTACTCATAGGATTCCCGGGCGGACCGGATGAAGTCGAGGAAAATCTCTTCCGACAGGCCCAGGGAGGGTAAGGCCGCTTTAAACGGTGGGAGGTAAAAAAATTCCTCCTGGCGAATCCAATGCTTTAACGCATCGTAGCGGTTCCCCTCTTCTTTGTGTAAATCCCGATAAAGTTCGGAATCGTTGATCACATCCTGATTGGCCAAATAGTAGGGAAAAAGAGCGAGCAGCTCTGCATCCACATAGAGAACGCGCTGAAGGCTCCCCGCCAGGTACCGGCAGAGTCCCAGGCTTATGCTGCTCTTGCCCACGCCGCCCGAAGCAGAGGTTACCAATATAATCTGAGGTTCCTTCCGCTGCTCTCCCTGTAATTGCAAAACATCCGCACTTTTTACCGTGAGCTCCTCAAAAATTTCTCGCACACTGGAGTACTTATAAACACCCTCTCGGCCTTCTCCCAGATTCCTTCCTTTTTCTTCGGTGAGCACGAAATGATGCGAAATGGTGTGCCGGTCCGGATTCGGAAGCTCCCACTCCTCAGTAACGAGGAGCAAAGAGACCTGCTGTGGTGTGGAAAACAGCTCCTGAAAATAGGTCTCCTCAGTAACAAGCTCCAGAGAAATCCGATCGGCAAAAACCTCGAGAAATTTCACGACAAGAGGATGCAAATAGTCTTCACTGGGATCGGCTAGCACTACTCTTACATTCATGGCTCCTCCTATCTATCCAATTTCACTCGGAAATCCATATCCGAGAGTCGAATCCGATCTCCCTCCCTCACGGGATAGGCTTTCATGGGCGGCAAGCGGTGTTGATTAAGAAAGGTTCCATTGGAGCTCTCCAAGTCCATGATCATAAGTCCTTCTCCGGTCTTTACGAACCGGCAGTGCGTTCGACTTATGGAGCCGTTTCCCTTGATTTGGAAACCGGGCTGGCTGGCGAACTTTCCGATGGTAAAGGGAACATCCGTGATTGCGATCCGTAGGCCCTGGGCCTTTCCCTGCCCGATCAGCTGCCCGATTACGCTTTTCTCGGCGGGCCTTGCGGCAACCCGATTTTGGAAGCTCTTCACCCCCTCATTTTTTTGGACCAGGTCCCGCAGACTCAAACCGGCATCCGCCAGGTCCCTGCGTAGGTTGATAAAGGCATCGCTTCTCAGCTTTCTTCGATTAATGTATTTAATCCAATAAGAGCGAAGCACCGTTTCATAGTGGTAACCCGAAGGATAGGGAAATTCCATGATTGGCAGGTAACTGGCCTGAATCTCCAGGGTCGTGGGATCCAAAAAAATCTTGCTGCTTTCAAAGAGAATTTTTTCCGGCTTTAAAAAGCCATTCTCTCGTATGCGAAGGATCAATTTTAAAAAGTGCATCATGATCCCGAAACGTTGCCGTTCATCCAAAATAGAATCCATAGAGTCCATGGACTGGGCGGATCCCGTCAGGTAGTAAAGGATATGGTCGCCGTTTCGTTTCATCATGAGGCAGGGAAGAAAGGCCGTCTCCTTTCCCTTCAAAACTTTGTATTCCGTGGGAAGAAAATGAAACCGGTCGGCCAAGAGGAAGGAAAAATCCTTCCCCTCTGCCCGTTCTTCCAGCGTTCTCCCATTGATTTCGATCAAGATAAGCTCCTTTCACTTCTGCCCTTTTACTCCAGGGGCGCCTCCTCTTCTTCCTCCTTCTTTCTGCGGAACAAGAGGAAGAAGACCAAGAGTAAGAAGAGGAAAATCAATCCCAGCGATCCAAAGAAAAGCGGCTTGTTGGAGAACCAGCGGACCAGCCAATTCTTGGAAAGAATGATGCTGGCGTTCATGGGGTATGCCGCTTTGAAATCCTTCTTCGCGGTATCCGTGACATTGCCCGCCTTATCCTTTACCAAAAGTCGAATGTGCTGTTCCTGATCACTTTCCTTGAGCTGGAAGCTTCCCTTGAAATTATGCGAATCCTGTCCAAAATTTTTGATTTCCCCGCCAAGGGGCTTGTCGTTGACAAAGACCTGGAAAGACTGCAGTCCCATGGCATCGAAGAGCTCATAGTTGACCGTCTGAGATTCCCCATCGATGATGGCATCCTCCAAGCCCGTCACACTGGTGATCTCCGGCTTCTTGGTATCCACGTAGAAGAGAATCGGATCCCCCGTGGCATCATTTTGCGGGGTATTTCCCGCCTGGTCTTGGGAGGACACGGTGATTTTATATTGCCCGTCCTCCTTCAGATTCTTGGCCTTGATTCGATATTCATACTCATACCAGCCGCTCTCTCCCGGCTTTACCTTCTCATTATCCAGGGGCTTTACGTCCACCTCCGGCTTCTCCAGGGGCTTGCCATCCCGGGTAATGTCCACGAGAAGGGAGTGTGCCACAAGGGGTGTCGGATTGTATTCACGAATGACCAGGTCTCCCGGTACTGTTTTTACGAAGGCGGGTTCCGGAGAAATCAGCCGGAGCAAGCTGCTGCCGTACTCATATACCGAGCCGAAGCGATTTAGGGTCCAGGTCACCTCTTTCTGTGAATGGTGACCGGCAAGGTCATCCATTCCGACCGTGAGGTGATAAATTCCATCGTTTTCTGCCTCTTCCGGAAGATTCTTCAAATAGATGAGCCCTCCCTGATCCCCCAATTCCGTGTGGTCAAGCAGCAATTTGGTGACATCTTCGTCCTTCTTTCCCCAGCGACTCCGATGAATGCTCAGGGTATAGCCCGCGAAGTTTTTGTCTTCCAACCGGATGAGTCCCTTCGCCTCTTTGGCGAAGGCTTTGCCATTCCCCTCCCCTTGGTTCATTGTCACCACGGGTTCTTTAATCTCGGTATCAATGATGAAGGGCTCTGCCTGTAATGGGGCCATGGCATTTCCGGAGGGATCGGTGTAGCTGGCGGAAAGCACATAACGACCGTCTCCCGAAAGGGTGAGGGAACCCGTGTGCGTGTCTCCGGCCTGCGACCAGGTCGGACTCACTCCCAGTGCCTGACCATCTTTCGTGGCCGACAGACGAAAATCTTGGGAAAAGAAGTTGGCTTCCTCCAGGGGCAGGGTGACTTGCACCGGAGCCGCATAATAGCTCACCCCGTTTTTCTTGGTCACGGGATTGGGAAGACGGAAGCCGGCCTTGGGCGCGATGTTATCCACGACAAGGAAATTGGGATCCCGATACTGCGTTTGCATGCCGCTGCGGTTTACGGCTTGAAAGTCCACAAAACCGTTAAACTGGCTTCCGGCTCCAAGTCCCCCCTCGGGGATGGGGAAGGTCAAGGTCGCGAGCCTTCCTCCCTGACCGTAGGAAATTCTTCCTTCCTCCACCGTTCGATGCAAGCCTTGACCGTGAATCGCACTGAGCCCGGATATGCTCCGGTAATTGTAAATAAACTGCTTAATCGGCGATGTCGGATCATAAGCGGAGATCACAACCAGGGGAGCTTGCCGATAGAAACGGTACAGACCTGCCGGCAGCCGTTTCTGTAGGACAGCTTGCGGGAACTGCACATGGAGTTGCTCCGGGGGCGTCTTATCCACGGTAAAGAAGGCCGGTGAAAAGGTCTTGGCTCGATTTCCGGCGGGATCGGTCCCTTCCATGGAGAGACGGTAGTTGGCATCCCCCCGGAAACGAATGGTCTTCTCATGAATGTCGCCACGATTTGACCACTCTCCCTGTTGGATCGAGGAGCTTCCCACATCGCTTCCTCCCAAATCCGTGGCGGTCAGTGAAATCTTGTAATCCTCCGGATTAAAGTTTCGTTCTTTCACAACCAGGTGGGCAATGCGGTCTTCAGAGAGATAGTCTCTGGGATTTCCCTGCGCATCCTTGCCCGTCCCCCGGACCTGGCCTCCCGTATAGGAAACCGTCAGCTCCGGCGGCGTGGAGTCAATGACGAAGGCTGGATGCTCGTAGCCGACCTGTCCCTCTTTCTTGCCCGGGAAGGTCAGAGGATTCTTGCTGTGATCCTTGTATTGAATGCGGAAACTGTAGGATCCGTCATTGGTAAAGGTAAGATTGCTTACGTAGCGGTACTTTTGAGAAGGCACTTCTTGCCAATCCAATTCGACGGGCTTCTGCGCGACGCCATTGATGACAGGAACCACTTCCACTCTGTCATGATTTTTGAAGAAGTTCTCCTCCTCCAATTCGAGGCGGAAGCTGGTCGATCCTTTATAGTAATTCACGCCCTTACGTTGCCCTTGCACCTTCCCTAAATCAACCACCTTCAGTCGGGGCTGAATGGTATCCACAACAACCACCTGTTGGTCCCGGGTGACTTCGCTGCGGTTTCCGGATCCGTCCACGGCAAAGACTTGGAAGCTTCCTCGCATCTCCGACCAGTCCTTCATCGGAACCGTAAGCTCACTATAGAAGCCGCGTTCTTGCACATTGGCGGCCGACTGTTTCAGACCCTCCAGGTTCACCTCCTGCGAGGGGAGTTCCTTGGAATAGGCGTTGCCATCCTGATCCCTATAGCTGAAGTGGAAACTCTTTACGCCGGATCCATCGTCCCGGGAAAACACCCGGATGGTGATGGGCTTGTTGTAGAATCGGTAAGCGAGACCTCCGAGTTCCATCAGCTCTAAGGGTTCTTCCGGAAGCTGAATCAACGGCTGGCTGGGAGCCTGGCGATCCAAGAGATAGGAATCCATGGAAAAGTCCGAAAAGTTTCCGGCAAGGTCCGTGATGTGAAAGCTCAGATCATAACGCCCGTCTTTCTCCAACTTCTTTTCATAAACGAAGTGGTCTCCCGACTGTGTCCAGTTCTTCCTCTCTTTCATGTCTTGCAGGGAATCATAGGGAAGCGAATCTCCCCAAATGTTGGTGAGGCTTTCTTTGGAAGTTATTTTTTGAGGATCAAAGTTTTTCTCATCCACAATCACCCGAAGACCGGGCCGGTCCCCCTTTACCCACTGTGCCGAGATTGCCGGTTTTGTGGTATCGACGACCAAGGGGCGGGAAATCAGTTCTTTCATCTTGTTCCCCGCCAGGTCGGTAAAGTTCGTGTGTACCACATAGGATCCATCTCTATCCAGATGGAGGGTTCCTCTTCTCCCCACCGTTCTATTCTGTTCGGTGATGGACCGAATGGCCATCGAAGGAGCGGGATCCATCGTATTCCCGTCCATGACCACGGAATAGTGGAGTGCAGGGTTGTCCTCCGTGAGAAATTCATCGCGAGCTTCCACCTCATAATCAATCGGTCGATTGGAATAGAACGGTTCGGTCTTGTTGTCCTGGTTGTCCTTTCCCGTTGGCACCGTATTGTCGATGATTAATGAGCGGTTCGTCTGTTTGCTGTAATACGTGGTGGCATGACCCGCTCCATCCGTTGCGACCAGCTTAAAGTACCCCTTGGTGGCTGCCTTTCCTTTTCGGTTCAGCTTGACGCTCGCTTCATAGAGATGGGGATACCTCTTCAAGTACGCTTTTCTTGCCTCTTCCTCTTTATCGGTGAAATTCTCCAAAAGAACTTTTTCGCGTTCCGCCTTCGAAAGTTCGCGGACCCATGCCGTTCCCTTCTCCAGGGTTTTCCCTTCCTCGCTATAGTAGGTGTACCGGATGCTTTCCACCCCGGATACTCGGTCCGCAGCCCGGAAGAGGACCGTCGCTTCCGGATTATAGATGTACCAGGTTTCTTTCCCTGCCAGAACCGTCTGACGGAACTCGTTCAGCTTGTCTCCCGGCGTATCCTCTACAAACTTCACGGCCCATGGACTGTCAAATTCCGCAGGTTGCGTATCAAGTCCGTGCTTGAGCTCGATGAGGTCCAAAATCGCGCCCGTTTTCACTTCTCGGGCCCAAAAGCTGCGATTTTCCAGCTCATTATTAAAGACAATCTCTTCTTTAAAGGCCTTCTCATTGAAGTTTTTCCCCTTGCAGAAGTTGTAGAGGGCCTTCGGGGTTTCCCCGAGTTTCGCTTCCTCCAGGACGGAAGAGATTTTGATCTGGTCCCTATAGATTCCATGTCGGTTGCTTCGCCCGATAATCTCGAAAATCTTTTCAAAATTCGGGGTATCCGCAAAACGAACCGTTGTATCGTAACTCTTTCGGCTCGCTCCATAGAGAAGATATGTTTGCCCATCCTTCTTTGCCGTCACCTCATCCAAAATAGCGGTGACCGTGATTTTTTCCTCTCCCCCTTTTTCATGGAGGCTCATGGCGGCTTTGGGCAAATTTTTCACCGTTAGACGACCGTTTTCATCAAGATCGTAGCCGTTCTTTTTTGCTTCCTCATCCAGTTCATAATGAATTTTTCCCGTGTTTCCGAAATCAGTGTTTTTTACACGAAATTCATTAATGGTACCCCGGTTGGTTCCCAAGAGATAGTTTGCATGGAGAGAGGATCCCCAGATAAGAGGACTCTCTTTTTCATAGTTATCAAAGAAATTCAACCGTTTATGCAGCTCCGCTCTCTTAAAGGAGCCACTCCCCTCTACCGTGGCAGTCACCTCCAAGACACAAGGCCGAAAAACAATTAATGTGTTATCTTTTTCATCAAAAATGAAACGGGGAAAGTATGACACCTCTCCCTCTTCTTTTGCCAATACATCCTTGACCGTGATCTTCACGGGAGCCAAGGGATTGTTTTTTGAGGACGCCGTTATCTTGGATAAGAAAGTTCCATTGAGTTCATATTGCTGTATGCAGGGATGATTCCAGCTTTCCTCATCAAATGCTATCGTCTGGTCCGCCGGTTGAATCGTGAACGTGACGGGTTCCAAAGAAAGGGATTCATGAAACTCGCGAATCACCCGGGCATAGACCGTGTAGACTCCTGCCTCCCTTCGTACCGGGACCCGGTCTTCCCATTCGACTTGGTTGGGGTCCTGACCCTGTGCAACCGCCTTATATTGGATCTTGTCTCCCTCTTGTCGGGATTCGATTGCTTCTTTTAAGACGGGGTAAGGCTTGCCCGTATAGGTTTGCTCCTCCGAAGCCTTTAACTTTCGATAACCTTTTATTTCTGCAGGTATGATTCGACCCTGGTATAAATAGAATCCGAAATTCTGATCTTTATATTTCTCTTTAATAAACCGAACGTAGACCTTATAGGTTCCGGGGTTGGTCGCTTTGGGAACATCGCTCACCCAGTGGTCCTTGTCCACTCGGTATTGGAACTGGTAGCCATTGGGCGAACCCTTAGCTTTAATAAGCTCCTGCTGTTTCCCGTTATATATACGATCTTTCGTATCAAATTGTGGCAAACAGTAGATTAAATACCAGGGAGATTTTATTTCTTTCCCCGATCGTTTTAACCGCACCTGGACTCGATATTTTCCAACCAGTTTGAGGGTCCATGTCCCCGATGCTGGGTCCCCATCAATGTCTTTGGGAGTTTTTCCTTCCCGCAAATCGTTCTGATAGTGGGCATCGGTAGTCATTCGAAACGTAACTTGGTCTCCCTCCTGCTGAGGAAGGGATTCAAACAAGTCCTGAATTGGAGTCAATGCAGCGATGGCGGCCGGATACTGTGCCAAGGAATCTTTGGTCGGGTCTCCCTCCTGAATCTGCCGCTTCTTCAGCGTAAGGTCCAAGGTTTCCAGAGTCTTCTCCGCTTCTTCCGCCGGTTTCTCTTCCTTGCTTTCTTTCTCCGATGTTGTGGAAGAGGAAGCGGTTTTCTTCTCGCTCTCTTGACTTAGCGAAGTCTCTTCCGAAGAAGCGATCTCGCTCGTTTTCGAGCGGTCCTTCTTCGGCTGCGGTGCCCGGCTCTTCGATGCTTTTTCTTCTTTTTTAGGAGCCAGCTGCTCTTTTTCTCCGCCTTGCTCCTGTGCCCATACGGACCGGGGCAACCCGGTGGAGCTTACCAGGAGAGCGAAGGCCAAAAATAGAGCTCCCAACCGTCTCCCAAGATTGTACTTACCGTGCATATTTCCTCCTTATTGAATTACATCATTGGTACTCACAAGCAACACTTCCTGTAACATCACCAGGCCCTCTTCGCTCTCCGGAGGGCTCTTTTTTTCCTCTTTTGTCTTTCCCGTGGGAACAAGTTCCAGTTCCTTCATGTTATCGATCGAAGAAACCGGTCCCGTCTTTCGCGTCTTCGGAAGATTCTTCTTTGTTTCTTTTCGAATCTCTTCGATGGACTTCTTGGCGAGTCGCCCGGATAAATCGGCATAGACCGCCGGAATATGATCATGGAACCAAAAGAAGACGGCCAAAATCAGCAGAATCCCCGCAAGCACAAAACAGACAATTGCCGCAATTTTTAAACTCCCAATCATGGATTTGCCCCCTCTTCCTGCTCCTGCTTTTCCTTGTCCCTCCGTTTTTCCTCATTCCGGTAACTTCTTCGGATGGATTCGTAGTAATTGTGATAATTTGAGACGATCTCCTTTTGCAAGCGTTGCGATGGCTTCTTCTGAACCACGATGGCCTTGGCCTTGTCAAAGATGCGATTGTATAAGTTGAGGATTTGATCTTCCGGAATGCGGGCATTGGCCAAAAGATTCCTCTGGTCATGGATGAGAAGAAAGAGACTGTTATAGAGGGTCAGCTGGTCATAGGAGCCCGCAGATGGAGCCAGGTCCATGATCTCGTCCACCTCTTTAAACAGCTGTTTATACTCGTTGGAAGATGCCTCCACCACATTGGAGGAATTTAAGATATATTTTTTGTAAAAGGAAGCAATATCGTAATAAAAACGGGAAAGCTTGCGCCCCTGAAATTGATCCTTCACTTCCGGATTGGTTTCGTTATATTCAAAGAAAGGAAAGGCTTTTTGGATTCGGGTCGCAAAGCTGCTCTGGCCGTTTTCGTCATAATAGTAATTGAAATACATCATTCCGATGCGATAATTCAGCTGAAAAAGACTCTCCGAGGACTTATCAAACTTATCCTTGTTCGCATTGTAAAGAGCAAGCAGTTCATCATTCTGGGTCTTGGAAAAATTTCCATGATCCTCATAGGCATCAATCAGCTTATGGTAGGCCCGAAGATCTGCCGGGAAAATGGCGATGGCGCGTTTGTAATTGTCCACCTTCTTCGCATAGTCCGTGGATTCCACCACGGAAATCAGGGAATCATAGCTGTTGTTTTCCAGCCTTCCCGCGTAAACCTGACTGCCGATGCCGCCCGCCAAGAAAGCCAGGCTCAGCCCCGCAACGACGAGGAAGCGGCGGAGCTTTCTCTGTTGCTTTTTTCGGTAATCCTCCGTGATCAGATCGGGATGCTGAAGATCGTACATCAGCTCTTCGGCGCTTTGATAGCGGTTCTCTGCGGCGGGTTGGGTGCACTTATCCACGATCACTTCCATTCCCTCGGAAAGTTCCGGATTCCATTGGCGAATGGGCGCATAGATGTAATCCTTGGGCCGGGGGTCCATTCCCGTCAAAAGATGATGCATGGTCATCCCCAAACCATAGATATCGGTTCTGGGATCCGTTTGGCGAGACCCATACTGTTCGGGAGCCGCATAGCCATTGGTTCCCAGCACGGTGGTATCGGAAAGAACCCCCTCCTTATATTCTCGGGCGATGCCGAAGTCGATGATTTTGATGGTCCCCTCGGGCTTTAGCATGATATTCGCCGGCTTCATGTCCCGGTAGATGATGGGAGGCTTCTGACCGTGAAGATACGCCAGGGCATCGCAGAGCTGCCGGGCCCAGGAGATGACCTTTTTCTCGTCTTGGGGGCCTTCCTGCTTCAGGATATTATCCAGAGACTCCCCTTCGATATAGTCCATGATGATGTAGATCTTGTCCCCATGTTCGATGATATCCACAATGCGGGGAAGGGCGGGATGGTCCAACTTTTTCATCAGGTTCGCTTCGGCAATCAGGCTGTTGACAACAATCTCGTCCTTCTTGTTTCTCCCCTGCTTACGGATCTCCTTGACCGCCCACTGCTTATTTAAATGGCGGTCCATGGCTAAGTAGACAACAGACATCCCACCGTGGCCGATTTCCTTTAATATTTCATATTTTCCGTCTAAGATGCTTCCGATTCCTGCCATCGTTCCCTCATTTCACATGAACTGCCATAACGGTGATATTGTCGATTTCTTTTCGTGCCTTTGCGAGGCCAATCAGATGCTGGTTTGCCCGATGGAGCGCTTCCTCATCCAATTCCCGATAGGGGTTATAGTAGTGGAGCATTTCCCCTTCCGTGATCTCATGGCGAAAGCCATCCGAACAGAGCAGATACATTCCCTTTTTGAGCTCGCTCGTTCCGGTTTGGGGTAAGAGGTGGCGGCTTGCCCCAACGCACTGAAGCAGGGTGTTCCGTCGTTTACTCTTCTTTGCCTCCTCCGGGGTCATGTTCCCCCTCCGCACCTCCCGGCTCACAAACGTGTGATCTCGTGTCAACTGACGAACCTGCTGGTTCAGGTAATAGATGCGGGTGTCACCAATGTGGACAAAGTGCATTTGGCTTTTATAGAGAAGCAGGCCGGTAAAGGTCGTTCCCAGCATGATTTTCCGTTGTTTTCCGTATTTCGAGATTCGCTGATTCAGCTCCTCTAATAAATGAAGCCAGTCCGCTGTAAAATCGGCCTCTTCTTCCTTTTTCAGAAGAAGGGGAAGGCGGGTATCAAACCATTGAGAAAATGCCTTCACCACCGTGGCGCTGGCTAATTCACCCTGGGCGAGGCCGCCCAAACCATCGCAGATAATGCCGAGGAAAATCTCTTCTCCCTGATAAAACGCGTGTTTGAGAAGTGCACTGTCTTGGTTTTGCTCTTTTCTTCCTAAATCCGTGTCCACCGCTGAGCTTATGTGCATGCTTGCCTCCTAGAGTTCCACAACAAACTCTTCATCCCCTAAGCGGAAGTTATCCCCATCATGAATCTCCCACTCCTGTCCCTCCGGAATTTGTTGGTCATTCACGTAGGTGTGGTTACTGGAATGAAGGTCCTTGATATAGAAGCGTCCCCCCTTGGCAATAATGTCTGCATGATTGCGACTAATCGCCGGGTTATCCGACAAACAGTAGTCGGAGGAAGCATCTTTTCCAAAGCGAAACACCAACTTATTCATTACGATATCCTCATGCGTCGCAAGACGATGGAAGGAGGCAAAAAAGTTGGACTCTTCCGCTAAGAGGGTTGTGCCCAGCTGGCTGTCCCCGTCAATTTTCACGGGCATGCCCACGGAGTCTGACCAGCTCGGCGTCTCTTCTTGGAGCAAATCGGTGGCCTGCTCCTCTTCCGCAAAGTTCTCTTCCAATAGATCCGTCCCCCCGTCCCGGTCAAACCGCTCCAACCACAGGTCTTCGGGCTCCGCCAACAGGTCGGTGGCCTCATCCCTTTCCCATTCCTTCATCGGGTTGGTGTCTCTTCTTCCGCTGGAGGAGACCGGGGAATGGCCAGGAAGGTCCTCTTGCACGCGTTTCTCAAAATGGTCCAGATAGTCTTTTTTCTTATCCGTCATGTAACCGCTCTGGCCGATGCTGTTTTTTCGAATCAAGGCGATGATGCGGGGATGGCGCTTTCCGATAAAGCGATCGACCAAATTTCCGTCATAGCTTGGCATGCTTCGCAGATAGGAATGAAATTGGCCCACATAGGCCATGCTCTCCCCCGGGTTCTCCTGCAGGGCATAGATAAAGTCCTCCATGAAGCCGATGACATCCGGTTTCACATGACTGCTTTCAAAAGGGAGATAGATAAAATGCAGTTCTTTGGTGGTCTCATTGATAAAAACGCTGGACAGGTCCAGAAGAAGGTGGTCCGGAAACAGCTGATAGGACCGGCACTTACGAATGGCATCATTGATCTGGGCCAAGCTGTAGAAAAACTCGTACTCGGTAATGGGCTTCTGTAACCGCTCCTTCAGGGAAACCCCCATGGGTCCGGAGAATTCAAAGTACTTCCAAAAAAGGAACTGTTTTTTCTCCGGCTTGAGAAAGCCTCGCGGGGTTCTCTCGCGCAAACATTGAAATTCTCTCTCACTGATCTGGTCCCTACTCGCTTGAGGAACCCGTACAAATAGCTGCTTGTCTTTCACCTTTGATTTGATTTTCCGCATATCTCCTCCAAATCAACCACTATTTATAATTTATACAGTATATTTATACTATACCGTAACATTTTACATTTATTTTAACTGCATTTTATTTAAACTTTACAATCTTGTGTTTTCAATGTTTTTTAGAGTTTCTTTTTTCTTCTCGTCAAGAAAACACAAAAACAGTATATCACAGTCGGTCTTTTCTATGCAAAACTTATTCATTTTCGCTCTAGCGGGTTTATTTCTATAATAAAAAAATCCGGGAATTGAAGACGCTCAATTCCCGGATGTAATGCTTTATTTTGTATCAATGATTCGAAATGTTACTGATTGGTCTGAAGAAGGATATTAATGTCCTTCTTTTCTCCCTCTTTCGCCTGCTGAATTAGGTCTTTGACCTTCAAGAGGCGCGTGATGGTTGCCCGATCCTCCTCATCCAGCTTCATGCGAATATAGGTGATGGTTTCCTCTAAATCGGGAATCGTCCGATATTCCAGGGCATTGACCCGACGCCTTGTGGATTCAATCTCGTCGGCCATTAGCTGACAGCCCTTTTCCACCTTGGTCAACTCCAAGAGCTGGTCCATGACCTGGTTCAGCCCTTCCAAAGCCTGGTCCAGCTCTGCCGATGTCATGGCATAGCCGTAGGGAACATTCATCTTATCCCCTTCCTGACTGCCTTCCCGATGAAAGGTAAAGTCCGGAATGCGGACGCTCATCACATTGGTGGTTTTCACGCTGACACTGAGCCTCTGTTTGGAACTTTGGAGGGCATTCTCCAAGATCTGAGGACTCATCACCGCGCCGGCAATCGAGAAGGATTGAAAGGAGGCTTTTAATGCTGCCTCCACCTCCTGCCGCATCTTTCGATTCTTTTTCGCGAGTTCGATAAAGCGGCGCATCAATTCGTCTTGCTTATCTTTGAGCAGCTTGTGCCCCCTTTGGGCCGTTTCCAAGCGCGCCTTCAGATTCGCCATGACCATTCGGGTGGGGTTTACGTTTAAACGAGCCATTACTTCACCTCGTCTTCCTCAGCTCCTTCTGCCTGCTTCGGCTCCGTGGAATCGGGAGATGGCTGTTCCCCCTCTTTTCCCAAGTAGCGGTCCAGCATGTCATCCTTGATTCTCTTCAATTCCTCTCTCGGCAACATGCGGAGCAGTTTCCAGCCCAAATCCAGGGTCTCTTCAATGCTGCGGTTCGTATAGAAACCTTGGTTCACGTACTGCTCATCAAAGGCATCCGAGAACTTGGCAAAGGCGATATCCGCATCGGATAGGGCCGCCTCCCCCAAAATCGTGGACAGCTCCTTGGCATTTCTTCCTCTGGCAACCGCCGCGTAGATCTGGTTCATGGTCGCCGCATGATCCTCGCGGGTTTTTCCTTCTCCAATCCCCTTGTCTTTCAGACGGGACAGGGAGGGCAGAATGTTGATGGGCGGGTTGATTCCTCGGTTATAGATCTCACGGGAAAGAATGATCTGTCCCTCCGTGATATAGCCCGTCAGATCGGGAATCGGGTGGGTGATATCATCCTCCGGCATGGACAGAATGGGAATCTGAGTGATGGATCCTTCGCGGTCCTTAATTCGGCCCGCTCGCTCATAGATCTGCGACAAGTCCGTGTAGAGGTAGCCCGGGTAACCACGACGGCCGGGAACCTCCTTACGGGCGGCGGAAATCTCACGCAGTGCCTCCGCATAGTTCGTCATATCCGTCAAGATGACCAAGACGTGCATGCCCTTTTCAAAGGCCAGATATTCGGCCGCCGTCAGGGCGATTCGTGGGGTGGAAATACGCTCAATGGTCGGGTCATCCGCCAGGTTCATGAACAGCACCGCCCGATTGATCGCTCCGGTCTTCTTAAAGTCATTAATGAAGAATTGGGCCTCTTCAAAGGTGATTCCCATGGCTCCGAAAATTACCGCGAATTTCTCATCCTTGCCTCGAACCGTTGCCTGACGGGCAATCTGTGCTGCCAGTTGGTTATGAGGCAAACCGTTGCCGGAAAAGATGGGGAGCTTTTGTCCACGAACCAGGGTGTTTAGGCCGTCAATGGCGGAGACACCCGTTTGGATAAACTCCTCGGGATAGAGTCGCGAGTAGGGATTGATGGCGGAACCGTTGATATCCAGGCGTTTCTCCGGAATGATCTTTGGGCCTCCATCAATGGGTTCGCCCATGCCGTTAAAGATACGACCCACCATGTCTCCGGAAACCCCCAGCTCCTGTGGTTTTCCTAAGAAGCGCACGCTGGTTTCCTTCATGTTGATGCCGGCAGATCCTTCAAATAGCTGGACCAGGGTCGCATCCTTGCTCACCTCCAGCACCTTGCCCCGTCGAACGCTGCCATCCTGGAGCTTAACGTCCACCAGTTCCTCATATTTCACGCCTTCCACTCCCGTCACCATCATGATGGGGCCGGCAATTTCCTGTATGGTCTGATATTCCTTAAGCATCCTGTACCTCCCGTTCCGAAATCATTTGAGAAAACTCCTGCTTCATCTGTCCCTCAACTTCCTCGAAGCGGTCCAACTGGTCCTCGGGAATCAAACGGAGACGCACAATCGCAGACCGAACTTCCATCTTCTCAATCTCATCCAGATAGACCCCTTCCTCGAGCGCATGGGAAGCCTGCTCATGAAAAAGAAGAATTAAGCGAAGCATCTTAAACTGTTTCTCCATGGAACAATAGGTATCTACATCATCAAACGCATTCTGCTGCAAGAAATCCTCTCGAATGGACTTGGACGTGAAAAGTTTCAGCTGGTCTTGTGGGGAGAGCGCATCCTGTCCAACCAGACGAACAATCTCCTGCAGACTGCTCTCTTCCGTTAACAGGGCCATGGCCCGCCGCCGATTCTCCGCGAAATCCCGATGAATATCCTGGCTGAAATACTGGTCCATCTTGTCCTGGTAGAGGGAGTAGCTCTTCAGCCAGTTGATGGCCGGGAAGTGACGAGCATAGGACAGGTCATAATCCAGGCCCCAGAAGACCTTGACAATCCGCATCGTAGACTGGGTAACCGGCTCGGATAAGTCTCCGCCCGGAGGCGATACCGCTCCGATGGCGGTGAGAGAACCTTCCCTGTGGTCCGTTCCCAAGCATTCAATGCTTCCCGTTCTTTCGTAGAAGCTGGCAATTCGAGATGCCAGGTAGGCGGGATAGCCTTCATCTCCCGGCATTTCCTCCAGACGGCCCGACATCTCACGAAGGGCCTCTGCCCACCTTGAGGTGGAGTCTGCCATCATGGCCACCGAATAGCCCATGTCCCGGTAATACTCGGCCAACGTGATTCCCGTATAGATGGACGCCTCACGGGCGGCCACCGGCATGTTGGAGGTGTTCGCAATGAGCACCACCTTTTGCATCAAACTCTTTCCCGTATTGGGATCGATGATCTCCGGGAATTCATTTAATACATCGGTCATCTCATTTCCACGCTCTCCGCAGCCCACGTAAATAATCACTTCCGCATCGGCCCATTTTGCAAGCTGATGTTGGATAACCGTCTTTCCCGAGCCAAAGGGGCCCGGGATGGCTGCCGTTCCCCCCTTTGCAACGGGGAAAAACGTGTCAATCACTCGCTGTCCCGTCACCAAAGGCTTCACCGGATCATGTTTCTCCGTAAAGGGACGTCCCTGTCGGACGGGCCATTTCTGCAGCATGGAAATCCCATGCTCCTTGCCGTCTTCATCCTTTAAAACGCAGATAATATCCTCAACCACATGGTCTCCGGATTCAATCTTCTCCACCGTCCCCTTCATGGAGGGCGGAACCATGATCCGGTGTTCTACCACCTCGGTTTCCTGGACCGTTCCGATGATATCTCCGGCACCCAGCTTCTGCCCCACAGAGACGGTGGGCTTGAAGTCCCACTTTTTCTCACGACTGATGGCGGGTGCGGTGACACCTCTCTGCAGAAAATCGCCACCGATCTCTGCCAAATCATCCAGGGGTCGTTGAATCCCATCGTAAATCTGCCCCAATAATCCAGGACCTAATTCCACGGAAAGGGGAGCTCCTGTTGTCACAACGGGTTCGCCCGGCCCGATTCCCGTGGTCTCCTCATACACCTGAATTGAGGCAATGTCCTGTTTCATCTCGATGATCTCACCAATCAGCCCAAGCTCAGAGACCTTGACGACGTCCTGGATATTGGCGTCCTCCATTCCCTTCGCTTCCACAAGCGGACCGGAGACCTTCGTTATAATTCCTTCTTTCAAACCTTGTCCTCCGTTCTAGAATATGTCCATCCCTACTGCCTTCTCCACATTCTTCGATATGGCATCCATGCCCAATCCAAGAGAGCCCTGGCTGTTGGGAATTAGGATAATGGCAGGAATCGGCTTCGCTTTATAGCGGTCGATAGTTTCCGGGATACGCTCAGCAAATTGCTCCGTGATATAGATGACCGCACAGTCCTTTCTTGCCAAGTGATCTACGGTATTCCGAATCTCCCCATCGGTCACCGGCGTAAAAACTTCCAGTCCCAGGGCACGAAAAGCGAGTACCGATCCCTTGTCTCCGATGACAGCTACTTTCATCTGCGCATCCTTTCTTTCAATGTCTCCGCTTCCAGTTCCGCTCTTTTCCCGCTGAGAATAATACGGAGATTCTGAATTTCCGTTTCTACCCGAACCATATAGCCAAAGAGCACCTCCGGTCCGGAAAGCTGTTCATTTCCCTTCACCGCCTTATGGTAGGCATACTCGTCTTTCTGTTTTTCAAACTCCGTGATCCGAGAGGTCTTCAAGCATTCCAAAGCCTGCTCCTTCAAGAACTCCGGGAGCTTGCTGTCTTTGATCCACACCGCAACCTCCTCGTCGGAAGCGTGAAGGGCAAGCCCCGCCTCTTCCGAAGATAGCGAAGCTTTCTCCATAAAAACCCGGGCTAAGAAATCTCGACTTTGCCCCTGCTTTCTAGCTCGGAAAAAGGAAAGTAGGTTCGTATAGTCCGTTAAGGTTCTTGCGTAGTCCTCAAAGAAGGCGGACTTGCTTTCCCCGGCAACCTGCCGAAGTTCCTCAAAGTAGGCCCGATCCAGGATAAAATCCAACTCCCGAGAATCCTTATGCGCGAGCCAACTCTCTCTTGCTTCAAAGATCGCCTTTTGCTGGATCGTTTCTCGAGGATTGCTTGCCGGTTGTTGAATCCATCCCTTCACCTCCGGCAGGAACAATTCCGTGAAGCGAAACATCAGCGGATTTTCCTCCGCCTCTTCCGGTTTATCGGAAAGCTCCGCCTTCCCCGTTCCATTTTCCGAAAGATCCGGCATCTCCTTGATCAAAATCTTTAGATTATGGTAATCGTATTTCAGAAAGAGAAGATGAATCGTCCCCTCCTCCTTCGCCAGATCATGAATGAACTGTGCCTGCCGATCCATCTCCAAGGAGAGAGCCTCCTCAAATTGCTCGGGATGGTCGACCTTTCCAAAGGCGTCGCTGTAGCGGGTTTCCCGAAGAATCTGCAGGGCCTCGGAGAGATCTTGGCTTTGAACTAAGCGGTCCATCGTGCTCTGTGACAAAAGCCTGCGCTCTGCCATGCGAACCCGCATCGATTCAAAAGCAAAATCCTTGCTCATCGCCTCCTACCTTTCCGTTATTTGTCGGATGATATCCGCTTCCAAAGATTCTCTTAAATAATCTGCGATTTCTGAAAACTCGTAGTTCTCTCGAATCCCATCCTTCACCACACGGAAACCGCTTTGAATCTCCGAAGACGGTTTCACTTCCACCTTATTGGTTCGATAGCTGCGATTCTCGGGAATTTCCAAAACCGTATCCCGATCATAGCGATGATTCAGAAGGAAGGCATCCAGTATCTTCTCATAGTCTTCCTCTTTCATCGTTGCCATCTGCTCTTTTGCCAGATGGAAGACACGGTCGACCAAATTCTGCTTGGCTTCCAACACCAAGCTTCTCGCCTCCCGATCTTTTCCGGAGATGACCCGATCCCGAATATTGGGACCTTCTTTCTGGGCGCGGCCCAAGAGGGCTTCCGCCTGCTCCCGGGCTTCCTTGCGGGCATTCTCCAGCTTCTCATCCGCTTGCGATTTTGCCCCCTCTAGAATTCTTCCGGCTTCCTGCTGCGCATCCTGAAGAATTTTTTGTTTAATCTGATCTAAATTCGACATGCTCACCCCCTATCGTCAAACGACTACAGAGAAATGACGAAAATCAAAGAAGTAATAAAGGATAGGATTGCGTAGGTCTCTACCATTACGGAATAAATGATTCCCTTTGTGGACTGTTCTTCATTCTTCGCCAAGATGTTAATACCGGCATAAGCCACCTTGCTCTGCTCGATTGCGGAAAAATAACCGACGATGGCAATGGGAAGGCAGGCAAGCATGATTTCAATTCCTTGCTGGAACTCCAAGCCGCCACTCAAACGCGTTAACACGATGATGCCGATTACGAAGCCATACAGACCCTGGGTACCGGGGAGCAGCTGGAGAACCAAAGATTTACCGAACTTCTCCGGTTCATCAATGACAATCGCACTTGCTGCCTGGCCGACATAGGCAACGCCCTTTGCGGATCCGATACCGGAAAGGATGACCGCCAAAGCAGCTCCGAGTACCGCGAAAATAATTCCACCATTTTTCATAAAGAAATCCAACATGAGAATACCTCCAAATAAAAGTTATTGAACGATTGACACGTTCCAGTGACAGGTTTACTCGATACGTTCGGGAGTACGTCCTCCCGATCAAGATTCTCTTTACTTCCCGGAATCTGTCTTTACATATTTTGCGTCCGCCTGCAAGGGTTCGAAGGGGACGCCTCCTCCTTCGTAAAACTTTCCGAAAAATTCCACATAAATCAAACGCATGGAGTGAACATAGCCGGACAGCCCACTCAAAAATAGGTTGAAGGCATGGAAGACAATCAGGATGATGCCGCCAAGAATGAATCCGGGCACGCCCAAACCAAAGATCATCTGTCCAATCAGGTTCACGGCAAAACCAATATAGGCTCCGGAAAGGAGCAGCGCCGCAATTCTCGTGTAGGAGACGATATCACCCACATAGGAAGTTGCCCCATACAGGTTATAAAATCCCCAGGCAACCCTGGCAACCGGAGTCTTTTCGTCTCTTGCGGAGAAGAACACGACCCCAAGGGCACCTAAAATCAGCATTCCCGTTCCGATTGTTTTCCAAATGGGGGGAAGGCCAAACATCTGGGCTCCCATCAGAGGGGCCCCAAAGAGGATCAGGTACCAGGAGACGACATCGTAAATCGCATCCATTGGCTTTCCGTCTCGAATGTTTTTCCAGGCCAGCACGCCTAAGCCAAAGATGATGTTGACAAAGCCGACCACCACGGAAATGGCAATCATCTCCATATAGCTCTTGGTGGGATCAATCACATAAAAGGGCATCGGAATCAGTCCACTAAAACAGGAGCCAAAGAGAATCCCGGCGATGATCGTGGGAATACTCAGCAAACGGAAAAAGCGAATGCTCATGGTTGTGGATTTTTTCATGGGAATGAATTTTAAAACCAAGGTGGTCGCCAAGAGCATTACCAGGCCGTAACCCAGGTCGCCCATCATCATTCCGAAGAAAATCAGATACCAGGGCATCATGATGGGGGTGGGGTCCATTTCGTTGTATTTCGGCAACGCATAGGTTCGGATGATATTTTCGAAGGGCTCCACCAGCTTATTATTATGGAGTAGAATGGGCACTTCCGGATCCTCCGAATCCGCCTCTTTCATCTCCAGCTCGTAGCGACCTTCCGATAGGGTATCCCGAACCACATTGAAAAACTCGCTCTCTCGTGCACTCGGTACATATCCCTCTAAAAAGCTTAAATATTCGGTTTCTAAAAAGCGATCTTCCGCAGAGACGACTTTTTCTTCATTCGCCAGCTTCTCATAGCCATATTGAATCGCTTCGAGGGACTGCGCCGCTTCCTGCTTCAGAGCCAGACGGCTTTCCGAAATCTGCTTATCCGCTTCCAAAAGCTCCCGGTCATACGCTTCCAGGCGCTCCGAAATCTGTCCTTCTTTTCCCAAATCCACCGGCAGAAAATTGATGTCCTTCAACAGACCCGCCAATTTTTGGTCCCGCCGATCGGTCAGGATCATCAGATAGCTGAAGCGGTCATCGCGGGAGATCGCTTCCACATAGACGCCTTCCGCCTCCGTCGCCACGTAATGCTTTAGGTCCTCCTCCCATCGGGCGGGAATCGTCCCTAAGAGTACGTCTACTTTTTTTAAAGAGGAAATCCACTCAAGGGGGAGATCCAATTTTTTCCACCGACTCAGCTCTTCCTTTTTTTCTCGAATCGATTGGATTCTTTCCTTTTCCTTTCGAATCCGTTGATCCAGCCGGAGGGTTTCTTCCGCCAACTTCTTCGGATCCCGATCTCGCATGATTGCAGCAAGCTGATCTCGGCTCAGTTCCGGCAGGACCGTGGAAAATTTGTCAATCAAAGATTTCGGAGCCTCACGGTAGCCCTCGAGGATGTGAATTGCCTCCTCCATCCGCTTGCTCTGCTCTGCATGTGCACTGTGACGCTTCCCCGTGTCCGGTCGCTTCACGCCTAACTTCACGAGTTCTTCCTGCCGACTTAAATCGCGGAAATGGACATCGTTGAACTGTTGGAGTCGCTTCAGCAGTTTTTCCTTCTCTCCAGTAAACAGGGTAAGTTGAAATTTTGACATTTTAACGATTGCCATATTTCATCACCTCTTTGATTACTTGGTCAACGGCCGGTTGCAGGTCCGTATCTTGCAGGTTGTTCAATCGCTCCGCCTGTCTTTGGGCTTCCGCCAATCGAGGCTCCGCTTCCGATGCCGTCTCCTGCTCTAAGCGATCTTTATTCTCTTGAATTCGCGTCTGCGTTTCCTCGAGGATTCGCTCCTTTTCTTCTTTAGCATCGTCATCTGCCCGATCCAGGAGTTCTTTTGCCTGATCGCGAGCCTGTCGAACAATCTCAGCAGCCTGCTTTTCCGTCTCCAAGACATCCTGAATTGCTTCTCTCGCCACACTTCCCTCCTTTCTTGCCACCACTTGATATGGAAAAAGACCAGCACAACAAATCGCAATTTTTGTCTTTTTGCCAATAGAGTTTCATTCTTATTATACTGATTTACGTTAACTTCACAAAGAAATCGGTTGCCTTTTTGTGTAAAATCAAACTTTTCCCCAAATGTGTTTCTCGCGGGTGCGCATGGTACAATACAGGAGCAGAAAGCGAGGAACCTATGTACCCAATTACCCACTATACCAAAGAAGAGTTTGTTGCCATCGCAGAGGAGGCCGGCTTCCGTCCGGGTCAGGCAGCGCGCTATTGGTCCCTCTTTTCAAAGAATCCCATGGGACCGCTTCCTGACCATCCCGAGGTCGGTCCCCGATGCAAGGCCTGGGCAAGCGATACTTTCCCTTCCCTCGCATTCTCCTGCGAAAAAGAGCGGGTCGCCCGGGACGGAACCATAAAGTTCCTCTTCCGCCTTCAAGACGGGGCTCTCATTGAAACCGTTTTAATGGATCATTTTTTCGGTAAATCGCTCTGTATCACCAGCCAGGTCGGTTGCAACATGGGATGTGCCTTTTGTGCCAGTGGCGGCCTCAGGAAACAACGGAATTTAGCGTTGGAAGAGCTCTGGCAGCAGATCATCTATGCCAACCATTATCTCCGGCAACGGGACACCGAGGCACAAGTGAGCCATGTCGTGGTCATGGGAATCGGTGAGCCCTTCGACAACTATGAAAATGTGATGAAGCTCATGGACATCCTGAAAGATCCCCAGGGTCCCGCCCTCTCCCCCAAGCATCTGACCATTTCCACCTGCGGTCTGGTTCCGGGGATCATCCGCTTCGCAGACGCCCACAGTCCCGTCCGCCTCGCCCTTTCCCTCCACGCACCTTTTGATGATCTCCGAAAACAGCTGATGCCTGTGGCTTCCCACTATTCTTTGGAAGAATTGATGGATGCCCTGCAATATTATTTCGACCGGGGAGGGAAACGCGTCGCCGTTGAATACATTCTCTTAGCGGGGCTTACCGATACTCCCGCCTGCAGCCGGGAGCTCAGCCGCCTTCTCCGTCCCTTCGGTAACAAGGTTCTTGTAAATCTCATTCCCTATAATGAGGTCATCGACAAGCCCTTCCGTCGCAGCTCAGAAGCAAGACAGAGGGAATTTAAAACCGCCTTGTTTCATGAGGGCGTTCTTTGCAAGCTTCGAGCGGAGCGAGGGAGAGACGTGGACGCCGCCTGCGGTCAGCTCCGCAGTCGTTATTTAAAAAAAATATAAAAATTCTTCAAGAAATCTTTTAAGAAAAACAGAAAGGGTATATGTATTCTGTCAATATATCTCATTATTTAAACCTGGAGGCAATTATGAAAGACAGACTGTTAAACATCATTTCTTGTATCCTTGGCGGTATCGTGCTCATCATCTACCTCGCCTACCTCTTATCGGATCCCATGAAACAGGTCGCTTCAAGCCTTGGGGAACTGCAAAACTTGGGAGATGCGAGTTCCCTGGATTCCCTCGCCAAAGGCCTAGGCGGTCTCGGTAATTCCTTTGGCTTGTACATGGATCGCTACCTGATGGCGCCCTCTTTAATCGCCTTAATCGTCGCCGTTCTTGTCAATGGGGTAAGCATCATCCTCTCCTTCAAAGGCCTGTTCCTCTTTGCTGCAGCGAACTACTATCTGGCTTTTGTTCTGGCACCGACGCATGGCTTTTTGCTCATCCCCTCTGCCGTGCTCATGACCCTGGTATATTTCAACCATGTAAATCCCGGCCTCATGAAGCATCTCAGCAAGCAAACCAGCCGCTTCATCGAAGAGCAAAAGGATAATTTGACGCAGCACGAAGAGAAGCAGGAACAGGAAAAAGCGGAACGGGAAGCTCGCTATGAATCCCAGAAAGCCTGGGAAGCTGAAAACGCGCGCAATGCGCAGCCCCGGCATGAGCAGGACCAAGGCCCGACCTTTGAGCGCCGCCCCCCCGATGCGCAAACTTCCGCCGCTTCTTCGGATTCTTACCAGCAAAACGCCAGTTATCGGCAAGGGTCCGCGAACGGGAACGACAGTCAAGCCATCAATTACAATCAGGGAACGCAAAGCCAAGAGCCAAACAGCTTCTCCGATTTCCAAGTGGATTCCGGCTTTTCTCCGAGTTCCGACAATAAGGACAACCAATAGGAGACAAAGGCAATCAACAATAACAAAAGGAGACCCGAAACGGGTCTCCTTTTGTTATTGCTATTTTATCCCGGCTCATAAGAGACAATATTCCGTAGCTGAGACTTTGCCACAGTTCGAATCGGCACTACCCATTATCATCATGAACCATTCTTACGCCTGTCGGCTTTCTCCGTTGTGTTTACCGTCTTCCACGTTTCAACATACTGTAGCTTTTACTGCCTTTCACGTCTGGGCATGAAAAAAGCAGTGGGCGTAACGCCTACTGCTTTGGTAACAATATTTTGTTTTATCCGCTATCTGAAGTGTTCGCCGGTGATGCGCTGCCACTCGGTCTTTTGCTGTGACCAATATAAACCGTTTTTATAGGCATCCTTTGCTTCGGGCGGGGCATCTTCTAATAAATAACTATTTGTTCCATTAAAAATTATATACGGCATTGCATATTTGTTAAAAGCTTTCTTCGCCGCACAATATTTTTCGAAATCAAATTTCTGCATCATTTTCAAGCCTCTCTATTAAGCATTGAAATACTCGATTTTTCTCTCCTAAGAAATATCTCGCCAACGATTCAGCCAACAATTCTTCATGCTTTTTACTCGCTAACTCATCGACTCCATATCTGCTTGAATGTTTGAATATATTATACCCTTCTTTCAGCAAGCCATCCATAAGATCCTCTGAATATAGCTGTACTGATTCGAGTATATCTTCTTTGCCAAACACCCTCTCTGCTACATCGAATATTGTCCAATGTCCAAATTCATGTGCCAAAGTTGATAAACTATCATCCGACTTCGCAAACTTCGCTCCCATATCTCGCCCATATCGATGCAGTTCAGTAAGTGTTCTTTCATCATCAAAGGCTCCTGCATTGAAAAAGATAGAATTGTTCGCCCAGCTATACATTGCCAAGCCTCCCATAAGTTCCTTAGAATCAACAATCACAACATTTGGGAGATCGCCCTGCTTTAATTTCGTCGGTATGCCTTCCAGTAATCGTTTCATTTGCTCTTGATAATATGATATTGCCTCGTCCTTATGCTTCGATACGCTTGTGGAAATCTGCATCGGGTAGGAAACATTTGCTACATCTCGAACTTTTAAAATCTGCTCTTTCGCCGTCCCCTCGTTTCGGATGATTTCGGATTCTTCCTCGGACAATTCAAATCCACGAAGGCGTTCATCCGATACGTCGACGCTTGTTATATCGCTCTCATCATCCTCCACATATGCAGCCACCGAACACCGACAAAACGGATTCCGTGATGGCTAAACGCTGGGCCTTAAAAAGTGCCCCTCCACCTTCCACCCCGGTCTCCTTATTGACGAGGTCGGTAAAACGACCGGTGCACTAATAGGGGGCTCCCTTAAAAATTAGGATTGCGTATAAAATCAGCTACTGAAAATAAGGCAAAAAACAAAACCGCCTGAACCCATTGGATTCAAGCGGTTTCTTTGAGTGCACCCTCGGGGACTCGAACCCCGGACACCCTGATTAAGAGTCAGGTGCTCTACCAACTGAGCTAAGGGTGCATGGAAGGCGGATTAGGGATAAAGCTGCTTATCGGGCTTGAACCGATGACCTCAGCCTTACCATGGCTGCGCTCTACCAACTGAGCTAAAGCAGCATCCAGTTCCTTGTTCCTGCTATTTTGTGCAACGAAGATATTATAGAGGATAGGTTGCAAAAAGTAAAGTGTTTTTACAAGTTTTTTTCATTTTTTTTATTTTCCTGACGCAGTTCCTGATCCATAAGTCCGAGAAGGACCGTACAAGCCAGAAGGGGACAGTTTTCTTCCGTTTTCCACCCATATGCCCGAAAAAGATCGTTGACGGGATCCATCTGCAACTTTTTCTCTAAAATGACCCGAAGCAGCCGGGAAAATTGCCGGTACTGGTCGGGCAGAAGGACCTTTTTCAACCCCGGATCGGGATAGTGGAGAAGAAGCCCCAGGCTGGTCTCCTCGGTCCAGTCTCGATCGGAGGAAAAGGGCAAGAAGCGGGCGATTAACGAAGCGAAGCCTTCCAAGACAGAGGCTTCCAAGGTCGAGGGTGCCGAAAAACGGAGCGCTTCTTCTCGCCCAAGAGGCATCAATAGCTTCCGCAAAAAACCGGGAAGGGACTCCATCGACTGCTTGTGCTCATAGGCCAGCTTGAGAAGCAGAAGGGGAAAAAGAAGGGCGTAAAAATCGCCGGTGAGGGAAAGATCGGTAAACTTTCCTTGCAACTGCCGCCATTGAAAGAGAAGCTGTTGGAGCGAAGACAGGGAGGAGAAGTCCCGGGAAGCCAAGAGCTTCTCCAACCGTTCGAGTCCTTGAAGCAACCAATACAGGTCCCGGTTCTTCAGCGCGGGAGAGACCCACAGGCTCCTCCCGCCAAAGCTGTGCGGTCGACAGAGCGGAAACAGAAGGCTGTAAAGAGCCATCCGGGAAAAGCGGCGGGGCCGAGAGCCCATAAAGCAATGCGTGAAGGCAAGATGATGGAGATCTTGCGCCTGTAAGCGGGGCTCCGGATGCACCGGGGCAATCGGGGTCTCCACCCGATCACTGTCCACAAAGGCAAAGGACCATGCGGGACCACAGAAGTGAAAGCGCTTCAAATTTAAGAGATAGGCATGCAGTTGCGGGCGGTCCAGAGCAATTTCCACAAAGAGGACCAGGCCCTCTCTTCCCCGCTTGGGCTGAAAAGAGAGGACGGGAAGACTGCGAAGTAGCTGAAACAGGCCCACCACCACCAGATAGGTGGCTTCGGGGGACCGGGTCCGGTCCTTTTCCGCAAGGGTCGAAAGGCGGAGGATGACCGAGGGGCTTTTATTCTCTTGCATCTTCGTCCGGAACGAAACACGCTCTGTGCGCTTTACGGTACAATCCGTCAACATTTCTTTTTCCAAGAAGGCTTACTTCTTCCGCGTTCTTCCCCGCAGGACCTCATACATCAAGATCGAGGCCGAGGCGGAGGCGTTCAGGGAGTCCAGATGACCTTCCATGGGAATGGAGACGAGAACATCGCACTTCTCTCGGGTAAGTCGGTGAAGCCCCTCTCCCTCATTCCCGATGACCAGGCAGACGCCCCCACTGAAGTCCGTGTGCCAGAGGTCCTGCTTGACCTCGGCGGCCGCCCCATAAACCCAAATATTCTCCTTCTTCAGCTCATCGATGGTCTGGTTGACGTTGTTAATCTTGGCAATCTTCACATAGGAGAGTGCCCCCGAGGAGGTCTTGTCCACGGTGGCGGAGACGGTTGCCGACCGGCGTCGGGGAAGAAGAATTCCATCCACCCCACAGCATTCCGCCGTTCGAATAATGGCTCCCAAATTATGGGGATCCGTGATTTCATCCAGGAGGACCAGGAAGGGCGCATGACCCGCGTCTTTGGCACTCCGGAGGATCTCCTCCACCGTGGAGTACTCATAGTCCTGAGCCAGAAGGCAGACCCCCTGGTGATTCCCGTGTTGGCTCATGGAGTCCAACCGCTCCCGATCCACTTCCACAATCACAATGTCCCGGTCTTTCGCCATGGAGATGATTTTAAAAATCGAGCCCTTGCGGTCTCCCGCTTGGACATAGAGCTTATCCGCTTCTCCGCCCGCCTTCAAATATTCCAAGACGGAATTTCTACCGAAGAGATACTTTGCCATCGCTTCCTCCTACTTCTCTCGGGTCCAGGTTACCCCGGTTCGGGTATCCTTCAAAAGAATCCCCCGGTCCTTTAATTGATCACGAATCTCATCCGCTCTGCCATAGTTGCCGTCTTTTCTGGCTTGATTTCTCTCCTCGATGAGCTTCTCAATGTCCTCATCTAAAAGATCTGCGCCCGAAACGCGATCTTCCAAGCCCAGAACCTGCAGCAACTGGTCAAAGGTCTCTGCCACCTGCTTCACTAAGGGGAGTCCGCTTTCCTCATCCAGATCTGTGTTGGCAATCCGAACAATCTCATAGAGAGCCGTCAGGGCATCCGCCGTGTTCAGGTCATCCTCCATGACCCGAATGAAGTCTTGCTTCTTCTCCTCGACTTTTTTAAGAATCGCCTCCTCCTCCGGGGTCATGGCATGATCCCGGTTGTGGTCCATGAGGCGGTTCAGGTTTTCTCTGCCGTTCATCAACCGCATATATCCGTTTTTGGTCTGTTCCATCACCTCATGGGAGAAGTTGATGGGCGAGCGATAGTGGGCGGAAAGCAACCACATGCGGACCAGAATCAGGTCATACTCCTTCTCAATATCCTTGAGCATGAAGAAGTTACCCTTGGACTTGGACATCTTCTCATGACTTCCATCCTCCGAGGTCACGGTGATCATGGAGTTATGCATCCAGTAGCGGGCGAAGGTCTGGCCCGTGAGCGTCTCCGACTGGGCGATTTCATTCTCATGATGAGGGAATTCCAGATCGGAACCCCCCGCATGGATGTCAAGCGTCTCCCCCAAAAGGGTCTTGGACATGGTGGAGCATTCAATGTGCCAACCCGGCCGGCCCTTGCCCCAGGGACTGTCCCAAGCCGGTTCATCGGCTTCCTTCTGCTTTTTCCAAACTGCAAAGTCCAGGGGATTTCTCTTGTGCTCATTAATCTGAATCCGCGCTCCGGACTGCAGGTCTTCAATGTTCTTCCCGGACAGGCAGCCATAATTATGGGCCTTGGAAACATCGAAATAAACCGCATCCTCCGCATCATAGGCGGCTCCCTTGTCGACCAGGCCCTGGACAAAGTCGATGATTTCTTGGATCATCTCCGTCGCCCGGGGGTGGATGGTCTCCTCTTCCAGAAGATTCAGCCCCGCGGCCTGCTCTTTAAAGGCCTGGATATAGCGGTTGGAGATCTCGTTGAAATCCACCCCCTGTTCCCGGGCCCGATTGATGATCTTGTCGTCGATGTCGGTGAAATTCACCACATATTTCACCTCGTACCCTCTCCAAAGGAGGTAGCGGTGAAAGGTATCAAAAACCACCAAGGGACGGGCATTGCCGATGTGAATGTAGTCGTAGACGGTGGGCCCGCACACATACATCCGGACCTTTCCTTCCTCTTGGGGCACAAAGGCTTCTTTTTGTCTGGTCAGTGTATTATAAATTTTCATGGGATTCCTTCTCTATTTCTCTATTTCTTTTTCCACACGGTCCAGCCGGTGTAAAAGTTCCTCTTTTCCCAGGATTAAGAGGGTGTTGCCAAAGTCCGGCCCTGAGGTTTCTCCAACCACGGCAGCGCGAATGGGAAACCACAGTTTTTTTCCTTTGATCCCGGTTTCGTTTTGAATCTCCTTGACTACACCATTGGCAAAATCGGGGGTGAGTTCCTCCACGTTCGCTAGCTTTTCATGGAACAGGGCCACCAGTTGCTTGCCCTCCTCCGTGTTCAAGGCTTCCACCGCCTCGTCCGAATACTTCAGCCGGTCGGCGGAAACAAAGAGGTGTTGGGTCATCTCCGGCACCTGGTCGAAATGTTCGATGCGGTTCTGGTAGGTTTCCGTGAGCAGGCGCAGCTTCTCTTCGGGATAGTCCCTGGTGATGAGTCCCGCATGGAGAAGGTAGGCCCTGATGTATTCCATGGCCTCCTCCACCGGCATCTTCTTGATGTATTCCTGGTTCATCCAGTTGAGTTTCTTGACGTCGAAGATTCCCCCATTATTGGAGACCCGATCAAAGTCAAACTCCCGGATCATCTCCTCCATGGACATGATCTCCCGGTTGGACTTGGGCGACCAGCCAAGCAGGGCGATGTAGTTGAGAATCGCTTCTTTCAGATAGCCTCGTTGAATAAAGAGACCCACACTCACATCTCCATTCCGCTTGGAGAGCTTCTTATGATCCTCGCCCAAAACGGTGGGAAGGTGGACATACTCCGGCATCTGCCAGCCAAAGCATTGATAGAGGAAGACATGCTTGGGGGTGGAGGAAATCCACTCCTCTCCCCGGACCACATGGGTCACGCCCATCAGGTGGTCATCGATCACCACCGCAAAGTGGTAGGTGGGAAAGCCATCGGATTTGATGATCACCTGGTCATCCATCTCTGAGGTATTAATTGTGATATCCCCCTTAATCCGATCATGGAAGGTGATGTCCGTGTTTTCCGGAAGCTTCATCCGAACAACGTAGTCTTCTCCGTTGCGAATTCGCTCTTTTGCTTCCTCGAGGGAGATGTCCCGACAGTGACCGTCATAGCGGGGAGTCTCCCCCTTCGCCTTCTGCTCTTCGCGCACCCGGTCCAGGCGTTCCTTGGAGCAGAAGCAGTAATAGGCCTTTCCTTCCTGAATCAGCTGCTCCGCATACTTATTGTAGATTCCCTTTTCGACGCGCTGCGACTGAATATAGGGACCATGCTCCCCCTCGATGACAAGCCCGTCCTCGGTATAGCGAGGTCCCTCATCATATTCCAGCCCTGCCCAATGAAGAATATCCAGTAAATTCTCCAAGGCATCCTCGACGTAGCGGGTCCGATCCGTATCTTCAATCCGAAGGATAAACTTTCCTCCTTGATGGCGTGCGTATAGATAATTAAATAATGCCGTCCTCAGGCCACCGATATGCAAGTATCCTGTGGGGCTGGGCGCAAAACGTAGGGTTACCTCAGACATGATTCCTCCTTAAAATCAATCAATGATTTTTCTTGTCTCTTTTATGCTCTCATGATAACACAATGCCCCCTCCGATTTGAAAGCCCTGCCATCTTTTCCCTGTCCTCCATATTATCTTCACAAGCCTTACCTAGACTGTAATAAGATAAGAACTCTTAGAAGGGAGATTCAATCGTGATTATCGGACTATTTTTCTTTTGCTTGGGCGCCCTGCTGATTGCGGCCCAACTGTTTCACTGGAGCTTTTGGTATCTCTTTTCACAATATTGGCCCTGCTTCTTCATTCTCTGGGGTCTGATTCGTCTGCTTCGCAGAAGAACCTCCCGGCTCCTCTCTTGGACGATGATCGGGGTCGGCCTGGTCTTGGAAGGCTATATTTTAGAGGTCTTCCAGGGCGAACTGGGAGGATTGATTATCGGCGTCCTCTTCCTGATCATAGGGGCAAAGATCATGCTGGAAACCGGAAAATATCACCGGAGAAAGAAGAGAGAAGAGGATGCCCAGGTTTTCCACTCGGCATCGACAAGCACCGGAAAGCCAACCAACTCCCCCTTCATCGAGCAGGATGAACTCGATGATCGCTTTCTTTTTACCAATGACCGCCGCATCTACCGGTCCGACACCTTTTCCGGCGGTCGGGTCGAAGTGGACTTCGCCCAGGTTTGCATCGATCTGAAGAATGTGATCTCCCTGGAGCGGGAGGTACACATGGAGTGTTCCGTGAACTTCGGAGAGTTGATCCTGGAGGTTCCTAGGGATTGGCACGTCATCGTCAACGGTAAACACTACTACGCCCAGGATGAGATGGATGGGGATCGAGTTCCCACAGCCACACTTTTGGTCGACAGCCGGGTCTTGGTAGGAAATTTAAAGATCGTCTGATTTTGAACAAGAAGGAATGAAAAAGCCCTCCTCTGTCAGCGACAGAGGAGGGCTTTTTGGAAGACCTCGAAACACAACACGCTCCATCTTCCGTAAACTCCTGCGGGTGCAGGTGCCTTCTTAGTTCAGTTACTCTCTCCCTGCTTTTTCGTGATGAGCACGATGGGAGCTTCGGGAACAACGGTTCCTACGCTGATTCCTTCCGGTGCCTGGATTTGCACGCCGGCCTCCTGTCTTCCCTCATCTTTCCCCACCAGGGAAGCCGTGGCAGTTAATGCCTTTGCGTCAACATTCGCCAGGTCCGTGGGAAACCCGTGCAGCGTGACCTTTAAAATCGTATCCGCTTTTTCCCACTGAGCCGCAAGGCCTTCCGCCAGTCCCTTAAATTCAACCTGGCTGAGGGGAAGGTCGAAGGTCTTGTCTTCCGGGGTTTCCGTTCGAATATCGAGTTTCACTTTTCGAACATCTTCCACCGGCTGAATCCCCTCCGGAAAAATGAGCGATACACTGCGCTGTTCGCTGCCTGTGATCGTGGACCGATCCACATTTTCCGTGCTCAAAGATGTCACAGCGTCAATCTGCCTGCTCTTTCCCTTGATTAATAATTTTGCGGGAAGGGCCTGGACCTGCTGCAAGCGGGTGTCTTCCTTGGCATTTCCCACCAATCTCACGGTAACCGGAACCTCTTTTTGCTTGAGCACCGAAATGGACACATTCGCGGAAGAAATGCTCATCTTCACGCCGTCCACTTCCGCCCCTTTCTGATTGACCGGCGTAAGCTTCACATTGCTCGAGCTATCTTCGCTCATCCCTGAAACATCAATGCTCGCCCGTAAATGATGAACCTGATTCACCTTGGATCGCGCCCCCGTAATGGTCACGGACTGCGGCGTTGGCGTGACGCTCTCCAGAATAAAATTATCTCCCACCGTGCCCTGATCATCCACCAGGACCGAAACCGACCGAGTGATTATCTTCTCGACCTTTATGGAAATCTGCGTATTCATGGTCTTGCTTAAAATCAGATCCCCGGGCACTTTCACCCGGGCGGTGACAATCTGCTGGCCTTCGCCCAGCTCTCTTGCATCCACGACCGCATGAAGGTTTTCCGGGCGAACCGTCCCCAGGGCATTTCGCTTCCCGGTAAAAGAGGCCGAGACCTTGGCCGGATTCATCTCCACCACTTCATAGTTCTCCCGGTTGAGAACCTCCTGGTTGATAATCTCCACAGGGATATCGGAGAAGGTCACCGTCTGCGTGGGGTTCACCCCGGCGGAGATATAACTCCAAAGGAAAAAGCCGATCAGGAGGGAGGTCAGCTTCCACTGCCAATTATGCTTTAGTCGTTTCATCGGACTCCTCCTTTTTCGTTTGACTTGCGGCGACTTCCTCTTTTTTGATTTCCTTGTCTGCCGGTTGGTTGGCATCCGCCTGCCCCGCATCTCCGGTCAATAATCCCAGGAAACGGTTATAACGAGGCTCCCGATGGTAGAAATTCGTGAGCACCTCTCGGAGCGTGCTCTCATCCATCCTTCGGGCAATCTTTCCGTTCCGGCAAACCGAGATGACCCCGGTCTCTTCGGACACGACAACGATGAGGGCATCCGACCGCTCGCTGATTCCCAAAGCCGCCCGATGGCGTGTTCCCAGCTCCCGGCTCAAGCCCATGTTTTCCGTCAAGGGGAGAAAGGCTCCTGCCGCCCTAACCTTATCCTCTTTAATCACCACCGCCCCATCATGAAGGGGGGTATTGGGGATGAAAATATTGATGAGAAGTTCCGAGGAAACAAGCCCCTCAATGGCCGATCCCGTTTCCACAATCTCATTGAGACCCGTATCCCCTTCCAAAACGATCAAAGCACCGATCTTCTGTCGGGACAGGGATAGGGATGCTCGGACTATCTCGTCCACCTGATGAAAATTCTTGTCTTCATCATTGTTCACGAAAGAGAGCAACCAGCCCTGCGACCGACCCAGTCGTTCAAAGGCCCGGCGAAGCTCCGGTTGAAAGACGACAATAACCAGAATCATTCCCACGGTCAACAGGTTACTCAATAACCAGTTTACGGTGTACAGGTCCAGCCAATCCGAAAGTTGAGCTAAGATTAAAATCGCAATGAATCCCTTGATTAATTGCTCGGCTCTTGTTTCCTTCACAAGCAGGATCACGTAATAAACGATGACGGCAATCACCAGAATATCAATGAGATCGGTAACCCGGAAGGTGGAAACCAATTGATGTAGTGTCTGAAAAAAGCCCATAGTATCCTCCCATTTTCTCTTCTAATCATACCACATTGAGGGAACGGTCCCTTTTGCTTTTCCGGTTCACAAAAAAATCGCAGCAGAAAACTGCTGCGATTTCTTAGCTTATTATAAGGGTTAATAATGATAGATATCTTTTGTTAAAAAATCCATTACCCCGTCCATGGCAGCCTTCTCATCCTCGCCTTCCACGCGAATGACCAGGGAACAGCCCTGAGAGGCTCCCATGCTGAGAACACTCATAATGGACTTGGCATTATAGGTTTTCTCCTCCTTTTCCAGATAAATATCGGAAACGAAAGAGGTCGTTCTCTGGACGAAATTGGAAGCGGCACGTGCCCGTAAGCCCTCCTGATTTTTTAATACGATGTCTTTTTCAATCATTACCACCCTCCCAACCAGCCCGGGCCATGCTACATGGCACCGCTGATCTTACGATTAGTATTTAATAAATTTGGAAGAATCGGTCCCACAAATGGGGCATTTTCCCTCAGCCGATAGGGCAACAAACCCACAAACGGGACAGAGATAAATCGCATCTTCCACTTCCAAATCCTTGCCGGCATCTACCGCATCCTTGGCCTTGCCAAACATCTTTGCATGGACTTTTTCTGCTTCCACAGCAAATTTCATGGCTTTTACCGCCGCCTTTTCTTCCTGTTCCTCTGCAATCATAATATAGGAGGGATACATCTCCGTATATTCAAACACTTCGCCATTAATGGCGCCCTGCAGATTCTCCGATGTCGTTCCGATGCCAAATCCGGCTCTGCTTGTTACATCAAAGTCTCCGCTCACATCTTTCAAGGCGTTGAAATGAAGCTCTGCGTGTACCCGTTCCGCATCTGCGGTTGCATCAAATAAACGGCTTACGTTCGGAAATCCTTCCTTTTTTGCACATTTTCCCCAAATGTTGTAACGGTTTCTTGCCTGGGATTCTCCACCGAAGGCGGAACGAAGATTCGCCTGTGTCATCTGTTTCATAGTGTCCTCCTCATGTTGCTAGAATTCGCATCTTCTCACGGTTGAGCCTCTTCCCTCTTCAAGCAGGGAAACATTTACAAAGAGGCTCACTTTATTCTACCATATCCCAGAATCTTGTAAACCGTCTCAAACTTTAATTTATGAAAACCTTTTTATTCTCCCGCTTAAAGAAGGGGAAGGTTTCCCTTCCCCTAGGACGTTTCTTCTTCTAACGTTGACCTAGCTTTCCATCTAGGATCAGGAGAGCGCCCCAGTTTCCATGGGCTCTTTCCAGCATGGTGACTAAGGTGTTAAAGTTGTCTTCTTCTTCCACCTGCTCATCCACAAACCACTGCAACATGGACTCGGCACGCAAATCCTTCTCTTCGCGAGCAAGCTCTACCAGCTTATGGATATTCGCGGTGACTTTTTCCTCATGAGCAAGGGCCTTCTTAAAAACATCGGTGACATCTTCATAGTCACTAGCGCCGGCTTTCAGATCCCGATAGGTCACCTGATAACCCACATCGCGCAAGAACTTCGTCATCTTTTCCGCATGCTCCAGCTCTTCTTTTGCCTGTTTCTCCATAAAGTGCATCATGCCCGGTAACGTCTGGTCATCCAACCAAGAAGCCATGGCCATGTAAGAGTATCCCGACTCCAGCTCAAAATTCACCTGTTCATTAATTGCATCTAAAATTTTCATGATAAGCCTCCCTTTTCTATTGCTCCGATCTATTCATAGAATCGGTATCTTCCCATACAGGAGTATTTCTACCCTATAAAATGCAAACAAAACAACCAATAGATGGTATTATGGGAGAAGAAAGAAGGTAACCATGAGACGATATCGGCCCCATGGCCGGCACCCAGCCAACCACCGATCCCGGTCGGCTCTTCGCCGCCGTGCCAAGCAAAAGGCTCCTTCCCAAAGGAACGCCAGCCGCCCCCCGAAGTATGTTCCCTCTGCTCAGGCGGCTTTCCATATCAAACGACAGAAGCAGAAGAGAAGACGGAGAAGATTCCTCTTTGGCAGTCTCTTTGCCGTGGCTGTCCTCATTCTCTTTGTTCAGGTACTCTACCCCGAAATCCAAAATCTCATTCGCGGACCCCAAATCACAGAACTCCCCTCCCTGCGCCAGGAGGCCAATCAGAAGCTCGTCCGGCAGCTCTTGGTCTCGGATACCAGCAAACGGCCCCTGAGCCAGGCGGAAAAAGAAGAGGATGGAAAGGTTCTGAAAGAGGTCCTGCTGCAAATTCCGGTGGCGAATTCAAAGGCACTTCAAGAGGGCACTTTTGCCAGGGATACCCAGGCTCTTTGGGAATCCCTGGCAAAAAGCAAGGACGACGAGAGCTTTTTTCAGGATTTACAAAAGCTGCTCTCTTACCTGGGCGATCCGCTCACCCACATGATTCTGCCCAAGGAATACAACCGTCTTCGAAAAGAACTGGGATTCGGTTTCTTCGAAAATCATTCTCCCTATGCGGCGGCCCTCAATGAGGAGAAGGTCATCGACCGCTATCGTCGCTACCCGGAAGAGGGAGCCTCTTCCGAGAAGAAGGACGCGCAGGATAAAACAACGACCGAGAAAAAGGGACCCCAACTGCGTCTGGAAAAGGAAGGCAAAATCGCCATCCTCTCCCACCTGGCCTTTCGCGAAGAGAGTTGGAAGGAGGAAGAGGCAAAGCTCAATGCTCTCCTCTCTCAGGCCGCCTCCTCCAAACTTTTGGTATTGGATTTAAGAAATACGCAAGGGGATTCCTATCGTTACTGGACCGATCTCCTGCTTCCGAAAATAAGTCGCGCCAAGGGAGCAAGCTCCAACCTCATTTATTTTCCGCAGGCCTTTGACCGATATGTGGATTACCTTTCCACGGGAGAGAAACTCACCAACTTTAACCTGTCGGAAAAAAGGACCCCTCTGCAGGTACAGGAAAAGCAAGATAAGAGCTTTGCCACCGAGGGTCTCGCCTATAAAAAGACCTTAACCGTTTCCACGTCGGGGGAGGGAAGCCCCCGATATCTGGGAAGAATCATGATCCTGGTGGACCACCAAACCGGAGCTTCCGCAGAGTCCTTCGCCCAATTCTGCCAACTCAACCAAATCGCAGAAATCCAAGGGGAAAAAACCGCAGGAACCGGTTTCGATATCCCGCCCTTCCTCCTATCCCTGCCCCATTCGGGTTTTCTCGTACAGATTCACGGAACGGTCGCAGAAAGTCCGCATGGCGAGCAACTGCAACGGGAATCCGCCCTTACTCCGGATCTCCAGCTGAGCGGAAAAGATCTTCTGCAGACACTTTTAGAGAAACAATAGCAACATCATCTTCTGTAAAAAAACCTCCTTCTCACCCGAGAAGGAGGTTTTTTGCAGGTAATTATCGACCGGGAGAATGCCTAGGAAAGGCGACCCGCTGCGGCCCGGTCCACAATCAAGAGGCAGTTCGGATGCATGAGAAGCATCGTGGCAGGGCATTTTGTGGTGATCTGTTCGCCGTCCAGGAGGCGAGATACCGCTTCCGCCTTATCCGCTCCACTTGCCAACAGGAGAATTTTTTTTGCCTTCATGATGGAGCCCAACCCCATCGAGATTGCCCGGGTGGGAACATCCTCTTTCCGATCAAAGAATCTGGAGTTTGCCTCAATGGTAGAGGGTGTTAATTGAACCTGGGAGGTCTTCACGTTCAGGGCCTCTGCGGGCTCATTAAAAGCAATGTGCCCATTGCGACCGATTCCCAAAATCTGAAGGTCCACGTAACCCACCCGGCGAAGCTGCTCATCATAATCCAACTCGCCTTCCTCCACAAGATGGGGAAAATGGATGGCCGAGGGACGGATGTTGATCCCCTGAAAAAGCTGTTCCTGCATGAAGGAATGATAGCTCTGGGGATTTTTCTCATCGATTCCCAGGTACTCATCCAGATTAAAGCTTTGCACCTGAGAGAAGTCGAGCTTTCCTTCCCGATACGCCCGGACCAAGCGCCGGTAGAGACCAATCGGTGTCGATCCCGTAGCGAGACCTAAAATGGCATCGTTTTTTTGATGGAGAAGCCGGTCCACCTGTTCAAAGGCCTTTTGTGACATCTCGTCGTAGTCTGCTCCCATAATTACTTCCATGGTATCTTTCCTTTCTAAATTCATTGCTATTTACCAAGAATATTGTATCCCAACTCGCTCCAAAAGGAGATGATAAAAAGGAGAGGCAGAGCCTCTCCAAGATAAGATCAAATAAAATTAGGAAACAATCTTTGCAAAGATCATCTTGCCCGCCGAGGTCTGATACACCGAAGTCACCGCGGCATGAACCGTATCGCCCACGCGCTTTTCGCCGTCTTCAATTACAATCATCGTCCCATCCGAAAGGTATCCCAGTCCTTGCCCCGGTTGCGAGCCTTCGCGAATGATCTGCACGTCAAGCTCATCTCCCGGAATCAGGACCGGCTTTAAAGCATTCGCCAAGTCATTCACATTTAATACGGGAATCTCTTGTACCGTTGCCACCTTATTTAAATTATAGTCATTGGTCACGATCGCTCCTTGGTACTGCTTCGTGAGGATGAGAAGCTTTGCGTCCACTTCCTTGGCCTTACGAATCACGGAGTCATCCACAATCACCTGGTCGCCAACCTCTTCCTGCAGCTTGTGAACCCGATCCAGACCCCGTCTTCCCCGTTCCCGGCGAAGCGCATCCGAGGAATCCGAAATATATTGCAGTTCCTCCAAGACGTAATGGGTAATCACGAACGGTCCTTCCAAAAAGCCGGTCTGTATTACTTGAAAAATCCTCCCATCGATGATGACTGAGGTATCCAGAATCTTGGGAAGCGCCTTGCCTGCTTTGTCCCTCTCGCCGACCGATTTTTTCTCTTTTTTACTCTGTCTCTTCTCTTCATCGCTGTGCTTGAGTTGACTGAATAGGGATTTAATCTCTTCTCGATTTCGAAGTGCGATCCGAATGCCCAACACGCCAAAAAAAACATAGATGAGGACGGCAATGAGGACGCCGATCGAATTTCCCACGTAGCTTACGCTCAAGGCAAGCACGGGTCGAGAAACCAAACCTGCAACAATAAGGCCAATGACGAGACCTCCTGTGCCAATCAGAACCTCTGTGAGTGGAACGACTTCCATCTTCGAATAGATGGTATCAAACCCCTCCTTCATCCGACTGGCTAAGGGTTTGGACACTGCGAAAAGCAGCAAATAGCCCACAAGTCCACCTATAACCAGAAGAGCGATCCGCATGTTTGCAGACAGCCCGTCTAAGACGCCCCAGAATCGAAGCAAGCTTACGAATCCGATTCCAAGACCCGCACCGATCAAAGAAAACAGAAGTCGTAACACTCTACGCATGCTTCCTCCTTTGCAATGATGGTATCCGGTAGCTTTTGATTTTGAAAATAGGAAAAGCGGAAATTTTTACACTTCCGCTTAGCTTATTGTATCTTATTTTTGATTTTGCGTATATATGTACTACGCTTCCTCGCCGATTTCGTCCAAGTCCTCATCGATGGAAATTGCCTCATCGATCATGTCCTGCGCCTCCTCAACGGACATTGATCCCGCAATAATCAATTCGGATACCAACATCTTTTTGGTGTTATTCAACATTTTCTTTTCCGAGGTAGATAAGCCCCTCTCCATATCCCGAACCTGAAGATTGCGAATAATCTCCGCCATTTCGAAGGGGTCTCCGGTCTTCAAGTTCTCCAGATTTTCCCGATAACGCTGGCTCCAATTATTGGACATCTTTGTTGACTCGGAGCGGAGAATTTCCATCACCTTTTGTCCATCCTCTTTGCTCATCACCGACCGAATCCCGATACTTTCAATGTTTTTTACAGGAATGGAAATACGAATATTGGCAATCGGCATCTTCAAAATATAGAATTGGTAATCTTCACCTAAGAGCTCTTTGGTCTCGATACCGACAATCGTTCCCGCTCCCTGCATGGGATAGACGACACGATCGCCCACTTGATACATCATAGCACCTTCCTCTCTTCACTCCAATTCTAGTATAACCGATTTATTAAATTTAAGCAAAAGCATTATCATATCGAAAGGATCTGTACTCGTCAACTATAAAAGGCGATTTCTTTCACTTTTTCGTTTTCATGAGGGCAAGCAGGGCCGGCAAACTTTCCGGTCGATAGACACGGATTCCTTCCTGGGTGGACTCTTTTCCTCTTCCGCCAAGAAAAACCCGCTCAAATCCCATGCGAGCCAGTTCCCGAATTCTTCGCTCCTCTTCTCGTACCGGCTTGAGTTCTCCCGTAAGGCCGACTTCCGCCAAAAAGGCATCCTTCGCCGAAAGGGAAAACTGGTCATGGGAAGAGGCAATCGACATAACCACCGCGAGATCACAGCATTTCTCTCGAATTGCCAAGCCCCCCGTTACTTTAATCACCACATTGCTCCGGTACATGGGATAGCCCGCCTTTTGTTGGAGGATGGCAACCAGGGTGTTCAGCTCATCCCTGCGCATGCTGTCTCCGATCCGTGTGGGATAATTTTCATAGCAGGGGGATACCAGCGCTTCGATTTCGATCGGTATATAGCGAGACCCCTGCTTTTGCAGGGAGATCGCGGAGCCCGGAACCTGGTTTCTTCGTCCGCTGATAAAGAGACCATAGGGGTCCGTGACCTGGGTCAGCCCTCGTTCTCCCATCTGAAAAAGGCCCACTTCCCCGGTGTAACCGAAGCGATTCTTGCTGGAGCGCAAAATTCTAAGTGATTCTTCCTCGCCGGCCTCTAGGTAAAGGACGGTATCCACGAGATGCTCCAGGGTTCTAAGACCCGCCATCTCATCCCCTTTGGTCATGTGGCCCACAAGGAAGGCCGCCATGGGATGGGCGGGATCCTTGCAGAGATCCACCGTCTCCGCAGTGACCTGAACCGTTTGGGTGGGGCTGCCTTGGCGCTGGGGCAATTCCTCTAAGGCCAATGTCTGGATGCTGTCCATGACCAAGACCTGCGGATGAAGCTTACGGACCGCCGCCATCACATCCTCCATGGAATTCCCGGAGAGCAGATAGAGCTTCTCTCCGATATGCGGGAGGATCCGCAGTGCCCGATTTTTGACCTGAGAGGCGCTCTCCTCACCGGAAACATAGAGGCAGGGGATGTCCCGCTCTGCAAATGCCCCCAAAAGCTGAAGAAGCAGGGTGGACTTCCCCGCCCCCGGCTTTGCCGTGAGCATGGTCACGCTGTCTTTCACCAGGCCTCCTCCCAACACGCGGTTGAGTTCCTGCATGCCGGTGTCCAGCCTCTGACCTTCTTTCACCGAAACCTGAAAAAGGGGAGTCGGTTGGACTCCCCCTCTCCGGTCGCTTCCCTTCGCCTGCCCCTTCGCCCGGGACCGATCCACCATTACTTCTTCCATGGTCCCCCAGGCACCACAGGCGGAGCACTTACCGGTCCAGCCTGACTCTTCATGACCACATTCCGAGCAAACATAGCGAATACGACCTGTCATTCTGTTTCCTTTCCCTTCGTTGCCATCTTCGTTTCCCGCGGCGCCGGCTTCTTATTTTTTGGGGAGGCTTCCTTCTCTTCGATGCTGATCTCCCCCTGGCGAATGCAGAGCTCATAGTGCTTCTTGGGGCTGAGTTCTTTCGCGAGAATGCGCTCCGCCAAAAGGTCCTCCACCCTGGAGCGAAGATCCCGTTCCAGGGGTCGTGCGCCAAATTCCGGCTTATACGACTCCTTGGCGAGGAGCTGGACCACCGCATCGGTAAAGGTCATGTGGTAGCCGATCTCCTCGATCCGCTGCATCAGTTCCTCCATCAACAAGCGGGCGATGTGACGAATGGATTGCTGACTCAAGCGGTGGAAGACCACCACATCATCCAAGCGGTTCAGGAATTCCGGCCGGAAGCTCTTCTTGAGCTCCTCGTGAACAATTTCCTTCATGGACTCGTACTCGTCTTCCGCCACATCCTCTTCCACGCCAAAGCCCAGCCGTCGGCTCTGCTCCAGCCTGCCCGCTCCGACGTTTGAGGTCATGATGATGACCGTGTTTCGGAAGTCGACCGTTCTCCCCTGGCTATCCGTCAGCCGACCATCATCGAGCACCTGCAGGAGCAGGTTAAAGACATCGGGATGGGCCTTTTCAATCTCGTCAAAGAGAATCACGGAGTAGGGCTTGGACCGAACGGCTTCGGTCAGTTGGCCTCCTTCTTCATAGCCAACATAGCCCGGCGCCGCCCCTACCAGCCGGGAAACGCTATACTTCTCCATGTATTCCGACATATCGATCCGGATCATGTTTTCTTCGGCCCCAAAGAGGGAGGCCGCAATCTGCTTTGCCAGGAAGGTTTTCCCCACCCCGGTGGGTCCCACAAAGATGAAGGAGCCGATCGGCCGCTTCGGGGATTTCAGCCCCACACGAGCCCGCTTCAGGGCGGAAGCAACGGTATCCACGGCATAATCTTGCCCGATGACCCGGTTCTTCAGTTCCCGGGAGAGGTGTAAATACCGATCCGTTTCTTTTTCCGTCAGCTTGGTAATCGGCACATGGGCCCACTGAGAAACGATATCTGCAATCTGTTCAAAGTCGATGGTCGGCCAGGGAGCTTCCTCCCCCTCTCCTTGCTTCGCCGCCTCCGTATGGCTGCTCTCCAGATTTCTGAGCTCATCCCGATACAGGGCAGCCTTCTCAAAGTCCTGTGTGAGCACCGCCTGCGTCTTCTCTTCCTCCAGCTCTTTCTTTCTGCGCTCATAGCGCAGGGTTTCCTCGGGAACAACGAAACTCTTGACATGGACCCGTGCCAGGGCTTCATCGATTACGTCAATTGCCTTATCCGGTAAATATCGGTCCGTCAAATACCGATCCGTGAGGCGCGTTGCCGCATCGATCGCTTCCTCGGAGATGCGCACATGGTGAAAGTCCTCATACTTCGGTCGAATCCCCTCCAAAATGCGCACCGTTTCCTCGGGGGTCGGCTCTTCCACCACCACCGGCTGAAAGCGCCGCTCCAGGGCCTCATCCTTCTCAATCTTCTTGCGATATTCCGAGATGGTGGTCGCCCCGATGAGCTGCAGGTTGCCCTTGGAAAGGGCGGGCTTCAGAATATTGGAGGCATCTAAAGAGCCCTCCGCACTCCCCGCACCGATAATGGTGTGAAGCTCATCGATAAATACCAAGGTGTTATCCTTCTCCAGGAGCTCTTGAATCGTATCATTCAACCGCTGTTCAAAATCCCCCCGATATTTGGTTCCTGCCACCATCGAGGACATATCGATGGAGTAAATCACCTTGTTCCGCATAATATCTGGGATATCCCCGCTGACAATCCGCTGGGCAAGGCCCTCCGCAATCGCGGTTTTCCCGACTCCGGGATCTCCAATTAGAACCGGGTTATTCTTCGTCCGCCGAGAGAGGATCTGAATCACCCGATTGATCTCCCGATCCCTTTCAATCACCGGGTCGATCTTTCCTTCCTCCGCCAACCGATTTAAATTCTTCCCGTACTTTTCCAGATTGCTTTCCCGGTCATGGTCCTTTGCTTGCTGCAATTCCAAGGTCAGGTACTGGTAAATCTGTTTTCGGTCCACTTCCGCCAGGGACAACATAATAAAGGCGTAGCTTCTTGGCGAATTTAGAATAGCAAACAGGACATACTCGGCGTAAATCTCTTTTTCCCCATTTTGTAGGGCAATCTGCCGGCTCTGTTCCAAAAGCTGTCTCGTTTCGGGAGACGTGGTCTTCGCCGGGCTCACGGCATTCTGTGTTCCCAGGCTCTGGTCGACCAAACTGCGCAGGGTGCTATAATTCGCCCCCGCATGAAAAAGGGCCTGCGTTTCCGGCCCTCCGGATTTCATCATTGCCAGAAGAAGATGCTCCGTCCCAATGAACTCGTGGCGGAAGGAATGGCACTCTTCCGCTGCCACTTGCATCAACTGCTGGATTGGTGTTCTCTTAGACTCCATGCGTTTTCCTTCTTTCCTCATTCAACCGGACCAACTGGTCCGCAATCTGTTTCAATTCATCGCGGTAAATGGCACATTGTTCATAGTCTTCCTGCGCAATCGCCAGCTGCATCCGGCGTAAATACTGCGTTCTGAGTCTTCGAAGACGCTTCTTCTTCAGGCGAGCCATCCGCTCTTCGGTACTGACCTCCTGCGATTTTTCCTCCTCCTTGGAACGATGGGCAGTTTCCTGCTCCCGGTCCGGGGAATTCTTAAAAAGCTCTTCAAAGAGGGCTTCCGGCATCGAGTTTCCCGGAAAACTTGCTTCCCCTTCACGATGGGATTCCAAGAAGTCGTCCTCATCGAGAGACGAATCGTCTTCGTCCTCCGGGTCCAAATCCTCAAAATCAGAGGGAGCTGCTCCCGGTGCATGAAATTTAAACTGCATGCTATTAAACAGTCCACCCTCTTTTTCCGCCTGCTCCAGCATCTCCCGAAGCTGCTTGCTCAGGTCCTCTCCCCCCATCTCTTTGGGCAGATGCTTTAACATTCCATTCATCTTTTCCTGATAACACTGATGACACATATGGACTTTTTTCGCTTCTCCATTTACAAAAACAACAATTTCAATGCTTGCTTCATTGGAACAAAAATCACATTTCATTTTGTATCCTCCTCCGTTTACTGCACCAGCCTCTATGACGGATCATGAAGAAGTGCGACCAACATGTTCTTAAAAATATCTGCTCGTATTTCGTTTCTTCTGCTCAAGGGAACGCGATGTAGGGCCTGATTATCCAGGGCCAATTTCATCAAATTCTCAGACTGTTCATCTATCAAATTCTGCTCATAGAAAGCTCGGATGATATGTTTTGCCTTATCTGTCGTAATCTCATCGCCGATTGCATCCAAGATCGTCTGACTCACCACATCCTCGGGGCTGCGCTCCAGGCGAATAATTCGAATGTAGCCTGCTCCGCCCCTTCTTGATTCTATATAATACCCTTTATACGGTGTGAACCGTGTGGTCAAGACGTAGTTAATCTGGGACGGTGCACAATCGAATCGCTCTGCCAATTCATTTCTTCCGATTTCGAGAATTCCTTCCTCCTGATTTTGCAGCATTTCCAAAAGAAAGTGTTCAATCCGATTTGTTAGACCAGCCATTTCTCTCCACATCCTTTTCTATTTGACATTCTCTGACCTTTCCATTCAAAAAAAAGCCCACCAAAAGATGGTGGTTTCAGTATAGAAAAAAAATTCGCAAAAGTCAAGGATGGACAAACTCATCTTACTCGCCCCTGTAACGGCTATTTCGCAGGAGTTGCATTCTTGTTGACGAACAGCAGGGAAGCGTAGGAACCTTCCGGAATGCTCACCCCTTGTTTCGACTGGATTTGCAGTTGATCTCCCTTCCACTGAAAGTGCATGAGAAGGGATTGCCCGTTTACCACAGCCAGGGCATAGAGGTCCTCTCCCTCCCCTTGCAACAGGGAGATATGCCCCGGAAAGTCAATCGACCGGGTAATCTTCTTGGTTTTCTTGTCCCACTCGAGCAGCTGACTGGGACTCGACTCACTTCTCGGATTCGAGTTCAACAAAAGGAGTTGATCTCCCCGATCGAGTAGCCCACTGATTCTCGCTGCGTGAACGGCACATCCTCCATCTCCCCGCTCTTTCGATCAATCACAAGCAGAGACTTTCCCCCGCCCTCTTTGTCCATGATCATATAAAGGGATTGAGAGTCTAAAAGACCTTGGAACGTGTGATGTCCAAAGGAGTCCAGGGGGAGACGCTGTTGCTCCTGAAACCGGGAATCCAAAAAGGCCACTTGCGAAACGGGCTCTTTTCCCTCCATATTCATAAAGAGCGGATAGTATCCCTTGTCATCCGCGAGAAGGCAATCGAGATAGGCTCCGGGAAAGTCTGCTAACTTTTTCTCTTCCTTTTTTGTTCGATCTATGAGATAGGACGTTCCCTTCTCATTGCCTCCATAAAGGAGATGATCCCCAACTCTTGCGGAAAGCTGCACGGAATGCTCCACGCTATAAGGATGCACCTCCCCCGTATCCTGATCCCGCTCATAGATCTGTTTTCCGTCATTTCCCTTCATATCTCCCATGCTTACCAAGGTGAAGGTATTTTTGTAATATGTAGGCTGGTTGGAGAGTTACGTCAGGTTATAAACCGGAATTTTCTCTTCTCGGGTTTCCTGAAGCTTTTCATCATAAAAGTGCAGCGAGGTCTTCTTTGCCTGTTCGGAAGTGACCACAAGCCCACACCGATAGGGCGTTTCCGCCCTCCTGTCCTGTTGTTGGCAAGCCGTGAAAAACAACAGCAAAAGAAATGCCAACCCCAGGGCTTCGGTCCAAAGTTTTTTCATGACTTTCTCCTTTCCTTGTTCTTTAAAGAAATAATACCCTAGTAGTTTTTTAACATAAAATAATCTGTTTTTTTATTATTTTATAACTAGGTTATCTTCTTAAAAAAAAGACCTTTCAGCAGCCATTTGCTTCCTGCTCAAAGGTCCTTCTCTTTAGCCAAATTGTAAATCGGCCTTCACGTTTCTATGCTTGCTCCGCCCTTGCCTTTTCGATGATCTCATCCGCCAGCTCTTTGGGGACCTCCTCATAGCGGGCAAAGTCCATGGTAAAGCTTCCCCTTCCCTGGGTCATGGACCGCAAGTCGATGGCATATTGGGTCATCTCGGCATAGGGAACTTCCGCATTAACGACTTGCTTGCCGTCCTCATCCTGTTCCATCCCCAAGATCCGACCTCTTCTCTTGTTTAAGTCTCCCATCACATCCCCAAGGTTATCGTCAGGGATGGTCACGCCAACGGTCATCACGGGTTCCAAAAGAATCGGCTGGGCTTCTTCCATACCTTTCTTAAACGCTAACGAAGCCGCAATCTTGAAGGAGACCTCATTGGAATCGACGGGGTGATAGGACCCATCGTAGAGTGTCGCCCGGATTCCGGTAACGGGATAGCCCGCCAAGGGACCGCTCTCCAGGGATTCTCGAAGGCCTTTCTCGACCGCGGGGAAATAGTTTTTGGGGACCGAGCCTCCGAAAACCTCTTCCGCAAACTCAAATCCTTCCTCAATGGGCTCAAAGCGAATGAAAACATCTCCGAACTGTCCGGCGCCTCCGGACTGCTTCTTATGACGGCCTTCCACATCGCTCTTCCCGCGAATGGTCTCCCGATAAGGAATGACCAAATCCACCTGATGGGTGTGGACCCCGTAAGTGTCTTCGAGCTTCTCCATGGTAGCTTCCAACTGCACATTGCCAAGGCCGGAAATGCGCAGCTGTTTCGTTTCCGAATTTCGTTCGATCTGTAGGCTGGGATCCTCCTCCGCCAACTTCTGCAGGGACTGACTCAACTTATCCTCGTCATTCTTGGTGTCGGCCTCAATGGCATAGGTTAAATTGGGCTCGGGAAGCTTCAAGCTTTTAAATACCAGTGGATGCTTGGGATCGCTCAGGGTATCGCCCGTCTCGGTGTGGTCTAACTTTGTAAATGCCACAATGTCTCCCGCACAGGCTTCTTCTGCTTCCATCTGCTCCTTCCCACGGAGGAAAAACATCCCCGCCGCTTTCTCCTCTTGTTCCTTGCCGGCATTAAAGAGAGGGTCTCCTTTTTTTATCCTTCCGGAGGTTACCTTGGCAAAAGAGATCTTTCCCACAAAGGGATCCACCACCGTTTTAAAAATCGCGGCACTCATCGGCAAGTCACTGTCCATCGGCTGCGCCTCTCCCTCCGCCGGTCGGAAGCCGGAATGGGCTCTCGGATCGTTGGGAGCGGGCATGTATTTCACAATGACATCCAATAACAGGTCCATCCCCGCTCCGCTCGTGGTCGTCCCGGCGATTAGGGGAACCGCGGACCCATTGAGCATCGCCGTCGTCATGCCCTCTCGAATCTCTTCCTCCGTAAAGGATTCGCCTTCAAAGTATTTGTTCATCAAGCGGTCATCCGTCATGGCAATCAGCTCGACCACCTCATCATAGGCCGCTTCCACTTCCGCCATTCGGATCTCGGGAATCTCCACTTCTTTCCGTTGGTAATTCTCGTAGGAGTAGGCCTTCTTGTCCATAATATCAATCACGCCCCGGAAAGACTCTCCTTCCCCCAGGGTCAGGGTAAGGGGAATCACCTTTTTGCCGAAACGCTGATGGAGCTCCGAAACCTGCAGGTTAAAATTCACATTGGGCTTGTCCATCTTGTTGAGCAGTATGATGCGGGGAAGCCCGATCTTTTCCGCATATTGCCAGTAAATTTCACTTCCCACTTCGATGCCTGCGGAGGCATCGATGACCATCAAGGCTGCTTCCGCCGCACGGAGGGAGGCCAAGACCTGACCCTCAAAATCAAAATAGCCCGGGGCATCCAATAGGTTGATTTTGGTATCTTTCCATTCCAGGGGAAGAACACTCAGTCCAATGGAAATTTGTCGATCCCTCTCCACGGAATCGAAGTCGGACACCGTGTTACCATCTTCAATGCGTCCCATTCTTGGAATTGCCTTTGAGAGGTAAAGAAGGGCTTCCGCGAGTGTTGTCTTTCCGGCCCCACTGTGACCCACTAAAGCTAAATTTCGAATATTCTCCGTTTGATACTTCTTCATCGTTTCCCCCTCCTAAAAAAATTACCCGCTTATCGGGCTAACGTTTTCCACCTATCTGCAAAAATCCCCGAATGGGGACTTACTGCTCCCTATACTCTTTCAGCTTCTTCAGCAGATCCTCTGTGTGGGAATAGAGCTCTCCCCTCTGGCGAATCAATCCCACGACATAGAGATTCACATAGGCAAACTGAGACTCTCCCGGAATTTTGAGGGCTTCTAATTTTTCGACAACCTCTGCCCCCTGGGTTCTCACGTCCGTAAACAGGCCTAAAATCGGGATTTCCCTGGCAAAGGCAATCCCAATCTCTGCGGCAACCCCAGCATCCATCCCCGTTCCATCCAAAAGTGCAATCATCAGGTCACTTTCCAGCACCTTGTCCGTATCTACCTTTGCAATCATCGTGCTATCCGCATATTTCGATTTATCGTTGATATCCGCCTGTTCTTGCGGCACATACAAGTCAATCTCCGGAAATTCCTGACGAATCTTTTTTGCGAGATACGCATTATACATCTGGTCTGCCTCACTGAAGAGGGGGGCTGCAAAATAAACCTTCATGGTCACCTCCAAGTAAACGTTTTTCATATTATACTCAATCCCTGCTTTTTCATCAACTGGACCATAGATACCCTTCTTTGAAAAAGACAAATCGGAATTCCCGAACCATGCCGGATCTTGTGATATAATAATCGAAGATAAAAAATAGGCAGTAGTAGCTCAGCTGGATAGAGCGTCCCCCTCCTAAGGGGAAGGCCGAGGGTTCGACTCCTTTCTACTGCGTACAAAAACCCCGTTCCACGGTATGGTACGGGGTTTCTTTTTTGATGATTCCTAAATTCGCTTATTCCATTACGCGAGCCACGCCCTGCTCCTGGGCCTTCTTTGCCACCGCTTCCGCAACATGATCTGCGACGCCTTCATCGAAAGAGGAGGGAATCACATAGTCATCCGCCAACTTATCCTCGGGAACTAACTCTGCCAAAGCATAGGCTGCCGCCAACTTCATCTCTTCCGTGATCTTGGAAGCATGAACCTTCAGGGCCCCCTTGAACAGCCCCGGGAAGGCAAGGACGTTGTTCACCTGGTTGGGATCGTCGGACCGGCCGGTACCGGCCACCCGAGCCCCTGCCTCCTTGGCATCCTTGTAGGTGATTTCCGGATCGGGATTGGCCATGGCGAAAACGATCGGGTCCTTCTTCATGTTCTTCACCATTTCCTTGGTCACCTTGTCCTTGACGCTGACGCCGACGAAGATATCGGCCTTCTTCATAGCCTCCTCAAAGCTCAGGTCTTCTTGGTCATGGTTGGTAATCTTTGCCAACTCCTTGTAGAGGGGGTTCGTATAGGAAGCCGCGTCTTTTTCGTTCAAAACGCCCCGGCTGTTAAACCCATAGATATTCTTGATGCCGATGCTGTTTAACATGCGAATAATGGAGGAACCTGCCGCACCGACCCCGGACATGACCACCGTGCAATCCTCCGCTTTTTTGCCGATCAGCTTGAGAGAATTGAGAACGGCTGCCGTGGTAACAATGGCGGTTCCGTGTTGGTCATCATGGAAGACCGGAATGTCCATTTCCTCAATCAGTCGGCGCTCAATCTCGATGCACTTGGGAGCGGAAATGTCTTCCAGGTTAATGCCACCAAAGGCCGGGCCCACTTTCTTCACCCATTCCACAAACTCATCCACATCCGTGATGTCAACCACGAGGGGAACCGCGTTGACATCGCCGAAGCGTTTAAAGAGGCAGCATTTCCCTTCCATGACGGGAAGGGCCGCTTCCGGTCCAATGTCTCCCAGCCCCAGCACCGCGGTGCCATTGGAGATGACGGCAATGGTATTTCCCTTGCCGGTGTATTTATAGATGTCTGCCTTGTTCTTGGCAATCCGCCGACAGGGTTCCGCAACTCCCGGGGAATAGACCAGGGCCATATCCTCCTTGCTGTTCAAGTCGGTCTTGAGCTGCGTTGCAATCTTTCCTCGTAACTCTTCGTGTAGCGCAATTGCACGTTCGTAAATGTCTGCCATTTTTATCCTCCCAAAAATATTTTTTATACCATTTTTTCCGGATCAACGAGTCGGTCAAATTCCTCTTCCGTCAACAAAGCTAACTCCAGCGCTGATTCCTTCAGGCTCTCATTCTTCGCATAGGCATTCTTTGCGATTTTTGATGCTTGATCGTATCCGATCTTTGGGGCGAGCGCCGTTACCAACATGAGGGACCGCTTCAGGTGCCGGTCCAGCACGCTCTCATTGGCTTCCAGCCCCTTCAACAGTTTCTCCGTAAATCCCGTCATTCCCTTCGCCAACAGGGTCAGGGACTGCATCACATTCAGCAAAATCACGGGCATGTTAACGTTCAGCTGCATCTGTCCCTGGGAGGCAGCCATGCTCACCGTGACATCATTGCCCAAGACCTGCATGCAGATCATGCAAAGGGACTCCACCTGGGTCGGATTCACCTTTCCCGGCATGATGGAGGATCCCGGTTCATTCGCCGGAATACGCAACTCTCCGATTCCGGACCTAGGTCCACAAGAAAGGAAGCGAATATCCGAGGCGATTTTATACAGGTCCATCGCCAAGACCTTCATTGCCCCATGGAAATTCGCCATGGGACTCTGGCTGGACAAACCGAAAAATTTGTTGGGCATGGATGTGAGAGGAAGTCCCGTCATCTTGCCTAACTCCTCCGCCATCCGTTCGCCGAAGTCCCCGGGGGCATTGAGCCCCGTTCCTACTGCGGTGCCGCCAATGGCCAACTCATAGAGGTGAGAGACCGCCTCTTCCAGCCGTTTTTCATCCTCCCGGAGCATCTGTAGCCAGGCGGAAATCTCTGAGCCCAGGCAAATGGGCGTTGCGTCTTGAAGATGGGTCCTGCCCGTCTTAATCACGCCCATAAATCGATGACTTAAAAACGCCAGTCTCTCTTCCATCGTCTTGATGGCGGGTATTAACTCCCGATGGTAAGCAAGAGCGGTGGAAAGGTGCATGGCACTGGGGAAGGTATCATTGGAGCTCTGCGACATATTGACGTGATCGTTCGGGTGTAGCAGTTTTTTTCCCGCCAGCTCGTTTCCCCGATTGGCAATCACCTCATTCACGTTCATGTTGGTCTGCGTGCCGCTCCCCGTCTGCCAGACGACCAGGGGAAATTGGTCGTCCCACCTGCCATCAAGAATCTCGTCGGCGGCCTGGACGATCCGCTGCCTTCTTTGGTCGTCCAGTTTTCCCTCCCGGAAATTACAGACGGCCGCCGCCTTCTTTATCATCGCCAAGGCGTAAATCTGTGCGAGGGGCATAAGCTCCGTGTTCTGGGGAAAATTCATGTGACTTCGTTGAGTTTGCGGACCCCAATAAACCCCTTCGGGAACCAACACCTCCCCCAAGGCGTCCCGCTCTTTTCTGAACTTCATTGATTTCCTCCGCTTCGTGCGTTCCCCATTCCCTTAACGGGACAAAGGCTTGTGCTGACTTTGACAGCCGAGTCGAATCGTTTCTTGAAGGAGCAGCCCCTCGGCATCCACAATGGGATAGGGCTTCTCTTTATCATAGTTATTGGAAAAGGAGAGCTCCGTGCAGCCCAGAATCACCACATCCGCCCCCTGTTCTTGAAATTCCCGAAGAATTCGGTGATAGAGGTCCAGGGCCGGTTGCCCCTTCCCCTTCACTTCCTCATAGATGAGTCGCGTGACCTCCGCCTGCAGAGAGGGGGAAGGACATACCAGGTCTGCCCCGGCGGCTTTGACGATCTCCGTGTACAATCCCGCTTTCACGGTCCCTTCCGTGGCTGCCAACCCCACCTTTTGGTATTCGGGGTGTTCCTTCAACGCCTCCGTTACCAGGGCGGGCATGTTCACGATGGGGATTGTGGTGGCTCCCTGCAGCTGGTCATAGAAACAATGGGCTGTATTGCAAGCCATGACGATGAAGTCGGGCTTCATTTTTTCCAATTGTTCAATATCCTCTAAGAGGGAGTCTGCCGGATTCTTTGAACTCTTTCCCAATAAGTATTCCGTGCGATCGGGGATACTGGAATGATTAAAAAGGACATAATCCAGGTAATCCTGGTCCGTCGGCGGCGCATAAAGCCGGTTCATCTCTTCCAAAAAATTGGTGGTCGATGGCGTTCCCATTCCTCCAAGGATGGCAAAAAAATTCTTCATCTCGTCCTCCTCTGACAGAAAGAGGACCGCCCCAGACGCTCCCTCCTTCTGAGTTTTTCACAATCAATGATTCGATTTATTGTATCACCCAGAAGGGGGGGCTCACCGAAATTTTCCCAATCGCACGCAATGCCGGACCCGTTTGCTCTATTTTTCCTCCAGCAGGTCCTCGGCAACAATCCCCGGAGAGGTCATCTCAAAGGGATCAAAAATCCGGTTTAAGTTCTCTTCACTGACCAGATGGTCTCGAAGAACAAGCTCACGGATGGGCTTCCCGGTGCGAATGGCTTCCTTTGCGGCTTTTGCGGACTTCTCGTAGCCGATATGGGGAGCAAGGGCGGTAACAATTCCCACGCTGCGCTCCACCAGACTCTTCAAATACTCCTTATCCGCCTGAATGCCATCCACACAGTTCACCCGGAAGGTGTAAATCGCACCCTTAAGAGACCGAAGCGATTCAAAAATCTTATAAAAGCACACGGGTTCAAAGGCGTTTAATTCCAGCTGGCCGCCCTCGACACACATCGTCACGGTCATATCATTGCCAATCACCGCGAAGGCCGTCTGGTTCACCACTTCCGGAATCACCGGATTGACCTTGCCCGGCATGATGGAGGATCCTGCCTGCTTGGAGGGAAGCTGCAACTCCCCAATCCCCGTGCGGGGACCCGAGGATAGGAAGCGAAAATCGTTGGCAATCTTGGACAGGTCAATCGCATAGGTCTTCAACACCGAAGAGGCAAAGGCATAGCAGTCCAGATTCTGTGTGCCATCGATCAGGTCTTCACACTGCTCCAACCCGAGTCCCGTAACCTCATCCAGCTTATTGACCACATTTTTTACATAGGTGCGGTCTGCATTTAACCCCGTTCCAATCGCGGTTCCTCCCAGGTTCACCGTCTTTAGGGCGTCGAGCGCGTAGTCAAAGCGCTTGTAATCTCTTTTTAACACCTGGGCATAGGCCGCAAATTCCTGCCCCAGCCGAATGGGCACCGCATCCTGATTCTGCGTCCGGCCCATCTTGATATAGTCATCGAATTCGTGGGCCTTCTTCTCCACCGAATCAATCAGCTTCTTCGCCTCTTCTTTCAGGTCCCGGAAGTAGCGGATCATGGCAATCTTTCCCGCCGTGGGGATGACATCGTTGGTGGATTGTCCCTTATTCACATGGTCATTGGGATGGATACGATCGTAAACCCCCAGCTTTCCTCCCATGGATTCATTGGCAATGTTGGCAATGACCTCATTCACGTTCATGTTAAAGGAGGTTCCGGCTCCCCCCTGGATGGGATCCACAATAATCTGGTCCAGATACTGTCCCTCCAAAAGTTTGTCACAGGCTTCCTCAATCGCCCGCTCTTCCTCTTCGGTAATCAGGTGCACTTCCCGGTTCATCCGTGCGCAGGCCTTTTTGATTTCGACAATTGCTCTGATAAATTGCTTATCCACAGGATTTCCCGTAATAGGGAAATTATTTGCTGCCCGCAGGGCATTGGCTCCATAATAGGCATTTTCTCTTACTTCCAGCTCGCCAATGGAATCATGCTCCAGGCGATATCCCTCTTTTGTCATCATTTTCTCCTTTCGAAGGATCCATAAAAAATAGAAAGGCCTTATGGAAAAATCATCTCCTTGGCCATCAGCCTAAGTATATCAGCAGTGTTCCTCGAGAAGAAATCGTTTTGCATAAAAGAACGGATAAGTTCAAAGTTATGGGCACACAAAAGGAGAAGCTCAAAAGAGCTTCTCCAAAAGGCTTATCGCAATGGGACGAAGAATGTGTTTCGATCGGTTTTCAAAGATCCCGCATCGAATCATGCGTCCGTGATCTTCCATACGGACAGTTACCCTTACATCTTATAAAGTTTCGACGATTTGCGTGCCGAAGAATCGGGGCTCTCTCACATTTCTGTGACGGGTTGCCCCGGACAGGATTCCTTACCGAAATGGCCATCCGCCGGTCAATTCGAGAAGAAGCACGCCCGTGACAAAACCCACTATAAACAGCAGGACTTTACTAAGCGTTGTATTCCGGTTGTTTTTTTCCATAAATTTCACCTCATCTTCCCTGGGAAAAGTTCGCCATCATCGGACACATCCAATTCCCATGGATAGTCTTGCGCACACAGCCTGAATTGTTCATAACCTATTCAACCTTCGTCTCCGAACAAAAAATCTTGGCCATGCCACCTAGTACGTTATCCGCTGCCCATCGCATAACCTCTGCAGCCCATTGGCCTCCACTCTTACCGGTCGTTGAGAGAATAACTCCAGCTACCGAGAATTCCGCTAAAGTTCCACCGACGAAAATAGAACTCCCTCCAATTGCGACATTCGATTTCATTGCGTTAGGAAGTTTCATGCGAAGATAGCTCTTTGCTGCCTCCTCACTGTCAAACGTAAGCAGTGAAATTTTATTCCCTTCTTTTTCCCGAGAATCAGCTTCCACCTGACGGACGGGCAATAACATAGCCACCATAAGTAGAGACAAGAAATAACAGGATATTTTTCGTAAGGGTTTTTACTCATATTGTCCTCCTGTCAATTCACTGATAAGCCTTCTAGAAAATGTTTACCCCCCCCGCCGAAATTCAATCAAGCCATCGATAAACATCGAATTTCCAAGCAAGGCTTCGAAATGCCTGAAATACTCTCTCCCCGTACGGAATCTTAAATTAGAGGACTTCCCGCTTACTTTTCCACACCCTGGTCCGGAAGACTGAGGATAAGCTCTGTATCATGCAGTCTCCCCTTGTCCTCCCTCCGGCTTAAAAATAAGGGAAAGCCTCTTGACAGTGGAAGAATCTTTCCTTATAATTTAACAATACGCCACAGGATTTATTGCGTATGGTGGGTGTGGCCTAGCTGGTTAGGGCGCCAGATTGTGGCTCTGGAGATCGAGGGTTCGAATCCCTCTACCCACCCTATTTTTTTGCGGGAATGGCGGAATTGGCAGACGCGCCAGACTTAGGATCTGGTGCCTTTGGGCGTGGGGGTTCAAGTCCCTTTTCCCGCATAAAAAAGACGGCTTCGCCGTCTTTTTTTGTTCTCTCCTTTTTCGTTTTCATTCCTCAGGACAGGAAAATTCGTTCCGCCCAAAGACTCCCCCCCTCTTCCAGATGAAGAAGAGCATAGGAGGTCATGCCATCCCCTCGTGGCCAATTTAACGCGCCGGGGTTGAGTAAGTAAACTCCTTGCATGTTCTCCTCGGAATAACTATGCGTGTGGCC
>ERZ1673749.190-NODE-190-length-87316-cov-9.536230_pt1 | contig 87316 bp, 86 predicted proteins | sample MGYA00580204_ERZ1673749 | MGnify/ENA primary metagenome ERZ1673749 (study PRJEB41218, sample SAMN15661745) | gut metagenome | host: Homo sapiens | place: Canada: London | collected 2015-08-20/2019-03-30 | study: EMG produced TPA metagenomics assembly of...
CCGCACACCATCAAATGCCAACCAGAAATCGTTCACAACCACTTGACATGAAGCGGCTTTCCTATTCTTTTTACATTTCCGCTGGTAGGGAGCTCAGTGGCACATTCCGATGGCGGGATTCCTCACGGGAACGCCCGCAGCCTCACCCGAACCGGGTATCCAGGCGCTCCTGGAACAGCGGCGGCATGATGCGTAGCTCCCACAAGCGCCGGGCGAGGTCCTTGTCCCCCATCTTCGCGCGGAACGCCTCTCCCATGGTGAATCCATGCGAAGGCTCGTCGAGCGCTTCGATCGCATCCCCCGGCCTGATTACGCCTTCCTTGTTGACCCGGAAGTAGCAGCCGCAGTCCCCGCTGCGAGTGAAAGCTTTGATCCACTGGGGTTCGCCCATCCACGCCGCGAACGTGCGACACGGCGAGCGCGGCACGCTGACCTCGAGTTCCACCTCGCCGATGCGGAAGCGCTGATTGATCAGCACCGCGGACCAATCGACGCCCTGAGTGGTGAGGTTTTCGCCGAACATTCCATTGTCCAGCGGGTAACCCAGTTGGTTTCCCCACCAGTCCAGGCGCTCGCGGCTAAAGGCATACACCGCCTTCTGGGCGCCGCCGTGGTGGGCCGTATCGCCGATTGTGTCGCCAACCACGCCGCTGCCGTCGCCGTAGTTGGGCCCAGGGGCGATGACGTCGAGGCGTTCGGCGGGCTGCTTGTTGATGCCGCTTTGCCGACGCGCCCCGCCGGGGTCCGGCTGCGGTCGGGCAATATTCACGCTCAGTACCTGGTTCATGCTGGACCAGGCTACCTGTGCTCAGTAAAATCCCATCGGTTTTCCTAGCAACTGTTAGACTTTGGGCCTGTTCCCGACCCGACCCCCTGAAGCGAGCTCCCGATATGCCTTCTTCTGCACCCCGTTTCCGCCTGCTCGCCGCACTCGCCGCCTCGGCATTGCTTGTCGCCTGCGGGGATTCCTCTGATGCAGATTTGGAGGCCTCCCGCGCCTCAGACGACGCGGCCGTTTCGGAAATCGCGGAGATGCTGCAGGACTCGTACACACCGCAGGCCAGCACCACTACTGCCCAGCAGTCGCACTACCAGGCGGAACCCGAGTACCAAGACCAGTACCAGCAGAGCTATCCCAGCCAGGCTGCAGAGCCGCCGATCCAGCGCGAGGTCATCGACCCGCGCAACGACTCCACCGGGCAAAGCGGCCGCGACGACAACCGGGGCGTGTACTACCACAACTCCGTCGACTGGGAATGGCTGAAGCAGCCCGGCGGCGTCGTGCCGGGTGGAAGGATCTACAACGAAACGAAAAACGGGTACTGTTCGACGGGTTTTCTGGCTTCCCACGGTGAGCGCGTCTTCATCATCACCGCAGGCCACTGCGGCGACCGCGGCGACCAGTTCTACGTCCAAGATGCACAGGGCAACTGGGCGTACGCCGGCGAAATGGTGGAGTCCTACATAGAGCGGGCCGCTTCCGGCGGCATCGTCGGTGCAGATATCGGCCTGATCGAGCTCACCGGCGACGCCCAGTACTCCTCCACGCTTCCGGTCGATCTGCCGTTGCGCGGCTGGATCACCCCGCAGGAAGCGCAGGCCCGCGACATGATGATCTGCCGCCTGGGCGCTACCACCGGGTACTCCTGCGGCGAGTTCGACAGCATCGGTAACAATGGACTGTTCTACTTCCGCAGCATCACGGACCGAGGTGATTCCGGCGGCGCGATCTTCGCTGTCGACAACTCCGGGGTGTGGGCCATAGGCGTCAACTCCAACGTCTCCGATTCCAACAAGACCCTCGTGGGCGCGATGGAGATCGGCAGCGCCATCGAGTACTGGGGCCTGACCATCCACGGTTAGGCCACGGCTAGGCGTCAGGAACGTCCGCTGCTTCCAGGGCGGGCAGGGTGCGGGTGCGCAGGGCGTCGACAAGCGAGCGGGCCTGCGCGTCCTCAACATCTCGCGCGGTCATCCGCACCGCGCCAGGCACGAGGTCGAAGCGGACGTGCGCCAGGCCGAGCCTGCGCTGCAGCGGGCCTTGCTTGTAGGTGAGCTCCTGGATGTGCGGGATGTTGACCACCTGGAAGCGGCGGGTCAGCCGCCCGAACGTCACGCGCGCGATGCCGCGGGTCTTGTCCACGTTGACGTGTTGCTGCCGCCAGTCCACCGGCGAGACCCAGCGGGCCTTGCGCGGGCTGCTCGCCGCAAAGGTTGCCTCGTCTGCCGCAGGCGCGGTGAGCTCCTGGGCGGTGAGCGGGCCGATCGCGTCGATGACCTGCGCGGCCTGCGCGTAGGTCCCCACCGGCAAAAGCTTGGAGGTGCCGGAGGCCTTGTTCATCTCGGAGCCATAGCCGGCTACCGTCACCGTCACCTGCCACCAGCCGAATACGCGCCACAGCATCGGGCGTTTGAGCTGGACTGCGTGGATGCGGTCGATGGGCACCGCCTGCCGACGCCGATTGGCCAACCCGTACGTCAAGTTGATCACCTCGCCGTCGAGGGAGGAGTTAAAACGCCACGACTGGTCGATCGTGCGCCAGATCTGCGGCACGAAGCTCACCAGCACCGGCAGTACCGCGGCAATGGTCAAGCCAGACCACACCGGGATGGTCGCCCACGCCACCGTAAACAGAGTTGAAAACTGCAGCGCCGCTGCGGCCAGGGACCGCTTGATCGGGATCGGCGCGACGAGCGCGGGGGCTGCGGTGGGAACATCGAAGGCGGCATCCTCAAGCAGGTCCTGGCCCTGCATCCGTGCGAGGATCTCCTTGCGCAGCGCTTCGGCTTCGGCGCGCGTAAGGTAGGCGATCTCGATATTGGCCTGCGCGCCGCCGGCCGCCTCGATGCGCACCCCGGCGAGCCCGAACAGGCGCGGGGCAAAGGGTTCGACAAGGTCCACGGCTTGGACGCGGTCGTAGCGCGCCGTACGGATCTGCGTGGTGAGCACGCCGCGGCGCATCTCGATTTCCTCGTCGTCGACGCGAAAACCCGTGCGCGCCCACCACAACTGCGACACCCCGAAAATCATGAGCAGGGCCAGGATGACGGCGCCGAGCGCCCACGCGGCCGCGGTGAGCCCGTACTCCCCTTCTGACAGCCAGTTGTAGATGGGCATGGTGAAGTTGAACGCGGCGATGGCGGCAAGGGCGAGCAACGTCGCCCACACGCGCAACAGCGGACTGAGGCGGTGGACGCGGCGGTACTCGTGCTGGTTCTGTACAGGCTCAGTCACAGGCCGCTCATCCGTTCGCGTGCCTTGACGGCCAGGCGGTCGCGCAGCGCGTCCGCGTCGGCTGCGGGCAGGCCGGGCAGGCTCGCATCCGAGGTTGTCGACGCCGTGTTGACCTCCAGCTTCTTCAGTCCCAGGGCGCGGGAGATGGGGCCGGAGGTGACGTCGACAAACTGCACGCGCCCGTAAGGCACGACCGTCATGGTGTGCCACATCTTGCCCTTGCTCAACACCAGGTCTTCCTCTGTTTCCAGCCACCCCATGTTGCGCACCTGGAAGGGGATGAGGAAGTACTGCCAGACGAAGTAGACCGCGCACACTCCGAGCGGGATGGCCCAGCCCCAGCCCCACTTCCACCAAGCGAAGCCCAAAAAGCCCAGCACAATCAGCGCCCAGATCGTGTTGGAAACCAGCTTCGGCACCATCAACTTCGGGGAGACGCGGTGCATCTGCTCCACGGATGTCGGCAGCTGCGGGACTGCGGGTTCAGGCGGAAACGGGGTGGTTGACATGGTGGTCAACCTACCAAAGACTCAGTGGATGCCTACCGGAAGTCACGCGAGCCGCGCGAGAACCACTCGGCCAGCTCGAGCGGCTCGAACTTGTCGGCCACCACGCTGACCGCGCCGGTGGCGTTTTGCACGATGCCACGCACGATCAGCGCCCGCGCCGTGCGCGCGAGTACCCGCTGCCGGCTCCACAAACCGGGCGAGACCATCACGTTGAGCAGGCCCGTCTCATCTTCCATGCCTAAAAAGGTCAGACCCTGGGCCGTGTGCGGGCGCTGCCGGTGCGTGACCACCCCGGCGATACGCACGCGCGTGCCGTCCTCCACGCGCTTCAGATCCGCCGCGCGCACGATGCCCGCAGCCTGCAGCTGTTCGCGCAGCGCCTCCATCGGTTGCATCTGCGGGGTCACCCCAGTTGCGGCGACATCGGCGGCGAGCAGTTCGAAGGCGTTCATCCCCGGCAGCGCGGGCGCGCTGATCGCGGACAGGCCCGGCAGCATCCCCTCGCGCTCGGTGGCAGCCACGCCCGCCTGCCACAACGCCTGCCTGCGGTCCACGTCGAAACAGTCCAGCGCCCCGGCGCGCGCCAAGGCCTCGACCTGTTCCACCTTGAGTCCCGCCCGGCGCGACAGGTCCGGGATCCCGCTGAAGGGTTGGGCGGCCTCGATGCGCTCGGCGGCCGCCTCGCCCAATCCGCGCACGAGGTTGAGCCCCACCCGTATCGTCTCGTTATCCAGGCACCGCGCCTGACACCCTGACTCGTTCACGCTCGCCGGCAGCACGCGCACCCCGTGACGCCGCGCGTCCTGAATCAGCGACTGCGGCGAGTAGAACCCCATCGGCTGCGCGCGCAAAAGCCCCACGCAAAACTGCGCCGGGTAGTAACACTTGAACCACGCGGAGAAGTACACCAGCGAGGCAAAGGACTGCGAATGCGACTCCGGAAACCCGTAGGCGGCAAAGGCGACGATCTTGGCCCACAGCTTCTCCGCCACCTCCTCGCCGATCTGGTTGGTCTCCCAACAGCCGCGGAAGAAGCGGGCTTTGAGCGCCGCCATCTTCGCCGGCGAACGCTTCGAGCCCATGGCGCGCCGCAGCGCGTCCGCCTCCCGGCCCGAAAAGCCCGCGGCGTCCACGGCGACTTGCATGAGCTGCTCCTGGAACAGCGGAATGCCGAGCGTTTTTCCGAGAGATTTCTCCAGCACCGGGTGGTCAAACTGCACCGGTTCGACCCCATCGCGGCGGCGCAGGTAGGGGTGGACGGACCCGCCCTGGATCGGCCCGGGCCGGATCAGCGCGACCTCGACGACCAGGTCGAAGAACACGCGCGGTTTCAGCCGTGGCAGGGTGCCGAGCTGGGCGCGCGATTCCACCTGGAAGACGCCGACGGCATCGGCGCGGCAGAGCATGTCGTACACGCGGGCGTCGTCAAGCGAAAGCTCCCACAGGCGGACCTCGCGGCCGGTGGTGTCGCGCACCAGGCCGATCATGTGGTGCAGTGCCTCGAGCATGCCCAGGCCCAGCATGTCGAACTTGACCAGCCCGGCCGACGCGCAATCGTCCTTGTCCCACTGCACCACCGAGCGGCCTGCCATGCGCGCCCACTCCACGGGCACCACGTCGGCGATGGGGCGGTCGCAGATCACCATGCCTCCCGAATGGATGCCCAGGTGGCGGGGCTGGCCCTCAAACTGCGCCGCAAGCTTCTCGACGCCACGCGGCACCTCCTCGACCCCCTTCGCCCAGCCATCCGCCGCCCCCTGGGCGTACCCCAGCGCGCGCGCCGCGTCGCGCACCGCGCCCTTGCGGCGGTACGTGATCACGTTGGCCACCTGCGCGGCGTTGTCGCGCCCGTACTTGGCATAAACGTACTGGATGACCTCCTCGCGCCGGCCGGACTCGATGTCGATGTCAATGTCGGGCGGGCCCTCCCGATCCGGGGACAGGAAGCGCTCGAAGAGCAGACCGGCCGAGATCGGTTCCGCGTTCGTAATCCCCAGCGCGAAGCAGACCGCAGAGTTGGCCGCCGAGCCCCTGCCCTGGCAGAGGATGTTTTCGCGGCGGCAGAACTCCACGAAGTCGTGGACGATGAGGAAGTAGCCGGGGAAGTTCAGCTCCTCGATCACGTCCAGCTCGTAGCGGATCTGCGTGAGCGCCCTGTTTCGTACCTCATCGGGCCAGGCGGCGTAGCGCAACTTCGCGCTGGCCAGGGTGAGCGCGCGCAGGTGCTCCATCTCGCTGCGCCCATCCGGGGTGGCAAAGCGCGGCAGCTCCGGGGCGACCAGGTTGAGGGTGAACGCGCACGCTCGAGCAAGCTCGAGCGTGTAAGCCAATTTCGACTCGCAGCCCGGGAGCATGCGGAGGAGCTGCTCGCCGGAACGCAGCCAGTTCGCGCCCATCGGGTGCAGGTGCCCGTTCGCCTGGGCTAGGGAGTCGCGCCTGGCCAGCGCGCGCTTGGCCTGGGCGAGGCGCGCCTGCGCGGCGGTGGCTGCGCCCGGAGCGGCGGTAACGATGGCGGGCAGGTGCTCGTACTGGTCTAACAGCTCGTGGCGCTCTGCGTCTTGTGGGGTCATGGAGACCTCGTACTCGCGCACGACGTTTTCAGGGCCAAACGCGTCGACAAGGCGGCCGATCGCGCCGCGCTCCTCCGCCCACTGCCAGCCGGCCAGCGCGACACACGTGCCGCCGAGTGCTTCCCCGATCAGCTCCAGCGGCGGGTAGGCCACCTTGTCCTTTTCCCGCGTCGCCATATGCGCATCCGCCATGAGATGCGACAGGCGCTTGTACCCTCCGGGCCCGCGCGCGATGACGGGCAGGACGCGCTCGCCTAACGTGAGTTCGGCACCGAACACGGTAGCGATGCCGGCTGCTGCCGCAGCCTCGGCGAACTTCACCGCACCGTAGAAGCCGTCCCGATCCAGCAGTGCGAGCGCTTCCACGCCAAGTTCGGCGGCACGGGCAACCATCTCCTCCGGCTCGCCCGCGCCAGAGAGGAAGTTGTAAGCGCTTACGGCGTGCAGCTCAGCGAAGGGAACGCGCGGAGCACTCGGCGTACGCTGCGGGCTCTGAGCAGGCGCGGTATGCTGCACCGGCACAGGTGCAGCCGTCTCCCTGCCGGAGAGAATCCGCTCCAGCTTGGACCACGAAAGTGGCGCGCCTCCATTGAATCGCATGTTCGAAACGCTAACAGGCTTCGAACCTCCGTGCTACTTCGCCCAGGGGGTGACGTACTCGTTAGGCTCCCACCTCTCGGTTGCGGCAAGAAGCTCAGCCGCCTGCGCGCCATCGAGTTCCTCGCGCATGATGTCCGCATGTCCCGCATGCCGCGCGAACTCTTCCACATAGTGCACATAGAGGTAACGCAGCTTCGCCGGACGCGCCTCATCCATGCCATACCAGGGGAAGGGGCCGACAGGCAGCTCCGCCTCCAAGTCGCCGCCACGACTCATCTGCATAAAGTCAGCACGAACCACATCGAAGCGCTCCAACAAAACCTCCAGCACTTCTTCCTCGGTCGGCACAAAGCTCGAGACAAAGTCCACAGCCGCATCCTTGTAACCTTCGTTTCCGGCTCGGGAGAGCGACTGTGCCATCACAAACGTGACGTGTTTGAGAATGCCACTGACACTCAGATCACTACGCAGTGGTGTGCGGCGCGCAGCGGCATCATCAAGCCCGTAGGCGCTGGCACGGACCGCATCGAGTTGCGCATCGAGGTAGTTGCACAGAGTATCCAGCTCATTGTCCTTGCGCGGGAAGTACATCAGGTTTCCTTTCTGTCGAACGATGACACCGATACCCTAAAATGCCTTCCGGACAGCTCTTGTCCGCAGTGTGAAGCACAATAGAGCAATGGCGGATACAACACAGCGAGCCCTCCAACTCCTCGGGCTCTTGCAAGCGCGCGCCACTTGGCAGGCACACGAGCTCGCAGCGAAACTCGGCGTCACGGAACGCACGGTTCGCAGAGACATCACTCGCTTGCGAGACCTCGGTTATCCAGTCCATTCGAGCCGCGGTCTTGACGGCGGCTATCAGCTCGGCGCAGGCCGACATCTACCGCCACTCCTGCTCGACGATTCCGAAGCCATCGCACTCGTGGCCAGTCTGCGTATGAACGCCCTTTCCGGCACCGACGAATTCGGCGAGGCCGCATTCCGAGCCCTTACCAAACTCGACCACGTCATGCCGCCACGCCTGCGAGCCATCACGCATACGCTCACAGGCGCCTCGGCCACACTCAATCACGAGGGTTCCACTACCCAGCAACAACAAAAAAGCAATCTAAAGCTGCTCCAACAGCTCACCAACGCTCTCCGAGATCACGTACTGGTGCGCTTTACGTACCACAAACCGTCCGCCACCCCTACGGAGCGCGAGGTTGAGCCAGCCAAGCTCTTAACCCAAGGAGAGTACTGGTACCTCCAAGCCTTCGACAGAGGCCGCAACGACTGGCGAACGTTCCGACTCGACCGGATAGCAGAGCCCCACGTCACTACATGGACGTTTAGCCCTCGCGCAGCCCCACCTCCAGCTTTAAGCACCAATATCGCGCAACGTTTCAGCTGCGTGGCTCGCGTCCAACTCACAGCGGCACCGGAAGAGGTCGCCGCCCGAATCCCCTCCTCGTACCGCTCAGAGATCGAAGCTACTGATCACGGCTCTAGCTTCATCACCGGTGCGCCGGACTGGGACGATCTTGCATGGCATTTGCTCTGGGTATGTCGCGATTTAGACACTCAACTACTCATGGATTACAGCCCCGAAGCCGACCATCTGCGCGACGCACTGCGTCGCATTGCAACGGACGCGCAAAATGCCGAAGCAAACACAGCTCGCAAAGATACGCATGGACCAATCCCAAAGACAAGATAGACAGCTTAGTAAGCAATATCCCGCGAAAATAGACTAAGCGGTACATTGGGTGCTAGATTTCTATCCGTCAACAATTCCCGTACTCAACAAAGGAGCCAACATGCGTATCTCGCGCACCATCGCCACGATCGCGGCCTCCGCTCTCGCCGCCACCAGCCTCGTCGCCTGCTCCAACGGGTCGGACGACGCCACCAACGCCGAAGCAGGCGGCGACGAAAACGTCACCGTCAAGATCGGCACCACCGACGCCGACCAGAAGGCATGGTCCGTCTTCTCCGACCTGGCCGCAGAAGAGGGCATCGACCTGGACATCGTCCAGTTCTCCGACTACGCGCCGGTCAACGAGGCGCTCGCGCAGGGCGAGCTGGACCTGAACAAGTTCCAGCACATCCTCTACCTGGCGTCCTACAACGCGGACTCCGGCAACGATCTGCAGGTTGTCGGCTCCTCCGAGATCTACCCACTGGCCCTGTTCTGGAAGGACCACGACTCCCTCGACGGCATCGATGGCGAAGAGATCGCCATCCCGAACGACGACACCAACCAGGGCCGCGCCATCAACGTGCTCGTCCAGGCCGGCCTGCTCACGCTGAAGGACGGCGCTGACGAGCTCGCCCCCGCCCCGGTTGACGTTGACGAGGCCGCCTCCAAGGTCTCCGTCGTGCCGGTAGACGCCTCCCAGACCCCGTCGGCGTACGGCGAGGGCCGCCCGGCGATCATCAACAACTCCTGGCTGGACCGCGCCGGCATCGAGCCGGGCGAGGCCATCTTCCAGGACGACCCGGGCTCCGAGCAGGGCGAGCCCTACATCAACGTCTTCGCCGCCCGCGCGGAGGACAAGGACAACCCGACCTACGCCAAGCTGGTCGAGCTGTGGCACGACCCGGCCGTGGCCGAGGCCGTCCAGGAGGACTCCCGCGGCACCGCCGTCGAGGTCACCCGACCGGCCGAGGAGCTCAACGACATTCTGCAGCGCCTGCAGGAACAGAAGTAACCCACCCCAACACGAAGGATGTACTCCCCCATGCGCTTCAACCGCATTCTCGCCGCGGCAGCGGCCTCCGTGATCGCCACGACCAGCCTCGTGGCCTGCTCCTCTGACTCCTCCTCGGAGGCAGGCGGCGCCGATGGCGATACCGTCACCGTGAAGATCGGCACCACGGATGCCGACATGCTGGCCTGGACCGCTTTCGAGGACGAGGCGGAGAAGCTCGGCATCGACCTCGACATCGTCCGCTTCTCCGAGTACCCGCAGGTCAACCCGGCGCACGTCCAGGGCCAGATGGAGGTCTCGAAGTTCCAGACCATCAACTACCAGGCCCAGTACAACGCCGACGCCGGCGAGGACCTGCGCATCATCGGCTCCGGCGAGATCAACGTGTTGGGCCTGTACTGGAAGGACCACGACTCCCTCGACGGCATCGAGGGCACCGAGATCGCCATCCCGAACGACCCGTCCAACCAGGGCCGCGCGATCAACGTGCTGGTCCAGGCGGGCCTGGTCACCCTGCGTGACGGCGCGCCGAAGCTGACCCCGACGCCGGCGAACATTGACAAGGACGCCTCCAAGGTCAAGGTCGTCGCCGTGGACGCTTCCCAGACGCCGAACGCCTACAACGAGGGCCGCCCGGCCGTGATCAACAACAACTGGCTGCAGCGCGGCGGCATCGACCCGGCATCCTCTGTGGCCGCCGACGACCCGAACTCGGAGCTCGCGGAGCCCTACATCAACGTCTTCACCGTCAAGGCCGAGGACGTGGACAACGAGACCTACGCCAAGCTCGTTGACGCATGGCAGTCCGACGCGGTGACCGAGGCCCTCAACGAGGACTCCAACGGCACCGCCGTCCAGGTCAAGCGTTCTCCGGAGGAACTGAACACGATCCTCGATGAGCTCGTGGAGGAGTACAAGTAATGCCAGCTACCGGCACCCGGATCGAGTTCCGGGACGTATCCAAGGTTTTCACATCCGGCCACCGCGAAGTCACCGCCGTCGACGGCGTCACGCTCACCGTTGAGCCGGGCGAGATCCTCGGCGTCATCGGCTACTCGGGTGCCGGCAAATCCACGCTGGTCCGCCTGATCAACGGCCTCGATGCCCCCACGGGCGGGCAGTTGCTTCTCGACGGCACCGACGTCGTCGGGAAGTCCGAACGCCAACTGCGCAGCATCCGCCGCAACGTCGGCATGATCTTCCAGCAGTTCAACCTCTTCAATTCGCGTACCGCCGCTGGCAATATTGAGTACCCATTGAAGCTCGCGGGCGTCGATAAGCAAGAGCGCACACGTCGCGTTGAGGAGCTGCTCGACTTCGTGGGCCTGTCCGAGCGCGGCAAGAACTACCCCGAGCAGCTCTCGGGCGGGCAGAAGCAGCGCGTCGGCATCGCCCGCGCCCTGGCCACCAACCCCTCGCTACTGCTTGCCGACGAGGCGACCTCCGCGCTCGACCCCGAGACCACCCAAGAGGTGCTCGAGGTCCTGCGGCGAGTCAACGAAGAGCTCGGCATCACCATCGTGGTCATCACCCACGAGATGGACGTCATCCGCTCCATCGCCGACAAGGTCGCCGTCATGGAGGACGGCAAAGTGGTCGAATACGGCAGCGTCTACCAGGTCTTCTCCGACCCGCAGACCGCCGTGGCGCAGCGCTTCGTCTCCACCAGCCTGCGCAACACCCCCAACGAAGTCGAGGCGCAAGAGCTTCTCGACGCCGCACCCGGCCGCCTCTTCACCGTCGACCTCTCCGAGGACTCCGGCTTCTTCGGCGCCGCCTCCAGGGCCCGCGAGGCCGGCGTGCGCATCCAGCCGGTCCACGCCGGCATCGCCACCCTGCAGTCGCACTCTTTCGGCAAGATGACCGTGCGACTCAACGGCGACGACGCCGCCATCAACGAGTTCCTCCACACCCTGCAGTCCACCACCGACATTGAGGAGATCACCCGATGAACGAAATGATCCTCGCCGAACCCAACTGGGACCGCCTCGGCCCCACCTTTGTCGAATCCATCGGCGACACGCTGTGGATGGTGGGCATCACCATGGTCGTCGGCGGTATCTTCGGCCTGTTGCTCGGCATCTTCCTCTACACCACCCGCCCCGGCGGCATCCTGCAGAACTCCCCGGTGTACTGGATCATCAACATCGCCGTGAACTTCTTCCGGCCGATCCCGTTCATCATCATGATCGCCATGCTCTACCCCATCACCCTGTCGGTGGTTGGCACGACGATCGGCCGCGGCGCCGCCACGTTCGTCATGTGCTTCTCCGCCACGTTCACCGTGGCCCGCATCGTGGAGCAGAACCTGGTGGCGATCGACCCGGGCGTGATCGAGGCAGCCCGCTCCATGGGCGCAGGCCCGTGGAAGATCATCACCTCGGTCATCCTGCCTGAGGCGCTCGGCCCGCTGATCCTCGGCTACACCTTCATCTTCATCGCCGTGATCGACATGTCCGCGATGGCCGGCTACATCGGCGGCGGCGGTCTTGGTGACTTCGCCATCGTCTACGGCTACCGCCAGTTCGAGCCGCAAGTGACCTGGGCGGCCGTGATCGTCATCGTGCTCATCGTCCAGCTCGCGCAGCTGCTGGGCAACGTGCTGTCGAAGAAGGTCATGCGCCGGTAGGTTTTGGTGCCCTTGGCGCTATTTGTCGAAACCCGCATGACGAAGATCCCCAAAAATCCCGGGGTTCTCGTCATGCGGGTTTCGTCATTTACCGTTTCTCAGCCGCACACCACCCGCCCCGTAGACTGACCCGTATGAAGATCGCGGCCTTTGACTTCGACGGCACCCTCCACCACCCCGGCGAACCCAACGGCGGCTTCAACCCCGCCGACCTCGCCGCCATCCAGGCCTGGCGCGAGGCCGGCCACCTCGCCATCTCCGCAACCGGTCGCTCCCGCTCCGCCCTGGCGTACGGCATGCGCGGCAGCTCGCTTGCCTTCGACTACCAGGTCCTTTCCAACGGCGCCTCCGCCGCCACCGGCGATAACCGCGAGCTCATCTTCGGCTACACCATCGACACCGACGTGCTCCACAAAGCGATCGACGCCTTCGGCGAGCGCGACGGGCTGGCCGTCTACGGCACGACCATCGGCCCCATCGACGGCGTCTTCGCCGACAACACCGGCGGCATCAGCCACTTCACCGAGCACTTCACCCCCATGACCCGCGCCGACATCCCGGAGCACGAGTTCGCGGTCGTGCCAATCTGGGTGCCGGGCAACGAGGCGCTGCGCCGCGAGGTTGTCGCCTGGGCCGAGTCGCTCAAAGGAGACTACACCGTCGCGCAGAACCAGGAGTACGTGGACATCATGGCACCGGGCCGCACGAAGGGCGCGGGCGTTGTCGAGCTCATCGAGCGCCTCGGCTTTGCACGCGCCGACGTGGAGCTCTACACCTTCGGCGACTCGTGGAACGACATGTCCATGCACGCCATCGCCGACCACTCCTACAGCTTCACCCACTCGCCCGCCGACGTCCGCGCGGCCACCGACCACGTGATTAGGCGCGTGGCGGACGCGCTGTCACCGCGGTAGGCACCCAACTCTCGTCGTCTTTGGCCGGCTTGCCGCACGAGGGCACGACCCCGGTCACCTTTTTGCGCGCCAGCTCCACAGTGTATGAGGCCCCCTGCTTATCGACGCGCACATATCCCCCATCATCCGTCACCGCCACATCCGTGACTTCCAGCTCGCCGTAGCGCACCTGCTCGCCCGCTCGCGAAAGTTCGGCGGCGACCGCCACCTCGGCGGCCTGGGCGGGCGCGCTGAGCGTGCCGCGGCCACGGTTGCCGGGGACGAAGTACTCGCCGCGCAGCGCCGCCTCCAGCATGGCGTCGGTGGCCTCGAACGTCATCCGGCCGAAGCTGTAAGCCCAGGGCAGCAGCAGCATCGTCGGGGCGAAGCGGTGGCCCTTGATGTGCGAGGTCTCCCACACCACGTCGTTGCCGTGGCCGAAGGGGTACTTTTCCACCAGCTTGTTGACCATGCTGCGCCCCTTGACCGCGCAGCAGCGGTCGCGCTTGGCGTGCGTGCACACGAGCAGTAGCGGCTTAGTGCGGCTGACGGCACCCGCGTTCTTGCCGGGGCCGGACAGGTCAAGTGTCAACAGCGCTTCGGGGGCGTCGACATGCATGACCTCGGTCGTGCCTTCCTCGGCGAAGACGAGGTAGACGTGGTGGTCCTCGATCTGGCGGCCCTCGCGCGTTGGGTGGCGGATGAGCAGCAGGGAGGCGTCGTACTCGGCGAGGTGCGCCTTGAGTTTCTCGGTGAACTCCTCCCCGAGCGTCCCGCCGTCGAGTACGTCGTGGGTCCAGGCGTGCGGCCACTCGAAAAGCACGTACGTCGAACCCGGCTTCGCGGTGCCGGGCAACGACTCGACCTGGACGTCAGAACAGAACGCGGCAGGTGCGCTGGTCAACGTTTCCTCACTCATGCCCACCACCATACCGCCTTTAGGGTGCCCTAATACACGGCCTCAGTACACAGCCTCAACGCGCCAGCTGCGCCGGGTCCACACCAACAGCCACGCCTCTATCCCACGGCCCGATTCGCCCACGACCTGGAGGCGCGCCACGCGCTGCCCGGACGCGCCCCACCAGCCCTCGTCCACGGGCCAGGGCCCGGCCCAGCCCGTGACCAGGTACTTGTGTGTTCCCCAGGCCAGCGCGTAGGGATCGGCGGAGAGGAGGGCTTCGGCGGTGACGGTGATGGGGTTCGCGTGGGCGTCGATAAGCATGATGCGCGAGGCCGGGTGGTCGATGCCGCCACCGAGGCGGGCGGGCAGCGGTGCGGGGATTGCGCCCGGCCAGGGTTGGGCGGCGGTGGCGGGTGGCTGCTCGCCGAAGGGGGAAAACGCGATGCGTTCGGCTACGCCGCGGCCGCCGACGGCGCGCGGCTGCACCACCGCGTCGATGCCCAGCTGGGACTGCACGCGCTCGATGACGCGGCGCGCCCCGTCGCCCGCACTGCCGCGGAAGAGTTCGCGCTCCTCGGGGGTGGCCAGCTCGAGCGGCTCGAGGATGAGCGAGGTGATCGCGCCGGCACCGCCGCGGGTGAGCCAGCCGTCGAGTTGCCAGCGGACGCGGTCTGCGGTCGCGGACTCGGAAAGCGCCTCGCGGGTACGCCAGACGCGTTCGACGCGCTCGCCGGTGGCCAGCTCCGCGATCACCTTCAGGCGCAGGCAGCTGACGCCGCGCTCGGCGAGCCGCTCGTGCAGCGTGGCGGCGAGCGCACGGGCGGCGAAGGCGGCGGCGTCGACGCGCTCGATCGGATCCTCCGGGGTGAGCCCGACGGCCAGGTCCGCGGTGGGCAGCTCAGGCGCGACGCGGCGGTCCGGGGCGGCGCTCGCGATGCGGTGGATGCGCATCCCGCTGGTGCCAAAGCGGGTGGTCACTGCCTGCGGCGGCAGCTGCGCGAGCTGGCCCAACGTGGTGATCCCCAGCTGGCCGAGCGCGTTGACGGTCGCGATGTCCGCCCCGAGGGCCACCTCCGCGACCAAAACGTTCAGCGGTTGCCCGGCTAAGAACTGCGCGGACGCCCCCGGTGCGACGAGCTGGGAGCTGCGGGTGGCGATCACGGCGGTGGCCAGCTCGTCGGCCGCGCCCACGAAGGCCTCGATGCCGCTGCGCTGGGCGGCGTCGAGGAGCATTTCCAGCGCCGTGTCCTCGTCCCCGTGGAAGCGGGCCGCCGCCTGAAGATCCACCGCGACCAGGCCGGGGCGTAGGACCTCGACGGAGGCCGCAACGTCGTCAAGGCTGCCGGCGAGCGCGGCGAACATGCGCCCGTCGCGGTCCGGGTTGTCGTCTACCACTGTCAGCTCGGGCGCGAGCGCTAAAGCGTTGCGCACCCGCATTCCGCGGCGCACGCCTGCCCGGCGCGCAGCCTGGGAACAGACCTTGATCCGGTGCTGGGCGGCAATCGCCACCGGCTCGCGCAGCGCATCGTCTGCGTCCAGGATGGCGGCTTGCACGGGCCAGTCAGGAAACCACAGTGCCGCCACCCGCATTTAGGGCACCGCCTTCAGGTGGCGTTCGGGCACGGCTTCGCGCGCCGGGGCCGTACCGAGCGTGAGCGTCGCCGTCGCACCCGGCCAGCCTTTCGCGGTGGCGCGCACGCGCACGTCGATCCCCCGGATGCGGCCTGTGCCCCGGCCGATGCCGTGGAACTGCGCGATCTGCCCGCTTACCCGCAGCGCTGGCGAGGGCACGGCCACGTTGACCGCCACGAGCGCCGCGTTGCCCTTGCGCAGCCGCGCGAGCAGCGGCCGGGCGCGCACGGGGCTTAAGCGCAGCTCCGTCCGGGTGCGCAGCACCACCAGGTCGAGCCCCTCGGCGAGCACGCCCGCGACGGCGAGGTCCTCGATGCCGGGCTCCGGCACCGCGATCACCCGCTCGAGCGCGCCTGCCGACATGCCCGCGTACGAAAGTTCGGGCCACCCGATCACGCCTATCGTGCCGCCCGCCCCGGCGACGCGATCGAGCAGCTCGACCACCAGCGCGGGCGTCTCGCTCACCTGTGTGACGGCGCGGCGCGGCAAGCCCCCGCCCGGCAGCACTTGCGCCAGCCCGCCGTCCACGGAAAGCGCACCTTCGCCCGCCACGACCTGCGGCGCAGCCTCGCCGCCCAGCTCCGCCATACGGGCGCGCAGCTGGGCGATCTGGGCATGCCGATCCCCGTCGGGGGCAGCGAGCTGTCGAATAGGTGTTCCGTTCACACCGAACAGTATGCACCCCGCCCCGAACACGAGCAACCACCAAGGTCGCAAAGATTTTCGAACGCCAAGGACATCGCTTATCGACGCCACGCCCACCTGCTACAGTAACTGCCCATGATGCCCGCCGACATCCGCTCACGTGTGACCCCCATCCCCACCCCGCTCGCCGTCCGTGCCGCGGGCGCTGCCGGGGTCGCCGGCTCGGTCGCCATCATGGCCTCGACCGCGCCGATCGCGGTCCGGGCAGGACTTGCGCTCGTGTGGATCGCGGCCGCGCTCGGAGTGACGTTTGCGCACCCCTACCGGCGCGAGATGCGCGAGTACGCGGCGCAGAAGGGGGTGTCCACGGTGGCGTCGATAAGCATGCTCGTGCCGCTGATGCTGTGGTGGCTGTTGCTCATGCTCGCGCCGCTTGCACAGTGGCCCGCGTGGGGCGCGCTGCTTGCGTTCGTGGGGCTGTTCGCGCTCGCGTGGCTGCTGTTTCCACACGTCGACGGGTCGCGGCGGCTCGCCTACGCTTAATCTAGATCCCGGTCCGCGGCCCAGCGGGTGAGCTGGTGACGGTTGGAGGTCTGCGTCTTGCGCAGGATATTCGACGCGTGCGTCTCCACCGTCTTCACCGAGATGAACAGCTGCTTGCCGATCTCCTTGTAGGTGTAGCCGCGCGCAAGCAGGCGCAACACCTCGAGCTCGCGGCGGGTCAGCGCGTCGACGGCCGGGTCCTCCACCTTGACCGGCTCGCCCGCCGGGTCCTCGACCACCCCGCCGGAGGCGAAGGCGTCGAGGACGAAGCCGGCCAGGCGCGGCGAGAAGTACGCATCCCCGCCGTGGACGCGGGCGACGGCCTCGGCGAGTTCCGCGCCGTCGATGTTCTTGGTCACGTAGCCACGCGCGCCGGCGCGGATGAGCGCGATGACGTCCTCGGCGGCGTCGGACACGCTCAGGCACAGAAACTTCGCGCCCGCGTCTTCCTGCTGCATCTTCTGCACAGCGCGCAGCACGGCTAGGCCGCCGCCGTCCGGCATGTGCACGTCGAGCAGCACGACGTCCGGCGCGGTTTCGCGGATGCCCTCGATCGCGTCGGCGACGGTGCCGGCCTCGCCGACAATCTCGACTTTTTCCGCCAGCTCGGCGCGCACGCCGGCGCGGAAGACGGAGTGGTCATCAACTAGAAAGACGCGAACCATACCCTTAAGGCTAACTGGGTGACAGGGTCAGCTCTACTTCTGTGCCCTGACCCGGCGCGGAGGTGATCCGGGACGCCCCGCCGGCCCGTTCCATACGGCCGATGATGGAATCGCGCACCCCATGGCGGTCCTCGGGGATCGCATCCTGGTCAAAGCCCGCGCCGCGGTCGCGCACGAACACGCTGAGCTCGCCGCCGAGGTGCTCGGCGTAGACATCGACGGTCCCGGTGCCGCTGTGCTTGGCGGCGTTGACCATCGCCTCGCGCGCCGCGAGCGCCAGTGGCTCGTTGTCCTCCGTCAGCGCCGGGTCCTCGCCCACCGTGACAGGCCTGATCACCACGCCGAAGGCGTCCTCGACCTCCCCGGCCGCCAGGTTGAGTGCCTGGAAGAGGGTGGACGGTTGGGATGCGGCGTGCTCGGAGGCGTCGAAAAGCCAGGCGCGAAGCTCGCGCTCCTGGCCACGCGCAAGGCGGGCGACCTCCTCGGGCTGAACCGCCTGCTTCTGAATCAGCGCGAGGGTCTGCAGCACCGAATCGTGCAGGCGTGCGGCGATCTCCGCGCGCTGATCCGCCATGGCCTTCGCCTCGCGCTCCGCGAGCAGCGAGGAGGTCAGGCGCATCAGCAGCGGAATCACCAGCACCGCCACGCCACACACCGTGACCAGGACCGAGACCACCACGCCGGTGATCCCGGCGCGCTCGCCCAGCACCGCTATTGCGAGCACCCCGCCCATCACCAGCAACGCGCCCACCGACAGGGCGAGCACGTTGCCGGTCGAGTTCATCTCCCGGTCGTAGGCCTGCAGCGCCAGCACCGCGCCGACAATGAACAGGCCCACGACGAACACGACCGAGGTCCCCACGCCACTCGACGCTTTCAGCGAGACCAGCGCACCCGCGATCGCCACCGCCACCAGCACCAAGTTCACCACGCGCGACCAACCCTGAGCCTTCGGCGGCTCAGGCACAACACAAGGCGCAACCTGCGGCTCGTCATCTGCAGGCTTCGGCTCCAGCGGGGTGGTCATCCACAGCGCCGCGTAGGCCAGCGCACCGACGCCACCAACGAACGCGCTGAGGATGAAAAAGAGGCGCACCCAGCGCTCCTCCAGCCCGAAATAGCGCGCCAGCCCGGAGGCGATGCCGGCGACCATAAGGTTGCGGCGACTCCGGGTAAAGCGCGGGTACAGCGCCGGCGGCTGGGCTGCGTAGGGGGCGGGTTTCGACATGCCCTCATTGTTCCACCCGCCCCCGCAAAGCGAATCGGGGACAACCCTGAGTTTGCAGGATGCCCAAAGTTCAGGGCTTTTCCGGATGGTCACGCCCCTGTGTACCGGCGATAATAGAGGTATGGACACGACGAACACCTTCTCCAAGATGTGGGCAACCCGCCCGCCCCGCATCCCGAAAGACCAGGGCGGCAAAGCGGTCATCGCCGGCGTGGCAGAGGGCTTCGGCGCACGCTTCAACGTCGACCCCGTTATCATCCGCATCGCCTTCGTCGCGCTCACGCTCTGCTTCGGCGGCGGCCTCTTCCTGTATTTCTTGTGCTGGATCAACATGCCCCGCTTCGGCGTCCCGTTCAGCCCTTGGTCCGCCCTGGCGACCGGCGAAGGCAATGTCGCTCGCGAGTCGGAAACGGGCAAGGATGAGCGCAGCCTGGCAATCTGGCTCATCCTCGGCATGATCGTCTTCTTCCCCTCGCTGTCGTACGCCAGCGACGGCACCACCGTCTACAGCGCAGTGCTCACCTTCGCGCTCTTCGGCCTAGGCTGGTACTTCCTCTACCAGCGCTGTCCCGAGCCGCCCGCAGGTCTGCTCGTGCCCCAGCAGGGGCGCCCGCTTGACGACGCCCACCCGTCCCCCGCCCCCGACGCCGGCACCAACACCGGCACTCCATCCGAGAGCCCCTACGCCCAGTCAGCCACCGCGAACCTGAGCACACCGCCAGACTTCCCGCACCCGGCTGCCCCGCCAGAGTGGGATCCGCTGGGCGCGGCCCCGGGCCTGTGGCATCTGCCGGACCCAAACATCGGGACCGAGGACTTCACGGACACCAAGAAGTCCCGGCGCGGACCGTGGATCGCCATCCTTGTCGTACTCGGCGTGCTTGTACTCGGCGCGATCTCCACGTTCTTCGGCCTTTTCGCCTTCAGCGCTTCCGATGACGATGACAGCGGGGCGTTCGGCGGGTCGGACGTCACCGTGACGCGCGAAACCGACCTGGCTGACATCACCGAAGACATGGGCGACGTCAAGGTGGATTACCGCGACCTCGGACCGCTCGACCAGGAACGCAACGTGACGGTGAGCAGCGACATCGGCAACGTGGAGGTAGTCCTGCCCGAAGAGGTCCCGGTGAAGGTCTACTGCTCGGCCGACCTTGGCTCGACCGACTGCCCGACCGACACGGTCAACGCCGAGGCCCCGGGCAAGACGCTGAGCATCGACGCCACGACAAACATCGGTAACGTCACCGTCCGCGAGCCTTAAGGTCCCCGCAACGCGAAGCGCCGCCTCCCTGCAAGTTCTGCAAGGCAGGCGGCGCGTTCGCCGAGGCGGGAGTTACTCCCACTCGATGGTCCCCGGCGGCTTGGAGGTCACGTCCAGCACGACGCGGTTCACATCAGCCACCTCGTTGGTGATGCGGGTGGAGATCACCTCGAGCGTCTCGTACGGCAGGCGCACCCAGTCCGCGGTCATCGCGTCTTCCGAGGCGACGGGGCGCAGCACGATCGGGTGGCCGTAGGTGCGGCCATCGCCCTGGACGCCGACCGAGCGGACGTCGGCAAGCAGCACGACCGGGCACTGCCAGATCTGCTCGTCGAGTCCGGCCTTGGTCAGCTCCTCGCGCGCGATCGCGTCGGCGGCGCGCAGGGTCTCCAGTCGCTCCTGGGTGACCTCGCCGATGATGCGGATGCCCAGGCCCGGGCCCGGGAAGGGCTGGCGGTTGACGATCGCCTCGGGCAGGCCGAGCTCGCGGCCGACGGCGCGCACCTCGTCCTTGAACAGCAGACGCAGCGGCTCGACCAGCTCGAACTCCACGTCGTCCGGCAGGCCGCCGACGTTGTGGTGGCTCTTGATGTTGGCGGTACCGGTGCCGCCGCCGGACTCCACCACGTCCGGGTAGAGGGTGCCCTGGACCAGGTAGTCGACACTTTGCCCCTCGAGAACGCCTGCGACCGCACGCTCGAAGGAACGGATGAACTCCGCGCCAATCGCCTTGCGCTTCGCCTCCGGCTCGGTCACGCCGGCGAGCTTGCCCAAAAAGGCCTCGCGCTCGTCCACGGTGACCAGCTTCGCGCCGGTGGCGGCGACGAAGTCGTTCTCCACCTGCTCGCGCTCGCCCTGGCGCAGCAGGCCGTGGTCCACGAACACGCACGTCAGGCGGTCGCCGATTGCGCGCTGCACCAGCGCCGCGGCAACGGCGGAGTCCACACCACCGGACAGGCCGCAAATCGCGCGGCCGTCGCCCACCTGCTCGCGCACCTGCTCAATGAGCTGCTCGGCGATGTTGGACGCGGTCCAGTTCTGCTCCAGGCCAGCGACCTCGGTGAGGAAGCGGGTCAGCACCTCCTGGCCGTGCGGGGAGTGCATGACCTCGGGATGATACTGCACGCCGGCCAGCTTCTTGTCCACGCACTCGAAGGCTGCGACGGGCGCGCCCGGGGTGGACGCGGTCACGGTGAAGCCTTCGGGTGCCTCGGTGACGGAGTCGCCGTGCGACATCCACACCGGGTGAGACTGCGGGGTGCCGACGTGCAGCACGCCGCCCGAGACGTCCATGGTGGTGCGGCCGTACTCGCGAGCGCCGGTCTCAGCGACCTTGCCACCGAGCGCCTGCGTCATGATCTGGAAGCCGTAGCAGATGCCGAAGATCGGCAGGCCCAGCTCGAAGATCTCCGGATCCAGCTGCGGGGCACCCTCGGCGTAGACCGACGACGGGCCGCCGGAGAGCACCAGCGCGGCCGGGTTCTTCTCGCGCACTTCTGCGGCAGAGATGGTGGACGGGACGACCTCGGAGTACACGCGCGCCTCGCGCACACGGCGGGCGATAAGCTGCGCGTACTGGGCGCCGAAGTCGACGACTAATACGGGACGTGTTTGCGGTGTAGTCACGGGACAGATTCTAGCCCACTGTCCCCTCGCGCGACGACGCAGCCTATTCCGCGGCCGTCGACCCTATCTGCCCCTGCGCCTGGCCCGCCGCAAGCACAATGCTCAGCGCAACAATACTGGTCGCCACCACAGTGCCCGCGGCGGCAGCCCCGCCCAGGTTGAACCCCGAACCAGCCAGCGCTTTGTCCAGCGGGCGCACCACCTCGGGCGGCAGCGCGCGCAGCTGCGCGTCCAGCTGCTCCAGCGCAGGCGTCAGCCCTGGCACTGCGACCTGCTGCGCCAGGGCAATCGGCATCAGCAGCAACAGCGGGCTCGCCGCCGCAGCAAGCGCCATGCTTATCGACGCCCCACTCGAGCCCTTCCCGGACCCCACCCCACTCAAGGACGGCTGGTCCGGGGCGGCCGGCGCAGTCGGCGCAGTCGGCACAGTCGGTGCAGTCGGTGCCGCGGGGGTCGCCGACGTCGCGGTCGCCGACGTCGCGATCGTTGACGTCACTGTCGTGGCAGGAGTCGTTTCCCGAGGCGCAGCGGTCGAGGTGGACTCCCGCGGCGTCTGCCGTGGTGCCGTCGTTGGAGCCGTCGTCGGTGCCAGGGTCGTGCTGCGAGTCGTCTCCGCCGGCTGCGCCGGGGCGCTCGTCGGCGCTGCGCTCGGCGCAGGCGCCGTCGACGTCGACTGCACCGCCTCACCCTGCGTTGCCTCCGCGTGGAACGCCACGTCCCTGCGGCTGCCATCCGGGAACGACAGCGAGACCTTCACGGCTGTGCGCTCGCTGAGCGCGGCGGAAGCTGGTGGGGTCAGGGTGACGGTGCCGGCGGCGTCGACAAGCGTGATGCCCCACTCGCTGGGACCAGTCACTGAGACGACCGTGCCCGCAGGCAGCGGATCGCCCACGTTCGACGAGCGCAGCTGTGTACCGCGCGGTCCGGTGACGTCCTCCCACTTCAACGTGAGGCTGTCGGCGAGCGAGCTGACACGCACCGTCACCGTCTGCGTATCGGTGCTGCCGTCGCGATAGGTCGCGGTGATGCGCAGGCGCGCCGTCTCCCCTGCTTTCGCGTCGTGCGCCGGGGTCACGCGGACGGTGTCGCCGTCGGCGTGAGTGGTCCACGACGGGGCGTCGAGAAGCGATGCCTCGACCACCGCATCGGCGGGCAGCGCACCGCCGGAGTTTTCCACCACGATCTGCTCGCCGCGCGGGGCGGAGGATGCGGCCCACGACGGGGCGAAAAGCTCGGCGACCGTGCGCACCGTCACCGGGATCTCGACGACGCGGACGTCGCCGCGGCCGTCCTCGACGCGCACCGGTACCGTCGTCTCTCCGGTCGGCAGCGAGGTGCCCGGGTGCAGCACGACTTCCCCGTCGGGGGCAACCTGCGCCCACTCGGGCGTGGTCGCGGCCCGCGCGAACTTCACGTTGCGCACGCCTGGTGCCGGCACCGTCACGGACTCGCCGCGGGTCACCGTCTGCCGCGGATAGGACACGGCGTCGACGACATCGCCCTCGGGCGCAACCACGGTGAGGGCGAACTGATCGGTGTCGAAGCTCGCAGGCAGCGCTTCGGTGGAATCGGGATAGCGCGTGGTCACTGTGAAGGTCGCGGTCGTGCCCACCGGGACAGTCTCCGGGGCGGTGACCTCGATGGTGCCGTCCGCGCCTACCGTGGCCGCAAAACCCTCAGCGTCGGTATCCACCGACACCTGCGCCCCGTCCAGGAGCGTGCCTACCTGCGGCACGTGCAACTGGGTCGTGCCGCGCGTGAAGGTCGCGTCACCCCACTGCGGCTGCGCGGTAGAAGCCAGCGGCGCAACGTGCACCGGCACGGCAAACTCCGGCGAGACCGTGCCGTCTTTGAACTTCACCTGCATGGGCACCTCGTGGTCCCCGACGTGCTCCGGTGCGCTCGGGCGCGCCACGATCTGCCCCCTGCCGGCGTCAACGCTGACCCAGTCGGTGTAGCTCGCACCATCGCCGTCCAGCACCACAAACTCCGCGCCCTCGGGCTGCTCCGGCAACCCCTCGATACCTTCCGAATCGAACGTGGGCAGCGGGGTCGCCGCCTCGCGCCCTGTGACCGTCGATATGCCGTTGACCGGGCGGACGACGTAGTTGTCATTGTCCGGCAATGCATTAAAGAAGACATACAGCGGCACCACGTCCCACACGTCGGCCGTCGACCACGTGAACTGCTGCCCGTCGCGCGGCGACCACCGGAAGCGAATCGGCACGTTGCCCCCAACGAAACCCTGCGCGCCAAGCTCCGCCAGTTTCTTCTGCGCGTGGATTCGCAGCTCCTGGAACTCGCCTGCCTCATCGGTGACGACCTCGGTAGTCACGTATTTCGGGTCAAGCAACGGGTTTTCGTCATTTGGCTGCGGCTCCACGGTCAGATCCGCGTCCCACACCCCACTTGGCCAATAGCCAAGTGTTTCCCGCTCCGTGCACTGCACGTCTTCCGCCCCTGGTTTCTCCCCGCACGTGACTTGTGGGTCCTTCCAGGAAATATCCTCGCGCGTCAACGTGAGCGTCTGCCCCGGAGTCAGGTGCAGGGGTCGGCGGGGAAAGCGCGGCTCCTCCAGCGTCGCCGGATTGTTGTACGCGTGGTAGTTCTCCCAGCTATCAAACAGCGCGACGGAAATGTACTGCGTCCACGGCCTCCCGTCCGGGAAGAGCACGTCCACCTTCAGCGTGTAGAGCTGCTCCTTCACGTCAGTCGTGTTGTACCGCAGCTTCAGAAAGTTCGTGATGTCTTCAGTAATGCTCACCTGGCCCGTGTCCGGGTGAACCTCCAGCCACTCCGGGCCTGCCACCTTCCTGTACTTCACGCCCGCAGGCGGGGCCACCAGCTGGTACTCGGGGGAAAACTTCGCGTACACCGGGGCGCGAAACGCCGCCCCTCTACTCGCGTCGGGGCGCACAACGTAGAGCCAGTTGCCAAACTCGGGACGATAAGACGCGAAGAGCGGGTACTTCCGCTCCCCCGTTTCCTGCGCGGCAGCCTCCGTCGGCGAGCCGCCGATCAAGATCTCGTTACCGCTGCTTTGCTCCTGGGCTGCGCTTGCCGACGGCACCACACCGGCGGCGCACAACGCGCACGTCGTCAACACAGCGAGCACAGAACGCGCGACCCGGGAGTGCATCCTTCTTCTCCTACTCTTCAGGCGTCGACCATCTATAAAATTTAGTAGGAGTTGGCCTCAAACACCATTGAAGGCTGCGGTGTCACCACCACAGCCTTCCGTTCGCTTCGCCGCCTAAAACACTGCTTTGCGCAGGCGCTCAAGCGCCTCGTGCACGCCTTCAACCGACGGGTCTTCGTCGAGATCCCGCGAGGACAGCTGCAGCTGTTCAATGGACGCGTCTGCGGCCTGGATCGCGTGCTCGACCTGAGTGACCAGCGGGTCGATGTTCTCGCCGAAGGGCTGCTTTGCCGTGGACTGCGACCAGCGGCGAATCATCTCCAGCGGCATCTTGGTCAGCTCCGAGATGGAGTTGACCTTCAGCTCGACGCGGTTGGCAAGCGAGGAGTGCAAGAAGACTGCGTTGTCCATGTCGCGCAGCGCGAACTCCATCGCCTCGTAGAGCATGCGCATCGACTCGATGCGGTCCTCCTCCGCGGAGAAGGTCGCCGTCTGTGCTGCCTGGAGACGCGCCAGGGCAATCGCGGTACGTGCCTTCGCCGCACGGCCCTGCAGCTCCTCGGCCACCTCTGCCAGCGACTGCGCGTTCTCGTCGATAATGCCGCGCATCGTCGCCCAGACCTGCAGTGGGGCGAGCAGCAGCGTGCGCGACGCACCCTCGGCAACGACCTTTTCCATCTCGCCCTTGACCTGGTTGGTCACCGAGTTCTCCTGCATCAGCGTCTCGCAGGCGACCAAGAGCTCCTCTGCGGACTGCTTAATCGAGGTCTGGATCCCCATGAAGATCTCCAGCTCCTTGTACAGGGCGGCAGTCGCCTCGTACACCTCGCCTTCGCCTTCCGGCAGGACAAAGCCGGCCTCCTCGCGGGCCGCGACCTCGGCGGGGAGAACTTCCGACATGAATGCGTCGTAGTCCGGGACGAGCTCACAGATCCGTGCCCAGCCCAATTGCGCGCGGCGACGGCGGCCTACACCGTCGCGCTTGGCCTGGTGCTCGACGATGTTGGCTTCCTGGTACACCTCCGCAGCGACCTGGAAGTAATCCGTCATTGGGCGGGTGCGCACCGACAGGTAGTGCCCGTCCGACAGCGGTGTGACCGTGGCCAGCACGTCATAGGCGGAGCCACTCTTGGCCAGGTTGCGCACATACCCGACGAAGGGCTTGCCGGCCTCGATCCAGTCCCACATGGCCTTGAACACGCCGCCCGGCATCTCTACTTGGCGGATGAGATTGTGCGGCTTGCCGATCATCTCTTCCCACGGATATTGGGCATAATGCATGAACACTTCGTTCACGTCGGTCATAATGCCCTTGGCATCGGTGACCGAGAAGAAGATGTCATCTACCGCAACCAGGTGCTGTGGACCGTCGGTCACATCCCGGTCAATAATCACGTCGTAGGCCATGATTACATAATCTAGCAGGAACTAACAGGATCTTTTTATTTTCGGACCGTCAGGCTCACCTTTTGGAAAGATTTCGGGTCCTCGTAGCCACACTTGGCCATGATGCGACGCAGGCCACCCACCAGGTTCATCGTCCCGTGTGGGTCGTGCGAAGGTCCGTGCAGCACGGTCTGCAGCGGCTCGCGCTGCTCCGCAGGCACCACCTGGCGCATCTCGCCACGCGGGAAACGCGGGTGCGCGATCGCGGACTCCCAGTACATGCCCTCACCCGAGGCCTCGACGGCGCGGGCCAGCGGCTCGCCGAGCATCACCGCGTCTGCGCCCACACCGAGCGCGACGGCGATCTGGCCTGAGGATTGCACAGGCGCGTTCGCGATGACGTGTACGTAACGCCCGCCCGTCTCGTCCAGGTAGTCGCGTCGCGCCGCGGCGACGTCGGCGATCGCGGTGGCCAGTGGCACGTCCAGCGACATGCTCTGGTTCGACTGCCCCGAGCCCACGATCACGCCGGCGGCGCCAGAACGCATGAGGTGCATCGCGGTGCTGTAGTCGAACACGCCACCAGCGATTACTGGCACGTCCAGCGTGCCGATGAACTCCTTGAGGTTCAGCGGTTCGCCGCCTTGCTGCACGTGCTCTGCGGAGATGATCGTGCCCTGGATGAACAGGAGCTCAGCCCCGGCCTTGACCAGCTGCGGTGCTAGCTCGCGCGCGTTCTGCGGGCTCACGCGCACCGCCACGGTCGCGCCCGAGTCGCGCACGCGCGCCATGTGCTCGGCGAACAGGTCCATGTCCAGTTGTGCCTGGTGCAGCTCCTGCAGGATTGCGGTGGCGTCGGACTGCGACTTCAGCAGCGACTCCAAGTCGTCCCACTCAATACTTGCTGCGCTAATGACTCGCTTGACCGCGTCCGAGAAAGAGGCGTGGCGCCCCAACAGCCCCTCGGCATTGAGCACGCCGAGGCCGCCCTGCCTTCCCATTTCAATGACAAACTCGGGGCTCGCCAGCGCGTCCGTGGGGTGCGAGACCAGCGGCACGTCGAAGCTGTAGGCGTCAATGTGCCAGGTGGTGTCCACCACCTTGGAAGAACGCGTGCGGCGCGCGGGCACGAGCGAGAGATCGTGCAGATCGTAGGCCGCTCGGGCCTCGCGCCCTTTACCTATTTCGACATATTCGTGCATGGTTGTTACAGCTCACTCCTAGTGGCGGTAGTTCGGTGCCTCGACGGTCTGGGTGATGTCGTGAGGGTGGGATTCGCGCAGGCCAGCAGCGGTGATCTGCACAAACTGCTTGGTCTGCAGCTCTTCGATGGAAGCGGAGCCGGTGTAGCCCATCGCCGCACGCAGACCGCCGACGATCTGGTGGGTGATCGAGTCCAGGTCACCGCGGAAGGGCACGCGCCCCTCGATGCCCTCCGGCACCAGCTTGTCCTCGCTGGTCACGTCTGCCTGGAAGTAGCGGTCCTTGGAGAAGGAGCGCTTCTCGCCCGTGAGGCCACGGCCCTGCATCGCGCCCATGGAGCCCATGCCGCGGTAGCGCTTGTACTGCTTGCCGCCAACCACGACGATCTCACCCGGCGCCTCGGTGGTGCCGGCGAGCATGGAGCCGAGCATGACGGTGGACGCACCGGCGGCCAGCGCCTTGGCGACGTCGCCAGAGAACTGCATGCCGCCGTCGGCGATAATGGGCACCCCGGCCTTGTGCGCGGGCACGGAGGCCTCGAGGATCGAGGTGATCTGCGGTGCGCCCACACCGGCGACCACGCGGGTGGTGCAGATCGAGCCCGGGCCGATGCCAACCTTGATCGCGTCCGCACCCGCGTCGATCATGGCCTGGGCCGCGGAGCGGGTAGCCAGGTTGCCGCCGACGACGTCGAGGCGGTCGCCGAAGTCCTTCTTCACGCGCGCGACCATCTCCAGCACGCGGTTGTTGTGGGCGTGTGCGGAGTCAACCACGAGCGCGTCCACGCCCGCCTCGGCCAGCAGGCCGGCGCGATCGTAGGAATCCTCGCCGGTGCCGATACCCGCGGCAACCAGCAGGCGGCCGTTCTCGTCCTTCGAGGCGTTGGGGTACTGCTCCGTCTTCACGAAGTCCTTCACGGTGATCAGGCCGACCAGCTTGCCGTCCTTGGCGACGATCGGCAGCTTCTCCACCTTGTTTGCAGACAACAGCTCGAGCGCTTCCTCCTTGGTCACGCCCTCCTCGGCAACGACCAGCGGCATCGCCGTCATAATCTCGGCGACCTTGCGCTCGTAGTCGCGCTCGAAGCGCATATCGCGGTTGGTAATGATGCCGACGAGGCGGCCAGCATCGTCCACGACCGGCAGGCCGGAGATACGGAAACGGGCGCACAGCGCGTCGACGTCGTTGACAGTCATGTCAGGCGTCGCCGTCACCGGGTTGGTCACCATGCCGGACTCGGAGCGCTTGACCACATCCACGTTTTCCGCCTGGTCCTGGGCGCTCAAGTTGCGGTGCAGCACGCCGATGCCGCCCTGCCGCGCCATCGCGATTGCCATGCGGGATTCGGTGACGGTGTCCATCGCGGCGGAGGCGATCGGCATGCCGAGCGTGATGTTGCGGCTGAACTTGGAAGTCGTGGAGACCTCCGCCGGCACAATGTGGGACTCCGCGGGAAGCAGCAGCACATCGTCGAAAGTCAGGCCGCGCAGGGCAACCTTATTCGGATCGTCCCCACCTGTCAGAATGCGTTCGTTTGCCATAATTGCTGCGTCTCCTCTCCCGCGCGGGTCACACCTTTTGCTTTCCGCCATGATATATCCTCACCCCGGCTTGCACCTAGGCGGGGGAATTGGCAGGGACTGAAAAAGCACATAGTGTGGGTGGCGTGAACTTTGATGACATGATGCCCCAGGATCCGTTCGCGGACGATCCGAATGATCCGGCGTCGTTTATTGAGGATGACGCATTGCCGGAACCGCTCTCTCTGCAGGAGCGCCATGATGTCATGCGCGACTTGCAGTACGTGCGCGATTGCAAGGAGCTCCTGCGCCCGCGCGGTATCCGCGGTATCTACTTCATGTGCGAGGACTGCGACCAGTGGCACTACTACGACTGGGACATCATGGAGCAAAACATGCTGGCCACCCTGCGCAATCAGCTGCCGGCCGTGCATGAGCCGAGCGCGGAGATCGCCTACGACGCCTACGTGTCCTGGGATTATGCCTTGGGCTTCCTCGATGGCCTCGAGGCGCACTAAGCACCCGCTTATCGACGCCGCGCTCCCCCAGCCCCGCGCTTTTGCGCGGGGCTTTGCGTTTGCCTTTAGTAGTTCTGCGCGTCGCCCAGCGTGCCGCCGCCAGGAGCCGTGTTGCTCGTGGCCTCAGAGGTCAACGGCTCTTGGGTAACCTGCCCTGCATCGCTGCTCTCCCCTCCGTGTTGCGGTGCGGACGTCGAAGCCGTGGGGCTCTCGAGCGGGTTGGGGCGCACCGGCGTCTCCTTGATCCCGCTCGGCTGCGGCTGCGAAGTGGGCTGCTCCTGGCTCGGCTGGGGCTGCGGGCTCTGCTCTTCGGGCTGGTCTGGCTGCACCGTTTCGGTGATGACCTTTGGCTCGGCCGGCGGCGAAGTTGGGGTCACAGTCACGGTGCTCACCTTCGTGCGCACGATCGGAGCAGGTGCCTCGCCCTCGCGGCCCTCGCGGCCCTGGTTCACCCTCGGCTCCATCGAAGCGAGCAGCTTGCGCGCCTGCTCGAACAGTGCGTTGGCTGCTTCTCGGTCGCCGGACTCGTTCGCCGCTTCCAGCTCATCGAGCGTGGAGGCCAGCTCGACAGCCGCAGTGCGGTCACCGAAGACCGCGGTGGCCGGCCCCCACAGCGCGGAACCGGGGGTGGCGTTGTAGAGCGCGGCACCACTGCCGGTCACGACTGCGGTTGCCGCAGCAGCGCCGACGAGTCCGGCGACCCAGGGGCTCGGCTGGCGGCGCTCGCCCTTCGCTCCGGCGCGACGACGGCCGAAGCGCTTCCGGCGCAGCGGCACCACGCTGGCATCCTCTGCATTTTCTGCCGTGGCGTCAATCTGCGGGGGTTCGGGCATCGGCCGATCGATGTCTTCTTTCAGCTCGAGCAGCAGCGCTGCGAGCGGGTCGCTCCCGTCGGAGGGATCAACGCCATCCGCGATCGCATCGAGAAACGCGTCCTCGTTTGCCACGGCGGCAAACTCTTCCGTCGCGTTTTCCGTCTTGCCTTGCTTGTCGTATCCGTCACTGCGCCGAGTCATCGTGCAACTCCCCTTCCTCCAAATGTTTGCGCAGTGTCGCAAGCGCTCGGAACTGGGCGACGCGCACCGCTCCCGCAGTACTGCCCACAATTTGCGCCGTTTCTTCTGCGGAAAGCCCCATGAAAACTCTGAGAATGATGATGTCACGGGCCTTGTCATTGAGTACATCGAGCAACGCTCGCACTCTGTTACTTCCGTCCACTACCAGGGCAAACTCTTCTGGAGTCTCGCTGTGCGACGCTGCCTCAGGCACCTCTTCGGTGGGCGTAAGTTTGTCCCGCGACAGCGCCCGGTGCGCATCCGCGACCTTGTTAAACGCAATCCCGTACACAAACGCCATGAATGGCTTGCCTTGATCCCGGTAGCGGTCAATCGACGTGGCCACGGCCAGGCACACGTCTTGGGCCACGTCCTCGGCGGTTGGCATGCGCCCTCCGCCGATCCGGGCGCGGGTGTAGCGCAGCACCAGCGGGTGGATCAGCCGGATGACCTGCTGCAGCGCCCGCTGGTCGCCGTCGACGGCGAGGGGGACGAGTCTGGCTAGCTCGTCGTTGACTTCCGGCGTCGCCATCCGTGACCCTTCCTCCTTCGTATGCCTTTCGCGCACCTCGCACATGCGATGGGGCCGCGTTAACCATAGGGAGTCTAACCGCAGACCGCCGCGTCAGTGACATTGCGCCCGCCAAGAAACGGGTGTTTTCCGTAACAATTCCAAGGTTCCCTTAAAGTTCATCGCGGGTTTACCTTGATCATTTCGCCAGCTCAAGCGGGGCTTACTCGGAGGTGCAGCAGCGAATACAAGTCGCGGCCACCAACAGGACACCTATCGTTTACCCACGGGGAGAACACTTCGATTTCGTCCACCGGCGCTGCTCGCCGGCAACAGCAAGCACATGTCAATAGTTTCTACAAGGAGTCTCTACCACCATGTCCCTGCCGCAGTATCTCCCCGGTCCGAACGCCGACTTCTGGGATTGGCAGCTGCTGAGCGCGTGCCGTGGCGAAGCATCCGAGGTCTTTTACCACCCAGACGGGGAGCGCGGCCGTGCCCGCACGCAGCGCGAGAACCGCGCGAAGGCCATCTGCTACACCTGCCCCGTGCTCGAGCAGTGCCGTGAGCACGCCCTCCGCGTGGCAGAGCCCTACGGGATTTGGGGCGGCATGAGCGAGTCCGAGCGCCAGGCTATCCTGCGCGGCGGGCACGGCGGGTCTGTCAAGGTCCCCGCCGCCGCGTCTGCGAAGTAAACACACAAACGCTGCCGGAACCCACTTCGGGTTCCGGCAGCGTTGCGCGTGCGCGGAAGAATTAGTGCATGTGGCCTGCGTGGCCTGCGTTTTCTTCCTCTTCGGCCGGCTTGGTCACCACGGAAGCCTCCGTGGTGAGCACCATCCGTGCCACCGACGCCGCGTTGACCACGGCGGAGTGGGTGACCTTCACGGGGTCGATGATGCCCTGCTCGACGAGGTTGCCGTACTCCAGGGTTGCGGCGTTGAAGCCCTCGTCGTTGCTCAGCTCGCCAACGCGGGACACGACGACGGAGCCGTCCAGCCCTGCGTTGTCGGCGATCCAGTAGGCGGGCTTGCGCAGCGCGCGGGCGACGGCCAGCACGCCGGTCTGCTGCTCGCCTGTGAACTCCTCGGCGTATGCCTCGAGTTCCTTGGCAATCTGTACGAGCGCAGAGCCGCCACCGGCGATGACGCCCTCCTGGACCGCGGCGCGTGCCGCGTTAATGGCGTCCTCGACGCGCAGCTTGCGCTCGTTGACCTCCGTCTCGGTTGCCGCACCGACGCGGATGACGGCCACACCGCCGGACAGCTTCGCCAGGCGCTCTTCCGCCTTCTCGCGGTCCCAGGTGGAATCGGTCGTCTCGATCTCGCGACGAATCTGGTTGCGGCGCTCCTCGATCGCCTCGGCGGTCCCCGCCCCGTCGACAAGCACGGTGTCGTCCTTCGTCACGGTGACGCGGCGCGCGCGGCCGAGGTGCTCCAGGGTGGCGTCCTTGAGGTTGACGCCCACCTCCGGGTCGATCACGGTGGCCTCGGTGACCACGGCGAGATCGTCCATGAAGGCCTTGCGGCGCTCACCGAAGTACGGCGCCTTCACGGCGACAACCTTCAGCGACTTGCGCATCGTGTTGACCACGAGCGTCTGCAGCGGCTCGCCCTCGACGTCTTCCGCGATGATCAGCAGCGGAACCGAGGACTCGGCGATCTGCTCCAGCAGCGGCAGGAAGTCCGGCAGGGAGGAGATCTTGTTGCGCACCAGCAGCACGCGTGCGTCATCGAGCACGGCCTGGCCAGCGTCCGGGTCCGTCATGAAGTAGGGCGACAAAAAGCCCTTGTCAAAGGAAATGCCCTCGGTCAGGTCCACATACGACTCGATGGACTGGGACTCCTCGACGGTGAGCACACCATCCTTGCCCACCTTGTCCATCGCGCCGGCAACCATCTCGCCGACCTCCGAGTCGCGGGAGGAGACGGTGGCCACGTTCGCGATTTCCGCAGATGCGGAGACCGGGGTGGCGCGCTCGCGCAGCTCTTCGACGACCTTCTCGGCGGCGGCGGTAATGCCCTTGTTCAGCTCGATGGGGTTCGCGCCGGCAGCGACGTTGCGCAGTCCCTCCGCCACGAGCGCCTGCGCCAGCAGGGTCGCGGTGGTGGTGCCGTCACCAGCAATGTCGTTGGTTTTCACCGCGACGGACTTGACCAGCTGCGCACCGAGGTTTTCAAAGGGATCTTCCAGATCGATGTCGCGGGCGATAGTCACGCCGTCGTTGGTCACGGTCGGCCCGCCCCAGGACTTGGAGAGGACCACGTTGCGGCCACGCGGGCCGAGGGTGACCTTCACTGCGTCGGCGAGGATGTCCACGCCGCGCTGGATGCCCTCGCGGGCCTCCTGGTCAAATGCGATAAGTTTTGCCATTGGTGGCTTCAGCCCCCTTCGCTTACTTTTCGACGACAGCGAGCAGGTCGCGAGCCGACAGCAGGAGGTACTCCTCGCCGTTGTACTTCAGCTCGGTGCCGCCGTACTTGGAGAACACGACAGTGTCGCCCTCCTTCACGTCCGGGGCGACGCGGTTACCGTTGTCGTCCAGGCGACCCGGGCCAACAGCGATGACGACGGCTTCCTGCGGCTTCTCTGCAGCGGAGTCCGGGATAACCAGGCCAGAGGCGGTGGTGGTCTCAGCCTCAGCGATCTGCACGAGGACCTTGTCTTCCAGCGGCTTGATATTGACGTTTGCCATAATCGACTACCTTGGTGACCTTTCGTAGATGTTGCGTTGCAATCTTTACAGGATTTGCAGTTATAACGATTGTCTCGATGCGCAGCCGTCGTCGCGGGTAAACAACTGTGCTCTACACAACCTGGTTAGCACTCTACCCACGTGAGTGCTAAGCCACAACATCACTCCCCCGGCAACGCCGGACTACTGGGTATGCGTAGCATTGAGCACGGCGTTGCGCCAGAGTTCGTACTCCTCCGGGTTGTCCTCACGGTAGTTCTCCACGGCGCGGATTGCCTGATCCACCGCCGCAATAGTGCGCTCCTCCACGCTCTTACCTTCGCGGTTGGTAAAGATGACCGCCCCGCAGATCGCTCGCGTCGGATCGGTGAGAAACGCCGGGTTGTTCGTGTCTGCGGTGTTGCGCGCCAGCGAGGCCACCGGGTTCGGTTCCGCACCCTGCGCGCGGGCGTCCGGGTTAAACAGGGCGTGAAAGCGGTTGCCTTCCTGCGCAAAGGCCACATCGACAAAGTCGTCGTGGACCCCACCGAGGAAGTCGCGCGCCGTGTCCTCATCAAAGACGATGCGGCGGTAGCTTAAGTCCGGGTTGACCAAAAAGCCGAAGCGCTCGCGGTCCGCCTGCTCGGGGTGGGTGGTGTGCTCCGGTGTGTGGGAAAGGTCGCTCATGGCCGCTCGGTCCTCCGTGGTGTATCAAAACGGGCCTTCTTGCTAGCCAAGATAGCCGCTTGTGCGCCTCCTCGCAGTGCATGATGATTCCCAGCACGTCAGTGCCCCTACCGCTAGGCCCCGACGAGCGGCGTTTCCACCTCGAGCGAGGTATCCGTCGCAACCGAAAGCGGCGAGGGTTGCGCTCCCTCGTGGATAAGCTGACCGGCCACCGCAGCGATCATCACGCCGTTATCCGTGCACAGGCCAAAGCGCGGTACACGTAGCTCGATGCCGCGGGCTTCGCAACGCTCGGCCGCAAGCTCCCGCAGCCGAGAATTCGCCGCCACCCCGCCGCCGAGCAGCAGCGTGGAGGCACCGGTGTCCTCGCAAGCCATCACCGCCTTGGCCGTGAGCACGTCGCACACCGCCTCCTGGAAGGACGCACATACATCCTCCATGCTCACCACGCGGGACTCCCGCTCGGCGGCCTCCACGTAGCGGGCCACCGCGGTCTTGAGCCCCGAGAAGGAGAAGTCGTAGCGGTGTTCGCCGCGCAGGTCCTGTGCCTTGGACAGGCCGCGCGGGAACGCAATCGCGGCCGGATCGCCAGCGTGCGCCAGCTTGTCCACCACCGGCCCGCCGGGATAGCCGAGGCCGAGCAGGCGGGCGACTTTGTCGTAGGCCTCCCCCGCGGCGTCGTCAAGCGTGGAGCCCAACTCGCGCATCGGGCGGCCCACCGCCTCGACCTCGAGCAACTGCGTGTGCCCGCCGGAGACCAACAGGGCCACCGAGTGCGGCAGCGCGGTCTCGCCCTCCAGGTTCGCCACCGCGACGTGGCCGCCGAGGTGGTTGACGCCGTAGAAAGGCACGCCCCACGCTGCCGCGTAGGCCTTCGCCGCCGAGGTGCCGACCAAAAGCGCGCCTGCCAGGCCGGGGCCCACGGTGGCCGCCACCGCATCCGGCTTGTCCACGCCGGCCTCGTTCAGCGCGGCCTCCATGACCTGCGGCATGGCCTCCAGGTGTGCGCGCGAGGCGATCTCCGGCACCACTCCCCCGAAGCGGGCGTGCTGCTCCATGGACGAGGCGACCGCGTCCGCGAGCACCTCCATCGTCCCGTCCTCGCCGAGGCGAATGATGCCCACACCTGTTTCATCGCACGAAGACTCAATCCCGAGCACGATCATGGGAGCCGTTTACCTTTCTGTCTCGTTACTCGCGCTTTTGCGCGGGCGCATCATCGCGTACGCATCCGCGCCAGAGGCCTGGTAGTAATTCTTGCGCACGCCCGTGGTGACGAAGCCGTAGTCCTCGTACATGCGCAGCGCCGGCACGTTGTCGGTGCGCACCTCGAGAAACATCGGCCCGTCGAGCAGGTCCGCGGTGTGGACGAGCTGGTCCATCAGCGCCCTACCCACGCCCCGGCGCTGATAGGCGGGATCGACGCCGATGGTGTGGATCTCAAACTCCGGATCCTCTTTCGGCCCTAGCATGGCCACGCCGGCGTAGCCGATGAGGGTGTCTCCCCCGTCAGCCGAATCAAAGGCGCCGACGTAAAAGGTGTAGCGCTGGGCCAGCTCCGCGCGCACCATCGATTCGGTCCACGGCTGGTCGCCGGCAAACAGGAGCGCCTCGAGCTCCGCGATGCGCGGAGCGGCCGCCGGTCCGAGCTCGCGAAATTCCACGGCTAGCTCAGCTTCTTCAAGTCAACGTCCGGCAGCGCCGGCGAGCGTGGCTTCTGCTTCGGCGGGACCGCATCGGGGCGGCGCAGGTAGTGCGGCACCAAGGGCCCCGGCGCGGCGGAAAAATCCGCGGCGGCGACAAGGCCCGCAGTGTGCGGCGGAAGGTAGGTCACTTCATCCGCCTCGACGCTCAGCTGCGCGGCGAGCTGCTCCGGGACAGAGCAGACGGCCACGGGCGGGCAGTCGAGCTCCGCGGGCTTCACAACCTCGGGTCCTGCCACACGGACGCCTGCTTCGTAGCGGGCCCAGTACACCTCGCGGCGGCGGGCGTCGGTAACGATCAGCGCAGATGGTGCGTCAACGCCACGGGCCACCGCGTCGTGGGTGACCACGCCGTACACCGGGATCCCCAGCGCCTGGCCCAGCGCCGAGGCGGTGGCCATGCCGACGCGCAGACCGGTAAATGGGCCGGGGCCGCAGCCGACCACGATTGCCTCCAGGTCTGAAAAGGCAAGGCCCGCGCCCGCGAGCAGTTCCTGAATCGTCGGAACGAGCAGCTCGTTGTGGGCGCGGGTGGAGATGACCTTCTCGGCGATGACGTCGATGGCGTTTGCCTCGCCACCGGAGACGGTGGCGGAGACAGTGGCGTCGACAGCGGCCACACCCGCGACAAGCTCGGTGGTGGCCGTGTCGAGGGCGAGCACGCGCATTACTGCGTCAGCCCCATGACCCACTGGCCGTTCTGCTTCGCCACCATCAGCGGGCTCTGCAGCGGGTACGCGGAGGTTGCGGGCTGCTGGCAGATATCCACGTTGCGCAGATCCACCTTGTCAAAGTCGGCCTTGGCGTTCTCGTCGGCAGGCAGGAGCACCATGTAGCCGGTGTTCTCGTCCAGCTCGAGCTCGTCAGCGGTGGCGTGGAAGGCCTCCAGCTTGCTGTCGCGCAGCTCCTGCGGCTCGGCCGGGCACAGGGTGGTGAACCCGACGTACTTCTCCGCGTCGTACACCCGCGAGGCGTCGATCATCTGCGCAGCCAAGGCGTCGCCCTGCGGGTTGAGCTGGGAAACGGAGCGCGTCAGGGAGTTCGTCGGCGTGATGTTGGCGGCCTGCGCGTTCTTGTTGGACAGAGGAATGAAGATCATGGCGACGAGCAGCACAACCCACAGAGCGCAGGCCAGCGCTACCCATCCACGACTGGTGTTGGAGAGCTTTAGCATGGGCTAAAGCCTACATCCCTGCGGTTCCTTTGCCAGTTTTCGGTGTGCCCTGCCACTGCCAGGTGATGATGCGGCCTTCCGACTCCGGGTCTTCGCGCACCAGCGTTTCGCGGTCCAGCGATACAAGAAGGTACGCGGAGCTGAGCTGCTCAATCAGCCCGCCGCCCCACTCGGCAACCACCACCGCGCGGTCGAGCTCGGTATCGAGATCGAGCGCGTCGAGCTCGCCGAGCGGATCGCCGCTCGAGCCCTCGCCGAGCAGCCGGTAGGCATCCACATGGATCAGCGCCGGGCCGCCCGTGCGTGAGGCATGCTCGCGCGCAATGACGAAGGTCGGGCTGGTCACCCGCCCCTTCACACCAAGCCCCTCGGCAATGCCCTGCGTCAGCGTCGTCTTGCCCGCGCCCAGTGGCCCGTCCAGAATCACCACGTCGCCCGCGTCAAGCTCCGCGCCGAGCTCCCGGCCCAGGGCCTTCGTCTCGTCTGCGGTCTCACACACTCTTCGCACGTGTCCTCCTCGCGTATCGCTTCTCGACGCCCCATTTACCCCCGCCCAACATACTCCCGCACCGTCCTGCCCTTGGGAGCGCACAGCACCTCATAGCTGATCGTGCCGGTGGCCTTGGCCAGCTCGTCGGCGCTCATTCCGCCGGGCCCGAATAGGACCGCCTCGTCGCCCGCGCGCACCGGCGCTTCTGCGGTACCCGCGGTGCCGCCCAGCCACACCACGATCTGGTCCATGCACACCCGGCCGACCTGCGGGTACCACTGCCCGCCGATGGTCACCCCGAAGCGCCCCTGCCAGGAGCGGCTAATCCCGTCTGCGTAGCCGGCCGGGATGAGTGCGGTGTAGCCGTCCTCGGGGGCCTGCCAGGTCAGCCCGTAGCTGACGGACTCGCCACGGGCAATCGGCTTGACTGCCACCACGCGCGCGACCCAGCTCATCGCCGGGCGCAGGCCGTGATCCTGGCCAGCGACCGGCTCGCTGCCGTAGAGGCTCACGCCGGGGCGCACCTGGTCTAAGTGCGCGTCCTTACGCGTCCACACCCCGGGCGAGTTCGCGATGTGGGCGACCTCCGGGCGCAGGCCCGCGCGCCGTGCTGCCTGGGTGGCGCGTTCGAAGGCGGCGAGCTGCTCTTGGGTAAAGGGGTGCTCCGGTGTGTCTGCGCAGGCGAGGTGGCTCATGATTCCCTTTACCCGCAGCGTGCCTTGAGATTCTGCTTCTGCGGCGAGGGCGAAGGTCTCTTCCCAGGCCTCCTCGTCGATACCGGAGCGGTTCATCCCCGTGTCCACGACGAGGTGGACCGGAATCGGGGTGGGGAGGGTTGGCGCGGCGTCGATTAGCGAGCGCACATGCGCGATGCTTGGAGCGCCGACCTCGACACCGGCGGGGATCTCCTCCCCTGGTGCCCACAGCCAGGCGAGCACCGGCTTGCTGGTGTGGCGGGCCACCTCGCGCGCCTCGGCGAAGGTGGCGACGCCGAACGCGTCCGCGCCGTTGGCCTCCATCACGGGCACGCAGGCGTCGACGCCATGGTTGTAGGCATCCGCCTTCACCACGCACATCAGCGTCCGGTCACCGACGTGTGTCCTGATGCAGCGGGTGTTGTGCGCAATCGCGTCGAGATCAATCCGAGTAACCAGAGGATGCATGGACACATTGTGCACCATCGGCACCTAGAGCAGGTGGAGCACGCCCAAAAGAATCAGCATGGCCGCAACGGCCCAGGTCGCACCCAGGGTCACCGGACGCGGGTTGTTGCGCGCCCACGCAAACCCGCGGCCGGCCGCGCTATCCGGCTTCGCACGCACCCATCCCACAAGCAACGCGCTGACAGTTGGGAGGGACAGCGCCACCGTGGCGTAAAGGACCAGGGAGGTGTAGCGCAGCGCCGGGTCGATGCCGGCGGCAGAGAGCAGGGCGAGCCCGCCGTAGAAGGGAATCGAGGTGGCCGACTGCACCAAGCCCAGGATGAAACCGGTGAGCACTGTGAGTGCGTTCGGCTTGCGCAGCGGGCGCAGCACTGCGGCGATGAGCTTGGAATTGTCCCCGCCTTTCAGCGCCAGCACGCCGGTGAGCAGACCGGTGGCCAAAAGGAGGATGCCGAAGACTGGGCCTTCGACGAAGCTGTGGACGACGGGACCGAGGCCATCGAAAATGACGAGCATGAGCAGCGCCAAGCTGGCCACCCCCAGCCAGTCGCCCGCGATCAACAGCGCCACAATTGCGGCGTATCTTGGCTGATGACGCGGGATGAGAATCCCCACGGCCACGATCACGCCGATGAGCAACAGGTTCACCGAATCCACAAACGCCAGCGAAAGCGCACCAAGCATCAGCGATCCTCCAATCATTTTCCGGCCCACACTAACTTACGCGTTGCCCACACGCGCAAGCGTGCTCGAGTAGCATTGTCTGCGTGTCTGCGAAGCTGAAGAATTTCTCCGAACTGTCCAAGCGCGGCCCGCACCGCGTCCTCGAAGGCGACCTTGGCTACACCGGGCTGCCCGGCAAGGTCTACACCCCCGCCGAGGGGCGCGACCTGCCCGCAGTCGCCTTCGGCCACGACTGGACGAAGAACGTCGACGATTACCACCGCTTCCTGCGCCACCTGGCCAGCTGGGGCATCGTCGCCGCAGCGCCGAATACGGAGACCGGGCTGCGCCCCGACCACGCAGGCTTCGCCGCCGATTTAGAAACCGCGCTGCAGATCTGCGCGGGCGTGCGCCTGGGCAACGGCAATATCACCGTCTCGCCGCAGAAGCTGGGCATCGTCGGCCACGGGATGGGCGGCGGCGCTGCCGTCCTCGCCGCGGTGGACAATACGAAGGCCCGCGCCATTGCCGCCATTTACCCTGCTAATGTCGCACCTTCGTCTACGCAGGCGGCACGCTCCCTGTTCGTCCCCGGCCTGGTCATCGGTCCGGGCACGGACGCCGATGCCCTGTTTAGCCCGGGCAACCCGGCCAAGCTGGCCTACAACTGGGCAGGCGATGCCTGCTACCGCACCATTAAGAAGGGCGACCAGCAGGAGTTTTCCGAGGACGGCCTGCTCAAGCGCGTCCTCGGCCTGGGCAAGTCCAACCGCGGCATCCAGGAAACCGCGCGCGGCCTGGTCACCGGCTTCTTGCTGCACCAGCTCGCTGGCGAGAAGAAGTACGCCGCCTACTCCGACCCCGAGGCCGCGGGCAGCGGCGTCGAGTCGCTGGTGGGTGATGACCTGGCGGAGGCCGCCGGGCTGAGCCGCGACGACAGCGGGTTCTCGCTGTTTTAGGTTTCGGTTTGCCGGGTTTGCTGGGGTTTGCGGTGGGTTTGCGGTGGGCTTGCTGGGGTTTGCGGCGGGTTTGCGGTGAGTCCGTGAATTTTTCGACATTTTACCGGGGTCGATTTCCCGTTTCCCCAGGTCGACAAATGGTACTACGTGGAATTTGTCACGCCCCCTAACATGGACGCCCTCTAACGTGGACGCCCCCTAACGTGGACGCCTCCCGTTCGGTGGCTCCCGGCGCAACACCGCGCGGATCGGCTTCTTGCCGTCTTCCGGCGGCTGTAGCAACTTCGAGTTCCGTAGCGGGTAGCTGTACTCACCGCGCGGCACGACCAGCGGTGGCTTATCCGGGTTGGCCTGCGCCATCGCGTGATACTTAGCCGTCTGGGCCATTTTGCGCTGATTGTCACGAAGCATCGCTTCGAAATCCAGCATGCGCTTCTCGGTACGTCGCCTGTACTGCTCGGCAAACTCTGCGAAATCCATCACCATTCCCCTGTCTTCTTCATCGCCCACGGCTCCGCAGAGTCCGCAGCTGCCGGTGTATCGTCTTCGTTCGTCTCGGTGTTTTCAGTGCTTTCAATCTGATCGGCCGCGTCGGCAGGTGCCGGATCTGGCGGGACCTGCGCCGCTTCAGTAGCTGGAGGCTGGATGTGCTCCAGCTTTTCCGGCGGCGGTGCAGGCTCTTCCACCTGCGATAATTCCGGAGGCGGAGGGATCACACCGTCCTCGGTCACAGGTTCCGGCTCAGGCTCTGGTGCCGGCTCAGGACACTCCGGTTCAGGCTCTGGTGCAGGTTCAGGCTCCGGGCATTCGGACACCTCGTGTGTGCAGCACTCGGCCCCTGGGCACTCCGCGACCGCCTCCAACGAGGCTGCGAAGCAGTCCAGCCCCTCGATCACGGCCGCCGCCCCGGTTTGCACCAGCGTGCCCACCCACGCTGAGGTGTCAGTCTGCGTTGCCGCGGGTTGGAACTGCTCTACGGTCTCGCAGTCCACGGTTTCGAGGCCCGCGTTGATTGCTCCGTCGATATCGAAGTTGAAGTTGAGCTCCACGTTTACGGGCTGGCCGACCACTCCCGCCTCCGCGGAAGCAGCTGCAGTGCCAACGCTTGCGGTGTCGACGCAGCGCGTTTCCAGCCGTGGGCACTCCGTCACCCGCGGCTCCGGTGCCGGCTTCGGCTCCGGTGCCGGAGGCGGGGCAGGCGGATCAACAGGCGCAGCCGGCTTAGGTGCCGGCTCCGGAGCAAAAGGTGCCGGCTCCGGTTCACACTCAGGCACCGGCTTCGGCGGAGGCGTCTGCGCTGGCTCGGTCACAGCCGTACCACCACTCTCACATTCGCAACCGCCGCCGTACTCCACCGGCGACGCGGGCTGCTGCCCGGCGACGTCTTCCACGCACTTCGCGATGGCCTCGAGGCAGTCTTCGATCACGCAGTTGCGATCTTTGGCGGTAGCGTTCGCCTGGGTAAGCGCGCCAATGGCCACGTCGACGACTTGGTCGGTCAGCTGCGGGAACCCAAACTTCACAATCATTTCCAGCATCCGGCACGCAGGTGAGAGCATCTCCTGCATGGCAACGTCGCCGGTGGTACAGACTTCCTCGATGGTTGTGCAGCAGGCTTGTATTTGCCCGCCGACCTCGTCAACCTTGTTGAAGTGCTCGGCCTCGCGGTCGGCGTCTTCCGCCTCGCGTTGCGTAATCCCCAACTCTTCGAACCACTGCGCTTCAGCCCCTGGGTTGGCCCCGGGCTCGCCGAAGATGAAGTCCGCGATTGCGCCGTCGGCCCTGGTTTGTGTGCGATCCAGGCCGGTATATACCGAGCCGCTCCCGCTGAGCTGGACGCGGCCTTGTAGCTGCGCGCCCGTGGAGGCGAACCCGTGTAGGTTCTGGCCTCGCAGCCGGTCGATCTGCTGCAGCAGGTCATCGGCTATCCCCTGCGCGACCGCCTTCTTCCCCGGCGAGGCAGGAGCCGCGCAGATCAGCGACATGACGCGCTGGACTTCTGCTTCAACGGCACTCATAGCTGCGCCTCCCCGAAAGCAAAGTTTGCGGCATTGCCTGTATCGGCATGCGCGACGTCACCGCTGAGCCGCACAATCTGTTCCCAGTTCCGCGCCCGCGTGGACAAGTAAGCGGCCGTCGTTTCGTCCATGCGCGACAGCGCTTCCGCAATCCGCGCGCCCTGGTGCGCAAACCCCTGCCCGAAGCTGTCCGGCGCGACCTGCGCCGGGTTCGCCGCAAGCGTTTCCCCGGCAGCGCGATAGGCACCGATAGCGCGTGTGTAGCGTGCGCGTACTGCGTCGACGTCGACATCAACACCAACGCCGTGTTGCGATGCGCTCATAGTTCCACCCCCGAATATTCCCCCAGCCCACCGTAGTGGGCCCTGTAAAAATTTTTCCTGGCCCCTATTAGACGCAGCCAGGCCCCTTAAGGTTCCCTCGTCTCCGAAAGAATTTCCGGGGACGAGGTCTCTGCCGCGTCAGACTACACTGCGGCGACCACTGCCGCGAGGCGACCGGCGACCTCGCGGGCGTGCTTCTCGTCGGAAGCCTCCACCATCACGCGGAACAGCTCCTCGGTGCCAGACGGGCGCAAAAGGACGCGGCCGGTGTCCCCCAGATCCGCCTCTGCGGCTTCCTTCGCCGCGATGACCTCCGGGTTCTGCAAAATGGCGGACTTGTCGGAGACCGGAACGTTGATCAGCTGCTGTGGCAGGACCTGCATGACCTCGGCCAGCTCGGCAATCGTCTTGCCGGTTTCCGCCATGCGGGCCATGAGCAACAGGCCGGACAGCGTGCCGTCGCCAGTCGTGGCGTGCGCGGGCACGACAATGTGGCCGGACTGCTCGCCGCCGAGCGAGAAGTCGCCGCGGTTGAGCGCCTCGAGCACGTAGCGGTCGCCCACCGCGGTCTCCTCGACGTGGATGCCCTCGCGCTCCATGGCGAGCTTTAGGCCCAGGTTGCTCATCACGGTGGCCACGAGCGTGTTGTCGGTCAGCGAGTTGCGCTCCTTCATGCCGGTGGCCAGGATCGCCATGATCTGGTCGCCGTCGACAATATTGCCCTGCGCATCGACAGCCAGGCAGCGGTCCGCGTCGCCGTCGTGGGCGAGCCCAATGTCGGCGCCGTGCTCAACGACGGCCGCCTGCACCTGGTCCATGTGTGTGGAGCCGGAGCCGTCGTTGATGTTGAAGGCGTTCGGGGTGTTGTAAATGGCAACCACCTCAGCGCCTGCGGCTGCGTAGGCCTTAGGCGCGACCTCGGAGGCCGCGCCGTTGGCGCAGTCCACCACGACCTTGATGCCGGAAAGGTCCGTCGTCATCGCCTCGGCCAGGTGCGCCAGGTAGCGCTCCTGCGCATCGGGGGCCTCCTCGATGACGCGGCCGATGCCGGTGCCGGTCGGGCCTGTCTCATCCAGGGTGGCCATCGTCTGCTCGATCTCGTCCTCCACGGCATCCGGCAGCTTCTTGCCGCCGGCGGAGAAGAACTTGATGCCGTTGTCCGGCATCGGGTTGTGCGAGGCGGAGATCATCACGCCGATGTCGGCGCCGTAGTCGTCGGTAAGAAATGCCAGGCCCGGGGTGGGGATGACGCCGACGCGCAGCACGTCGACGCCCTTCGAGGCCATGCCCGCCGCCATTGCTGCGGCGAGCATCTCGCCGGAGACGCGCGGGTCGCGGCCAATAAGTGCGGTCGGACGGCGCTTGGTGGAGCGTCGATCGCGGGTGAGCACGGTCGCGGCCGCCGCGCCGAGCTTCATTGCCAAAGGTGCCGTGAGCTTCTCGTTTGCCAGTCCACGGACGCCGTCAGTTCCAAACATTCGAGTCATAGGCACAATTATGCAGTACTCTCCGACAACGGTCAGGCACGGGGCACCCACAGATGGCAAAACGCCGCCGCCCCAACTCGCGGGGCGACGGCGTAGTGCGTGGCAGCAGAAGCGATTAACGCTTGGAGTACTGCGGTGCGCGACGGGCCTTGTGCAGACCTGCCTTCTTGCGCTCGACGGCACGTGCGTCACGGGTGAGCAGGCCGGCCTTCTTCAGGGTCGGGCGCTCAGCCGGGTTGTACACGTTGAGTGCGCGGGCGATAGCCAGACGCAGGGCACCAGCCTGGCCGGTCGGGCCGCCACCGTTGAGGGTGGCCTTGATGTTGAACTGGCCCTCGCGCTCGAGCAGCGTCAGCGGGGTCAGGATGTCCTGCTGGTGCAGCTTGTTCGGGAAGTAGTCCTCGAACTCGCGGCCGTTGACGGTGATGGTGCCGTCGCCCTCGGTGACGGTCACACGTGCGATGGCGCGCTTACGGCGGCCCACGGTCTGGATCGGGCCCTCGTGCAGGTTCGCCGGCTCGGCGACGGTCTCCTCGGACTCGTCAACCTCGGGTGCGACTGCATCGCCGATGGTGTAGTTGAACTCCTCGGTTGCGGCGGTGGCGGCGTCGATGTCGCCAGCGTCTGCAACGTTGTTCTCTGCGTTGGTGTTCGGCTCGGTCATTACTGTGCCACCTGCTTAAACTCGTAGGTTTCCGGCTTCTGAGCAGCGTACGGGTGCTCTTCGCCGACGAAGACGTGCAGCTTCTTGATGGACTGACGGGAAAGCTTGTTGTGCGGCATCATGCCCTTCACAGCCTCCTCGATCACGCGGTCCGGACGCTCGTCCAGTGCGCGGCCCAGGGTCATGGACTTCAGACCACCCGGGTAGCCGGAGTGGCGGTAACGCATCTCGCGATCGCGCTTGTTGGAGGAGATGTGGATCTTGTCGGCGTTGATCACGATGACGTGATCGCCGGTGTCGACGTTCGGTGCGAACTGCGGCTTGTGCTTGCCACGCAGGATGTCAGCTGCGGTGGAAGCGAGCTTGCCCAGCACCACGTCGGTTGCGTCGATGACGTACCACTTACGGGTAATGTCACCGCTCTTCGGGTGGTAAGTAGACATGCATGACTCCTTAAAGTCTGTCTAGATGGCTGCCGGCCATAGCTTTTGCGCCCACACTCCCAACGGCGGCCGGTGGAGACCCGATGGGCGTGGTACCAACTGAAAGTTGGCAGGACACACAGGGGCATAAGCTTACGCGAAGTCCGGCCCAGCTCCAAAAAGGGCTTTCGCTTGCCGACGCCGCGCTGTCCCCGCAGTACCTCAACCTCATTGCAGACAGCCCGACGCCGCCGCGGGATCCCCCAATCCCAACGGCGGCGCCGAAGCTATGATCACTCACAAACAATCGCGTTGGTGTGTACCCGCGCTCCTTCCCCCGCAGCAGCGCAGGTAGTGGCCTCACCTCCTTCCTAAATACTCAGCCTGGCGAGCAGTTTGGCGCTAGCCCCAGCTGTTCGCCGCGGCGTTGTTGACTGCGTGCATGGTGTTGTTGCCGTCTTCAACGGTGTTGGCGATCTGGTTGAGGATCTCGTTGAGGTCGGCGGCGGCCTGGTCCCACTTGGCCTGGTGCGCCATGTAGCTGGTGGCCGCCTCGCCTTCCCAGGTCTGGGTCATCGGGCGGATGACTTCCTTGAGCTCACTCAGCTGGCCGTTAATGTTGGCCGCGGAGCTGCGGATGTCTTGCGCCGTGTTGCCGATCTGGCCGAAGTCGTACTTGATGTGCATGTCAGCGGTGTCCTTTCGGTGCGTGTGTTGCGTGGTTACAGGGCCAGGCCGGCAGAGCCGGAGAGGCTGTCCAGGTTCTCGGTCGTGGAGACGTCGGCGTGTTCGTAGTGCTTGGCGTTGTCGCGGATGTTGTGCGAGATGTCCGTCAGTGCCTCCGTCAGTCGGCGCTGGGCATCGTCGTAACGAGCCATCAAGCCGTCGAAGCTGCGCTGCGCGCTGCCCTGCCAGAACGTGCGGACAGACTCTGCGACCCCCTGGATGCGTTCGATTTCACGGTTGACGTCGGCGTTGACGTTGTCAGCGTGGTCGGCCGTGGAGCGCATCACATCGGCTTCGGTCTGAAAATTGCTCATGGTTCCCCCTCGTAGAATGCGTGGAATATGTCTGGTTGCAAACAGTGACCGCCGGCGGCGGTTTCCCGTTCATATATTGGACGCAGTGAAACGCCCTGCGGTTCCCTCACAGGCGAAAAAACTTTTAGCCTTCCAAGGCAACCACCCCCTCCCCGCCCTCTGAACTGCGCTTTTCCGGCGCGTAGCGGGCGGAATTCATCGCCATCGTGCACGTCGCTTGCTGCACCTTGGTGGGGGCATTCCGCGTGTGGCACCCAACCGAGAGCTGCACGGCACCGTCCGGCCATGTCTTCCACAGCGCCTGCGAGCCGTCCGCTGCGTGCTCGAGGTAGGTCACGGAGTGTCCATCGGTGCCCATCAGCTCCACCTCCGGGTCGCGCTCGATGTCTACGCGCAACTGTTCGGCGAGCGCCTGGGCGGGCACGTTGTAGCGCTCATCCACGCTCAGCTGCAGGCGGAAGTCGGGGTCGGGGCCGACGGCGCGCCACATGTCGCCGTCCTCCTCGATGGTGAACCCGGCCGGCAGTTGCACGCTCAGCCCTTCTTTTGCGAGCACTTCCGGTTCTGGTTCTGGTGCAGCTGAGCTCGACTCGACGGGAGCCACCTCGTCGGCGGCTTCCTGGATGGTCTCAGGGCCGTTGCCGTGGGCGTCGTGAAGCGAAGGCCCGAACGTCCACCACAGGGCGGCTGCGCAGGCGGCGGCGACCACCGCGACGAGGCCGACGATGAGCCACCCGCCCCGGTCTGATTCGTGGACCTCGGAACTGTCGGCGCGCGGGCGCGCAACCGGCAGCGGGGCCGGCACGGCGGGCATCGTGGTGGTGGGCGCCTCGTCGCTGGGGAGCTCGGCGGTGAGGTGGATGCCGTAGTCCGCGAGCGCCTGGTCAATGAGTCGCACCGCCTGTTCCTCGGCGATAAGGTGCACGTGCGCGCCGTGAGGCTCGTCGCCGAAGACGCTGCGGATAAAGCTCGCGATCTCCAAAGGTGTCGGCGCGTCACAGCGGCGCAGGTTGGCGGCCCCGGAAAACACGGTTGCGCTCTCGGTGACGCGCACCTGCAAGGTGTCGGTGTCGTGCGCGGTAGTCTCGGCGCGGGTCATAGGGATGCTCCTTCCTCATAGGGCGCGCACAGTTGCACGGTGCCTTGCGGGGACCCGGCTTGTACCAGGGTGGCGCGGCCGGGTGCCTGCGGTTTCGGCTTCACGCCGAACAGCGCGCCCTCCTCGCGGGTGCCGTCCATGATGAGCACGTCCGGGTGGGTGTCCTTGAGCGCTCCGAGGAAGCCGCCGAACATCGCGCGCGCCACCCCGCCGAACTTGCGGGCGGCGACCACGTGCAGGCCGATATCGCGCGCGTGCGGCAACAGCGCAACCACCTCGCGCAAGTGTTCCTCGCCGACGAGCTCGAGGTCGTCGATGACGAGGTAGATGTCGGGGCCTGACCACCAGGAGCGCTCGGCAAGCTGGGCGGGCGTCACCTCCGCGCCGGGCAGCCGCTCGCGCATCGTGGTCACCAGCGCGCGCAGCGCCTCGGCAATCGCGGTGGACGAGGCGGCGTAGGCGGCGGTCATCTCTTCGGCGGCACGGCCGAGGTGGGCCCGGCGCGGGTCGCAGATGACCATGCGGGCCTCGGCGCGCCCCATCGCTTGAATCGCGGTGATGGCGCTGGCAATCACGGTGGATTTCCCGGCGCCGCCGGCCCCGATAGCCAGTAGATGCCCGGATTGGCTGTGCAGTGGTGCCAGCCGCGGCCCGCCGATACCGATCGGCAGCTCGTGCGGTTGCTCCTTGACCAGCTCCGCGGTGCGCACGTGCTTGGGCAGCACTTTGAGCTTCGGCACCGGCTGCTGCCCTGCGGCGGTCGCGGCGATGTGCGCGAGATCCTGCGCGTTCGCGTGCGCGAACAGCAAGTGCGTGCCGTCTGGGGTCAGTCCGTGGCCCGGCTTCGCGGGCAGCTTCTGCTGCAGTTTGCGGTCAATCAGCGAGTCCATGGGCTCGGTCAGGTGCAGCTCGTAGCGGGTGCCGATGAGGTCGCGCACGTTCGGCCGGATCGCGTTCCAGCGCTGCGTCGTCACCACCAGGTGCACCCCGGCCGCAGGTCCCTCGGAGGCGATGCGCGCCAGCGGCTCCTTCAGGTCTTCGAATTTGGAGTCGGGTGCGCACAGGGTGTGCCAGCCGTCGAGAAGCAGCAGCGTGTGCTTCTCGACGCCCCGCTGCCTCTCTCCCGCGTCCAGCAACTCCACCACCTCATCGACGACGCGACGCACGCGCTCCTCGTCCGTACGCAGCGCGATGCCAGCGACGTGCGGGAGACGCTCGAGATCGTCGAGGCCGCCGGAGCCCGCGTCGATGCCGTAGATGGCGAGCTGGTCAGTCGTGTGCGCAAGCGCCAGCGCCGCCGCGATCGTGCGCAGCGCGGCGGACTTGCCGGTCTGCGGCCCGCCCGCGATCGCGACGTGGCCGCCGGCCGTGCCCAGGTCAATGAGCAGGGGATCCTGGCGCTGGCGATACGGCAGGTCGATACGTCCGACGGGCGCGGTCAGCGGCGCGGCCTTCGGCGCGTCGGCACTCACCGCGTGCAGCGCGAGCGTGTCCGGCAGCGGCGGCAGCCACACCTGGTGCGCCCGCATCCCGCCTGCCTCGGCAAGTTCGCCCGCCTTCTCTACGATCGCTGCAAAGGTCGTGCCCGTGCCGGTTTCTGCTGTGTCCGCTGTCTCCGTTTCGGCGACCTCCGGCTCCCACCCGTGGAACGGGCGCACCGCCGGGGCCTGCTCGCTCCTTCGCGCCACCACGCGCCGGGTCAGCGGGCCGGACACATAGGAGGCGCGGAAGCGCACCAGGTCGGGCGAGCCCGCCTTAAGAAACCCCGAGCCCGGCTCGCCCGGCAGCTCGTAGGCATCGGGCACGCCGAGGACCTGGCGTGACTCGCCCGCCGAGAAGGTCTTCAGGCCGATGCGATACGACAGGTGCGAATCCAGCCCGCGCAGCTTGCCCTCCTCCAAGCGCTGGGAGGCCAAGAGCAGGTGCACCCCGAGCGAGCGGCCGAGCCTGCCCACGGCCACAAACAGCTCCGCGAAGTGCGGGTGCTGGGAAAGCAGCTCGGAGAACTCGTCGACAATGATCACCAGCGCGGGCAGCGGGTCGAGCGCCTCGCCGCGTAAGCGGGCGGCGGTGTAGTCGGTGATGTTGGCGTAGTTGCCGGCGGTGCGAAGCAGCTCTTGACGACGGTGCATCTCCCCCGAGATCGCGTCATACATGCGCTCGACCAGCACGGCCTCGTCTTCCAAGTTGGTGATCACCGCCGCGGTGTGCGGCAGGCCCTCGCAGCCGAGGAAGGTCGCCCCGCCCTTGAAGTCGACGAGCACCAGGTTGATCTCGTCCGGCGAATGCGTGGCCACAAGTGCCGCGACCAGGCTTTTGAGCAGCTCGGACTTGCCGGAGCCCGTCGCCCCGATGCATAGCCCGTGCGGGCCCATGCCTCCGTGGGCCGCTTCTTTGAGATCCAGGTAGACGGGCTCGCCCTCGGGCGTGGCCCCAATCGGAACCGTCAAGCGCTGGCGGGTGCCCTCCCGGCCCGGCCACATGGTGGCCGCGTCAAGCGCATCCATGTCGTCGATGCCCAGCATGGCCAGCAGGTCGCCCCCGGTTTTGCGCGCGCTGCTGGTGCCGGTGGGGCGTCGATAAAAGGCCAAATGTCGCGCGATCAGCGCCGCCTCTTCAACGCTGAACGGGTCGGGCACGCCCAAGTACTCGCGGCCCGATTCGGTAACGGCGGCCAGCTCGTCAGTGCACACGACGTGGAAGGCGTGCTCGCTGACAAAGGCATCCGGGTCCTCATCCACCGTGATCACGCAGTCGGCGGTGGCGTGCGCGGGCGCGAACGCGGCATCGTCGGCACCCCGGCGCGCCTGCGCAACCGCGACGCGGAACTGGGCGCGCTCCGGCTCGCGGGTGTGCGGCAGCCACTTCGCCCAGGGCATTGCCGCGTGCTCCAGCTCGAGGCCGACTGCCTCCGGGCCGTGGAAGAAGGCCAGCTGCGCCACCACGGCGCTCGCCACGTCGTGGGCGCGCGGGCCTGCGAGCGTCACCGCGGGGAAGGCGCCCAGCTGCACCACGATCGGCATCCCGGGCACCGTGCCCACCGCCGCGACCGCCCGTCGCAGGCTCACCGCGCACACCGGGTCGAGGTCTTCCGGCGAGCCAGGATCGTCCACCTCCACCGGTGTGCACAGCGCCATGGCACCTGTGCCAAGGCGTACCTGCAGCGACTCCGCCGTACCCGCGCCTCGCTCCCACACCCGGGCGCTGTCTACCCCGGTCAAAAGCATCGCCGGTTCCGGGTGCAGGTAGGAAAAGTGAGCGCGCTGCTTGACTGCGTTGGCGCGCGCCCGCTTCGTCAGCGCGTCCAGGTGGCGCAGGTAGACCCGGCGCGTCTCATCAATATCGCTCTGTTGCTCCTGTGGCTGGAACATGGCGATGAGCCCGAAGGCCATCATCAGCGGGAAAACCAGCATCATCGGCCCCATCGCCCTGCCGGAAAGCAGCATGAGCGCCATGACCGCCCCGACGGCCACCATCATCACGATCGGCAGCAGGATACGAAACAGTGGCAGCGGCTGGTGCTTCTGCGCATTGGGCACGGCTTCTGCGCGCAGTGCGCCGCTGGGCAGCGGCGGGGCTGTGACAAGCTGCATGCGCGTGGGCACGAGTACCGGATTGTGGTCGACTCCAAGCACGAAAAAATCCCCCCTGGTATGCCACAGCCGCTGGTTCCCCCGAACCAGACTCATCGAGCTGTGGACGTGCCCGGCAGTTTACGCCATACTTGGAACCACCGCGCGGCAATTGGGGGTCCGCGCCCACACATTTCGGGGGTTTTCCTTGGTAGCTACATCTGCCCATCACATTGTTCGCATGACCGTGCGTGTTTCCGCCGTGTCCTTCCACCGCGACATCGATCTCACACTTCCCACCTCGTCCACCTTCGCGGAAGTGCTGCCTGAGCTGGCCACATTTATCGACCTACCGCGCATCCACCGCCCGTGGGAGGCCTCGACCGTCGGCGGCGCGCCGCTGGATATGCATACCCCGCTGCACAAGCTCAAGCTTCGCGACGGTGCCGTGACCGTCCTTCGGCCCCAAGAGTCAATCGAACCACCAGTGGTGCGCGACGCGGCCGAATCTCTTGCCTCGGCGGCGGTCGATACCCTCGACACCACGGGCCTTGCCCACCTGTCCACTTTCGCGGGGGTGTGTGCTCTCACGGTCCTTGCCTGGATGTTTACCTCCCCTGCAGTCGCGCTCGGTATAGGCGCGCTCGCAGTGTTTGCGCTTGCGGTGCTGTCGCGCTCGAGCGCCCTGTATGCCCCGCTGCCGGGTGTGGCGGCGGTTGCCGTGGCCTGCTGGGTCGCAGGTATTCCCGGGGCGTGGGCACCCGTCGATATCGCACTCGGCGTCTTCGCGGGTGCCGCCACCGCCTGCACACTCGTCCTACTCGGCGCAGTGCTGGGGCTGGCCGGGACGTTCGCCGCCGCGTGCACCGTGACGCTGAGCGTCCTGCTCAGCACCGGTGCCTGCGGAGTGTGGCTGCCGAGTGCGCAGGCCCCGGCGGCGCTCACGGTGCTCGCCGGGCTGCTCACCGTGCTGTCCACCCCAGCCGTGGCCACCCGCGCCGCAGGCCTGAAGGTCCCGCGGGTGCCCACCGCGGGCGAGGCCTTCGCGACTGCCGACGGCTACCAGCCGGATGTCGACGAGCGCAGCGCCCGCGCAATCACGCTCGTCGCCGCCATCTCGTGCGCGGTGGCCGCCTGCATGCTGCCTGCGCTTATCGCCACCTCCTGGGCTGGCGGAGCGTGGGCATGCGCGTTGAGCGTGTGCACCGCCGGAGCGCTCGGCATCTACGCCTCCCGCCACCACTACCCGGTGCCGCGCGCGGCGCTGGTCACCGCCGCCCTCGGCGCGGTGTTCGCGTGCGCGCTCGCCGTGGCACGCACCGAGAGCCCCCACCCCGCGGCTATCGGGGTAGCACTGCTGGTCACGCTTATCGCCGCGACTGCCGTGCTGTGGGTGGCCAAGATCCCCGAGCTGGAGCCCACCACCGTGGTGTGGTTCGAGCGCGCCGAGACCGCGGCGATCATCGCAGCGTTCCCGCTCGCGCTCCACATCGCCGGCCTCTTCGCACTGATCCGGGGGCTGTGAGCATGAAACGCTTCACTGCTGTTGCCGTATCCGCGCTGCTGTGCGTCCCGCTGCCGCTTGCCGCCCCGACCGCGCTCGCCCAGGACTACGCCTGCGCCGTGCCCGTCCACGCCAGCCCGCCGGCACCACTGAGCGTCGATGAGCAGGCGCGCCAGGCGCGCACCAACCCGGTCGACCGCGCGCACCGCTTCGCCACCGGTTACGGGGTGCGCGTCGCCGTCATCGACACCGGTGTGCACCCGCACCCCGAGCTCAAACGCCTGACCCCGGGGCGCGACTTCGTGGACCCCGATAACCCCGACCCTTTTGCCGACTGCGACTCGCACGGCACCGTCGTCGCCGGCATCATCGCCGGGAAAACCCACGGTATTGCCCCGGACGCGGAGCTCATTGCCATCCGCCAGACCTCCGCGCACTACCGCGACCGCGACAGCGACGACCCCAGCGCGGGATCACTCGCCACGCTTGCCGACGCCATCCATAACGCCATCGACGAGCGCGCCGACATCATCAACATCTCGGTCGTTTCCTGCCAGCCACCCGAGATCGCGGAACGCATCGACACCCAGCCTTTAGACGAAGCCCTGGCGCGCGCCGAGGCCGCAGGCGTCGTGGTCGTCTCCGCGGCGGGCAACGAGTCCAGCGAGTGCGCCCAGGGCGACACCGTCTTCCCCGCACACTCGCCCACCGTGCTCGCCGTCGCCGCCCGCGAGGACGCGCAGACACTCGCCGGCTACTCCATCCGTGTGCCGGGTCCGGCGCTATCCGCACAGGGCACGGTGCCGCTCGCACTGGCTTCCGACGGCACCGGCTTTGCCACCGGCACCCACAGCGACAACGGCCCCGCCCCGTACGCGGGCACCAGCTTCGCCGCCCCGGTTGTGACCGGTGCTGCGGCCCTGCTCATGCAGAGATACCCACACCTGCACCCCGCCGAAGTGCGCGCGCATCTCTTTGCCGCATCGCAGCCCAGCGGGGGCGCGCTCGACCCGCTCGCAGCGGTGACCCAGCTGCCGCCGGCATCTTCCTCGGACGCCGAACCGCTTGCGCTGAAGCCTGCCGCCGAGGCGGTGCCGGCATCCATTGGCAAGCTGGGCAACGTGCTGCTCGCCGCGGCGATGCTGGTGGTCTGCCTGTTCGCAGCACCGCTGGTGCGGACTCGAGTGGCGGGTCGCCGGGCTTCCTAAACGGAGCTAGCTCCATTTGGGTCTGCGCCGGATGCAAAAGCCCAGGTCGGAGGTTGGCGATCTTCCTAAATGGAGCTAGCTCCATTTGGACCAGCGCCGTCGGGTGTGCTTCGCTGTCAGCCTTTTCCGGCCGCGGAAGACCCCAAAACCGGCCCGACACTTCAGCGCTAATTTGAGCCAAGTCAAGACTTAAAGACTTAATACGTCGCCGTAAGCGCCGCAGTTCGCTCTAGCGCTTCCCCGCGCGGCAGCAGTTTGACCAGCCGCCACGGCACCTGCTCCACCTTCGCGGCACCGATGGTCTCGAGCGTCGCCTCATCCGGCACCCCGTGACGCAGGCCTGTCTGGTCCACCACGTGGTAGCCGTTGCCGGTCTCTACGGCCACGGCACCTGCCGGCAGCCCGACGAAGTAGGAGGCCGGGCCCGCGCCGGAAAGGCGCACGTGGCCGGCCATCGCCTCCGTCGCCGGCAGCATTGCCGCCCCGCCTGCTTCCGTCACACAGGTCGCTTCCGCCTCGTCTGCGGGCTCGCCCGCCGGGTCGAGAAAGCGCATGCGCTCCTCGGGCAGGTCGATCGGCAGCGGGGGCTCCGCGTCGGGCTTGTCCGCCACGGATTGGGCGGGCACCTCCGCTACCTGTGCGCCTGCTTCTACCAGTATCTCCGCCTGCACGCTGGTGATCGGCTGCACTCCGCCAGATGTCTCTACCCATTCGCGCTCGCCGGTGCGCAGCACGCGCGGCAGTGGGTCAGGCAGCGCAAACGCGGGCTGCTCCTGCAGCGCGCCGAAGAGTTCTGCGGGCGGGCGCCAGCGCGGCGTGGACGCGTCGATGCCTAAGACCCGGCGCACGACCCTGCCGTCCGGGCTTGTCGACGGCGGCAGCTGCACACGCCCCTGCGCGGTGACCAGCCAGTCGCGGTGATCCACCTCCGCCACGATCGCACTCTCCGGTCCGAGCGCCGGTGCCTGCTTGTCGACGGCGCGCACCACGACCTCGGGTTTCGCATCCGGTACGGGCACCGCGCACGCCGACCAGTACGTATCCGCCGCGTCCTCCGGTGCGAACACCGAGGGTGCCACCCCGATACCGACGGGCACGCCGCGGGCGAGCGTGGCCAGGTGCTCGTCGCCTGCTCGCACCGGGTCTTCCGGCGCACCCACGATCAGGCGCGCCGAGGTCAGATTCGTCACCGGGTGCACCACGGCTTCCTCGCCCTCCGCACCGTCGACCCGGGCAAAAAGGCTGCCATCTGCCGCGCGGATGATCGCCGCCTCGCCCGGGTTCGGGTTTGGCCGCATCCAGGCGAACAGCCCCATGACACCAGAGATCATCACCACCGCCACCACGCCGAAAATCATGGCGCGACGCCGTGAGGAAAGCGGGTCGTGAATCATGCGGATATCGCCCAGGATCAGGCCATGTTCCACCCTGCGCCGCAGAAAGCGATGCCCGGATACCTGCGTCTTTGTCGTCGGCAGCAAGCGCGCCATTGGTGTGTCCCCCCGATGTGTGGTGTGCGATAGTCAGGCTCCCCCCGAGCCAACTTGCTTCATGCTACCGCGATTGCACCAATGACGCGCGGGCTGCGTTAGGACGTCTTCTCGGCATACAGGTCGAACAAGTGCGAGACGATCGCCGTTTCCTTCTCCTCCCATGTCTTGTCGGTGAAGTCCCAGCCGTAGGCGTGCTCGACAGCCAGGTCCAAATCCTGGTGTGCGCTGACAAGTGCCGGGTACTTCGACTCATTATCGGGATCATAGAGGTCTTCGAGCGTTGCTCCCTCATAAGTGGCTCGCGCCTCCAGGACCTGCTCCGCCGCGTCCTCGACCCGCTTCCGACCAACAGCGTCTGGTTCCGGGAACACAAAGTTGTTGTAGACGATGGTGTTGGCGTAGCTGTAGTCCGTCTTCATTCGCCCAGCGACTGCTCGCATCCAGGCGTTGTGTGCTTGCGACATCAGCACGCCAAAGACAAAAAAGGAATCCGTGAGAAGGAAAAAGAGCTTATCCCCTGGGATCATTCCGTTTCTTACGAATCCTAAGGGCACATACTTACGGCGTTGGGTCGTTACTTTTGGTACGCCCACATAGATTCCCTCTCCGGTGTACTTCACCTCATCAAAACGCCACGGGGTCGCAGCTTTCGAATTGGTAGCAGCTTTAGTAGAGCTCAACCGCGCAAGCCTTACCTCTTCAATCCTGGCCTGGATATTGGGGTCATCTTGCAATTCCGGAGGAATGCCGTCGGGCATCCAGAGGCAGTACCGCGCCTTGCCCTTAATAAAGTCTTCGCCCATCGAGTACGGCCGGATCACAGTGGCAGCTGCTGGGTTGGCTTCCACCAACTCGTTCCGCACTTCTGGGCCAAATGAGAGGCCCTTCCCAGTTGGCTTGTTGCCTGAGACCATCGGAGGCACATTACTTACGGGCCGAGTCCGACGCCCCACAGACACATTCGGCGCGTCCGCAAGGTACCCATTCAGATTGCCGGGATTGCTCTCAACGACTCCGTACCTGGTGTACTCCCATGCCCGCTTGGTCTCCCTCTCCCGCTGCGAGAAACCGGTGATCACGCAGTACACGTTGGCCTCGTGCTCTGACTCGTTGTTCCATACGAAGGATCGGTGGGCGAAATTGATGTGGTAGCCCATCTCAAAGAGCGGCTGCCACAGCGGGGTGACCTGCTGGCCTTGGCAAATGGAGTTTGTAGATACGAAGGCAATTTCGCCGCCGTGCCCGTCTAAAAACTCAGCTGCAGTCCGGTGCCAGCACGCTACGTAGTCCAGCAGTCCGCCCTTGCTACCAAAGACAGAGGTACGATCTTCTTTTTGCTCATCATCAAGCCGTGAAGAACCGATAAACGGCGGGTTGCCCATGATGTAATCGCATTTCGCCGGATCGATTACGTCGCCCCAGTCGATGCGGAGTGCATTCGCCTTAACAATCTCCGGGGTCTCCTCGATCGGCAGGCGCACCACGCTTTCCCCGTACGCCTGGTTGCACAGGTGGTCTACCAGCAGCATCGCAGTCGCGGCGACCTTCGCCGGCCACTCGTTGATCTCGATGCCGTAGAACTGCCGCATACTCATCTTCGATTTGCGCAGCAGGTCTTCCGCAAACTGGATTGCGTTGCGGCTTTCAATCTCTTGCAGCCGCGCCCGCATGGCGAGCACGCCCTTGACCTTCTCGCCCTGGGCGTGGCGGTCCAGTGCATGCGTGATCTCGGCAAGCTCCAACTCCTCGGCGCGGGTGATGATTTCAAACTCGAGGCCGCGCAAATGCTTGTAGGCCTGGATGAGAAAGTTGCCGCACCCGCACGCCGGGTCCATAAACGTCAAGCCCGCAATCTCGTCCTGGAGCGCGAGGAGTGCGTCCCTATCATCGCGTGAAGCTTCGAAGCGCTCGCGCAGGTCGTCGAGGAAGAGCGGCTCGATCACCCGCATGATGTTTTCTTCAGACGTGTAGTGCTCGCCCTTGCCACGCAGATCGTCCAGATCGACCAGCTGCTGGAACATCGCGCCGAAGATATCCGGGTTGACCTTCGACCAGTTGAACTCGCAGGCCTTGAGTACCTGCTGTCGGAAGTCTTCCGTAAGTTCGGGCAGTTCGATGCGTTCCTGATACATGCCGTCGATACGGCGGAAGTTCTGGTACTCGGTGCCCGCGTACTTTCCTTCTTTCCTCCGCGCGGCATCCAGCTCCGGGTCGCACACCACAGCGAACAGTTCGGTGAGTTTGTCGTGCAGCGTTGCCGCCTTCGTGTGGTGCAGCACCCACTTCTGGAAGGTGTTATCGGGCCACATGCCCGTATCGTCGCCGAAGAAGAGGAAGAGCAGCCGGACCAGCAGCGAAGACGCGGTTTCCGTATCGCACCCGGCGTCGAGAAGCTGCTGGTTCATCACCTGCATGTGGTTCGATGCCTGGCGGGAACGCTTGACCGCCTCATCATTAAACGCCTTGGCCATCCGCGCTTGGATCTCCAAGATGCCAATCGTTTCCCCGATCGGCAGCTCAATCATGGCCAGGCGACGCGCCAAATCCTCGCCCAAGTCCTCATCGCCCACCACGTAGCGGTGATGCAGCAGTTTACTGTTCGTCGCCGCCGTCGCACCCCGGCGTGGCCAACGCCACGACTGGTGTGTCCCATCGGTAAAGATCAGCAGACGAAGCTGCGAGACTTTCTGCACCGCGGCGTCGATAAGCCGCTGCTCCTGCGGCGAGGGGACAACTTCCGCTTCGACCACCCACACGCGCAGGCCGGCCTGGTCGGCGACGGGCTCCGCACGGAAACGACGACCGCTCTCCGTTTCAACCACGATCGGTTCAACGCCGCGCGGGACATATCCCCAACCGAGCTCTTCAAACAGCTCGCCGAACTTGCCTTCATCGACGTACGCCAAGTAGTTACGCATTGGACACTCCCATACTTGCCACAATTCGGATCGCGTCTGCCGACTTCGTCGCGGTAGTAGTCAGCACGCCCTGCTCATGCAGATCGGCCATGAGATCCAGCAGATCCTTCGTCGTCGTTGTCCGGCGGCGACGCGCGCTACGCAACTGATCGATCGCGAGCGTGGTCAGCGGCGAAGAGTACAACGCATCCAAAGCCGCCGGGTATCGGGGATCAGAGTGCGCCTCCAGCGACTCGCCCAACCGGTTCCACAAGATTTTTCGCTCCCCGCGCAGACGACCCGAGGTGTTCAGGCTCTTCGCAATCACCTCAGTGATCAGGGTCCGGACCGATTCGTCGTGTCCCTCGCGCAGCTCGAGCGCCGGATCCTCCGGGCGGCACTTCAGCACCGCGAGCGCCTCGTGCCCGGTCAGCAGCTTCGTCGTCCCGTCGGCCGCTTCCCACGCAAAGGAATCAATGCCGGACTCCGTCGACGCGCAACACAGCACACCCTCCTGGTCGCCAGGCTGCGCCGCGCGGGTCGAGTCAACCAGATCGGGCATCTGCTCGATCTTGCGCCGCAGTTCTGGGTTGTCTTTCGTTGCCGCCTGCCAGATCTCAAACGCAAGCGAGCCCGCGTCCACGTCCTCGGTGGAGGCTGCGGCTTCCAGGTCATCGATGCTGCCGTTGTACAGATCCTGGATCGCCTTCGTCTCCGAGGCGGTGCCGAAGAACTTCTCGTCAGAGCCGAACGTCGCCGCGTTCGCCGCCAGCCGCTCCTGGATGCGTCGGCGCAAGTCAAGCTGCTCTTCCAGCTCACCGTGCACCATGGTGTAGAGCGAGACCGTGTCTGCCTCCTGGCCAATGCGGTCGACACGACCGGCGCGCTGGATGAGCTTGATAATGGCCCATGGCAGGTCGAAATTCACAATGATGTGCGCTTGCTGCAAGTTCTGGCCCTCCGACAGCACGTCCGTGGCCACCAGAATGCGCAGCTCATCCTCCGGTGCCACCATGTCGTCTTCATTCGTGGCGGGGTTCGTCTTCGGGGAGAAACGGCGGGCAAGGCGGGTCGCATCTTCGGACTCGCCCGTTGCCACGCCTACCTGCGTCACGCCCAGCTGGCGCAGCCCTTGCGCAATGTACTTCGCGGTGTCCTTGTATTCCGTAAAGACAAGAATCTTCTCGTCCGGGTGGACCTCGGTGGCAAGCTCGACCAGCTTCTGCAGCTTCGAGTCCTGCTCCACGTCCCACTGCCCGTACTCGGTCAACAGGTCGCGGATCGCGCGGGAATCAGCGCGCAGATCCTGCAGCAGACGATCTTCAAAAAGCTCCGGGTTCACCCAGCGGATGCCCCGCGGGTTCTCCTCTGCAACCCGCTCGTAATCTTCCGAGATATTGGGGAAGAGTTTGCCGCGCGGCGAAATCCCCGCCAACAGCTCGTCGATGTCCAAATCGTCCTCGGACAGCGTGGCCGGGTCCAGCGTGCCGGCCGGCAGCGGCAAGCCCTGCTCCAACGCGTAGGTGAACAGCTCATTGCGCCGCACGTGCCGCTGCAGCGACAGGATGAAGCTGTGACCGCTGGAGCTTAAGCGCTTGTAAAAGTTGGTGCGCACAAAACCGGCAACCTGGCCGCGCGCAGCGTCGAAGTCCTCGATGAACTGCTTGTCCTCCCCCACCGCTAGGTAGGGCGCGTCCGGCACGAGGTACGACGTCAGGTCGTAGCGCGGCAGCTTCAGCTCGGCCAGCGTATCCAGCGTGGCCGTGTCCGTCATCTTGGAGGCTGGATCATCCGCGTCGAAGGCGTGACTGATCGGGATGGCCTTGCGATCCGGGAACGTGAAGCGGCCGGAAACCGTGCCGTCGCCCTGCTTAAACTCAAGGTAGCGGCGTCCGTTTTTGTCCTGTTGCGCGTACGTATTCAGCACGAAGCTGCGCGTACGGCGCACCAGGTGCTCCCCCATGAGCCGCTTCCAGTCTTCCGCCTCCTCGGACTTTCGGAACGCAGCCAAGGTGGAGTGCGCAACCTCCAGGTTCTCGTACAGGTTCGGGTTACGCTGCAGCGCGAACTCCGGGGTCAGACCCAAATCCTCGTCTTCATCCAGGAATAAGGCGAGCTGGTTCGCCACATCCCCGTACTTCAGGTTGTACGGCGTCGCCGTGAGCAACAGCACGTGGCTTTCGTTCTCGTGCAGGTAGGACTGCACCGCGTTATACGTACGCGTACCTTCGTTGCGCAGCGTGTGGCTTTCGTCCACGATGACGAACCGGTAGCGGGGCAGCTCCGGCAACACCGAGTGCACCATCGAGTACGGCACCACGCGCCCCGGCAGGTCGTACTGTTTAAGGTGGCTCTCCCACATGGACTGCAGGTTCTTCGGGCAGATCACCAAAGGCTGGAACGTGTAATTGTCGCGCAGCATCAACGCCACCGCAATCGCGGTCAGTGTTTTGCCCAACCCCACCACGTCGCCAAGCATGGTGCCCCTGCGCTGCATGATTCTGCGGGCAAGCGTCTTCACCGCAGTCGCCTGGAACTCCAACAGGGTCCCCGAAATCAGCTCCGAAACCTCGAATTGCGCCAGGCCCGCGCGCACATCGCGCGACATGGTATGGCACACCTTGAGGTAGATCTCGTAGGGATCGCGCGGGAGCGCAGAGGCCCACGAATCATCAATCACCTCGAGCACATCGGCGTCAATCGGCAGCGTAAAGCGCTCGCCCCACAGCTCTTCGAACCACTGCGTCAGCTCCGCAGTCGACCGCGACTCCGTGGTGTACAGATTCAGCTCAAGGTTGCTGTTCAGGCCCGCGCCCGTGAGGTTGGAGGAACCGACGAACCCGGCACTAGGCATCCGGTCGTCGCGCGGATGCATCAGATACGTCTTGCCGTGCAACGCCTCGCGCGTGTACACCCGGATCTCCACCGCGCCGAGCCTGACCAGCTCCTGCAGCGACTGCAGGGCCTCCCGGTCGCGCTTTGTAGGAATACCCCGCGAAAGCTGCGAGCGCATGTGCGCCTTCAGCTCTTCGCGCACCTTCGGTGCCTTCTCCGCCAGCGAAAGGGTCTCGTTCTCCCCCGGCGTAATACTCGACTGTAGCTCTTCTAACACCTTCTCATGCAGCGAGTTCTGCACCATGCCAACCATGATCCGCGCGACGGGCCCCTCCACCTCGCCCGATTCAAACTTCTCGCGGACCAACCCGTCGAGCGACGACCAACCCCGCAGCGCGAAGTAGCCAGTCGCTACATCAATGCGGTCATAAGCCGGGAAGTAGTCCTCCAGGCCAACGCGCAACTGAGTCTCGGGTTTTCGGTTGTCATAGATCGCAGGCATAGGGACAGATTACGACACCCATCCCCACTACGCGCGGGTTTCCCGCCGCCTACGGACCGACCTGCGCAGGCTCCTTCTCGTAAAGGTCGTCGGAACCGTGCGAGCGGGCGTCGGCAAGCATGCGCTCAAGCTCGTCTTCGGTGAACTCCTGGTTCACCGCGAAGATCACCACATCACCCTTGCGGTAGACGGGCGTGAGCCCGCGCGAGGTCCAGAAGCCGCGCTGCATCTGCAGCCGCTCGAGCTGGAACGGCCAGAACGCGGACGGGCTGAGCATGTAGAACTTGATCCCCAACTCGGCGGCGGCACGATCCACCACATTCTCCGCGCCCGCGTCACCGCGCAGGCCCTCGCCGATCTCGCGCGCGTGCCAATACGCAATGTCCGTGTTCGAGCCCAGCCCGCCGGTCGGCCACAGGTAGTGCCGCGACAGCATCGGCAGCCCGTTGTAGGCGTAGGCCCAGCTGTGCCCGTCGGCCGGATCACCAAAAATCCTGCCCTCCCAGGCCGCCGGCTGCGTGGCCAGCCAATCCCAGGCCGCGCGGTCGTCGTCGTTGACCATGCGGTCTTCCACTCGCGTGTCCAAAAATGCCGACTGCGCGCCGGCCAGTGCGTCCGCGCGCACCGTCGGCGCGGCAACCATCGCCACCACAAGGGCCATGCTTATCGACGCCACACCCGTCCCCCGCTCCCACGCCTGAGACCCCAACCGCGCGGCAACCGGCGCGAGCGTAAGCAGCCGGATCATCGCGGCGACCCCGATCGCGGCAGCCACCAACACGCTAAGCACCACCGGGATGATCAGGCGGTGGGCGGTGTTGTAGTGCAGGTTGCCGGCCAACGTGAGCAGCCCGCTGAGCGGCCCCGCCACGGGTGCGACCGCGTTTGCGGTAATGGTCAGCGACAGGGCGTAGAACAGCACCGGCCACACTTGGCGGCGCCACAGCAGGCAGGCAAGCGCGCCGAACCCGGCCAGCCACAGCCACACCGTGGCGTCGTAATCCGGGAAAAACTCGTGCACGTGGCGGGTCTGCAGCGTGAAAGCGATGTCCCACCCGCTGTCTGCACTCCTGCTCTCCGGGGTAGACCACCCAGAGACCTCCTCGGCCTGCGCCGAGCCGGCGAATACCTGCGGGAGGTACGCCACCGCGGCGACGGCACCGGGGGCGGCCATCCACACCGTATCGGCAAGGCGGCCGCGCTCCGGGCGAATCAGCGTGGAGGTGAGCCAGTACAGGCCCACGCCCAGCACCACGACGGTCAGCGCCGCCGGGTGCGCCGTGAGCACACCGAGCAGCCCGGCCGTGGCGGACAAAGCACCCGCGTGCCGTGCGGGAATGCGCGTGAACTGGTAGATCACTGCACCGGTCAGCGACATGGCGAAGAGGTAGGGCCACATGCCGACAAAGTCGCTGACCCACACAAGCTGCGGCGCGCCGTACACGAAGATGGCGGCAAGCCCGGCCGCGATCTGGGTAGTCAGGCCGCGCGAACGGGTAAACGCAAACGCCAGGCACGCCGCGGTAATCGGCAGCGCAACGCCGGTGAGCACGATCATGCCGATGTTCAGCGCGGGGATCGGATCCAGCCCCGCCGCCTGCCCAAACAGCGCGATGCCGGTGTGGAACGCGGAGGGGTACAGCAGCTGCGCGTGGGTCTCAACGTTCTGCAGCTCGCCCATCCGTGTTGGCGAGGCCACGCCAGTGTCCATGATGAAGCGCACCAGGTTGGCGTGCCACTGCACATCCCAGCCCTGCACGATGTTGTACGTGCCGTGCGGGGCGCGTACCAGCCAACCCAGCCGGTCCGAGATGAGCATCCAGGATCCGGCGACCACACCGGCCGTCGGCAAGAGCCAATAGGGGTCGAGGATGCTGCCCTTCTTCCACTGCCCCGGAAACAGGGCCCGGCGCCACGAGATGCGCCCTCCGCGCCGCGCCTTGCGGGCGAAGGCGTAGCGCCACACCGCCGCCGCAGCCAGCGCAAACACCAGGCTCACCGCGTAGGTCCACAGGTTCAGCGGCGCGGAGGTCAGGCCCCACAGCCAGGCGCTCATGCCGAAGATACCGAAGCTGACCGGCAGCGCCGTGGCCATCGCGTGCGGGCTTTTCACGCCTGCGACGAGGTTAAATACCAGCCCCGGGAGGAGGAAGAACGGTAGGGCAAACACAGCTGCCGCCGCTGGTGTCATGAGTCCTCCTCGAGTGTGTTCGCGTGAAAAATATTCTAAGCCCTTAGCGCTCCGGCAACGTGCGCCGGTCGCGTGTCACGGCGGCCCGCTTCGCAAACGCGTCTGGGTGCGGGTACTCAACGCCGGTGAGCGTGAGCCCGCACGCCGGGGCGAGCGGTACCTGGGAGTCGCGCTTCGTCGCCTCGAGCAGCTGCGCAACCCATTGCTCCTCGCGCTTGCCCTCCCCTACCTTCAGGCAGGTCGCCACCAGCGCGCGGACCATGTTCCAGCAGAAGGCATCCGCGGTGATCCGCGCCTCGTAGACGTCGCGCTCGTGCTGCGTGCTCACGTCGTGCCAGGTAAACGCATGGACGTCGCGGATGGTGGTCGCGTGTGGCTTCGGCTTACAAAACGCCGCAAAATCGTGCAGCCCGACAAGGAGATCTGCGGCCTGCTGCATGCGGTTGATGTCGACGGGTTTACCCCAGACGGCCGTGTCGGCGCGACGTGTTGGTAGGGCCCCGGCCGGGTTGGTGGTCACCCGGTAGGTATAGGACCTGTGCAGTGCCGCGAAGCGGGCGTCGAAAGCTGGTGGTGCCTCGCTGACGTCGAGCACGCGCACGTCGGCAGGCAGAAGCTTGGCCAGACGGCGCACCAGCTTGGCGGGGTCGCCGTCTATCGAGCGCTGGTCCAGCGCCGCCTGCGGCACATCGGTGTGCGCGACCTGGGCGCTTGCGTGCACGCCGGCGTCGGTGCGCCCCGCCACCGTGAGCGACACCGGGGTGCGCAGCACGAGCGCAAGCGCGTCCTCGATGGTCTCCTGTACGGTGCGCACGCCCGAGGTTTGGCGAGCCCAGCCGTGGAAGTCCGTGCCGTCGTAGGCGATGTCCAGGCGCAGGCGGATATCCGTGCCCGATGCTGGCGGTGTGGTCATTCGGATAAGGCTAGCAGGTGGGGCGTGGGCGTGGCGTTGGGGCGTGAAAAGCTAAACAGCGCAAGTTGCACATCGTTTAACCCCGGAAATCGGCGATAAACGAGTTCCAACTTGCGCTGTTCAGAGACGCGCAAAGGCCCCACCCGAACGATGCGGGTGGGGCCCAAGCGGCAAGGCGAGGGGGAACTAGTCCTCCTTGGCCTCGGTTTCAGCCTCAGTGGCCTCAGAAGCCTCAGCGGACTCGGCCTCCTCGGCCTTCTCCTCCTCAGCCTTCTTCGAAGCTGCGGCGCGAGCGGTGCGCTCAGCCTCGTTGGCGGCAGTCTGCTCGAGGACGAGCGAGATCTGCGTCATCGGAGCGTTGTCGCCCGGGCGGTTCTCCAGCTTGATCAGGCGGGTGTAGCCGCCCTCGCGGCCCTCGAACATCGGGGCCAGCTGGTTGAACAGGTAAGCGACGACCTCCTTGTTCGGCAGTTCAGCGGCAACGGCGCGGCGATCCGCGATGGTGCCCTTCTTTGCCTTGGTGATCAGCTTCTCAGCGTAGGGACGCAGCGTGCGTGCCTTCGCATCGGTCGTGGTGATAGCGCCGTGCTGGAAGAGAGCCATAGCCAGGTTGGACAGAATGTGCTTCTGGTGGCTAGCGGACCCTCCGAGACGGGCACCCTTCTTCGGGGTAGGCATTTTCGTACTCCTCGTGTGCGTTAGTTGAGCGCGTGCTCTTTTATGGACTCGGCTTTACTCGGTCTCGTCCCCGCTCGGGTCAACGAAGTCGCCGGTCTCGGCGTCGTAGCCCTCGATCTGGGTCGGGTCGAAATCTTCCGGTGCATCCTTCAAGGTCAGGTTCTGCGAAGCGAGCTTGATCTTGACCTCGTTAATGGACTTCTGGCCGAAGTTGCGGATATCCAGCAGCTCAGACTCGGTGCACTCAGCGAGCTGACCGACGGTGTGGATCTCCTGGCGCTTCAGGCAGTTGTAGGAGCGGACGGTGAAGTTCAGGTCCTCGATCGGCGTGTTGTACGCGGCAATGTACTCGGTCTCCTGCGGGGAGGGGCCGATCTCAATGCCTTCGGACTCCGTGTTCAGCTCGCGTGCCAGGCCGAACAGCTCCACCAGGGTGGAGCCTGCCGACGCCAGCGCGTCGCGTGCTGCCATGGAGTTCTTGGTCTCCACGTCGATGATCAGCTTGTCAAAGTCGGTGCGCTGCTCGACACGGGTCGCCTCAACCTTGTAGGCGACGCGGGTGACCGGGGAGTAAATCTGGTCGACCGGGATACGGCCGGGCTCCCCGCCCGAGTTCGGCATGGCCGGGACGTAGCCGCGGCCGCGCTCGACAACAAGCTCCATCTCCAGACGAGCGCCCTCGCTCAGGGAGGCGATGTGCAAATCCGGGTTGTGGATCTGGACATCAGCGGGCGGCTCGATCGAGCCCGCGGTGACATCTCCGGGGCCCTCAACCGACAGGTACATGACGACCGGCTCGTCGGAATCCGACGACAGGACCATGTCCTTGATGTTGAGGATGATCTCGGAAACGTTCTCCTTCACGCCAGCAATCGTGGTGAACTCGTGGAGCACGCCATCGATCTTGATGGACGTCACCGCCGCGCCCGGGATGGACGACAGCAGCGTGCGGCGCAGGGAGTTGCCGAGGGTGTAGCCGAAACCAGGCTCGAGTGGCTCGATGACGAACTTCGAGCGGTTGGTATCGATGTACTCCTCGGTCAACTGCGGACGGTGAGAGATGAGCATGAACTTCTCCTTTGTCGGCTCCCGCTATATGAAGCCGGTAGGAACGGATGATGTTGGAAGTTTTCGCGCCACGCTTCGTCGACAAGCAAAAGGCGCGGGGCGAAGTGGTTACTTCGAGTAAAGCTCGACGATGAGCTGCTCCTGCAGGGGCACCTCAATCTGAGCGCGCTCGGGCAGCTGGTGCACGAGGATGCGCAGGGTGTCCGGAACGACCTGCAGCCATGCCGGAACGACGGCGTCGAGCAGGTTGTCCTGAGCATCCTCAAACCAGAGCATGCCGCGGGACTTCTCGCGAACGTCGATGATGTCGTACTGGGTCACCTTGAACGACGGGACGTCGACGCGCTTGCCGTTGACGGTGAAGTGACCGTGGGAGACAAGCTGGCGAGCCTGACGACGGGTGCGTGCCAGACCAGCGCGGTAGACGACGTTGTCCAGGCGGGACTCCAGCAGGATCAGCAGGTTGTCGCCGGTCTTACCGGGGAGACGGTTGGCCTCCTCGTAGTAGCGACGGAACTGCTTCTCCATCACGCCGTAGGTGAAGCGAGCCTTCTGCTTCTCCTGCAGCTGCAGCAGGTACTCGGACTCCTTGATGCGAGCGCGGCCAGCCTGCCCCGGGGGGTACGGGCGACGCTCGAAGGACATGTCACCGCCGACGAGGTCGACGCGGAGGCGACGGGACTTACGGGTAGCAGGGCCGGTATAACGAGCCATGGTGTTTTACCTCTTTTCCTTTCTGCCTTAAACGCGACGACGCTTCGGCGGACGGCAGCCGTTGAACGGCTGGGGCGTCACGTCCGAGATCGAGGACACCTCCAGGCCAGCGGCCTGGAGCGAACGGATAGCGGTCTCGCGGCCGGAGCCGGGACCCTTGACAAAGACGTCAACCTTCTTCATGCCGTGATCCATTGCCTTGCGGGCAGCGTTCTCGGCAGCCATCTGCGCAGCGAACGGGGTGGACTTACGGGAGCCCTTGAACCCGACGTGGCCGGAAGAGGCCCAGGAGATGACAGCACCGTTGGCGTCCGTGATGGACACGATGGTGTTGTTGAAGGTGGACTTGATGTAGGCGTGGCCTGCGGCCACGTTCTTCTTTACGACGCGACGGCGCGCGCCGGAACGAGTCTTCGGTGGCATAAGTTACTTCTTCTTTCCTGCGATAGTCTTCTTCGGGCCCTTGCGGGTACGCGCGTTGGTCTTCGTGCGCTGGCCGCGGACGGGCAGGCCACGACGGTGGCGCAGACCCTGGTAGGAGCCGATTTCAATCTTGCGGCGGATATCTGCCTGCACCTCACGACGCAGGTCGCCCTCAACGGTGTAGGAGGACTCGATTGCGTCGCGCAGCGCTGCGAGCTGATCGTCGCTCAGGTTGTCCGTACGCAGGTCGGGAGAAATGCCGGTCTTTTCGAGCAGTTCCTTAGCACGGGTAGCCCCGATGCCGTAAATGTAGGTGAGAGCGATCTCCATGCGCTTGTTGCGCGGGAGATCAACACCAGCGAGACGTGCCATGTGGCTACGTTCCTTTCGGGTTGTTACGGTGGTTTTCTCCCTACCCGTCCACGCCAGACAACGCTTTGTCCGGACCGAGCCGGAGGATGGGTTGCGGTTCGCGCGGCTCCAGCCACCGTGGCCGGAGGTAGTCGACCCGACGGGTGCCGGGTCTGGGTAAGGAGGCTTACGTACTTACTTGTAGCGGTACGTGATACGTCCCTTGTCCAGGTCGTACGGAGAAAGCTCCACGACGACGCGGTCCTCAGGGAGGATGCGGATGTAGTGCTGGCGCATCTTGCCACTGATGTGAGCAAGGACGGTGTGCCCATTATCAAGCTCAACGCGGAACGTTGCGTTCTTCAGCGGCTCGATTACGCGGCCTTCGACCTCAATTGCGCCTTCTTTTGCCATTCAATCCACTTCCTACTGCCCCGCATTTATGCAGGTACTAGTCGTTTTTCACGTCTGCTACACGGTGTAGAACAAGCAGTGCTTGCACACCAACCGACAACTATATCCTTTCACCTGCGACAACACAAACCCCGCCTGCCGTTTTCGCGGCGGGCGGGGTGAGGTAGGCGCGCTTTTCACGCGGCGCGCTTACCAGCGTTTAGTACACGTAGACCTTGTCACCGATCTGCAGATCGTTGAAGTAACGCTGCGCGTCAGCCTGGTACATGCGCACGCAGCCGGCGGACAGGATCGTCGGGTCGCCCTGGTGGAAAGCGATGCCGTTGTAGGTGAAGTAGGTCGCGTACGGCATCGGGGCGTTGTTGAACTCGTAGGAGATCTCGTCCTTGACCTTGCGGTTGACATAGAACGTACCGCGCGGGGTCTCCTGGCCGGGGCGGCCCGGGCCCACGAGATCAGCGGTGTAGTAGACCTGGCCGTTGTTCTGCAGCCAGGAGCGGCGGCCGTCAACGTCCACGCACGCCTTCGCGTCCTTCGGGCACGGGCCGTAGTCGAAGGCCGGGCGCTGCTGCTGGGCGGGCGCAGGTGCCGGGGCGGGCGCGGGAGCCGGCTTCGGCTTCGGTTTCGGCTTGGGCTTCGGCTTCGGAGTGCGCTCGGCGATCAGGCCCGGGAAGAGGCGCTCGACGGTCTGGTCGATGGAGGCTTTCGCCTGCGCCGGCAGCTCCGGGTTGATCGCGGCAAGGCCGTCGGCCTGGGCGCGCAGGCTGTTGCGCAGGTTCCACGCAGCGTCGCGCACCGACTGATCGGCGCTAGACCCCAGGTTTTCCAGCTGGGTGTTCGCGTTCTTCAAGAACACGTCCAGGCCGGAGTTCGAGGACAGCTGACCGATGGAAGACCCGCTGACAGGCTGCTGCGGGGCCGGCGCGGCTTCTGCGGTGGTCGGGTTGACAGCAAGCGAGGCGAAAACGCCTGCGGCGGCGGCGAAAGCAGCGGCACGGCGCTTGGTAGCCGAGGGCTTCGCGTGGCGAGGTGTGTAAGACATAGACAGCAGTCTAACCACCAATTGCCAATTTTGAATAGTTAGGCGCGCGGTGCGTCCCCCTCGCGTGGGGTGAGGATGCGCGGACCGCGCTCGGTCGCGGCCACAGTGTGCTCCCAGTGCGCTGCGGGTGAGCCGTCGGCGGTGACGACCGTCCATTCGTCGGCGAGCACGCGCGAGTCGAACTCGCCGCCGAGGATGAGCATCGGCTCAATGGCGAGGACGGAGCCTTTTTGGATCACCGGGCCGCGGTGGGGCTTGCCCTCATTGGCCAGGAAGGGATCCTCGTGCATGGTGTGGCCGATGCCGTGGCCGCCGTAGCCATCGAGGATGCCGAGCGTGACACCGAAGCGCTCCTCGGCGCGGTAGGTGGCCTGCTCGAGCGCGTGCGAGACGTCGGTAAGCCGGTTGCCCGGCACCATTGCCTTCAGCCCCTCGTGCAGGACCCACTCGGTGGCGCGGTTGAGGGCGTCGACCTCGGGGGCAAGCGTGCCGACGCCGAAGCTCAGCGCCGAATCCCCCACCCAGCCGTCGAGGGTGGCGCCGCAGTCGATGGAGACCAGGTCGCCGTCGGCAAGCACTGTTTCTTTGCTTGGGATGCCGTGCACCACGACCTCATTAACCGAGGCGCAGATGGAGCCTGGGAAGCCCTGGTAGCCCTTGAACGTCGGTGTGGCACCGTGCTCGCGGATCACTCGCTCCGCCACCTCGTCGAGCTCGAGCGTGCTCACCCCGGGGCGCGCAGCAGCCTGCACCGCGTTGAGCGCGAGACCGACGATGCGGCCGGCGGCCTCCATCGCATCCAACTCCGCTGCCGATTTTGCTGCAATCTTGCGCTTGCGAAAGCCCATTGCGCTTCCTTTCTTGGTCGAAAAACGAAAACGGGGCCGGTGTAGGCGATACACCGGCCCCCTGCGCTGTAGGCGCTACTTCAGCGCGTTCAGCTTGTCCATTGCGCGAGCGTTGATCTCGTCGACATCGCCGACTGCGTCGATGGAGATGATCTCCTCGCCGTAGTGGTCGATCAGCGGCGCGGTCTCGTCGCGGTACACGCCGAGGCGGGTGCGGATGGTCTCCTCGTTATCGTCGGCGCGGCCGCGGGCGAGCATGCGCTCGACCACGACGTCCTCGTCAACCACGAAGTTCAGCACGCCGTCGAGCTTCTGGCCCGCCTTGGACAGCAGCTCGGTGAGGATCTCTGCCTGCTCCACGGTGCGCGGGAAGCCGTCCAGCAGGAAGCCGTCCTTGGCGTCGTCCTCCTTCAGGCGGGACTCCACCATGCGCGCGGTCACGTCGGTCGGCACGAGCTTGCCGGCGTCGATGTAGCTCTTGGCCTCGACACCGAGCGGGGTGCCCTCGCCGATGTTGGCGCGGAACAGGTCGCCGGTGGAGATGTGCGGGACGCCGAGCTTTTCAGACAGAATTGCGGCCTGGGTGCCTTTGCCGGCACCAGGGGGGCCAAGAAGTACGAGACGCATTATCGCAGAAGTCCTTCGTAGTTGGATTGCAGGAGTTGGGATTCAATTTGCTTGACCGTGGTCAGGGCCACGGACACCATAATCAGGATAGCCGTACCGCCGAACGCACTCATGCCCATCTGGCCAGAACCTGCCAGACCGGCATCCAGCGCCAGGTTCGGCAGGATGGCAATGAACGCCAGGTAGAGCGAGCCGACAACGAGCAGGCGGTTCATCACGTACGCCAGGTACTCGGCAGTCGGGCGGCCCGGGCGGATATCCGGAATAAATCCACCGTACTTCTTCATGTTCTCCGCCTGGTCAATCGGGTCGTACTGCACCGAGACGTAGAAGTAGGAGAAGAAGATGATCATGGCGAAGTAGGCCACGATGTACTGCCAGGAACCCGGGTTCTGCAGCCACGCCATCACGTTGTTCATCCACCAGTTATCCGGCGGGGTCGGCTTATTCATATTGACGATCTGGGTGATCAGCACCGGCACGTACATCAGCGAGGAGGCGAAGATGACCGGGATCACGCCCGCCTGGTTCACCTTCAGCGGCAGGTAGGTCGCGGACCCGCCGTATTGGCGGCGGCCCACCATGCGCTTGGCGTACTGCACCGGAATGCGACGCTGACCCTGCTCGATGAAGATGATGCCGATGACCAGTGCGATGATCGCCGCGATCACGATGGCGAGTGCCACGCCGCCGGAGTTCTGCAAAATGATCGCACCCTCGGACGGCAGCTTGGTCGCAATGCCGGCGAAGATGAGCAGGGACATGCCGTTGCCCACGCCCTTCTCGGTGATGATCTCGCCGAGCCACATGATGATGATCGCGCCGGAGGTCATGACGATGATCATCATTAGCAGGGTCCACACGTTGCGGTCCTCCACCAGCACCGGCATGCCCTGCCCGAGCAGCTGCTCGCGGTCAGCCAGCGCGACGATGCCCGCGGACTGCAGCAGGGCCAGCGCCACGGTGAGGTAACGCGTGTACTGCGTCATCTTCGCCTGGCCGGACTGCCCCTCCTTCTTCAGCTCTTCAAACTTCGGGATCACCACGGTGAGCAGCTGGACGATAATCGACGCCGTAATGTACGGCATAATGCCGATAGCGAAGATCGACAGCTGCAGCAGCGCACCGCCGGAGAACAGACCGATGATGGAGAACATCGTCGCCTGGTCGCCCTGGGAAATGTCCTGCAGGCGGGACTGGATCAAGTTGTAGTCCACGCCCGGGGTGGGGATTTGGGCACCGACGCGGTAGAGAATCATCAGCGCAAGGGTGATCAGAATCTTGCGGCGCAGATCATGGTCCTTAAACGCCTGAAAGATAGCGGACACAAAGCCTCCTGGCTCCCACTGCAAATACAAGCAGGAGATTGCGAACAGTATTCGTCACGAGCTGGCCCTACCTACCAAAAAGGCATGCAAAAGCTCACCCGTACATATTTGACCCCACTACCCTACCAGCCCGAACGCGAAACCCAAGAGTCGTGCCCGGTTTAAGCCCGCTCCAATCTCGCCCGAAGCGCGTTGCCATTTTTCCAGCCGGGCACAAGGTGGGTGATACGTAAGCGTCGATAAGCAAAAGCCCGCAGTAGACCGACCTGTCTTGCATTTGCATACCAAGAGGTTTAGAGTTCCTTGTGTTATACAAACGCAGCTGAAAGGACCGCCATGCTGAAGAAACTCGCAGCACTCACCACCGCTACCGCACTCGCCCTGAGCCTGAGCGCGTGCGGCAATGAATCGAGCGACACCGCCGCCGAGGGCGATTCCCAGACCATCCGGGTCGCCACCTCGCCGGGGCCCTACTCCGAGCTGTTCGAGGACGCCGTGGGCCCGATCCTGGAGGAGGACGGCTACACCGTCGAATACACCTCCTTTACCGACCTCACCCAGGCCGACACCGCGCTGAACGAGGGTTCCGCCGACCTGAACGTGGACCAGCACTCCGCGTGGATGGGCGTGTTTAATGAAGAAAAGGGCGGCAACCTCGCCTCCATTACCGAGGTGCCGACGGTGCCGGCCGGCCTCTACTCCGAGAAGTACACCGACATCGAAGAGGTCGCCGACGGGCAGTCCGTGGGCATCCCGATGGACGGCTCCAACAAGTCGCGCGCCCTGCACCTGCTTGTCGACGCCGGCTGGATCACGCTGCGCGACGACGCCGACGAGACCCTGCTCGCCGAGTCCGACATCGCCGAGAACCCGCACAACCTGGACATCAAGCCAATGGACTCCGCGAACCTCTCGCGTTCCCTGCCGGACCTCGACTGGGCCGTGATCCCGGGCTCCATGTCGTATTCCGCCGGTTTGGACCCGAAGCTGCAGGTCTTCCAGGAGAACCTTCGACCCGAACTCATCCTCGTGGCCGTGACCACCGAGGACAAGGTCGACGAGCCGTGGGCGAAGGCCGTCGCCGAGGCCTACCGCTCCGACGAGTTCAAGGAGTACTTCGACGCCAACAACGAGAACAACTACTGGTTCCTGCCGGAATCCCTGCAGTAACCCAGAAAGGTTCCAATGACCCACTCCCCCGGCACCACGCCCGGACCCGCGGTCGCCTTCGAGCACGTGTCCAAAGTCTTCGACACGAGCTCGGGCGACTTCACCGCACTGGATGACATCACCTTCACCGTGCCCACCGGCGGCATCTCCGGAGTCGTGGGCACCTCCGGGGCGGGTAAGTCCACGCTCATCCGCACGGTCAATGGGCTGGAAACGCCCACCTCGGGCACTGTGACCGTCCTTGGCCGCCAACCTGCCGAGCTCGGCGCGAAGCAGCTGCGCGAGCTACGCCGCGAGGTCTCCATGGTCTTCCAGAACTACAACCTGCTGGAAACCAAGACCGTCGCAGAAAACGTCGCCACGCCCCTGCTCCTTTCCAAAACGCCGAAGGCCGAGGTAAAAAGCCGCGTCGCCGAGGTCCTGGAGATGGTCGGGCTCAGCGACCGCGCCCAGCACAAGCCGCGCCAGCTCTCCGGCGGCCAGCGCCAGCGCGTGGGCATCGCCAGGGCGCTCGTGACCAACCCGAGCATTTTGCTTTGCGACGAGCCCACGTCCGCCCTCGACCCACTCACCACCACCCAGATCCTCGAGCTCCTGCGCGACATCAACGCCAAGCTCGGGGTGACCATCCTGCTAATTACGCACCAGATGGACGTGGTAGCGCGGCTCGCGGACTCCGTTGCCGTACTGGAGGCCGGCAAGCTGGTTGAGTCCGGGCCCGTGGCCGAGGTCTTCGCCAACCCGCAGGCCACGCTGACCCAACGCTTCGTGGAAACGGTGATTCCCCGCTCTGTGTCAGACAGCGTGCACGCCGCGATCGAACGCGGCGACTACGACGCGGTTGTGCAGCTCATCCACACCGGCAACGCCGTCGCCGACGTCTTTTCGCAACTCGCGAGCCGCTTCGGCACCGAGGCGCACCTGTTATCCTCCGCAGAAACCGAGCTCGCCGACACCAGCGTCGGCGCCACCATCCTTGGCCTACGCGCCGACGGATCGACCGACGAGGCGCTGGCGTGGCTCGACGGCCTGGACGGCGTGACAGTCAACCGCATCACCGGAAAGGACGCTTAACGCATGGAACAGCTCAACTCCTGGTGGCGCGACACGACCGGTTCCCGCGTCACCCCCTCGATGTACGTCGACTCCTTCGGCGAGACCATCTACATGGTGGGCATCTCCCTGTTCATCGGCGCGCTCATCGGCATCCCGCTGGCGCTCGCGCTGGTGATTACCCGCCCCGGCGGCCTGAAGCCCAACGCGGTGGTCTACGGCATCCTCAACGTGGTGGTCAACATCATTCGTTCTCTGCCGTTTATCATCCTGCTCGTCGCGATCTCGCCGTTCACGCGCGTTATCGCCGGCACCGCCATCGGCACCACCGCCGCACTCGTCCCACTGACGCTCTACATCGCGCCGTTTATCGCGCGCCTGATCGAGCAGTCGCTGCTCGAGGTCAACCCTGGCATCACCGAGGCGGCCGACTCCATGGGCGCGACCATGGGCCAGACCATTCGCCACTTCCTACTTCCGGAGGCCAAGTCCTCCATCATCCTCGCAGTAACCACGGCGACCGTTGGCCTGATTTCCGCCACGGCCATGGCCGGCACCATCGGCGGCGGGGGCGTGGGTGACTTGGCGATCGCCTACGGCTACCAGCAGTTCGACTCCGTGGCCATGCTCACCACGGTGGTCATCCTGATCATCGTCGTTCAGGCGATCCAGTCGCTTGGCAACAGGCTGGCGCACCGCGCGCGAGCGTAGTTGGTGTGGTTTTGCCGCCGGGACCTTTCCAGGCGTCGGCGGCTTTTGTGTGTGCGGCGTTTCTGCCCGGCGGTGTTTTTGTCCGGCGGCGCTTTTGCCCGGCGGTGGTGCGCCTCCCAGCCCGATGCGCGCCCGCCTCCCCCTCGTGGTTAGCGCAAGTTGGAGGTCGATTTTCCCCGTTTTTCGGGGATAAACGCTGTCCAACTTGCGCTATCTACGTGGAACGACCGCAAATGTCGAGACCGGGTTGTCGAGTACCCGTGCAAAAACCAATGAATTCGACCTGCCGGTCTCGACATCTAGCGCGGCCACGGTCAAGCAGCCAGGAAAACCCGCCGCCGAATCCCAGCGCCAACGCAAAAAAGCCCGCCGCCCCTTCCTTACGAAAGGGGCGGCGGGCCGGACTCCTAGAAGCGGTTAGGCCTCGGTGGTGGAGCCGCCGGCAGCCTTGATCTTCTCGGCTGCGGACTTGGAGAACTTGTTGGCGGTGACGTCGAGCTTGACGTCGATGTCGCCGTTGCCCAGGACCTTGACCGGCTGGTTCTTGCGAACCAGGCCAGCGGCGACGATGTCCTCGATGGACACGGCACCGCCCTTCGGGAAGGCCTTGGCCAGGTCGTTGACGTTGACAACCTGGTATTCGACGCGGTTCGGGTTCTTAAAGCCCTTCAGCTTCGGCAGGCGCATGTGCAGCGGCATCTGGCCGCCCTCAAACGCTGCAGAAACCTGGTAGCGAGCCTTCGTACCCTTGGTACCGCGGCCGGCGGTCTTGCCGCCCTTGCCGGCTTCACCGCGGCCAACGCGGTGCTTCGGCTTGTTCGCGCCCTTTGCCGGGCGCAGATCATGAAGCTTGATGATGTCAGCCATGTGCTATCTACTCCCCTGCAACTTCCTCGACGGTGACAAGGTGACGCACCTTGAGCACCTGGCCGCGGGTTGCGGCGTTGTCCTTCTTGATCACGGACTGGCCGATCTTGCGCAGACCAAGAGCCTCGAGGTTCTTGCGGGTCTGCGGCTTCTCGCCAACCTTACCGTGGTGCAGTGTGATCTTCAGTGCCATTGTGGTTTACGCCTCCTGTCCTGCACGTGCGCGCAGCATACGGGCCGGAGCGACGTCCTCGAGGTCCTTGCCACGCTTCGCGGCGACCTCTTCGGGGCGCACCAGTTCCTTCAGGCCGGCAACGGTTGCCTGAACCACGTTCAGGGCGTTGTCGGAGCCGAGCGACTTGGCCAGGATGTCCTGAATACCTGCGCACTCGAGCACCGGACGGACTGCGCCGCCGGCGATCACACCGGTACCGGGAGCAGCCGGGCGCAGCATGACCACGCCTGCGGCTTCTTCGCCCTGAACCGGGTGGGGGATGGTGCCGGCAATCATCGGGACGCGGAAGAAGTTCTTGCGAGCCTCTTCAGCACCCTTCTGGATTGCGGCGGGAACTTCCTTCGCCTTGCCGTAGCCGACGCCGACCATGCCCTGGCCGTCGCCGACGACAACGAGCGCGGTAAACGACATGTTGCGGCCACCCTTGACGGTCTTTGCGACGCGGTTAATGGTGATGACGCGCTCGATGTACTTGTCGCGGTCGTCGTTCTGGTTGCGGCGGTCGTCGCGGCGGCCGCGGCCACCGCGCTCGTTCTTGTTGCCCTTGTTGTTCTGGTTGTCGGCGGAGCGTCCGCCGTCACGCCGTTCACGTTCGGCCATTACGCGATCCTTCCGTTGATGGTGATGTTTGCGGTGATCATTAGAACTTCAGACCACCTTCACGAGCTGCTTCGGCAAGAGCTGCGACGCGACCGTGGTACTTGTAGCCACCGCGGTCGAAGACGATCTCCTCAATGCCGGCTGCCTTGGCACGCTCTGCGACGAGTGCGCCAACCTTGGCTGCCTTGTCCTTCTTGTCCCCGTCCAGGTTGCGCACGTCCGGCTCCATCGACGATGCGGCAACGAGGGTGTGGCCGGCGAGGTCGTCGATGACCTGGACGTGGATGTGGCGGGAGGAGCGGTGCACGACGAGACGCGGGGTCTCCGGGGTGCCACGCAGGGTCTTGCGGATGCGGTTGTGGCGACGTGCGCGAGCCTCGCGACGGCGGGAGGAAATGTCCTTGCCGATCGGGGTGCGCTTGGTGTTCTCTGCAGTATTGCTCATGATTACTTACCCGTCTTTCCGACCTTGCGACGTACGTGCTCGCCTGCGTAGCGGATGCCCTTACCCTTGTACGGGTCATCCTTGCGCAGACGGCGGATGTTCGCCGCGATCTGGCCAACCTGCTGCTTGTCGGTACCTTCGATCGAGAACTTGGTGTTGCCGTCGACAGCGAATGCGATGCCCTCCGGAGCCTCGATCAAAATCGGGTGGGAGTAGCCGAGGGAGAACTCGAGGTCCTTGCCCTTCTGCTGCACACGGTAACCAACGCCGAAGATCTCCATGTCGATCTTGTAGCCCTCGGTCACGCCGACAACGAGGTTGTTGATCAGCGAGCGCGACAGGCCGTGCAGCGAGCGGTTCTTACGGTGGTCGTCCGGACGAGACACCACGATCTTGCCGTCCTCGACGGCAGCGGTGATCGGGGCCGGGATGTCGACGGTCATGGTGCCCTTCGGGCCCTTCACCTCGACGGTCTGGCCGTCAATCTTGGTCTCGACGTTGTTCGGAATTGCGATGGGTGCATTACCTACACGCGACATAGTCTATTCAACCTCCCCTTTACCAGACGTAAGCGAGGACTTCCCCGCCTACACCCTTCTCTTGGGCCTGTCGGTCGGTCAGCAGACCGTGGGACGTGGAAATGATTGCCACGCCCAGGCCGCCGAGGACCTGCGGCAGGTCGTTGGACTTTGCGTACACGCGCAGACCCGGCTTGGAGACGCGGCGCAGACCAGCGATGGAAGCTTCGCGGGTCGGGCCGTACTTGAGGTCCAGGGTCAGGGCCTTGCCCACCTTGGCGTCCTCAACCTTGTAGTCAGCGATGTAGCCTTCCTGCTTCAGGATCTCGGCGATGTTCACCTTGATCTTGGAGGACGGCATGGACACGGTCTCGTGGCGCGCGTTATTTGCGTTGCGCACGCGAGAGAGCATGTCCGCAATCGGATCAGTCATGGTCATAGTGAGTGACCGGTTCCTTTCTCGTTGCGGTTCCCTGGTGTAACTACCCACCTGACCCGTAAAGGTCGCGTTTTCCGCGTGGTCTGTCGGGGGCTACTTCACGCTCCCCACGCTCAGTAACGTGGGGCGCTCGCCGCCTCCCTTGCACGCGGTCCGCATTTCGGCGGGGGGCCTGCAACAAAGTTGGATGTACATTTGGTCTTGTCGGCTTGTGTTTCTCACACAAGTCCAACGGATAACCCTATACCCAGGCCACCGTGCAGGGCAAATCGCTTCTCGACGTCTCCCTGCCGGACCTTGCCGGGCAACTCCGACCCAGAGGGCTACTGTGGGAGCCACAGATTCAACGCAAAGGAGTACCCATGGCACAGAAGGAAAGCCTGCAGTCCACCCACGATTGGCTGGCTGCGCTTGCAGAGCAGTTCGGGGTCTCGCCAGCGCTGGTGCGCTCTCTCGTCGGAGACATCCTGCAGCTCACCGCCGACGTCGCGCACAACGGCCCATCGCGTCCAGCCGCCCCCACCACCGCGTTTCTCGTGGGGCTTGCCGCGGGCCAGGCCGGCCTGCCGAACGACGAGGCGGAGCAGGCGGAAAAGGTGCGCGCGCTCATTGCGCAGACTAGCGCACTCCTGCAGCGGTACGGCGCAGAGAATGAGGGCGTGGATGAGCAGGATTAATCGTCGTTTCGCCGTCACCAAGGTCACGCTTGCCGACGACAACGCGGAAGGCGGGTCACAGTTCTACACCGACACCCGCGCAGACACCGTCACAGTGGAAGAGCCTTTAGAGATACGCGCACAAGGGCAAACCCTGACCTCGACGATGCGCACCCCGGGCCACGACGTAGAACTCGCCCACGGGTGGTGCTTTGCCGAGGGACTGATCAACTCAGCCGAAGACGTGCGTACCGCGCGCTACTGCGCCGGCGCGGTCGGCCCGGACGGCGAAAACACCTACAACCTGCTGGACATGGAGCTCGCCGACACGGCGCAGCCGGTCACGCCGGATTTCATCCGGCTGACCCCGACCACCAGCGCGTGCGGGGTCTGCGGCACCCAGTCCATTAGCGAACTCCTGCACAAGGTGCGCACCCCGATCGAGCCGATCGAGCTGGACCCGGCGCTCATCGTCGAGCTGCCGGAGCGGCTGCGCGCAGAGCAGAAACAGTTCCGCAAGACCGGGGGTATTCACGCCGCCGGGGCCTTCGACCTCGAGGGCAATCCGATCGTCGTGCGCGAGGACATCGGCCGCCATAACGCGGCCGACAAGGTCATCGGCCACCTGCTGCTCGAGGGCGCGCTCCCGGCGCGCGACATGATCCTGGTGATGAGCTCGCGCGCCTCCTTCGAACTCGTGCAGAAGGCTGCGGTGGCCGGATTCCCCGCGCTCGTCGCGGTCTCCGCTGCGTCGTCGTTGGCGGTAGAGCTTGCGCGCGAGGCGAATATGGCACTGGCCGGGTTTGTGCGCAACCGCCGGTTCAATCTCTACTCCGGCAATCTGCGTTCGGTAGAATCTCACGCATGACTCCGCGCCACGTGCCCCAGGAAATCATTGAGATGTTCTACCCGCCGATGCAGCTGCTGCGGGAGCGCACCAAACCGGACCACGCGCACCTGGTGTGCGTGCGAGCAACGGCGGTCAACGGTTGCCCGGTATGCACGGCGATCCACCGCCGCAACGCGCGCGAGCACGGCTGGAGCGAGGACTACATCCTCAAGGTCGAGCAGTGGACGCGCCACGCGGGCGAGTTCAGCGAGACAGAGGCGCTGGTCCTCGAGCTCACCGACGCGCTGACCGAATTAGAGGACACCCCGGAGTCCCTGTCCGAGGATCTGTGGGAGCGCGCAACCGGCGCCTTCGGCGAGGAGTACGTCCGCGCGCTCATTGTCGGCGCGATCGGGGTCAACAGCTACAACCGCCTCGGCATCGCCTTCCAGCAGGACCCGCGTGGAATCGCGCGCGTCACGGAGTTCGACATTGTCGATGCTGCGAGGGCTAGGTAGGCGTCGATAAGCAAAAAGGCCCTGCGGGGCCTTTTTCACGTTTAGTCCTTGTAGACGGTGTTGGTCTTGTTCAACCAGGCGTAGACCGCGCCGATGCCCAGGCCGCCGCCGACGAAGTTACCGACCCACACGATGACCCAGTTCAGGGCGACTGCGCCGAAGGTGAAGCTCTCCGTCTGCGGGTCAGCGAACAACTCCATGCCCATCAGGCAGAAGTTCGCGATGACGTGCTCGAGCCCGAGGCCGACGAAGATGGCGATCATCGGCAGGATCACGATGAACTTGGAGATGACCTCCTTGGACAGTAGCGCGCCGACGATAGCCATGTTGACCACGAAGTTCGCCAGGACCGCCTCGATGAACGTGCCCCACGGGCCCTTGTTCAGCTTGCCCTCCACAAGCGTGGAGATCAGGTGCGTGTCATCCAGCGAACCGAACTTGGCCGACTGGCTCAGGATCCAGGCGATCAGCAGCGCGCCCACCAGGTTGCCCACGGTTGCCACAACGACGATCCAAATGCCCTTCCCCCAGGAGAACTGGCGCACGGTGGCGGCCCAGGAGGAAAACATCATGTCGCCGGTGGCCAGCTCGGCCGCGAGCACGACGATGGCGAACAGGCCGAGGCCGAAGAGCATGGCGAAGACCACTCCGCCGGAGCCGGGGAAGAGCTGCTCGCTCATGTTGCCCACCACGGCGGCGAAAGCGGTGCCCACCATGAGGTAGATACCGCCGAGGATCGAACGCACGAAGAAGCGGGCGGGCTCGTTGTCCAGCAATTCCTCCTTCTTGCCTGCACCGGCTTGAATTGTGTCGTTGAGCGCCATGGCTCCTCCTTGAGAGAAAAATCTTGACATCGCTTCAATAAGCGCTTGCAATACAGTGCAAGATGCTAACGCATTGACTGGCAATGTTTCGCCCGCCACGGGGGCATCCGCGGGGGTAACCGGAGTTGCAGTCCCGCTCGCCCGCCGTCATTCCACGCGGCACCGCTATGCCAGAATGGGGGGCGTGAGCACTCCCCAATCCTCTTCCGACGCCGGGTCGCCCGCCGACCTGATCGCCGCGGTCCGCAGCCTGCGCGACGCCGTTGCTGCGACCGCCCTGCCAAGCGACGATACGGCCGCCGCTGATGCCCGCGCCGTGGTCAACCAGTTCGACGACTACATCCTGCCGCGCCTGAGCAACCTCGACGCCCCGCTGTTGGCGGTGCTCGGCGGCTCCACCGGGTCCGGCAAGTCGACCCTTGTCAACGCCGTGCTGCGCGAGCGCGTGTCCAACCCGGGCGTCATCCGCCCCACCACCCGCCAGCCGATCCTGGTCGCCAACCCCGCCAACGCGGACTGGTTCAACTCGCCCGAGGTCCTGCCGGGCCTGGCGCGCTCCCACGGCGCGGGCGACGAGCAATCCACCACGCTGCGAGTCGTGGAAACGGCCACCATCCCCGAGGGGCTCGCGCTTGTCGACGCCCCCGATTTCGACTCCATCGACGATCGCAACCGGGCCCTGGCCACCCAGTTGCTTGCCGCCGCAGACCTATGGATCTTCGTCACCACACCCGCGCGCTACGCGGACCAGCTGGTGTGGAACTTCCTCAACGACGCCGCGGGGCGCGGCATCGAAGTGGTCGTCGTGCTCAACCGGCTCGACGAGTCCTCGGCCGAAACCGTGCCCGCCGACCTGCGCCGCATGATGGAGGAAGCGGGCCTGGGCGGTGCCACCGTGTTCCAGGTCCCCTTCGTCACCAACCTCGGCGAGCAGTCCGGCGCGGACGCAAAGTTCTTGCCGGATGCGATGGTTGCCGAGCTGCGCGAGTACCTCACCCGGCTGGCCGGCGATACCGCCGCGCGCCGCGAGGTGGCGGGCAAGACGGTGGCGGGTGCGCTGTCGGGGGCGCTGGCGCGCGTCGAAAAGCTGCGGGGCTGCCGCGAGCAGCAGGAACACTTCGCCGCACAGATCGACGCGGCGATCGACGCGCACTACCGCAGCGCCTGCGACCACGTCATCGACGCCACCAGCGACGGCAAGCTGCTGCGCACCGAGGTGCTGGACCGCTGGCAGGACGTCGTGGGCACTTCGGATGCCTTCCGCGGTATCGAGCGCTGGTTCTCCCAGGCCGTCGATAAGGTGGGCAGTTTCTTTACGGGCCAGCCCGCGCCGCTGCGCGAGGTGGAAACCGAGATCGAGTCGGGGCTGCACGCCGTGATCGTCGACGCCGCCGAAACCGCCGCCGCGAAGTCCTGGTCGCACATGGGCGCCGTCGCCCCCGAGCTGCGCGCACACGCTGCGCCGCAGCTGGCCCGGGCGAGCGAGTCGATTTCCGAGGACGCGGCCGCGCTCGTACGCAAGTGGCAACAGGCGCTGCTGGAACGCATCCAGGACACCGCCGGCCAGAAGCGCCAACGCGCCCGCGTGATGTCCTTCGGGCTCAACGTGCTCACCGTGGCGCTGATGCTCGTGGTCTTCGCCTCGACCGCCGGCCTGACCGGCGGCGAGCTCGCGATCGCGGGCGGCTCCGCCGTCGTGGGCCAGAAACTGTTGGAAACCATCTTCGGCGAGGACACGGTCCGCCGCATGGCCGCGGACGCGCGCGCGGATCTCGACGCCCGCCTCGAAGCGCTGCTCGGTAGCGAGCGCGAGCGCTACCGGGACATCACGGCGCCGCTGCACGCAGGCACCGACGCCGCCGAGCTGCGCGCCCTCGCGGAGGCGGCCACCACCCAGGCCCGCGCGCGCTTCCCCGAGACGCTGCCAGCACTTCCCGCTACCCCGGCGGTTCCCGCGCGCAACGAGACCGCGCAGCCCTCGGAGGCCGAATCGGATTCGAAGCTGCGCGGCCTGCTCGACCAACTGCGCGGTTCCTTTACCCGCCCGCGCTCGGAAGGTTCGGAAGGTTCGGAAGGAGAGGTAAATGGCACTGTTGAGCGCTAAGCCCCCGCTTGGCGAGCGCCTCACTGCGCTCGAAGACGCCGCAGAAATCGGCCGCGGCTACCTCTCCCCCGCCCAGCGCGAACGGCTGGAAAAGGTCGCGCGCGCCGGTGCCGAGCGCCGCGCCTTGTCCGCCGAGCACACCGTCGTCGGTTTCTTCGGCGCGACCGGCTCCGGCAAGACCTCCCTGTTTAACGCCATCGTCGGCGAGGATCTGGGCAAGGCCGCCGCGCGCCGCCCCACCACGTCCTCGCCGCTCGCCGCGATTTGGCAGCCTGCCGGGTCCGAGGAGCTGCTCGACTGGCTCGGTGTCGAGGACCGCCGCACCCGCCCTGGCGAGTTTGCCAAGGGCGCGGGCCCGCTGATCCTGCTCGACCTGCCCGACTTCGACTCGGTCGAGGCTTCCAACCGCGCGATCGCGGAGCGCCTCGCCGGCCAGGTCGACGTGCTCGTTTGGGTTTCCGACCCCGAAAAGTACGCAGACAGCGTCATCCACGAGCAGTTCATCCGTCCGCACGCCGACCACGCTGCAGTCACGCTCGCCGTGTTAAACAAGTCGGATCTGCTCTCCCCCGCCGACATCCCCACCGTCAGCGCATCCTTCAAGGGCCTTTTGCTTGACGACGGCCTCTCCAACGCTCACGTCATCCCCACCTCCACCCGCACGGGTGCCGGGATCGATGACCTGCGTGCCGCTATCACCCGCGTCGCCCGGGCCCACACAGCGCAGTCGGCACGCATCGAGGCAGACATCCAGTCCGCGACCGCGGACTTGCTCCCTGCCGCCACCGGCAAGCAGTTGGCAAAACAGGAGAAGAAGACGCGCCCGGACAAGCAGGCGAAGCGAGACATGGACGCCATCCTCGCCGAGGCGGCCGGGGCCCAGCGACTCGCCGACAATGCCGCTGGCGCGTACCGCAAGCGGCTGCGCGAGCGCACCGGGTGGCTCCTGACCTCATGGATCACCCGCTTCCGGCCAGACCCGCTCAAGCGCATGGGCGTGCGCGACCAGTCCGACGAAGTAGGGGTACACCGCTCCTCTATGCCGGAGCTGGACGCCGCGTCCAAGGCGGTGGCCAACCGGGGCGTGCGAGACTACGCCGAGGCGATCGCGGCGGGGCTGCCCCACCAGTGGGCAGCGGCGGTGACCGACCGTGCGGGCCAGGCGGCCGAGCAAGTCCCGGAGGCGCTCGACCGGGCCATCGCGCGGACCCGCGTGCCTGCACAGCCCTCCAAAGCCTGGTCGTTGCTGACCGTCGTGCAGTGGCTCGCCTTGGTTGCCGCGCTCATTGGTGTGCTGTGGTACCTGGTGGTCGCGTTCGTCCCCGGAATTCTCACCCCGCTGCTTGGCAGCGACCTGGTCCCGGATGTCGAGGGCTGGCCCATCCCCACCCTGCTCATCATGGCGGGCCTGCTCACCGGGCTGGTGATCGGCCTGATCAGCGCGGTCTTCGGCGGGGTGCTCGGTTCCGGGGTGCGCAGGCGCACGAAGGCGGCGCTGCGGCGAGAGATCGCCGTCGCTTCCGAGGAAACCGTGGTCGCCCCGCTCAGCGAGATCCGCGAGGACTACGCGCGCTTTGCGCAGCGTCTCACTTTCGCACGGGGATAGGCGTTTCGAAAGGCGTGAATTTTCCCGCAACGCGATTTTGCCGGTTCGCGGCGACCTGGGCAAATGCAATATAGTTAGCCTATCTATGCGAAATTTTTCACGCGCTTCCTTAAAACATCCCCAAAAACACCAAGACCCCCACCCAGCACATGCCGAGTGGGGGTCAAAGTCTCAAGCGAATGGCTTTTAAGCCTGCTTCATCTTGCCGTCCTTGTCAGCGAACGGGAAGCCGAGGTGGGTCAGCAGTGCGCGACCCTCCTCGTCGTTCGTGGCGGTGGTGACGACGGTGATGTCCATACCGCGCGGGCGGTCGATCTTGTCGATGTCGATCTCGTAGAACATCGTCTGCTCAGACAAGCCGAAGGTGTAGTTGCCTGCACCGTCGAACTGCTTGTCGTTCAGGCCGCGGAAGTCGCGAATACGCGGGAGTGCAACCGTCAGGAGACGGTCCAGGAACTCCCACATGCGGTCGCCGCGAAGGGTGACCTTCGCACCGATCGGCATGCCCTCGCGGAGCTTGAAGTTAGCGATGGACTTCTTTGCGCGACGGATCTGCGGCTTCTGGCCGGTGATCGCGGTGAGGTCCTCGAGTGCGCCGTTAATGACCTTGGAGTCACGCGCAGCGTCGCCAACACCCATGTTGACAACAATCTTGGTCAGACCCGGGATCTGCATGACATTGTCGTAGCCGTACTTGTCGCTCAGCTTGGTGCGGATCTCGTCCTGGTAGCGGGTCTTCAGACGCGGAGTGTAGTTCTCGCTCATGCTAGATGTCCTTCCCGTTCGACTTGGCAACGCGGACCTTCTTGCCGTCCTCGTCAAAGCGGTAGCCGACGCGAGTCGGGGTGCCGTCGGAGTCCAGGAGCATCACGTTGGACACGTGGATCGGTGCTTCCTGGGTGACGATGCCGCCGGATTCTGCGCCGCGCTCGTTGTAGGAGTTTGCGACGTGCTTCTTCACACGATTCACGCCCTCGACGAGGACCTTGTCACGCTTCGGGTAGGCCTCGATGACCTTGCCCTGTGCGCCCTTGTCCTTACCGGCGATGACCTGGACCATGTCGCCCTTCTTGATCTTCATTAGTTAGATCACCTCCGGTGCGAGAGAAACAATCTTCATGAACTTCTTGTCGCGCAGCTCGCGGGCAACGGGGCCGAAGATGCGGGTGCCGCGGGGCTCGGTGTCGTTCTTGATCAGAACGGCAGCGTTCTCGCCGAAGGAGATGTAGGAGCCGTCCGGACGACGGGTTTCCTTGGTTGCGCGGACGATGACCGCCTTGACAACCTCGCCCTCCTTGACGTTGCCGCCCGGGGCAGCTTCCTTCACGGTGGCGACGATCGTGTCGCCGATGCCGGCGAAGCGTCGAACAGAGCCGCCGAGGACGCGGATGCACAGAATTTCGCGTGCGCCCGTGTTGTCGGCGACCTTCAGACGCGATTCCTTCTGAATCACAGTTGGTCTCCTGACCTGGATCAATGTGCGCCAGATTTCCGTCCTGTACGCACGTGGTCATGTACTCATTGTGCCTTCGCTTATCGACGAACCACATAACGGTCGAAGGGTCTCGGACTTTCAGCTCGGAAACGCGCCGCAAGCCCGACCAGCGAGAGACAACTGGAGTATTAAAGCATGTGCGGTGGTAAAACACCAAATCAGCACCGCGCCCATCCGGTGGCGGAGATCACCCACATCGAATTGGTACTCCCTATTGATTCCGCGTATGGTGCTACCTATGAACTTCGACAGCACTTTGGCCGAATCGATCGGCTTCAAGGCGTACCTCTTCAATAACGAACTCCCCAAGTTCGCCGTACGCTCCATGCTTGCCGGCTTGTTCCTCACGATCATTACTGCATTTGCCGCCGTAGCGGCTACGGCGGTCGAGGCTGAGGCGCCTGGCTTCGGCAAATTCGTCTTCGCCGCAATCTTCGCCTCGGCACTCTACGTCATGGTCGTGCTTGGTGCCGAACTGGCCACCGGCAACATGATGTTTTCCACCTATGGCTCCGTGACTAAGCGCTTGGGCTGGCTCAACGGCTTCGTCCTCGTTGTGGTGTGCACCCTCTTCAACCTGCTCGGCGTGCTCCTGACCGCCTACTTCATCACCAAGTCCACCGCTTTTGAAGCGGTCGACCCCGATAACTTCCTTGCCGGGCTGACCAGCGTGAAGCTGGCTAAGGATCCGCAACACCTCTTCCTCGAGGGCATCTTCGCCAACATCGTGGTCAACATTGGCATCCTCATGGCCGTGCAGGCCGGTAAGGATTTCACCGCGAAGCTCTTCGCCATCATCCTCGTTATCCCGGCCTTCGCAGCTATGGGCTACGAGCACTCGATCGCTTCCTTCGTCATTTTCTCCCTCTCCGGCTACGGTATTGGCCCGGAGCACTTTGAGGGCTTCACCCTGGTCAACGGCCTGTCCAACTGGCTGTTCGTGTGGCTCGGCAACTACGTCGGCGGCGGCCTGCTCATGGGCGGCGTCTACGCCTGGCTCAATAAGGATGTGTCGCCGAAGGGCGGCATGCCGATGGCGCGCAAGTCCAACTAGGGCGTGTCTCTTATATGCGTAACCAGACCAGAATCGCCGCAAGCACCACT
>ERZ1673749.192-NODE-192-length-86992-cov-95.786190_pt1 | contig 86992 bp, 115 predicted proteins | sample MGYA00580204_ERZ1673749 | MGnify/ENA primary metagenome ERZ1673749 (study PRJEB41218, sample SAMN15661745) | gut metagenome | host: Homo sapiens | place: Canada: London | collected 2015-08-20/2019-03-30 | study: EMG produced TPA metagenomics assembly of...
TTGTAGCTTCTCAATTTAATGTACTTAATCCAAGCAAATGGCTTACGGTCTTCAAGATAACTCAGATTCTTATCATTATTGTGAGCTTCTTCTTCGAAACTTACATCATGATACCTTTCGTTCTGTTTATCCCACTTGGCAAAGCATAGGATGATTATGTATTCGAGGATATACCAAAGGTAGAAGAATCCAAAAGTCAGAGCTACTACCCACCAAAAGGATATACCAAATGATAACCAGAGTATGATACCGAGTACCAAGCCCACTATACTACACTCAATCTGCTGTATCTGATGAATACACTCATGATTGATATCATCAGGTTTACACTCTTCTATTTTGTGTTTGAAGAATGAGTTATACACCAGAGTAATTGCTTTGTAACTGGGGAAAAGAAATACTTTTGCTACCCAGCTGTTAAAATGACATCTTTTCATAATTTATCTTTGAAGTTTTCGTAAGCATTTCTTAGTTTTTGGTCGTAGGCATTCTGGGCATACCCAGGACCATTGTATTTTCTGGCAAAGCCAGCCCAGTCCTTTTCTTTGAGATTACTCAAACAACCAGAGTTTTTCATGAAATAATACATGAGTTCTAGTTGATTTGCATGAGATTCCGACATCTTATGAACGAATTCGAAGACATCTTTACATTCACAGAGGTTGTGATTGAACCCACAAATCTGGAACATTCCCCAACTTGCAGACTTCAATGCACATTCTTCGTCAATTTCTTTGGCTAATTCGAGTCTCTTATACTCGTGTACACCTCCCAAATACTTCGATTTATCCCATTTAGGGAAGAAAATCGTAGAATATCTCTTACAAAGGTAAGCTAAATCTCTGTCAGGGAATTTCTTATGTACTTCTTTGTACATAATGTGACCCTCAAAGAGAATTTGAGGCCTACCATCAGCTAAAAACCCATCTCTACCTGCTGCTTCTACCAATTGAACAGCCTTCAATAGAGCAGGTTCTAGACCCAAGCGAATAGCAAGGTCTTTAATCATTTCATTTGTTAGTTTATCCATAACTTATCAGTTTTAATGGTTCAATTTTAGTAACAAAAGTATTGCTTATAACCTATTTTTAGGATGTTTCGGAGTTCTATTATCATATATAACTTATAAAATAATGCAATATGAATAAGACAAATCGGTGCCGAATATGTGGCAAACTCATTAATTTAAGAGATTTTGATATGAATCGGGAAATCCCAAAACTTATGAAAGCTCAGGATATTTGTTATAGCTGTGCTTTTTGGTATACTCGATTAGAATATGATAAAAAGCTTGAAAAAGAGAAGAAAATTGTAGTGATTACTCCCGATTATTCTCATTGGATAACTCGAGTACCTGGGGATATTTTGATGGTTCCTTCAGCTTTCGGGGGAATTTATCAAACTAAACTCCAACCAGTCAACACACTTGGTGTTATAGATGAAGATAAAGAGAAACTTTTCATCATCCGTTATAATAACATCACTCACCAAGGTACTATACCGGAGCATCTAAGAGATGCTTTTAAAGTAAATGGGGTATTTCTATCTCCACAGGAATACAAAATGCTAGAGGATTACCGGGGCAATGCCTATGAATTTATTAAAAATATGATTGATAATGCAATAAATAAGAAATAATTTCGTATATTTGCATAAAGAAAAATTCTTAATAAATAAAGATATGAAAAAAGAAAAGAAAGAAATCAAAAAGCTTAAAGAAGGTGATGAAGTCTTCTTCTTAATTGATGGGAGACAACTCATGGAGAAAGTAACAGTAGAATCTATCGATAAGAAAAGTGGAATGGCTCTACTAAGTAACAGAGTAAAGGTTGCAAGAACTCTTGGCCCTGATAATACATATCCAAGATTGGATGGGAAAGAGGGGAAGGTTTTACCCCTAACAGAAGAGAATGAAAAGGTTTTCCTTGCATTCAAGGCTTATTTTTCCATAAAGAGAAATATGGAGTTTTTGGATAAAGAAATTCGGAATCTCAGGGATGATGCAAAGGCTTTGGACTTTATGATTGATTTCGATAAGAAGCTAACCAAGATAGTTAACAAATACTTCAAAGAACAATGACTATTGTATTAGCGATAATTTACTTGGTATGTTTGCCATTCACGGTATTTTTTGTAAGGGCTTGCTTGGATTATTTACCCTATACTCACAAAATACACTCTCTCGTTTTATTCATCTCGGTATGGATAGTATTACCTCTATTTCCGATTTATCTATTAATCAGATACATAAAATACAAATTACTATGAGATACTTTTTTGACAGAGATGGTAATTATGCTGGGTCATCAATGCAAGGGTGGGAGATAATTCTCCTACTCTTGTTCCCAGTTGCTCTAATAATCTTCCTCGTATTCTTACCTTTCTATGTATTTCATAAATACAGTTCTAGAGAAGAAGATAAAAAATACGAGGAAGAACATCCAGAAATACTAAAAGTAGATTCTTATATTACCTGCTGGTATCCCTGGCATAGGTATTCTGTTGCATATACTTTAGCTTTAATATTTTGGGTATGTGGGTTACTCATTAGCCTACTGAATTAATTATATGACTGTTACATCATAGATGTACTGAGAGTCTGACTGAGGAGAATAACTATAATCTACTAATTGAGGATCAGCTTCTTTCTGAATGGCGAAGAGATTTTCGGAAAATGTATTACCTTGTAATAGAGTATAAGTATATTCTCTTTGATCATTAGGTGATACACCATATTGAATCTGTAACTTAAAGGTTATATCGGTAGCTACTGGCTGATCTGATCTTATAACACAATGGCCACGAGTTTCAGAGTATGTACTTTTATATACACGTATAGTGATGTTATTTGTTATTTTAATTGAGGGAGTAGTGCAATGAATTAGATATTGATTACCAGATTCATCCTGGGTAAGAGTACAGACTCCTGATGTATTATCTGCCTTAGCAGTAATTTGTATAACCTTACTAGCCTCGTCTATTTCTAAAAGGTAATCTGGGTTATCACTAATACCGGAAATACCGACATCAGTGACCCCAGATTGTTTACCGTTTATATACTTAGTCTTATAAGACTCATAGGACAATCTCTCAGAATTCCCCTTCTTTATTTCTATGGGGATATCTTGGACAGTAGCTTTGGATCCCCCCCCTAAATGATAATATATTCTTTTCCATAATGTATGATGATTTTAGATTGATACTGTTCCTCCTGCACTTGGTACTGTAAAGCTACCTATCTGACTAAATGAACTACCAGAAGATGTCCATACAGTTACTTTATCCCCTGTATCGGCTTCGGTTGTATCCCCATAACTTGAAAGGTTAACCTTTACTGGGATATTCATAGTAACTTGCCCACCTAACCCATGAATCATCAGATAACCACCAGTACCAGAGCCTCCGCTTTGAGGTCTACTACCACTAGCAAAGAGATAACATGATTTATCCAAGGGGAGTCCCGTAATGGTGAATTCTTTTTTGATTGGTTGCCCACTCTGGTTAATAATTACGGATTTTTGGGCAGTACCGCAGGTGATAAGGGCTGTTTCTTTACGAGTTGTATTAGAGGAATTAGTTTCGGTAGCCGTAAACGTAATTGGATATTCATGGTCACCGGTCATTTGCCCTACCAAAACTTGATTAGCCCAAGATGGGGCTGCTCCTACACTGGGGCTCTTAGCAACTTTAGAGCCATCACTACCGAGTGAGTAAGAAATTACCTTGATGGTAAGGGTAGAACCCTTTGTATTACCAAGTACAGTTAACTGTAAGGGTACTTCCAAATAGTCGGTATAGGTAACACCTGCCTTTTGAATAATATAGATGACTAGTTTTAGCCCTGATTCATTCTGGGTTACCGTTATAACTGCGATACGTTCACTTGATGAGATATTTTCCTCAATATCGAAGTAGACGTCAAGTATGTTATACTGGTTATCAACCTCTACCCTAGAACTTAGCCAAGATTCACCCATAGTAACTTTACAAGATGGTGTAGTAGTTTCAACTACCTTCCCATTCACTATCTTCTGTTTCCTACTTCTGATTTTGATTAGAAGTTCTCCTCCATCGCTAACTACAGTTTGAGTTTCATCTGCAGCTTCCCCAATTTCGGGTGCTCTAAGAGCAAATAATGTTTCTTCTTTTTCCATATTCTTTTTAAGTTTTAAGGCCTTGTGCCTGGATTTATAATCACGTTAATAGTTACATAGAACCATTCTCTAGTACTGGCTCCCGGCATATTTACCCTAGCTTTAACTCTAGCTAGATTACTATCTCCTTGAAAGTTATTGATTCTAACGTATCCCAATGCTCCATTAGTAACATCAGTACCACTAGCAGTATGTTCTGCATTCCATACCCCAATGGATAATTGTTGTCCATTATCCATCTTAAATTTAAAAGATACATAATCAGTACTGGGTACTTGCCCTCTGTAGTAATTTACAGTAATGATAGAATTTTGAATAATCATCCTTGGAGGATGTACCTCATTCATCTTACCATTCCCGTTTGCATACCCTTTTTGAATATTGCCTCCAAGTGGGTCTTGGGTTTCTAGCCTATAGGAGGGAGAATTACCTTGAGGAGAAGAGCTGATGTATACATGTAGAGGTGTACGGTACATCCGAATACCTGCTTCCTGAGTTACAGTGAGATTGATTTTGTTATCAGACCCAACTTGGGTAAATGTCAGAGTAGCAGTTCTGGATGAGGATTCAGTATTTTCTGAATAGTTGATTTTTACATCTAAGTAGCCGTCACCAACTTCAACCCCCCCCCAGGTAGCCCAACTTATTGAGGCCGAGCCTAAAGTACAAGAGGGTGTAGAGGTTTGAGTTACTTTGCCATTTACCAATTTTCTTTTGATTGAAGTGATACGATAGGTTACGGTACCACCACTTGAGGATATTGTATCAGTACCTGTATTCGTAATTGCTCGTAGTTTAAATAAGTTTTGAGTTTTCATATAATTATAAGTTTTGGTTTATAGAAAGAACTTTGATATTGTAATCTACCAAAGGGATAATGAGGGATGCTATGATATTATATAATTTAAATTCATAGAATATGGTTAAGATTGATAGAATTAGAGATGATAGTGAAAAGAGGATCTTAAGGTGTTCTGAAGGCAATAGGGTTTGGTATCAGTTATGGATTAATCCTGGAGATATGATGAGAATAGAACTTTTCTTGGAGGGAGGGAGTAGAGTTTGGATGATAGAACTTCAGATGTATTATGTTTTCTTTTATGAGAAGAAGAATGGTAGGAGGGTCTTAGGGAAGGATAAGATTAAGAAGATATTAGATATTCTTTTGTAGGATTGGGGGGCCAGGGATGTTTTATTCTCTGGCTTCGTGGTGTGTGGTGTGGGTATGTGTGGTGTGGGATATCTTGGCATGCCCTTAATACGAGGTGTCAAAATCATGGCCTACTAAAAACGGTCCACGGTTCCCTTAAATTTAACATTTGTAAATAAAAAGTAAGGGACAAAGATTTTTATTTGTCCCTTTGTTTTAAAAACTCTTTAGATAATATATAATTCTCTATTTAAATAATTATCTAAAGAGTTTTTAAAATTCTCATCTAAAGAGTAACACAAGTAAAGAAGAAAAGCAATAAAGTTTATATCATAAAGTTCTACGCTTATTAAATTGTTTGTATCTAATCCATCATTATGTAATTTATTTAAATAAATTATTTCTTTAGTTGTTAATGAAAATACACTAACATGGATACAAGTATGTACTATTTTATGAGTTTTTCTTAATACTCTATAAGTTACCCATAATATAAAAAACATAGAAAGTATAATACTTAATGCAATGTATAATAATATCATAATTTTATTTTTGTGATAGGGAGTTTTACTCCCTATCTGATTAATACTTTATTTGATTGATTTTTTTACTATTTCGAGACCTTTTATTAAAATTTCTTTCTTTTCTTCTTTTGTGTTCTCGCTTGCAATCGAAGAAAATGAAAAATCATTTATTACATAGACTTGTTTATAAAAGTCTATAAAGCCGTCAATTAGTTTTTTATCTGCATTGTTTGCAATCGTAGAAAGAAAATTAAAAGTTACATTTCTAAACTTTTTTCGTAAAGACTTTATTTGCTTTTCATTTGCTCCCAAAAACAATTCTTTTTTATAAATTTCTGTTTTTGTCCCTAAAGCTGTTTTAAAAAGTCCAGCATTTTTTTCTTTTACGCTTTTCAATACGTCTAAAGCAATCAAACTATTTGCTTTTGCGTTTGCACTTGCTTTTTCAACACTCACTTTGTTAACTAATTTTTTTTCCATAATAAAAACTTTTAGAAAATCTAATTACATTATATTATTATAAGCGTCTAAAAGATTTAATCACTTTATAATACTTATAATTAGATTAAGTTAAATAATAAATTAAATATCTCTTTGTCTTTTTGACATTGCAAATATAAGAACTATTTTTTAATCTACAAAATTTTTAGAAAAATATTTTCTTAAAAAGTTTTAATTAAAAATTCATTCAAATATCGCTTTATCTTTTGGACATTGCAAAGATACGAACTATTTTTTAATCTACAAACATTTTCAAGAAAATTTTTTGAGAAAATGAATATTTTTATTTTCAAAATTATTTTCGTGAAAAATTCATAAAATGAAAAATCATTTGCACCCTAAAAAAGACTTAATATTTGCACTTAATTTTGGGGGTTCACAAGGGAAATCTTCGCACGCCTTGTAGTGGGCATATATGATATGTATAAGGATAATCCTATATGGCTTATGCCTGTCCTCTTGAGAGTGTATTATATACCTGTATATTGATAAGGCCATTAATGGACTAAGGTGATAAAGAATTAAGGCCATGGGTATTCTCTATTATTACCCTCTAATAACCTATTAAGTCTTAATTCAATAAGGCCATATAGGGACTATGGTAAGCCCATAGAGATTAGGATAGCCTATAATGGCTTACTAAGTTAGCGTAAGTAAAAACCCAGGTACCTAAGATAGGCCTGGGTTAAGGTATTAATCGAAGTATGCCTTGAATGTAATATCGTCAGCATTAAAGGTAATATCTGGTTCAAGGTCTTCTGGGTCTGGTTGCTCAAGTTCGAATTCGATTAGGCAATCGTCTGTATTAACATAGATGGTGATTTCCTTATGTTGGGAGGTAATTAATTTAGGTAAGACCCGTTCGAAATGTTTTTGTGAACCCCAGATATATAGATGCCATGGGTAATCAGGGGTGTAAGCAATAAGATTTGTGATTACCGTATTGGAGATACGATCTGTACTCCAGTTATTTTTTGTTGTTGCCATAGTGATATGTATTTTATAGGGGTACCTTGTTATGGGTACCCCTTAGTAATTTAGCAAGTGAAAGGTACAATTACTGTGTAAAGGTTTTCGAATTCGTTTACCTTAGGTGCCTGACCAAAGCATGCCTCTGGGTCATAGGCAAAGGTATCCCGTAAGCATTCAAAGCAAGTGATGCCAGCAGTGTCGTCGTCATCGAAATGTTCTGGGTCATTGATTGTAAAGGTTAATATGTGTACCCCAGCCTCTTGGTTATCGATTGTTTGGATTGATACTAGAGTTAGGTAATCAGGAATGATTGTGTTCTCCTGTAGTTCCTGTAAGTAAGGCTTAATGAAGTCTAGCATGCCTGATGGGTAAGAGGGATAGGCATCAGGGGCAGCAATTAATGAAATATTAATACTCTTTGCAAAATTAAATTCAGTGTTTAAAATACTTGTTCTCATACGTCTATTATTTAATTAGTTATTATTACAATGCAAATATAAATATATTATATTATATATGCAATAACCCTAATTGCCTTCGTAGGTTATTAAGGGCCTTGAATTATATTTGCCTTAGTCCTCGGAGCCATGAATGGAGATTGCCCTTTACCTTCCCTACCTATAACTAATACTTATTATATAATACCTAATGGCTCTAGGCAATCTAGGTACCCCTAAATCACAAAATTGTCCTAGAATACAAAAGTTAATGCTAATATAAATACTAAGCCAATAAATTACATAATTACTAGGAATATTACCTAAATATGCCCCTTGAAGGCCTTAAATCCTATAAACTATTTAGCCTTAAAACCTAACCAATTAATTTGCCTAATCATAAACCCTATTTACCTAATCCCCAACCCAATACTTATTATATAATACATAATATAATAACTTGGTGAAGGTAATCAGGGGTAAATTGTGATGGCCATTAATGGACTGTGTACTAAAGCTATACTACATACATACATTGTAGCTACATTACATACCTGTATTAATAATCCCCTACCTTCGAATTACCTTGAATGCAATGCTATATATAATACATATAAAGGGTACTCAAGGCAATCGGATTTAGGGGCCATTAATGGTCGGATTTATTTGCCTTTTTAGGCCTTTTTGAGTTTGCCTTTAAAGTGTGGAGTAGTAGAGCTATTGAGCTATATAGTATAGTGGCTATAGTGTGTTTGTATAGTAAGGTAAGTTTGCCTAGCCTTGTTTGCCTAAATCCCCAAAACCCCCGGCGAGGTACCTTGATATGTATTATGGTATAATTAGTTATGTATTATATGATTAGTATGTATATAATGATAGAGTAGGTGTATTAGGTATTTATTATATGTACCTTAGTTAGGATGGTAGCTTAGTTAGGCTCTATATGATTTTGTTATTTTGTTTTGTTTGGGAGGGAGGGTATTGGTTATAGGTATATGGTTAGGTACCTATATAGGTGGGATAGTGATATTAGTGATATGGTATATAGGATTAGGGTTAGGCTTTGTGATAAGAGGTATCTTATTTTGTTTGTTGGGTGGTGGTGCTTGTGGGCTTGGTATATTTCCTCATTTCGTATGAGGATTAGGATGGTGATTAGGGATAGGATTCCCCTTAGTATGTGATAGAGGATATTCATTTCTTTTTGTTTCTTAGTTTCTGTTGGGTACGGAGTAGCTTATTATACTGGGCTTGGGGATCACTTAGGTATAGAGTGTAATCATTTTTGTTACTGCCTGGATTAGGGAAGTGTTCTGTCCAGGTATCTTGGTGGGGTATGTATATTAGGTCTTTCTTTTTCATGGTAGTGATATTATATCGATTATGGTTATATCTCTTAGTGGGATTTGTAATATTTCTCTTATTTGTAATCTTATGTGTTCGGAGTGGAGGTGGTTGTTGTTTATCTCTTGGTTGGGGTACCTTAGGTATGGGTTTAGTTCCTCAGTTCTGTATGGGATTACCATTTCCTCTGTGAACCCCTCTGTGTATTCTTTAGTGTGTCCTGGTACCTCGAAAGATACCAGGAATTTACCTTTTGTTAGCATGGCTTTATTTCATTAGTTAATAATCGGATATCGGTATATTGATTCAAGTATTCATTCTCTGAAGATATGTCTAAGCATTTACATGCTATATAGTGACCGTACATGGATATCCCCGATTTATAGCCCTGGTCTTCGTTTAGGAAGTAGGCTAATCCTTTCCTATTGATTTCGATTACGGGGTATGGAGGTTCTCCATTGGTTGCTTCCTTATCGAAAGTAGCAAAGTCGTAAGTATCCGTATTATCAGTCATGGTAGCAAATATTTCTATTAGCCAGGTAAAATCCTCTAGAGGTACTTTATCTAGCCATTCCCATCCGATTGGGTAATCGTTTATTGTTATGATTGGTTCCATATTATATGTCTTTTATTGCAGTGGTAGTTTGAGTGAATTTTATCTCTTGGGATTCAAGATGAACATATTCGAAGTATTCTTGGATTTCTTCGATAGTATTGAATACTTTGTCTGGAGCGTATACCCCATTTACTGCAGCTATGATTTCTGATTTAGCCCTGTTTGGGTCTTCTTGAAATGAATGATAGCAAAGACTTATTTCATTGCAGTTATCACTAGTATCTTCGATAATGACTAAAGTGGTTATTGTTAGTTTCATGATGTTAATTGAGTTGAGGGTTAAACTTAGGTTTACCTAATAGTACGGTATGGGGGAGTTCATCTTCATCCAGGATTCCAAGTATGAGATACATATTTGGGTCTTTGGGTATTTCGAAATAGAATCCTGGTTTAGGTTCATTCCCATTGAATGATACATGTACTATTTTGGTGTTTTCTAGTAAGCCATTTAGTTGTACATGGGATAAATAATTGCGAATAGCCGCATGAGATTCTTCTGGATTGTTATCCCATATTTCTAGCATATCTTCAAACCATTTGGGATTATCGCATAGTTTGATTAATTGGTTCTTAATGTATTCTGTCATAGATTATAATATTTTGATAGGTTTTCGATAAATCGTTCCTCTTCTTCGAAATAGTCCTGGTCTAATACATATTGAGATACGTAAGGATGGTAGAGTGGGCCAAATAGTAGAGTAAATAATTTACCTCTAGCTTCATCGGCAGTTTGTTGAAGTTCATCATTTTCTTCTTCTGAAAGTTCAAAGACTTCATTTATGATTCGATCATTTGAAGTTTTCCAAGTTTTTACCAGTTCCCTAGCTTGTTCATGTACCTCTGAAGGCAATGAGTTTAAATTCTGTTTAAGTTCTTCGGTAATCATGACGTTATTTGTTTATGGGTTTAGCAATTACTGATATGAACCCTTGTGGATATAAGGTATACATAATCTGATAGTTCCCTGTGGGCAAGAAGACTTGCATTATGTTTGCAAGTAATGGATAGATTTTCCATTGGTTTTCCTCTAGAAAATTATTCCAGTCATCGGATTCTTCTGGGTAATTGCCTGATAATTGAATATGATACTGTTCCTGGTCAGCAATAAATAGGTTAGTTACTACCTGGATTTCGTCTGATTCCTTTTTGTATTGAGTGATGGGGTACCAGAGTCCTTCGGTTTTCCATTTATTAAGTTGGAACAGAGACATGCCCTGTTCCAGTACGTTGAGTAATTTATATAGATTTACCATAGTGATTATTTGTTAAGTTGTCTAATGAGTTCTGATGCAGCCAATGAATCAAAGAGTTGAGTTTCTCTTTTGTCTGATTCCCATTTTTCGATAGCATTATAAATATAGGTATATTGGGATATCATGTCATCGTCTTGTTCCTCGTCTTGGATGAATTCTCTGAGATGTTTTTTGAGTCCCGTTATGATATAATCCTGGTGTTCTGGGATTAATTGAGGAACTCCGAATAAGATAGCTTCTACCTGTGAAGGAGAATAATCATAGTATTGGTCATCTCCGCCTTCTGTTAAATCCATGTGAGAAGTAATGTTTTCCTTTAGATTTTCGAAAAGAGCTTCCTCTGAAGTATAAGTGATGATATACCCAGAGATATAAGCAGCAAGGGGATCATCTCCTAAGTCGATTGAATAAACCTGGATATTGGTAGCTTCCTTGTTAATATGAAGACCATCGGTGTAATCATAAGTATAAATGGGATGGGAAGCAAGCAGTTCCCGGATGGCCTCTAAATTTTTTAATTCTTTCATAATGTCTATATTTAAAATTATTTGAGAAATATTTCTCACTGCAAATATACAAAATTATTTCTAAACTTGTTTTTATAATCACTTTATTTTTATAAATAGTGAGGTTCTGGGAGGTGTTTTGAGTGCCTCCCAGAAGATTTGTTAATATAATTCATCGGCCAGCATTGGTTCCTTGGGCTTATTTAATTTCTCTTTAGAACGTCTGGTAGCCCAATTCTCGTATGGTTTGTAACTGAAGGTACGAGTTGTTTCATCGTATGCAGCATATACCATTTGTTTACGGGATATTCTCCTCCCGTAAGTTTTCTTAAGATTAGCAAACCAATCTAGATACTCCTGTAAAGAGTTAAAGATTTCTTTGTGCCCGTCTAAATCATTTTTAGGACGGGTTTTCCATGTTGCTTCTATATAGCATTGGTGTAAAGTGATCGAAATAAAGTATCTGCACCAGCTACCACCAAAGATAGTGCCCGTGGAGAATTCTATCTCCCGAGCAACTAATGGACTAACGTTATATTTTGTCATGAGATTGAGAAATTAAATTGGAAAATCCAGCCGTTTCTATCGAGTTGATTGAATGATATGAACATCCCGTCGTTATCGGTGAATTCGTTCATGAATTGAATTGCAGCATCAGCTAATTGTCCCTTATAGGGATTAGTATCGGCAGTTATTATGGATTCAAAGATGAAAGAATAATAGAAGATGAAAGAATAATAGGTAGTATCATAGATTTGTACCTGGTTTATATCCAAGCAATTGAGTTTGTAATCGTCTTCTAATTTGATTAAGAGTCCCATTAAAAGATTAAGAAGATTACCCTGTTCATCAGAGTCAAGTTCAAATGTAGATTTCTTTTCTAAGAAATTGCGAACTATCTTAGTTAGTTCGTCTGCCTGATTGTAAGTTACTGAGTTTGTTTTCATATTTTTGTTTATTTTTAAAATTGATATGCAAATATAAGCATTTTTATTTTTATAGAAAAATATATCTAATTTATTTTTAGGGAGGCTGAGGATGTGTATACGCTAAGAAAGGCAGCGATTAAACTGCCTTTCCGAATAAGGGTTAAAGAAATGGGGTAGAAGCCCTTAGGTAAGTTAAAGCTTGATATAAAGCCTCTTCTTTCCCTGAATCAGGTATGGAACTTAGTAAGCCTTTCTCTCCTTTCTCCATTTCTTCTTTAAATATCTTTTTGATTGCTTCCTTTAGGGACATTGCTAAGGATTCTGATAACTCTCGTACATCCCAAGCCATTATAAGGTTTTCCTTCATCTTTTCTAACCCTTCATTACCTGGAGTAAGAGATTTGCTATCCTTTAGTATAGATACACCATCATAACGTCCATCAGATATGAATGTTTCATAGCCTATATCATGAAGGTTTTCTATAAATTCCATATATTCCTCTCTGGTAATTACTGTACCCCATTCTATACCTAAATAGAGATGAATTACTGGGAGTAACATTTTATATAATTCACTTGGTTGACTTAGTAAAGAGATATCAGTACTGATATTCTCTACCTTATATATAAATTCATGATTCAGACCCACTATCAGGTTCTTGGTCTGAGTCGTTTGTCTTAACGTTGGATTCATAATATAGCTTTTGTAGTATGACTTGGATATATGTATTTTTCTCTTTATAGATGAACATTATCGTTAGCAATATTTCATACTTCGGTAATATCATCTGTATAAAATTGCCTGGAGCAACTATAGTTGCTTTTATTGGATTACCCTCTTGAGAAAAGTTTTCCAATATCATCTCAGCTCTTTTAATTGGCTCTGGCTTTGTTGGGTCCAAAGTTAGAACTGGAGCAGTTACACATTCTTTAAGCCCCTTAGTTAGGGCATCGTATAGCCATTCGTCTTTTATATCCTCAACTTGGATAGTTCTCATTGATATCATATTCTAAATCTATTTAAGGTCCATGATGAAGATTCCAAAGAGGGTGTTTTTATAAATACCCACATCTCCCAAGAGTTATATACTCTTTCCCTCTTATTAAACTTAGAGGTCTGAAAGATGATTTTATCAGTAGTTCTTACCAACATATCTGCATGGCAAGTTACTAAGTCAGATGAAATTTTCTCTTTAAAAGCTTTGATGATTTCATCGTCACTTTTAGTTTCTACTGAGGTAAGTAATTTAATAAACTCTACCTCTACACCTTGAGACATGTTTACATTTCTGAAGGCAAACTTTTCTTTATTTTCCATACTCGTCGTTTTTAGATAAGAACTCTTGAGCTAGTTCATCTTGAGTTCTTTCGATTATGTTCTTTACTATTGTTTTATTTTCTACTCTAGCCCACATATATAGCATACCCAATTGAGCATCCATGTAACAATCTATAAGAGATGGATCCTTTCTAAATACATCCCATTGTTTTACAAAATTGGTTCGAACCAAATCCCTATAGCCCTGGTCTGATATACCATCTTGGTCTATATAAGCAGATACCCTTTTCCTTACTTCCAAAAGAATTTTCTCTAAGCTTTCTGGTAATCTGAAAATCTCGGGTAAATTATGATATACCAAAGCATTCGGTATCAATTCCTCAAAGGTAAACTGATTATCGAATAGGGTTTTAGGGTATCTACCTGAAAATATCAAGGGTATCTTATACCTCAATAATGATGGTACTATGTCGTAGATGGCATAATGTTTTCTATATTCTTTGTATAAGTCAAAATATAGATGCTCATCGAATGTACCAGATTTTCTCATTATTGCCTGTAAGGTCTGATAAGCAGCCTGGATATGGTTATTGTTTAAGTTAAATACCAGATTACCCTTTCTAAGAGTAATGAGTTCCTTACAGCATCTCTTTCGTTTAAATAAGTTCATGTGATTAAAATGTAAAGTCAATGTATATTTTTCTTGTTCCCTTGAGAAATTTTTCATGATTCGAATCATCATACTTATGGCAAGCATAAGTTCTAGTGGATCTATCGAAGTGATCTCTTACCCATACTGGAGCAGTTTCTGTGGGCTTTAATTTAAAGTATGTACCTTGATTAACCTCGTTAACAGTGGTTTCTTTATATTCAGATTTTGGTATTTCCATAATGTTTCTCCCATAATATTTGTACCATAACTTGATATAATATCTCTTTTAGAGACAGAACCCAAGTAGGGTATAATGACATTTTTAAAGCTTCTTTATAACTTGGGCAAATTACATCTCCATTAGGGTCGGTAAATAGTAAAAATACTGTATCACTATTTCGATAGAATCCATCTAAATGATAAATTCCTTCACCCGGGTTATCTATGGGTATAGATTCCGATAATTGGATATGTGGAACTCCTCCAGATTTAGTTCCATCGTGGTCTAGCAAATCCTTCTTTTTGAGGAAAGCTTTGAGCATTTGTTCAAGGTTTTTCATATTTTTGTCTATTTTTAAAATGATATGCAAATATAATTCTTTCTTTTTAAATATGCAATATCCGGATATAACTATGGAAGCTTACTATTTCGGAGGAATTGAGATGCAAATGAGCCATCCTCTTTTTCTTCTTCCCCAAAGTCTTCATATTGGTATAACTCTGGGTCTTCTTCATCTGGGTCTATACGCATTTCGATTTCTCTACGTAGTTCATGATGTTCTTTAGAGAATGAAGACATAGCTCCCTTATAATCATCAGTAATTTGCATTAGCTCTGCTTTATTAAGATTAAGACCCTCTTTACTGGTATCTACTCCTTCTTGTTTAGTAGCAACTACTTCAGGTAAAGACTTAATGTCATACCTATCCTCCAATAGTTTAGCCTCTTCTGGTTTATCCAATACCCTTTGTGATTCCAATACGATTTGACGTGCCTCTTCAACGGTGATTGAATTTTGCTGTGTTACGTTGTTCTGTTGATTAATTTGAGCAAAGATATTTGTAGTACTTCCTCCAGTAAGATTACGTACTATTGATTGCAGAGATGTAGAGGATTCAAGCTTTAATTTAAGGGCCTTTCCTAGCTCGGCAGATATAAACGGTACATATTTCCCTCCCTGAGATTCTCTTAGGATATTAACCTGATGAGCTATTTCCATACGGTCTTCTAATGCCCATGCTAGTTGTTCTCCCATTAATGCTTGCAATAAATCTTCTGCTTTATCTTTATCCCATATTCTAGAGCTTAATAGCCTATCTCTCATAAATACTCGTATGTAATTAATATCTATACCCATACGATATGAGAATGTATTAATATCATAAGTGATACCACATAATACACCATTACCCATCAACCATTGATTGATAATGTAGTTGTGTATCTTTATCAGAAGTTCGTCATTTGGGTTCTTCTGATATTCTAATGCCATTGCAGTAGTCCCCATAGGTCTTGGGAATCTTACTATCTTATTTTCCTTTTCTGACATACAAATGAGATTTTCTGATATCGGAGCTTTCATCATAACCCACATACTCTAAATCATATCTTACATACAAATCCAAAGATAGATTATAGAAATAGCTCCTATACTTTTTATTATTCACTGATAAATTAAAAGGTTCACCAGAGATTAAGTCCCTGGTGAATATCAAATTACCTTTTCCCGTTATGGGGATTTTAAGGCAAAGTTTATAATCTCCTACCTTAAATTTATTCCCATGCAGGTCTGTAATTTCCCTTGCCATAGTTTGCCTTTTTAGGGTTCGTAGGTTTTTTGTCTTGTTTACTACGGTTATTGGTTATCCCCTTTTGCTCTTCGATTAATTTCTGAACCTTTGGGAATAACCTTTGCCTTAAAGGAACTACCTGAGTAGCGAAAAAGGCATTCCATAATTTCTGAGTTAATGGTTCCCCTATTTTAAGTTCTGAGATTGCCCAGAATTTAGTTTCGAAATTCTTAACTATTTCCCTAAATCGGTAGTAGTATATATTGCCAGTCTTTTTATCTACCCCAATTGTGGTAGTTTGGCAATAATCTAGAAATTCTTTACCTAATTCGGATATAAACTCTTCCCTTTTAAAATCATAGTTCTCTTGGTCGAGCTTAAATAATTTTACGTAGTCGATTGCTTCCATATAGATTTAGTTTGTGATTATTAAACGAGGTGTACTTTCATCTGTAATCTGAAATAAGTACCCTCTTACATCATCCTCATAATAAGAGGACCAATAAGTTCTTCTAACTCTAAAGTTATCAAGGATTGCCCCTTTGGGTACCCCAGTAATAAATAAGCAATGCTTAGGCATCATTGGAGTAATCTCAAATTTACCATCCTTGAAATTACCATAGGTACCATAGTCGGGCATATTTCCTGTAAACCCAGTATTAAGAAATACATCCTGAACCAGAGTAGTTTGGGGTATTTCCTTTTGGTTACATTCTATGGTTAATTTTGATTTGCCTATATATAGGTCTTTAACTATTTCTCTAAACATTTGTATACGATTATGTGAGTGATACCATTTTTCTTAAAGTAAAGGTTATTCTGTGAACGTTCCTCTAACTTCTTTAATTCTCTTCGGGATTCAGTACAAATCCTATCAGATTTCCTTAATATATCCAATACATTATCCCAAATGGGTGCCATTGGTTCTACTGGCCCTGCATAGATAACCTTATGTTTTGTTTCTATTTGGGGGTATTTTGATTTATACTGATATTTGCCTTTGCAGTAAAGTACGTTATACTTTTCTGGTTCGTTTCTTTTTTCGTTTTCCATTTTTGTTATGGTTAATGTAATCGGATATTTCATCAAGCTGCCCTAAAAGCAAAGCCTGAATGAAAAGGTTTATGGGCCTGAAAAAGAAATTCCTTACGTTATCGGTAGTTATATACCAATCGTAAACGATAAAGAACTTCTTAATCTTAGAGTGCTTAAGTGAATGTTGGATTAGATAGGACTTACAACATCGTTTATGTAACTCTACTAATTCTTTGTCCTGCTTAAGCATCTCTTTATCAGAGAAGATTGTATAATCCATTTTGTATGAATTAAGATGCCCAGGCAATTATCCCGGGCACCTGGTTAATAAAGGTTTATGCAACTTGTTCTGGTTTGAGAACCTTCTTTCTAAAGTCCTCGTATGCTTTAGCAGCAGCCTTGAATTCCTTGGAGTTCTGGTCCTTGATACGAGCCATTGCAAGTTCCAATCTATGGAGTTCGTTTCGAGTTTGTTGTCTCCATTTCTTCCGAGCAAGAGTATCAACTACATCGGCAGGATATACGTATTTAACTTCCCGATTAGAAATTACCTGTTCGATGATGGATGGTTTTTGTTGTTCCTTAACTTCCTTGACAACCTGTTCCTTTTTGGAAGTTTTGGTTTTGGGAGAGAGTTCTACCAATTTAGCATTGGCAAACTTAGTGGCAGCTTCTTGAGCATCTTTTACCAATTCCTTTTTAGTCTTTTTGGCCTTAGGAGCAGAAGCCTTAGCAGTCTTAGAATTCTTAATTCCTTCAAGTTGTTCGGCAACCTTAGTTGCAACCAGGTTAGTAACCTTTGTTTCATTCTTTTTCATAATGTCTATATTTAAAATGTTAGTAAAATGATTAATTTCTTTTTCTGATGCAAATATAGAAATAATATTTTAAATAGAAAAATTTTATTCAAATTATTTTCTATTTGCTCGGGTTAATCGGCTAGGAAGTCGAAGATTTCTGGAGGATAATTAATTTCGTCCTCTGGGTCATTTATGTAATCTTCGTAATCCTCGTTATATTTATCGTAAATGTTATCTTGTGATGTATTAGGTACCCTTGTACATCTTTCAGGATATTTCTTTACGAAGTCATAGGCTTCTTGAGTAGTCATTACCTTGTCTGAGGTAAATTCGTAGGTTACATAAGAATAAGTTTCACCCAATCTAGAAACTTCATATTGCTGGTATCCAGATTTCTCAATCTTATAGATTTGATTTTCTGGAATCGTTTCTATTTCTACCCTATATTTATACCATTGCTTCTTCTCTTCTTTGGGTTTAACTCCCATACTATCTTGAAGAGAGATTAACTTGGTTATTGGACTATCAAAACGAGAAGGAGCAATGCTCACTTCCTCTATGGGGGCATTATTTTTACTCCCTAAGTAAAGTAGCATTGCTCCTATCGCAATTAATAAACCCTTGGTTATTTTAGTTTCTGAGTTCATAACCTGTAGCTTCGAATTTATTCTTAATGTTCTTTGAAAGGTATTTACCCTTTGATTCTGCTTGATGTAATTCGTTGCAGATTTCATAGGGTACGTCATCATAGCGATAAACTCGATTACCTTTAAAAGCAACCCAAAGTTGTTTCTTCTTTGAGTCATAACCAAAGCCCTCAATATTAGAGGATTCGCAAGGAATCATTTCGACTCCGGTGTTCATTTCTACTGATTCTAAGTATTCGTTCTTTTCCATGTCTATATTAAAATTTTAAAAGTGTTAGTTCTGGGTGGAATTTGAGATTTGCCCTCTGGAATATTGCCCAAGTACCAAGTACTCCCTGAGAATTAGTATGTACCCATTCATCTTCCATTCTGAACAATATGTGAGAGCATACCAGCATTTGGTATTCACTTAGCATATTTATCAGTTGAGGAGTATTCTCGATTTCCACGTATAATTCAATGTGCTCATCTAGTGCTCGAATTATTTCGTCATCCTCAATCTGAAGGAGTTTTTTGATTAAGTCTTGGGCAATATCATTTCCATTTTTAACGTCCTCTTTGATTGAGTTGAGTGATTCAATCTGAATACCAGCAATGAGCTTTACGATGTCTTTTGTTTCCTTGTCCATAATTAAATTTTCTTTATGCAAATATACTAAAATTATTTTATATAAAATACTCTTTTAATAAATACTGAGGTAAGTGTTAGCGGTTCTTGATTTCCTCTATCTTTTCCTTGATTGAGTCAGGGAAGATAGCATCATCTACCCATCGCATAAAGAATTTAGAAGGCTTCTTTTCTGGATTGAGAAGCAATTGTCTTTGCTCTGTAGAGAACTTAATACGTTCATCTTCCCTCATATACTTGGGAAGTTTAGTGAATTCTGCTTGAGAGAAAGAGATTACGTTCTTACCTACTTGGGCCCTTAATGGTTTCTTCCTCTCCTTATAGAGATAGGGGATAATCTTTTTCGAGGGTCCCCCAAGAATGCTAAAACCAAAGATTACCATTGGGTCAAATTTATCTGCTTTTGGGTCCTTAGCCCGTTTGATACATCTTGCCATCCAAGAGAATGAATTGGGATATTGCTTATTGTCTGTTGCTTCTCCCACATCTTTTTTATTAAACTCAAATCCAGGAAAGTGAAATAGAAAATCTTCAGTAAGGATAAATACAAATCCCAATCCCCTAAGATATTTAATGATATCTTGTTGGCTTTTACCCTCTTCAATCATTTTCTCTACATCTGCAAGAATATCCTCCCTTGGTGATTCCAATTCCTTAGTTGTAGACCCTGCAGGTCTTCCTCTACCAACATTAGGTGCCTTAGCAGGCAATGTACCAGATAACCTATCTAAGTATTCTTTGAAGTTATCAATATCTTGTTTATTAGTAAGAGTTACTTCTACTCTTATGGGACCGTTATGCTGTACCTTTGGACCCGAGTTCATCTCGGTATAGGCATCTACTAACCTATCAGATAAGGGAGTACCATTTTCTGATAGTGTAGTGATTCTAAGTTTTGGTTTATATACTTCTTGTTCCATTTTTGACTTAATTAGAAAATAAAAGGCCTGAACAATTTTTATATTGCCAGGCCTTCTACCATTATTAACGAATACTCAAAATATGATAAGTAAAAGTAAAAAGTGCTCTATTAATCTTCTTCTTTAGCGGCCTTCTTTTTCTTCTTGTCTTTGGCCTTCTTATCTTTCTTATCGGAAGCCGGTTTCTCTTTTACCTTTTCTTCCTTCTTTTTCTTAGTTTCCTTTTCCTCCTTAGGAGCCTTACCTGAAGCAAGTTTTCTTTGCTCCATACGGTATTTTTTCTTCTCAGCCGAAGTCATTTCTCTGCCATCGATGAGAGGGTAATCATATTTGGTAGCTGTTCTACCACCATTGCCTTTCTTCTCTTTTTTCTCTTTGGCAGCCTTCTTCTCTGCTTTTTCCTTTTTCTCTTTTTCCTTGAGTTTTACTAGTTTCTTGTTGTTCTCTTGGTCAGCTTCGGGATAGGCAGCAGCAACTTTGTCTCTTTCCTTATTGAGCTTGTTTACAAGTTCGGTAACCTTTTTACCATGTTTCTTGTCCTTGGTCCAATCCTTAGTTGGGTCCAACTTGTTCTCTTTAAGGTAAGCATCCAAAGCTTTCTTAGCCTTTGTGAGTTCCGGAGTCTTGGATTCCGGTTTACTCTTCTTTTCTGTTTTCTTAGCCATTTTCGTTTATATTAGGTGAATAATTGAATTTCCCATTTACATAATACCATAGTTATACCTTCCTAATTTGGGTTGGGATTTCTTTAATTTCTAGGATTTCTAAACTGCATTGTTTTAAAACTGCCTCGAGTTGAAGTATATCTTCTACCTCTTTCTGAGATAAGTCAGTAAAAGTTTGTTCAAAAGTTTCTTTTTGTTCACCTCTTATGAAATTAAATTGGGCAACAATATAAGTCCCATGAAGTTTTTTATTCAGGGCTCCTTTAAGAGATATAAGCTTTCTTTTTAGATAATTACTCTTAAGCCTATGAGATTGGTATTCTCCTTTCTTGCCTTTACTAAGAGCTACCTTTTTAAGGTACGAAACATAATCTAATTCCCGGAGAGTTTGATTAATATTTCCCACTAATAATCTTAAGTCTTTTTCCATTTGGGTCTTTGCATTACTTGGTTAGATACTTCCTGAGTTTCTTCTGATAGCATTTCTCTTGCCTCATTTATTATATTGATTGCAAGTTCCCTTTCATCTGGTCCCAGGTTTAATTCTTTATCTTCTAGTGCATCAGTATAAGTATTTATTAGATTATCTAATGCAAGTATTCGAATATTCTTTCGAATTGCTAATTTCTCTTCTTCCATGGGTATAAAAAATTAAAGCCCACTACCTTCGCAGGCAATGAGCTTTTGGCTGAACAACGTCCTAAGTGTAGATGTCATTCATATGAACTTAAACTCTAAATTTATATAGCAGACATATGGGATAGTAGTTAGTAGGTTAGAGTTTAATCTTCTGATTCTTCCTCCTCTTCGTCCTTAGCCTTTTTGTTTTTCGGAGAACAAATAACGCCATGTCCTTTCTTAGACTTAACGGTAAGAGTTCCCGGGACGAATGAAACTGAAGTTGATACCGGTTTGCCATCCGTAACCAATACAGAAGTAACCACTACACCCTGATAGCCTTCCTTGTTCTTAACTGCATAACCAAAGTTCATTACCTTGGATTTGTCGTTAATGGCAATAACGTCGATTTGCTTGCTGTTGGGGCGTTGTTCAGCCGGACGATTCTTGAGTGCCTCTTGACGAGCTTTACGTTTAGCTTCTTTTTCGGGGTCTTTTTCTTTATCCCCTTTCTTCTTGGAGTCTGATTTCTTTGTTGCCATAATTTTTAATGTTTTATAAGTTAATGGTTATTATAAGTAAAACTTCTACGTTTATTAATAGTTGATAGTAAAGGTAGGGAAATTTCCCTACCTTCTCTTAAATCTTGAATACGGTTACCAGATTATTTTTTCCCTTTCTTGCCCTTACCTTTGGCTTCTTTCTTTGCCGGCAATTTAAGACCGAGTTCTTTGGCAATTGCTTTACGGAGTTTTTCGATGTCGTCCTCGTCGTAATCGTCTGGGTCAGTTTCAAGGTCTTTGTCGTCGCAGACATCCTCAAGTTCTTCGAAGTCCATTTCGGCAAGTTCTTCACCGGTCAATTCCTCTTCTTCTTCTTCCTCCTCTGAGTCGTCGTCTTCCTCTTCTTCGTCATCATCTTCGGAGTCATCCTCTTCCTCCTCCTCATCGTCATCGGAGTCATCATCATCGTCTGATTCTTCCTCCTCTTCGTCGTCTTCCTCTTCGTCGTCTTCCTCTTCGTCGTCCGATTCAGAACCAAAAAGGTCTTCGGCCTCTTCTGCAGAAAGCATGATAGGAGCAGGAATAATCTTTACTGAGCCGTCTTCGTACTTAATGATGATTGCACCATTGATTTCTGTTCTGGAAACTTCTTTCAGTTCCACTTCTTTTTTCTTCTTAGCCATTTTCGTAATGTTTAAGTTGGTTAATAATTTATTTATATCACTCTGTTATAAGTTTCTTTACCAGTATGGATTTCTGAGTATACCCAGATTTTACTAATTCCTCCTGAGCAATATTGAATTGTTTTATCTCATCTAGAGTTGTCTTTAATTCTAATTGAGATTCAATAGTTATTGACTGAGAGGCAAGTTCATTGTCACCCTGATATGTGACTATCTTAAACTTCTTACCTGCAAATGGGTTTACTGGTTGATGGGCTGTAATTTTAAATCCTTCGTTATTATTCATTGCTATATTTAATTTTAGTTATCCCGGGAATACCTACCTTTCCAAATACCTCAGTATAGGATTTGTATTTCCCTTTTATCATTGTTTTATAGTTATCGGATAATCGAATTGGGTAGACCCATATTTTATTTTCTATCATCCTATTTGTCATTATATAAGCATAAGACCTTCTAAGTTTAATACTCTCTAATGAAACAAACCCTTGAAATAATAGAGACTTCTTAATAAACCTTTCTTTGGGCAAATACCCTAAAAATTTAAGTGATGCCTTATCGAATATTTCAAGCATATCCCTTTGTGCTTTGATAAATAGTACCTTTTGTATTGGGATGTTCATCTTCTTTCTTAAATATAAAGCCAATGAACCTACCAATGGGGGATACTGCAGGAATAACAAATTGAATTTATGTTTCTCCTCTTGACTCAGCCTGTTGTAAATCCTGTAGGATAGCAAGATTGATCTGTAATCTCTTTTGCCTTGTATACTTGGGAGATATGCCTTGCCGTTGTCCATAGAGTTTGATTGAGTACCTTTCATTGAATTCCTTTTTTCCTTTAGACTTAAAGACTCGGTGCATTTGTACCATAAATCTTCTTCGTCGGTGTTTATCCATGTGATATTCATCGGGCATTATGAACTTCCTTGCTTTTACGAATTTACCCTTAAACCAGAATTTAGTACTACCCTTTTTAAGAAGTTTACCATTCATATCGGATAATTCTCTAATGCCTTGTTTTATAAGTTTCCTCCCAGATATTATATGGATATATTGAAGAACATCTACACCATAAAGATAAACTAAGGTAACCTTTACTTGGTGTCTAGTAAAGTAGGGTATACCAGTTAGATGTTTCCTATATAATTTCTTTTCAGTAACAATCTTATTGGTAGTATCTGGTCTCCAAGTCCATATATAATATCTATCGGGTCGTATGGGTCCGTTATTACTTTCCTTTAGCTTTACCATTTATATTCCTCTTTGCCATTCTATACCAAAGATTAATAGATTTCTCGTTTGCTTCCGGGAATTTCTTTTTCATTCTCCGAATAACCCTATCAAGTTCAAAACCTTTTGCAGTTAATTCGAATACATAAGATTTCTTTGTACCCTTGATGAGATTAAATTCATCCCTCTCTCTTGGTGGTTTCTTTTCTCTGGGTTTCTTTATCCCAGGAACTCGTTTAGTTCTTCTTTGCCCATTTTCCCCTTCTTCTCCGAGAAACCCAAGCCTTAATCGAGAATTTCTTAATGGGTCATCTTTCGAATACCCAATATTTTCTAATTGCTTATCCATCCAATCGTCATATTTATCAATTAACGATTTATCTGGCTTTTCTTCCGATACATTAATATAATGTAATAGGTCGAATACTCCAGCAGAACAAGCATCTGGGAAAGGCATTCCCAATATAATAGCCTTTCTCTTTAAGTCTTTATAAGTCATGTTTCTCCCAGAAGCACCAAGGAAATTTGATTTCTCCTTGGATGGAGCTTTCATGTCTTTTCTACTCTTTTTTGCCATATCATTAATATTTTAAAGTATTCATTTATTTTCTTTGCAAATATAAAAATAATAATTTAATATTATCTTATTTCTCTATTTATTTTTATAAAAATCCGAGGTTTTTGCCCGGTTCGCAGCAGTGGATTTTAGTTTTTTGGGCTTTCTCTTAATATGGGTGTTATAAGCCATATCCAACTTCTTAATATTGAATTCTATATTGTTCACTTGATTATAGTTTACTGCTCTTTCCACACAGCAACGGTACTCTGGCCAGAATTTTTGTCCAAGCTTAACTGATTCGGTTTTAATCATGAACTTAGATACCATAAAACCAAAAGTATCAGCATCATCCTTGGTTTTGAATACATACATATAGAATCTACTAAATTCATCTACTACTTCATCCATTGGTCTTACTGGTAACAATAGATAACCATCGGTATATAAGTCCTCGGATATTAAAGCTACCCAGTATTTTTTCTTTCCAGGTTTTACTTTGTACCTAAACCTTTCCTTGAGTTTAGTGTGCATCCAATCGGGTACCCGATTGAGTAGATATTTGATATATATCTTGTCCTTCTTATTCGACCGTCTTTTAAATGCAGAAGGCTGTTGTAGCATTCTTGGAAGTATTCTAAAATTATTCCACCTATCAAATTCAAGAATTAATCTTAGAGTGTCCATATCCCATTCATCCTCAGACTCCTTTAACCTTTTCATATTCCTCTCTATATTTTTAGAATTTACCTTTGGAAGTAATTGAGCTGAGTCTCCTGTGAATAAACTTGCTTCTTTCCTTTTTAATCTCTTCTCTAAACATCCCTCCATATAATCTTGGAAGTTTCTCTCACAAGGGCAGTCTGGTCGAAAGATAGAAGTGTGTTTCTCAAAAAAATCCGAGAATAGCCTAAAGAATTTCTCAGACCGTTCTCGGATTTCAAGATACTTGTAATGAGATAACTTTAAAATTTCACCAGCTTCCCATGAAGATTTACTTTCAGATAGTTGAAGGAATAATGATTGTTGTTCTTTATCAATTAAACAACTCCAGGCTTTTTGTTGAGCTTCGTTCATAACATTAAATTCTCCTATATCTCATTATACTATCGATTGCTTCATTGGTTATCTGATTAGGGTCATATTCTCCAGAATTAGCATAGAGCTTATCTGGGTCATGATTTAAATATACACTGTAGATAACGTTATCGAAAGGTAACCATACTTCCATTCTACCCATTTCTGGGTATATAAGAACTTTTACTCTTTTACAAAGATGATCAACCTCTAATACTGTAGCATCTACTCCCTCATAGGGGTAACCTCGTAATACTAAGTAATCACCGGGTTTTACATTGACTAAGTCATCTACCGAAAACTTCTTATTCTCTCTAGCAATACGTTTAAATCTCCTTACTTCTTTTCTACTACAGGTAGCCACTAAAGAAAAATCATCAAAGTCTTCAGCATTATCAATCCTTACCTTTTTCTTTCTTGGGTGCATTGTCTCGGTATTACGTAACCAAGTTCTGATACCAGATATATTTCTACGTAACTTATTAAGAAAAGGCCTTGAGAACGCTAACTTAGTAGGCATCCTCATAAAACCATAGTTGAATAATACTGGTACTTCTTCAAATACCATTTTACCTTTTGTGGTTTTTCTTAATACGTTTACCATGGGAATAATTGCCTTGATTTGGTCATACCCCTTTTCTTTGAGTTCTTTGTTGATTTTATCACAGTACTTCCTTTCAAGGTAAAATATACAATATGAGTATGGGGTATGCTTCTTCATGGGTTACTGGTTTTTAATAATTAACTTAGCTTGTTTATGTACTAACTTATAATTCACATTCTCTAATACATCACTAGCCATGAATACATAGAGAATCTCATCTATCTTTGGTACATCGATTACCATAATATTGGCTTTATCAAAGAGAGGTTTATAGAATACAGAAGATAACTTCTTTCCTACTACAAAGAAAAATTCTTCTGAAGGCATTGAATTATACCTCATACAGAGTATAGGAACTTTATTTGCTCTTTTTGCATCCTTAGAAGCTTGTTCCCAGAATTTCAATATATCGCATCCCTTATTACCTAAGAGTAGATGTTCAAATTTAATCTCTTTATAATTCTTACATTCAATAGATATTTTACATCTATGAGCATGCCTTTCATCGGTACAGGTTAAATCGGAAGTGGAGTCCTTGTTTGAATGCCAAGCTCCACTCCCTGCCCTATTTCTTTCAAATTTGTACCCGGTCCATTTCGTAAACCAAGCACCTATCTTCCTTTCGAATCGATTTCCTTTATTCTTAGAGTTCATAATATAATGGTGTATTGTATTTTTATATACCATTATAGTAATTGGTACCTACTCAGGCCTTGGGTCTTTTCCACTTGCAGGATTTTAGTATTACCAAGTGGAAGTGAATCTAGATGAGTTATTAAGAACAGAGTTTTTTCTTTGAATATGTGACGTATCAATGAGGTAACTACTTCTACGTTATCTGAACTTAAAGATTCGAATACCTCATCGAGGAATGCTAAGTTAATACCCTTAGAAGCAGTAAGGGCTTCATTCATTGCAAATGCCATTGCAACATTACATAATTGTTTTTCTCCACCACTAAGTTCATCATAATCGATTATTTGCCCATCTCTTTCTATGAGAGTAACAAATTCTTTTCTAGCAGTACCCAAATCGATATTAAATTCAATCCTGAACCCTAATACTTCTGAATACTTTTCCAAACATTTATTTAGGAACTCAAGGGAAGAATCGAATAAGTAAGCCTTGATCCCATTATTACCTAATGGGTCATTAATTAACCAATTATAATTTTCTAACTCTAATTCTTTGTTGTGAAAGTCCTCGTCAACCTTCCGTAAGTTTTTCCTAATCTCCTTAAGTTTTTGTTTATACTTGGGAGACATTACCTTAAGCTTTTCCTGTTTGAGCTTAGCCAAATCTTCATCAATAGAAGCAATATCAGAAGCAATATCATCACAGTCAGATTTTAATTTCTTATATCTATCATTTACACTACTTAGTTCCTCCAACCTTTCTAATGCCTCCTGATATTCTTTATCATATTTATCAAGGTCAGAGAACGCTTTATATATTGATTTGGCATCACGTAATGCACGTTTGTAGTGGCCTTCTTCTAACTGTATTACTAATTCCTTAATTACTTTCTTAAGAGGTACATTAGATAAATTTTTAGCATCCCTTATCTTACCTCTTAAATCAAGGATTAGTTTATTTTGTTTCTTAATCTTTATCTGAAGTGAAGCATCTACTTCATCCTTAATCTGTTTTTGTTTCTCAATCAGTAACTTAGTTAGCTTTTCTCTATCTTGCTTTAACTCCCTTCTTTCTTCTTTGATTTTTTGCTTAAAGGATTTTTCCCTATCCCTCATATCGAAGTAAGCTTCCTTGTTAGCTTCTAATTCTTTCTTAAGCATTTGGGACTCATGCTCTACCTCATTTATTTGAGATACCAAGTTGTTTTTATCTTGTAATGCAATTCCTTTAGCAAGGTTTAAGAACTCTAAATCAAATACTTCTTCGAATATCTTCTTCTTATCCGAATTAGATTCTTGTATGAGTCTTTTTATACCCTGACCAAACATGATTGAGTTCATAAACAGAGTATATGATAAACCTATCTCTCTGTTTATAAAATCCTGTATCTTCCCCTTCCCTTTTATATCGACTATATCCCCATCTTTCATGAAGATAAGTCTGTCTTTGCCTTTAGCACCATCCTCAAGTACTTCATCGTACTTTTGACATCTAACTATCTTATATGTATGAGAATCTTTCTGAAAATATACCTGGACTTTAGTACCCTTATAATCTTTAGGTCTTACTTGCTTCCAAGTATTTACCTCAGAAACCCCTTTTAGGTTTTTACCATATATTGCCCATACTAATGAAGATAGGATAGTTGATTTACCTTTCCCATTTGGGGCTTTAATAAGTATGGTACAAGTTGGGTTTAATTGTAAGTGTAAGGATTCTATTGAACAAAATCCTTCTACTTCTAAGCTTAAGAACGTTAACATGATTCAGCCTTTTTAAGTGTTTCGATTAATAGATTGGTTTTAACCTCATCTTTTATACCTTTCTCTTTTAGGTATCTCTTTGCTAGAGTTTTCTTAGAAAGTTGCTTAGTAATCTTATGTTTATTATTAACTGGAGTACTAGTTTTTTGAGGAATTATCGTATAATAATTACCATCGTCTTTAATATCCTCTTCTTTTTCTACATCAATAAATTTCGGAAACTCTTTTAAGGGAATAAACTTCATAGAAAGATCATCGTATATTTTCCAATAACCTAATTCACAATCCTTATCGGTTCTCCTTTGATGATTAGTAGCCCCAATCATATAAACCTTCTTTGATAATCTTTGTGGTTTATGTATATGCCCACATAATACTAAATCGAATTTATTGAGAAGGTTAACATTGAGATTTTCTACAGAATCTATTTCCCTACCATCCGTATCCTTTGCTCCTGGATAATCAGTATGTAGTAAAAGAATATTCTTAAGACTCTTATCTAATTCTATATTCTTTAAGTATTCACTTAGACCAATATTATTATCAATATAAGGTACACCATATACTCTTATATCCTTATGATTAGGAGATAAAATAGTAGACCCATAATCTAATATATAAATACCATACCTTTCTACTCTATAAAGCCAACTATATGGAGGTGTACCAGCTTTACTTACCTTCTTAATGTCATGATTCCCTGAAATAGCATATATCCACAGAGGATCATAATCATTGTACTTATTAAATTCTTTGTAGCATATCTCATCAAGTTCTTGGTCCATAGTTTCAGCTTTATGAAAAAGGTCTCCACAGAATAAAGCTGGACAATTATACTTCCTACATTGCTTTTGTATAATCGACAAAACCCTGAAGCTATTCAGGGTCCTGTGATTATTCTCATTGAACTTAGCCCATAGATTTATATGTAAATCTGAAAAGGCTATTGCTATTACTTCTTTTCCCATATTTTATCAATATGATACCATATCTGGTTTAGTCTAGTACAAAAATCAAGATTCTCTACGCATACTGTGGGTATTTCCCAATTTGCAAGTAACTCACTCATAAGAGAAGATATCTGAACTTGAAAAAATCTGTTCATAATTCTCTTTTTATTGTCTTCCATGGTCCATTCACTATAAGTACTTAAGCTTAATGGAAGAAATATTGCTAAGTCGCATTGATTTTCCATCAATTCTTGGCAATAACAAAAGAAATGCTCCATTTCGCATTCTGGTATGGTTCTGGATTGTTTATACCAGAAATAAGCTGCTAAATCAACATAACTTCTATCCGTAACAAATTCACTCTTATCTCTGAATAATTGGTTCCTTAGATTTAACAACTGAAAATCTGATTTATACATTGCTTCAGAACCGAGAGATAATAACTCGTTATGTGATATACCCTTAGTAGCAGGTAATAAATCTGACATACTACCGGATATGAATGGTATATCATATTTCTTAGCTACAGCTTGTGCTAAAGTAGTTTTCCCTATACCTGAGGGACCTACAAACATAATCCTCTTACTCATGATGTAATACTTTAAAAGGTTTTATAAATTCATTTGTTAAGAATGATGCTAAAGAGTATTCGATACAAATCTCTTTGAATTTCTCATATTTAAACTTCTTCTTTGACTTAAGTGGCAACTTGTCCAATGGATTATGTCTTACAAACCAGAAAAGGTCGATTAACTGCTCATTCCTTTTCCATATTTGAAGATATTCTTTATTCTTACTCTGGGCAATAAATTTCTCAATTCTACCTTCATCAAGGATTTTCCTTGCCTTTACTGGTCCTATACCTGGGAACCCAGATATATCATCAGAAGTATCCCCAACCATTGCAAGATATTCTACCGTTTCATGGGAATGATAACCGAATAGGTCTTTGCAATTATCCATTCTTATCATTTCATCTTTTCTCGGGTTGTATATCCTTAGGTTATTTGTAAGCAATTGATTAAAGTCCTTATCCGAAGATATGAGTATCATTTTCTCGGATTGAAATTTTTTAATTGCAAGGTATGCTAAGAAGTCATCTCCTTCATATACTGTGGATTTCTTTTTATCAAAGATATAATTAATTCTTAGCATACTCAGCATTTTCATTATAATTGCCTTTTGATTTTGCAATGACTCATAATCTACAGATATATTTTTCCTATGTTCCTTGTAATTTGGTAATAACTTCATCCTTACTGGTGAATGACCATTATCAAATGAAACATAAACCTCATCTGGTTCGAACCTTGTAAGATACATATGTAGTGATTTGAAAAATCCGAATATTGCTCCACTCGGTTTACCATCGGTAGATTTAAGTTTTTCGAACTTGTGAAAAGATTGATGGAGAATATTCTCTCCATCAACCAATAATATTGTTTTCTTACTCATCTTCTAAAATCTAATTCAGTAAAACTTCTTGAATCCTCTCTTTACCAAGGTAAACATCTAAATAATTCTCAGGTGAGCTATACTCATCAAGATATTTAACCCGGGGTTCTAATCTCAAATTCTTCTTAAGGTATTCTTTAATTACTTTCTCTATACCTTCTATCTCTTTCTTATTCATCTTCTTCCTCTTCTTCTGAATCTGAATAGTTTTCATATTCTACTCCATCGACTGGGAAGAGATTTGTTTCTATCTTCTCCAGTTGTTTTTTAGTAGTACCTATAGTATTTACTCCAGCTTTTCTTAAAAGTTTTCTACGGAGTTCATCATCGTCTTCCAAAAGCTTTTGGAATTTCTCTTCCCCTCTTGCAAGAGTTTTCCCTTTCAATTTATACCCACCAGTAGTTTTTTCGATTACATCGGTATCTACCAATACATCTTCTAAAGCATAGCATCTATCAAATCCAACCTCATGGAATTTAGGGTTGAAATATACTGGGCATTTACTAATTGTAGGTCGAGGAGGAGCGACCTTATTTTTAATAAGTCTAATGGTGACAAGTTTCCCAGCTTTCCTTTCTTTCCCATTTTGTTTGATCGTAACAGACCTTCCCGAATAGAAAGCAGCTCTGATTGAAGCATAGAATTTGAGTGCAGCACCTCCTGTAGTTGTTGTGTTATCTTTTCCAAATCCGACATTTAAAGCAGTTCTTAATTGGTTAATATAGATCTGAGATACTCCCAGTTTATAAAATAGCTCACTTCTGATACGGAAATATTTGTAAAGAGCCTTTGCTCTACCTCCCATTTCAGCTTTACCATCAACCATCTTAGCATCAATATTATCTGTACAGTCCGTAGCTGCAATAGAATCGATTACTAAGAGTATCGGTTCATTATGAGTTAATTGAGAACGTAAATATATTGCTAAGTCTGCTACTACATCTGCAATATATTCAATGCGAGTATCATTAACAATAGTTACTCTTGCAGGGTCTACTCCATTGATTTCAGCCCATGAATTCATCCAGGATTGTTCAGCATCTACCCATATCACATGACCTCCGAGTTGTTGAGTAGCATAAGCAAAGTTATAAGCCACTAAAGATTTACCAGAGGATTCCTCTCCAGCAATCTCAACGATTTTACCATAAGGAATACCCTTACCAAATAAGTAATTCAGAGCAAAGAAAGTAGATGGTATATATAAATCGGTATCAGTAACTTCTGAAGCTAATTTAATCATACTCCCATATTTCTTTGCCATCTCATTTGCTGTTGGTACTTTTAAACCAACCTTAGATTTCTTTGCCATAATGTAATGTCTTTAAACTAAAGAAGGTGATAACAGAACGAATCTAATTACCACCTTCGAATGAAACCATATTACTAACCCTTAAATATCCGATTTGTATTTTCTTTTCTTTTTCTTGGGTTCATCATCTTCCATGTAATGGTCTTTGTGAACTCCCTTTTTCTTTTTCTTCTTTGACTTATCGTCATCATCGTCATCCCCATGGTCTTCATTTAGATACTGTGAAAGTAAATCTTCCAACTCATCATAGGATTTGATTTGAGAACGAACTATTCCCTCAAGGTCAATTGTACCTTGGTATTTCTTATCCAACTTGGTTGGTTTGCAAGCACGGGCAGAATAGGTAGTGTCTAGTTTACCAGACCCAGAACGAATTACCTTAATATCGTAACCAGTTTTTGGGTCGGTCATATCACCTGCCTCATCTTCATCAAGGTAAAGGTCAATGATATCCTGGTATACTGAGCGAGGAACTAAAACTCCCTTATCTTTGCCTTCGTAATCTACCTTACTACCCTTTTCATCTGAGTAAATGATACCACCGATAACATATCTTCTTCTTGGTACCAGGTTCTTGGCAAGTTCCTTGTCATCTTCATCCTTGGAGTTTTTCAATTCTTGATATTTCTCCATAAATGGGCAAGGTTCATCAAAAGTAGCCGGAGATATAACTCCTCCCAAATTGCCCCCCAGATAGAATTGAATAATTTCGATACCCAATTCTTGGTCATCACCTGGAGATTTAATTCTCATTCTCAGGGTTCCTTCTTTTGGATATACCAACCCACTTCCATTTCCCTTAGATTCTAGCTGTTTCTTTCTAGCTAGCATCTTTTCTTTTGTAGAAAGACCCTCTGATGAAACTTTCTTTTTCTTCTTGTCTTTTATCATAATTATTAGTTTTAATTATTCGGTTCTGAGTAAACTACTTCGTTCATACTCAATACGGTAAGAACGTTTTTCTCTAAAAGCTGTTTGAGAGCAGGGGATAGTTTGTCCGTTTCGAATTCAAGTTCTTTACCTGCATACAAACCATAGGTAACTATTCTACCTACAGCAACCAATTCTCGGTAGGTTTTGTATTCTTCAGTAATTTCCCCACTCTTTACTACAACCCCTTTACGAGGAACTCCCTCTTTTACTTGTTCAGGGATAATCAAACCAGATTTAGTTTGGTTTACCTCCTTGGGAGATAAAATAAGTACCCGGTTTTCTGTTGGGCATCCGGGTAATTCTTGATTAAATTTCTCAGCTACAAGAGATGAGATAAATGTCATTGAATAATTCATATTCTAATACTGTTTTTAAAAGTTAGTAATTGTTTATAGTTCAATAGGTTAACCCTTTCTTAGGTTCGCATTAATAGTTCTTAATATATTTTCGCGTGACTCATAGCACTTACATATAGTTATGAACTTATTTGCTTTTTCTACAGCTTTCAAATACCTTTCATTGATAGAGGAATATTTCTTGTTAAGGTTTGCCTTATGGGATACATACTCATTATTCCACCTTTCATTAGCATCCTTATAATATAACCAGGCATTCGAATAAGCTTCTTCTTTTTCCCTTGCTAGAGCATCTCTTTCTTTTATATACTTATCTCTCAGGGAAGCAAGTACATAATAACTAGAAGGAGATTCTCGTAGCTGAGAATTGATGATATTCTCATTGATAGATAATTCCTTTTGAATATCAATCTCAATAAGTTTACCTTCAAATTTAACCTTTAGTTTTTTCAGTTCCGTCTTCATAAACTTCTAATAGGTTTTTAAAGTCTTCTTTACTAAATTCTCCTTTGCTTATTGCTTTAGTTACTTGAGCAAAAGCCATTTGATAAGAGAGTTTCATACCGGGCAAATTAAGAAGAGATTTATAGATGCTTATCTTATCTACCAAAGCCATTAATCTTAAGTCGCATAAGTTATCAGTACCACCTCTATCGAGTAAGGCTAAAAATGCAGCCCAATAAATATGGGTGGCATCTTCATAAGCAAGTTTACCATCCTCATCTGTAGCCATTACTTTAAAAGCCAATCCCTCTAAAGTAGTAAGATTAGTTTGTACTTGAGATAACTGAGTCTTTAATCGATTAAGTAACATCTTTTCTTGTCCACTCAACCTTAGATTAACCACATCTAAATACTTAAGTAAATTTTCAATAGAATAACCTAAGCAACCTGCAACCATATAAGTGAGGGCAGTTAACTTACTTGCATTATCAATCTCTTTCTGTGTTGCCATAATCTCATAAATTTTTATTATTTATGTAGACATAGTATCTTCTCTTTTCGCTTCTGTAATGGTAGATACGGAATCTGAATGCTTTATATTAGTTTTACAATTAGGGCATTGTACTATCCTAAAATAATCTCCAGATTTTTTATAAACCCCAAAGGTTTCACTGTTATCATATTCGAATTCACAATCACATATCGGGCATTTAGCTCTCCATACTGTGGGTCCGTTCAAAATCTTTTTCATATTGCTTCATTTGTTTGTTAAAACGTTTCTTATACTCTGAAATAGGTATGTGTTTATATTTCTTATATTCTTCCATATATTCTTCTACTGAGAAATCAGGTTCTAACATTTTCTTATAATCATAACCCGGAATAAAAGGTAACTCTTCTGCCATTGACCTACCAATAACAAACTCCATGTCCATTGTGACATCATCTATCTGAAAGCCGAAGTATGGCTTAGTTAATGGGTTCCTATAAATTTGCCACATCTCATATATACTCCAAATATTAATATTCTCTGGTTTAGTAATCTGATAATTAGCATCATGTACCAAACATACAGACTTAGTAGAGGGTAATTTACCTTGTCTCATTAAGTAGTATATGAGAATACTTCCAAATAAACACATATCAGATGCTGCTGATTGACATGGGAAATTTAATGCTAATCTCAAAGCATAAGCTTCTTCTCCCTTATCATTTGAATATATTTGGGGTAATCTTCTTTTCCTCCCAAATAATGATACCAGATGCCCATTCTTTCTAAGGAATTTCTCTTGTTTCTTCAAGAAGGTCTTCAACTTGGGGTGTTGACCAAAGAATATGTCCATTTCCTTTTGGGCTTCTTCTGGTGTAACTATAATACCAGATTTTGGGTCAGATAGTTTTACTGCTAGTAATTTTGCACCAATTCCATAAATAAGTCCAAAAGCAATTTGTTTAGCTTGCTTTCTTCTCACCTTCCATATCTTATGTTCTGGATGATTTTCATCCTCATATATCTTAAGAGCTTCTTCATAGGGTATATGATATTTAGTAGCAGCAATTGCTAAGTGAGGGTCCTGACCAGAGTTAAAAGCATTAAGATAAGTTTCATCTCCAGATAGATGAGCCATAATTCTTAATTCTGCCTGGCTAAAATCACTAGCAATATATAAGGTTCCTTTAGGAGCTTTTAATTGTAATTTAATATTGGGGTCTACGGATGTCTTGGGAATTTGTTGAGCATTGGGTTCTGCAGAGGATAATCTTCCACTTGTAGTCCCATGAATAAGAAATCTTCCATGTAATCTATCATCATCTTGAACTTTTTCATTCCAACCCTCTATATAGGTTTTATACATCTTCTCTAAACCTCGTAATTCAAGAAGCCTATCAAGGAAAATTGCCTTAGGTGAATCTGGTTTTTTAATGGTTAACCTTAGATTAGTAAGAGTCTCTTCATCTGTACTTGGTTTACCGGATTCATTATTCTTAATTACCTCAAAATGAAAACCTTCTTCCGAATACATCAATGCAGGTAAATCAACTGAACTACCCAAATTGATAGGTCTTATCAATTCTTGTTCCTTTTTAGTTGTGAATATACCAGCCTTGATATTTGAGATTTTCTGTTCCCTTGATACAATCTTTCGTTTATCTTTTGGATCATTATAATCTAGCTCCTCAAGTTCAGCTTCGATAGATTGAATATATTTATCAATCTTTTCTTGATTATACTTCTTTTCGAATTTCTTTACTCTTGGCAAATCATATATAGCTTGTCTAGCCGCATCTATTTTTGGTTTATATGTTTCCAGTAGTTGATTATTGAACTCTCTATCTAGATACAAACCATTCTTCTCTACTGAAGTGAGTACCCTTGATGCAGACATAATTAAATTCCTGAAGGTACTGTACAAACCAAGGTCAATCAACTTCTTTTCAAAGAATATCATTAACCTAAGAGTATAATCCGTATCTTGACATCCATAATGGCAAAGTGGGTCTAACTCTTTTTTATCCCAGGGTATTTTATCGAAAGCATCTTGCTTCTCATAATTACCATACTCTGGTAAATACCTTCTTACCATTGATTTTAAATCATTAGGTTTTTCCTCGTTTAGTAGATATTTTGCAAGCATACCATCTAAACAAGTACCTCTATAGAATATTCGATACTTTTGGTTTATCTGGTCATCAAACTTCCAGTTCCATGCCACCTTTACAATGTCATAATTCTCGATTACCTCTTCCCCAAATTTCCTTAGCATCTTTTTCCAATTCCAACCGGGTGAAGTATAATCTTTTGTTTCGAAATGGTCTAAAGGAATGGAAGCACCAAACCCTGGCATCCAGGATACTGAGAGTATAGTTGGCTTAAAACCCTTATTATATATTGGTTCTGCATTTGTTTCGTAGTCACAGCAAGCATAACCTGTAGCTTTACAACAAGCAATAAGTTTCTTAAGCTCTCTCTTGTTTTTTATTATTGTATACCGTGTCTCCATATTTTAAAATAGAAAAAGGGACATACCCACCAGTAGTAGATACATCCCTCATTATTAGTATTTCTCTTGTAAGTCTTCCAGATTAGATGCTAATGATGTCCAATCTTTCTTATAAGCATGAAGAGAATCGATTGTGTGATACAGATAACCCGGTTTTACTCCTACCTCTTTAGCTACATATTGCATGAGTCTCCATGCAAGATATACATCATTACCGAAATGTTGTACAAAGTCCGAACTTCTTTGATGATAGCAAATATGTAATACCTTCTCTCCTTTACCATTCTGACGGATAAGGAAATCATAATACATTGAGCAAGGTATACGTTTACTTCCATCAAGGAATCTTAAATCTGTACCATGGAATATAGGGAGTACTGCTTTACGAGTATCATTATCCCTCTTAAGAAGCTCGATAACAGATTGCATAGCAGAATCACAATTAAATGAGGTACTACCATACAGATATAATTGATTCCAAATACGTTCTGGATAAGTATAATCAAATCTACCATTCACCAAGAACTGTTCCCATAAATCTTTTCTCAGTTCCCAAGCTTTACCAGGATTTAATTCGTACCAACCAATCCTTTCTTGAAACTCGGCATCTGCCCATTCCTTTGAATGAGAGAATACAAATAACCAGATTGGGTCTCCGAGTGAAGTTAAACAATATTGTTGGCAAATGAGTTCTTTTGTAATAAAATCCTCATTACCTTCAATCACTTTATTTTGATAGGTCTTTGGTTTTACAGTTTGACCATAACTGTTAAGTTCTCTGCCCATTTCGGACATTAACTCAAAACTGTTAGAATATATCCTCATATAATATAAATATTTAATTGTATGACATTGTAGAACTAACCCAGGTCATATGCCAGTAGCGATATACAAAATCATCAAAATCCTCTATCTCTTTTAATAACAAGGGTATATCTGGTTCTCCCCCGTTCTTTTTAATCTCAAAAACTTGGTAATAGAATTTGTTTACTAATCCTATACGCTTCTGATTTAAAAATTCCTTAGCTTCCATTGTTCTTTTGTTTTAAAAGTTTCTTCTTATAGGCTTTACGTTGAGAGTAAGAAATTACATTCTCGGGATATTCAATATCTTCGTATTCAAGAAGTAATTCTTTTGCTTTCATTGATTTATATGTTTCTTCATATAAATCTGGTCTGAGCACTTTAAAACTTCTAAAGAATACCTTGAATGAAGAGAATTCCTTCTCTGTACCCTTTTGGAATTTCTTCCATATCTCTTTTATTCTCTTATTCCAAGCATTCTCTTCTGCCCCCTTAAGTACCTTCTTCAATGGCTTATGGGTATGATACATTAAAAGTGTCTCCACATTTCCGTACATTTGAGTCGCAAATAGGTTGATTTGTACAGACTGATCCGGTCCATATACGTACTCTGACATTCGTTGAATTAATAGGAAATCGAATATTAACCTCTTGGTAATTTCCGAAGCCCGAATTACCATTGTAATAACTGGTATGTCCTCCCCGAATCGTTTTGAAAAAGTCGCAGCTATTAGACATTGTTTACCGTTATCATGATGATTGTTAAACATATATGTTATATTGTAATTCTGATTGTACTTATTCCTTAGTACTCTCAGCTTACTACGCAACAAGTCAAGCTTATTAAAATCTATGTAGTTATTCAATAAGCTAGTCCACTTAGTTTCTTTGTAATTGAAACATCTTCCATAATCAAATTCTGGATCTACCCAGGCTTTTCGTATCTTTATAAATACATTATACACTACAGCTACCCCACTATTGGCAATAGCCCCCTTTGCAAATAAAGTAGGCTCTAATCTTAGGAACCCCTCATTAAGTTTTTCCCATGCCTCTTGTGAAGTAGCAAATTCTAACGAATGGAGGGACTCCTCCGGATTAAGTTGAAGTCCCTCTAGCTTATGATTCCATCCTGACATGCTAGTAATTAGTATTTTGTCTCCATAAATTGAGACGTTGTTTTTTAAAGAATAAACTAAACAATCCACAAGGAGTAAACCCATTCATGGCTAAAAACCCCATATAAAGATAGAATGACTTTACCAAAGATTCTTGAAAATCTATTTCTTTAGTCATCACCTGAGTTTGTTTCCAGGGTCTACATTTAAGGAAGTTCCTTGCTTTATTAAGTTCATATATTACTTCCCATAAATATAACTTCTCGTTTTCATGGGATATTTCGCTTATTTCATGAAAACCCGGGGTATAAGAAATGATCTTATCATACTCTGCCCTATCTTCCATTGCCCAATCAGTTGGACTTAGTATAGGATATTTCCTTACACTTCGATGATCTGGATACTTGATAAGTAATTCTTTGACCCCAATTGCCATTACCTCAAATAAACTCTTTGCATCTTGGTATTTTAGTATATCCTCTGGCAATATATTAGAATACAGAAGCAAAGTAAAGAAGAATCCCAAGGCATCTGCTTGTTCTTCATTTGCATTTGCTAAATGATTTAATACCTGGGTATATTCCTCTGAGGTTAAACAATCATTATTCCATCCATAATCACGATATATAGATACTACTTCATCTGTAGATTCAAACCCCTCGGTTAATTCCTCGATAACTCTACCGATGAAATCCTTTAGAATAACTTGGTTCTTTGGGTTATTTATATCTAATGGGTAATCTGGTAGCTTTTCTATAGATTTATATCCAGAGAATTGTTCTATCCCAAGAACATACATTTCTTGTAATATCCGTGCCTCGGTTTCTTCTACCTGAGGCACTTGTTCACTTATATTTCTGATATCCATAATCATTTACTCCCTGATGAACCAAAACCATTTCCCCCTCTACTTCCCCACATCTGTGATTCAGTATAGAATTCCTCTTGCTGAATCTCTTCTGGCTCCGTAATATAGATGGGTACATGAATAAATTGTACCAACTTCTGCCCAGCCTCGATAATCTGAATTTCTTGAGAGGTGTTATATATCCCAATGTGTATTTCACCAACATAGGGAGAATCTACTATCTCAGCAGTAAAGAGTAAACCTTTCTTAGTAGCTATGCCAGATTTGTTTGCTGCCATTAACATAGATGCAGGAGGTTCTAGCAAACCCTTGATACCGGATGGGATAAGTATACGATGCCCAGGTTTTAAAGCTATATGCCTTACAAAAGCTTCACCAAATGGAACATCTAAAACATACCCATCTAAGTCGAATTCGTTCTTGGCATTGATATGCTCAGGGTATAAATTAGTTGGTACATAGAAATCTAACCCAGCATCATTTGGGTTTGCTCTGTTGGGAGATACTACCTCCCTTACTTTGATAAATCTAAATCTGTTCATAATATATTACATTTACGTAAAAGTTGTCCAAAGGTTAATTTCTCGGGTCTAGAAACATGTACTCCCAATGAATTACACATCCTGATTACATCGGTAGAACCCTCCATACATAAATTAGCAAGTATATCCTCTTGTTTCACATAGTAATTTGGGTTGTTAAGGTATACCTTGAACATAGCCCATATCATCTCTATTGGTTTCATTATTTAGTACACTCTTTATAAAGTTCTCTAATACGTTTTCTTGGTACTTCGAATTTCTCAACGGTTTTGGTAATAACCTCTTTTCTATCTTTCCCTTTCCGAATCAAACCTCGAATATATTTCTTGATACCAACGGTATCTTCTAGTATATCCAAATCCTTGTATTGATTCTTCTGTTCAAGTTCTTTTCTTGTAATGTTCAAGTTCTGTGACATCTTGAATGCACATAATTCTGAGTCTCCGCATAGTTTACATTCCTTAGTTGATAAATCATACCCAATACCAAAGCAAGGGTCTCCATTAGTCCCCAGAGTACTTACATCTATGGGAGTAAGAATATCTTGCTTCGATAAGTCAGGAAGTTGTTTCTTTTTCTTAGCCATTATATATCCTTTTACGTTTATAATAAATGTATATCTCACTGTTATCTTCTATTGGAACATAGGAATAACCCATGTTATTAATAAATAGTTCCCTGAGTTTATATAATTCTTGGTATGAATTTCTATCGTGACTCTCTTGACATACTTTGACTACCATACCATTACTCCAGTACAGATAGAAATAATGAGTAAAGCATTCGGGAGTATTTTGAGAAGTTTCCAAGCTTGATATCCATATCAAATCTCTACAGTTGAATACATGTTTAGGGTTGGGTACCTCCCCAACAAAGAGAGACTTAAACCATTCTTTAATCTTCATCATAGGTATAATTAATGTGTTTACAATTGGGACAGACCCATTCTTTGAAATGCCATCCCTTGATTTCCAAATCCGCTTTATGAAAACGTTTCTTACATGAATGGCATTGATAACCATTCTTAGAAAGTATGAAGTCTAAAGCGAGTATTATTATCATAATAACAACCGCTGTAATTAAAGTATATTTCTCCATCACTGAAAGCCTTTGATTTTCTTTTTAGTGTTATTTGGTTTCCTTAAGAGTATCCAGCAATAAATGCCAGCAGCAGAGATTTGAATTATCCTCCAACCGTCTGATAAAAGATCAGTTAGTTTAGTATCATCTTCATCTCTGATACATATTAGTTTATCATTATTCATAATGCCTATATGCTTATTAATTGTAATCTTCTTTTCCTCCTACGGAGAAAAAGTAAATACTCATAGTACTTCTAGTTAACTCTTAATAAGGCTATGGTTAGGATGTTTCTTCCATAGCTTATCTAACAGTATTACTTTCAATTCTTGTCTCTGATAATATTGCTTCCGATGTTTACCGTGCCTATCTAAATAATCTCCGGGATAGTGAAGGTCATCAAGGTATACTTTCTTTTTCGATTTATCAGTTCTTACCAAACGACCCAGGAACTGAATGGATTTTTCTTGGCTATCCATACTTGCTGCATTAAGTAAATACCTAAGCTTAGGAAAGTTTTTACCTCGAGCAATGATTGTAGTTGATACCAGGATATCTATTTTACCTTCTCTAAAATCCTTCATTATTTGTTGTCTTAATTTAGAAGAAGTATTAACATGCACATAGGCAATATTATAGGCATCGCCCAGTTTCTTTTTAAAGAACTTATATAGATTTTCACAATGTGCAATATGCTTGCATACTACAAGAGCAGGATATCTGCCTTGATTAATATTCCATCGTAATCGAGCATAAGCCATTTTCCTTGCATACCTATTCAAGGTAATAGAATCATCATATATTTCCTTATAGGAAATACAATCGGATTCCCAATTACCATACCAGGGTTTACCAGGTACCATCTTTACAACTGTTTTTGTTGAGTAACCTTTTTTGATAGAATCCTTGAGTTTGAACTCAGCAAGTACTTTACCAAAGAAACATTCTAGGTTCATATTCTTAACCTTATCCTTAGCAAGCTTGCTCATATAAATGGTACCAGATAATCCTATACGAATTCTGGTATTAAATAACCGAGTGATTACATTCTGATATTGCTTACTACCTCCTTGGTCAGCCTCATCTATGAGTACCATATCTATTTGAGATAATTCCTTTTGATAGAATCTCATATTCCTCGAAATAGACTGAACCATACCTATGGTGAAATTATTCCAGTTTAAAACCTTGCCTTGAACAAAAGTGATATCTTCTCCGGGAAGATATTGCTTAAATTCTTCTCTAGCTTGATTTAACCAATCCGAATCATTAGTTATTAGCAAAGTCTTTAACTGCTTCTTATAGGATAAATATAAAGACGACATGATAAGTGTTTTACCTGCATTAACCGTGTAATCTAATACACCAATATGAAAAGGTGTATCCCCTATCTTATTATTGATAACTGCCTTAACAGCCCTCTCTTGTTCTGGTCTTAATTTATATTTGCCTATATTCGTAACTACTTTACTGACTTTAGGTAAAGGTTGACGCATATCTACAACTTTAGGTTTAATCCCCATCTCAATACACCTATCGTATACCTTGGGAAGTAAACCTATTTTAAATTGCCCAGTCTTGGTAATGTAATGAATCTTACCGTCCCAATTCTGCATACCCCTTTGCCTTGTCCTTAAATAAAAGGCATTCGGATGTCGAATGGCAAACTCATTATAGAGTTTCTGTGCGAACTTAAGAGGTAAGTCAAGTTCGCACATATTCCCATTCTGAATAATTATCTTGCTCATTTGATTATTACAGTTACTCCCTTACTGGGTTTTTCTCCCAATGCTTCTCTAAGAAGTTTAATATGATGTTTTTCATCGGCAATCAATTTCTCAAGGAAAGCTTCCACTATAGAAGCATCTTCACAATGATAGTAATCTTTATTGAGTACATTCAGAATGCCCCTGTATCTATCTATGGTAAGAAGTTCTGATTTCAAAGCCTCTTTTAAAGCTTCCTTTGGATTACTACCAAGAGGTATGGTGAGAGGCTTTATCTCCATGAATTCATATTGGATAGGGTCTGCTTTCTTTAAGAAGTCCCTAATCTTATCCGAATGTTGCATTTCTACTAATGAAATACCCATCATTAACTCGGCAATCTCATCGAATAAAACTGCTTGTTGTGAATATTGAAGTACTGCTGTTAATTCGGAATAAATATTATTCTTAGCAGCTTCCTTAAACATATCAGTAATTTCATCTGGCCATACTTCCAAATTTTCAAAGCTTGGGTAATCTACTGATTGGTCTGAATACTTGAGGACATTAATAAAGCTCATAGCTGCATCCTCTACTCGATTTCCTAAAAATTCTTTCATATTATTTTCTTATTTTATCCCAGAGACTCCCCTCTACCGTAGGTTCATCTTCCAGAGATGGTTTATTCTTATATTTATATAAATACTTATTGTATCTTTCAATTGCTTTATCCGTATACATCTGTGCAATATCTGGTAATCCATTGCACCATGCAAGAGATTCAAACTGAGCATCAATGAAGGTCTTATAATTCCAACCCTCCTCTTTTAGGAATTCACCCACCTTTGCAAAGTGTACATATTTTTCTGGTTGATTCTCATAAGATTCATATATACCAGTTGCCTTAGCAATCTTACCTATGAAATAATCATGTATCTCTTTAGTGAGTTCTAAATCTGAATGTTGTAATTCTATCTCGGCATCTATCTGATTAGTAATGTTCTCCTGCATGGATAATAACCTTTGCATAACATTACGATAATCAGTCATTCTCTTTAACCCAGTCTCAATGTATTTAATAAAACCTTCCCGGGTATCAAATTTAAAATCTTCACAAAAGGTATTACATACTTCTGCAAGCTTTTTACAATTTGCCCATTCTCGGGAATTACTCTCATTTATTTTACGAACTCCCCTATGCTTTAACTTTATACGAGTTGCGTATAAAATATCAGCAACAAGGGCAGCATCTCCCTTGGATGCTAGTAAAATGTTATTAACTCGCTTAGTATTCTTATTGTTAGAAACTAAGACTGCTCTATGATTTATTGCCTCCTTTCGAGCAATAACAAAAAAAGCCTCAACTGGGAAATTATCTACCTCTAAGGTATTTAATATTTCCTCAAACTGAGACTTAGTTATATGGATAGATGGTTCACGCATAAATATATTATTTTATAATATAATAGGAACTCCCTATTTCAATGAGTTTCTGATTGATATCAATTCTTGATAACTTTGGTACCTGGTAGCATATACTAACTTAAGTGTCTGACTTCTCCCTAAATCATTTACGTCTTTTCCGTCTGGTAAAAACACCACCTTGACTTTTTTATATGCAACAAGCTTGAGAGCCAAGTTGATGGCATATTCTTTTGCGTCTGGGTCCAACAATATAATAAATCTTTCGCATTGGGATTTAAGTAACTCATTGACTTGGAATGCAGATATAGCTTTGCCCATTGTGGCAATTCCCCTATCTCCCATGGTGAGAGCATTAAGTGCTCCTTCGCAAATGAATACCGACCGATACATTTCCAACGCATCATGATTAAAGATGATAAATTGTTTTCCCAAACCTGTGATATCTTTGTTCGGGTTATTATACCTGGGTCCTTTTCCAATAACGTTTCTGGCATTGTAATATCTAAGTTGTCCATGTGAATAAAATGGGATGATAAGATACCCATAAGTTTCCCCCATTGTGCCATAGCCGATACCGTATCTCGAAAACTCATCGAGGTTAAAGCCGCGTTTCTTGACATACCCTCTAATGCTTTTTGCAAGTTGGCTGTCTCCAAGCGAAATATTTCTAAACCCCTCAGGGAGATATACTGGCTTACTTTCGGCAAGCTCGATTTTCTCTTCCTTAAATTGAAGTTCATCAAATTGGCCATTGTTCAAAAAATTAATTAGTTCATGGTACTCAGTAAATCCTTCTATGTCCATTATTAGTTGAGCAGGGGAAGGATGGGCATTACATCTAAAACAATTGGTTCTATACATAGAAAGGTTAACTCCCAACTTATGTTCTCTCCCACAATATGGGCAAGTTGGTATACGCATCCAGCCATGTCGATATTCAAAAGCTCCAAGTCTTTTAATGAAATAAGTTTTGAGCTTAGACTTAAACTGATTTGTTATTTTCATAAACTTCTATTTAAGTAGTGACTAATACTAGCTTTACTTAGCTTATACTTTTCTCCCAATTCTTTATTGGAGTAACCCTTGGCTTTATCCCTAATTAACTCTCGTACCCTATCATGTCCTAATCTATATCTCTTTTTAGTTTCTTTAACGTATCTATGAATATGGGTTATATTGTATTTCTGTTTTAGTTCCTTTATAGTAACACCGTTTAAATAATCTTTATTAAGATTAAGTATATCCTTTCTAGATATGGGTACTTTACCTTGAGGTCTAAATCTATTATCCCTGATACACTGTTGTATATTTTCTTTCTGTGTACCCCAATAAAGATTAGTATGTATATTATTGCAAGGGTTATTATCTTTATGACATACATGAGGTTTACTCTCTGGGTTAGGTACCCAAGCTAAGGCTACTAATCTAGAAGCCTGAATCCTTTTATGTTTATTACTATCTCTTAATATATGATATATCCTACCCCGATTGAGGGTACCTTTTAATAACATCCATACTTTTCTTTTAGGGTAGTATCTATATAACCTACTTCTCTTAGAAATATAATAATCTGGCCACCCCACTATATTAGAGATTAACTTTCTTTTAGATATCACCTGATTTCTTCTCATACTTTTCTTTATTTGCAGAGGGATTATCTTTAGAACTCTTCATCATAGAATCTAATACTCCAGAATACACTTCATCATATTGTTTACGTTGTTCCCTTGTAAATTCCGTACATCTTTGCCTTTCGACATCGCATTTGAATAATGCTCTACCGGAAGGAAGACCATCCCTTTGTACTACTATCTCAGCTCGAAGAATATTATCTTTTTCTTCTTGCTCAGTAGAGTTAAGACCCATGATAACCTGGGCATTACGAACGATGGCAATTGAACCAGATATATCATTCTCATCATATCTAGTAAGCCTATGCTTTTTACCTTCACGGGTAATGTGATGGGCAGTCCATATAATATCTAAATGTAATTCTTCTGCCAAGTTCTGAAGGTCTACATATACATTAGATATTCTTTCGAAATCTTCCCTATCCCCCGCTATTGATGCAAGTTTACCAGCGTAGTCAACCATAAGAACTTTAATATCAATCCCTTGATTACGAAGCTGAATTATCTTTTCTCTTATATAAGTGGTATTAGTAATCATTGCTGGTACACGCTCAACTACTAATTCAACTCCAAACCTTGCAAGTTTCCTTAAATGCTTTGCCTCAAGTTTATCATATTCACCAGAATATAATTCCTTCTTGGTTTTATTAATACTGGATTGAATGAAACGGTCCATGATTTGTTCTTGGCCATTTTCTGTATCAATATATAATACTGACTTCTTCATTCTGAGATAACCTCTTGCAAGGTTTACCATAAAGAAGGTTTTCTTTGCCTTGGGTTTATCTAGTATCACATTAACGGAATGCTCTGGGTAACCTCCTGCATTAGTTAGTTCATTCAACTGCCTAAATGGGCAAGGTATAACTGAAGGTTCTGATTGTCTTCTAAACTGTCTCTCGGTAATATCCCGAATCATATATAAAGGTTCATCCTCTTTCTTAGGTTTACTTTTCTGAAGTACCTTTTCAATCTTCCTTGAATATTCTTCATATTGTTCGAAGTTATCCAAATCGAAGGAATCATTTAAGTTCTTCATCTCAACATAAGTAGAGAACTGATATATCTTTTCTTTTATGTAATCAGAATCAGATAGTGGTATATGATAGAGATTACTTATTAGTTTATTGATATTGGGTATATCATCCTTAGTTACCAAATCCACATAGGTTTTGGATTCTAGTAACTCTTTTAATACTTCCTTTAGAATATTCTCAGAGGGCATTCTGCCTTGCTTCTTAAAATATTTTGATATACCCTCGAAGATAAGGGAGTGTTCTATGAGAACCAGGTAATTGGATTTAATCCTTTTGAGTACTAATCCTCCTTCCTTATCTTTTAAAACAAACCTGAGTATCTCAAACTGAAACTCAGGAGAAAAACTGAACTTGATGTTGTCTTTAAATTTCTTCATATCTATATTGCAATATTATATAAACTAATAGATTTTGATAGTACCGAGATAGTTCTAAGTATGTTGACATCTATCTAGAAACTACTAATCCACTACCTTAAGCTCCCGAATATTTAATATTATTATTTTATATAAGAAAAAATACTTATATTTGCATAACGAATATTTAAAAACATGGGAAAAAGTAAAGGAAATAACGGTTCAGAGCTTCATCGATTAAAACCTATGCAAGAATATGATGAAGCTACTTTCAACAGACTTTATAAAGTCTGTAAGCCAGTAATTAGAAACCTTACCAGACAGATTGATTATAAACGGTTTAACCTTACACCGGATATTATCCAATCTTATTTCTGGGATAAGATGTTATTTGTTTTCAACAAATACTATGGTGAATGTACTGAAGAACATCTTAAAGCAAGAATCCTTGCATCACTTAGTACATTCAAAAACAAATTGCTTCGTTCTGCATACGGAGAACAGGCAGAGTATAATCAAAGCCTCTTTAAACTCGATGACTTATTCGATAATGATAAAGAATTAGAGGATGATAGTGAAGAAGAGAAAGCTAAATCTGAAATGCTCGATATGATGTATACTTATATGAAGGATAAGCTTTCTCCAGATGCCTATCTTTTGTTTGAGGTATTAATTACTCCTCCACCTTTTATCAAGGAGAGGCTTGAAAATAGTACTCGAATAACTAATATAATGCTTATCGAATTTTTCGAAATGCCTAAGACTAATGAGTCTATGAGATACATCTCAGAACTTAGACAAGATATACAATATTGGGAAGACCGAGCTAAAGAAGAACTTAAGTATTAACACAAAAGAAAAGGGGCGTTTCCCAACGCCCCTCCCTAATTGATTTTACTATGCAAACACAGATTGTAAACAAAGGTTTACTTTAAACAATACAAATAATACACATGAGTTTTAATACTACTAAATAACTAATAAACAACTTTATGATGATATCTTTTGGATATATCGTAATGTAATAGTCGGTGGCAATTTTTCAATAGTCAAAGTCTCTACTGAAGTTTCATTAACGAATGATTCTCCCAATAGATTCCAACTTACTACAATAGCACCATTTTGAATACCCTTAGTAGGAGTTCCTCTACCATGGTCTCCATTTAAACCAGTCTCTCTATTAAAGAAGGACTGAGGACGAACATTTTGCCACTTATTAGCATCATCCTGTGTACCGTTTGATACACCAAGAGCATGTCTGTGCTTAGGTAAATCGTCCCCCTTAATATTGATTACGAAGTTCCCATTAGAAGGAGTATAATAATCCCCTATATTTTGTAACATCACCTCATCGCCAATTTGAATACCTCCAGCTTGATAACCGATAACTATTCTACCAGAAGCCTTTGTATATTCTGCCCAACCCTCGGGTATCACATCGGATTCCCAAAGTATAATTGAGCCTATCGGGAGATTTGCAGTACTTAGAGAATTAGCAAATTCTTTTCTAAGAGCTTCTAATTGGGCATCAATGTATTGTTTGATGTTTAACTTATTACCGGATTCATCTACTACTGGAAACCCACTATTGTTCTGTTCGATTCTCTTGATAGATTCCTTCATCATACTATGGGTAGCAGTAGTGTAAGGGATCTCTTGGAATTTACCTTGATATGGGACGATAGAGAAATTTTCATTTCTCTTAGTCATAGCATCGGTTCCCTTTCCATAAATGCCTATAAGAACAACAGAATTTTTATTATTAGAATAATATGGACAAGCAGTCTCTACCATTTCTAGAAGATTGCTAAACGTCATATTATAATCAGAATAGGAATCATTAGTAAGTACATTGGGATTACGATTTTCCTCGGGGATAGGGTAGTAAATATCCGTAGACTTTTTAAACAAGTCATAGAAGCTTTCTGAAGATTCATTCCAATAGGCTACAAAATCTACCGGATTATCTACAGGTTCAGATATCATAGTATGTACTGCAAAAAGTAATACCTCTTCAGTAGAGCCCTGAGTACCCTGAATATTTTCAATAGTAAGGGTTTGTTCATCAGAGATAAATACATAACCATCCCTTGAAATACATCCAAAGTTTATATCAGGTAATTCCCCATCTTCGGAAGCCTTAGCCATATACCTTGCCATAATCCTATCCTTGATTATATTAGCATACTTACTACCAGAAACTCCTTGAGGAGATACTACTAATTTATTACCATTTATGGAGGCTGAGCCAAATCCACAGAATGGTCCCAAACCAGAGGGAGCAGCAATTGCCTCTGCTGCTTCCTTTGATTTGATTATACCTTCATACTTAAAGTACGTTTTCATTGTTCTTCGTATTTTTAAAATTATTTTTCTGTTCTGCCATATCCCTGAAAGCTTCTCCGAGTTCACTAAACTTAAATGTAAATAACTTGAAGATTATCTTCCAGATACTATACTGTTTCTTAATACCATGTATTTCACATATATGCCCATATATACTATCTATCTCAAAGCAATAACATAATACCATTACTGTAATAGATACAACCATTGGGTCTACCCCATAGGGTTCCCCGATTGCTTTCCCAATTACTGCCCCAAGTAGGATATAACATATATAATCTACCAACTTGTTTAAAGTTCTTCTACCAGCTCTAGATTTTCTAATAGCTATACCCTGTACTCTACTTGCAGATATACCAAACCATAGGTCTGATAATATTAAGATGATGGCAAGTAAAATCATCCATCTAAGGTCATACAAGATTTGAGTACATTCTCCAAATAAACCTATCATTGAGGTTTTAAACAGAGACTGAGTAGTAGTCTCTGTTACATTATCTATTGTGCTCTTTATCATACTTCTTCGATTGTCCAAGATTGATTACTATAAGTGGTAATGGTAAATGTCTTCTCGGAAGTATCATCATGAGCCCATTCCAACTTTCGGGGATTAACACTTAAAAGGTCGGCATCTACTACTGTAAACTTAGCCCTTATGGAGGTATCTGCAACCGATTCAAAATCATATTCTCCAGCAGTTGCCGTAGTAAATTCATAACCAGCCCCCCCAGCATCGAAGGTATTAGGCTTACCAACCTGACGAACTCTACTATCAAAATCTGGTTTATTTGAAACACATTTGATTATACAAGATACTTGTTTTATTGAGCCCTTTAATTCAGCATAATCTGGGTCAATGGTTAATTCTATGATGGTAGGGTAATCCTCAAGAATTACTTGACATCTTAAAGAAGAACCGTCGTTAGCAACGAAAGTATAAGTACCGGCTTTAGTAAGGTTTATCTCATCCCCCAAATCATATATTTCATCAGTTTCTTCACAAACTACAGTACCACTTACATTCATTCCATCTTTCATTTCTTCAAGATGGAATCTACAAGCAGAAGTTTCATCAACCAACCCATATACTGCATAAGTACTATCTATCTGGTCCTCTGGTAATGACCAATCTGGTTCTTTCCAATTCTTATCGGCAATATTCGAAGGAACTATATTTAGTTTATTCTGGTACACTACTGGAACATTCTTAACTACCCAAATAGACTTAGCAGTAGGGTAAGCTACTGATTGGAAAGTATAAGTACCGGCTTTATTAGTAGTATATACATATCCTTGTCTAGCATCGAAGGTTTCTCCAGTCTCCACCACTCTTACTCTATAGTCATCTCCATTACCTGAGATACGTTGTATCTTTACTGTAGTTTTAGCAGAACCATCATATAAAGTAGAGGTAGTGGGGTTAATACTGATTCGATAAATTGCCGTTTTACCAGAAGCCACTTCAAAGATACCTACACCCTCATCGGTTTCCCTTTTGTCCAGAGTACATTTAAATTTATAAGTACCATAACTACTAGCTGCAAACTTATCACCATTCTTAAAGATTTTGGTATCACCGATTAACTTACAGTATAAGTCTCCGGTGAATGAGTTTGGATAATTAGAGGTTATGGTAAGAGTAGTAACTGCATCCTTAATAGATTGCTTATCTCCAACCCTAAATTCAGAAGGTGTACATATTACCTTATAAGTAATCTCTTCTTGGGTTACAACAAAAGAGGTTTGCTTTACCGGGAATTCTACAATCTCGAATATGTAAGTACCAGGCTTATCGAATTCCCAAGTAGACCCAGAAATCTTTACCTGGTCAGTACCAACTAATCGTACATTGCAAAGTTTTTGTGTACCCTTATAAGTTACTCTAGCCCTTACTACGGTACTAACCTTTAGCTTATTCGGAGTTATCCTATCGGTTAAAGGTTCACATGAAATATTGTATGAGCGATTATATGTTTCTTGTTGTACAGTGATCTGAGTTATCTTAGAGGTATCTCCAACACTTCTAAAATAATAAGTACCTGCTCTTGGTATACTGAATACCGAACCACTCTCATGTTTAGTATAACCCCAATTAACTTTATCGCTTGAGATTTGATATCTTAAATCTGCATTGTGCCAATCAGAAGTTACGGTTACTCTTACTAATACCTCATTTACTTCTGAAGTAATAAGGTTAGGTTGACCTGGATTTACTAATTCGGCTTTAATAGAATACCCATCATTTATCGTAAAACCATAATCTATATTGAAGGATACGTGATAAGGTATAAATCTGGTAAAGAAACTTTCTACAGCTTCCCGAAATTTTTTAAAAGCATCCGAGTTGGAAGTATACCCATGCCCAGTAAGTCTAAAGGTTACTGGAATACATTGAGAACAATTGAAAGTATTATCGAAAGTATATCTATCGTCATACTGATAATACTGGTCAAAGTATGGGTGACCTTTTATCCAACCATCATAGCTATCCGATTTTGATGGGTCTGATACTACACAGGTTAACCCATATAGCCTCATCATTATTTCGAAGAATTCAGAAGTACCTCTTATCTTAAAAAGAGATACTGAATACTTCAGGATGTTTCTTACTTGAGTACTGGTTAAAGTAAAGGGTCCCTCCTTTGGTATTATCCAAAGCTTAGATAACTCTTGGAGTTTAGCATCGGAGTAGAACCCGTTAAAGTACTCTGCCCATTTCTGTGCATCTATAGTGTTCCCATAAGCAAAGGGCATTTCTCCGAGGAATTGCCAAAGGAAATTGAGATACATATCCGGAGTCTTATCTATATCAATAATGTCCAAGATATTCTCAATATCCTTTGTAATGTAATCTTCAAAATGCTCTCCACAAATTTCTAGAAACCTCTCTAAGATGCCTTTGCCATTTACCTTATAGGTATCTTGAGCTTTATACTCGAATGGCAAAAAGTCGATTAGATTTTTGAGGTTTATCATTATACGATTTCGTTTACGGTTAAAGTCAATTGTGAAGCGTTTTCAAATACTGGTAAATTAAAGCCAGGGTCTTCATAGTCATGGTTAGGTTCTGATACCGTAATAGAATATCTGTAACCAGACTGATAGCTATTGTTCTGAATATCCAAAGAGAAGTCAAAACCATTAGCCTTATCTATTACCTGTATAGAATTACCTACAGTACCAGTAGCCATATACCCATTAGATACAGAACGTACTGTAAAGGTAGTAGATGAATTGAAGGTAATATAGTAAGTCATAGACCCTTTAGCCTTATTCAATTTAAACTGACCCAAGTTCAATTCTTTATTACCATAGATGGTAGTAGGCCAGGGTTTAATATAGAACTTAGTAAGGTGAAGGTAATCTACTGTTGATAAGTTATCTATTAAGGCATAGATATCTGACAACCTTACGCTTCCACCTATCTGAGCTTGCTCCGGAGAATAGGCATTATATAATGCCGTAAGAATTTGAGTTTGTATCTCGGGAGTCTTATAAGACTTCTTACCAGTAACTTCCATCTCTAGAATAATCTGAACCTTGCCTGCAGATTTAACCTTTAACCATGTGGTCATAGGGGCTCTTTGAGATAATAGGTTATATACCCTATTTATTAATTCAGAAGAAGCAACAGCTCCACCATCAGGGCTGATATATACTGTAAGCTTTCTACCACATTCATAATCGGCTTTAGCTTTGTTTACCCCATCAACCAACATGGCCAAACTTTCGAAATCCTCTTTAGTAATTGCTACTCCCAAAGTCTTTACACTCAAAGGTATATGTTCTTTAAGCATTGTAAAGTTTTCGTAGTTTGAACCACCTCCGGCATCATAAGCATTACTTACTGTGGCATCAGTAATTGAAGAAGAGATTACTGATGGTACCGAAGTGATAGTATTACTCTTTACATTACCTTGAGTACCGTTGGTTAAGTAGAATACTACATTAGTTACCTTGGTACCTGCCGCTGGTTTCTTACCAAAGGTACCATCTCCAAACATTATATAAGGATTAAGTGCCTCATCTACTGAAACCATAAAGTGTTTGTCTGTGGGTTTGGATTTTGCAAATGTATCTACTAATACCCAAGTTTCCCCACCTATCTGCAATGACATAGAACCTTGTTCATAATACTTACCATTGGGTAAAGTACCCAGATGAATTATAACTCTATCTCCAGTAGGTATTACCATATTATTTAAAGCACTTGCAGTATACTTCTCGTGTTGAACTATGGGTACTTTACAAGTAGTTACATTTGAATACCAAGTTACGTCTCTAGCAGATAACCAGGAGTTACCACTAGAATCTGTAAACAGAGTACCTTGAGGTATAGTTAACTTAGCTCCAATAGAATTACCAGTAATGCTTCTGGATAAGATTACATCTACTGTAGCAGCAATTGCTGCTCGAGCATGGTAATCTACCAAAGCCCCATGTTTAACTACCGAATCATACCTTCTTGCCGTAGGTAGAAAAGTTTCCCTTGCCATGTTATCTACATAGTAGTGAATTACTTCGGCAATTGCCGCAAACAATGAGAGGATGATAATTAAGATGTTCCCCTCCGAATAATCCGTTATGAGTTTCTGACCTTGAGGGTCTTTGAGTCCCATAAGGGATTCAACCAGCTTAGCCTTAATCTGTTGATAAGACCTCTGGTATGGATTAAGCCATTTATTTGTGATTCCCATATTATTGTGTATTTAATGAATTATCCGACCGGTCATAGGTGATATCGAGGTACTGACTAGAATTTGTTCCATTTACTACATATGTTACTTCTATGTGTATTTTTGCATCAACTCTAGTAACTGTGATATTTTGGAAGGTTATCCTTTGTTCCCAAGCACCTATGGCTTGTTTTAAAAACTCTTTAATTATAAAACTTAGGGCTTGTGAGTTTGGTTCTTCAATACATTGCCATAGTTTACTACCAAAGTTTTCCTGTCGAAATCTCTGGCCTATCATGTAGTATAATATCGAACTTATATTATCTCTGATAAGCTTGAAATCCCCATTTACTGGGTACCAACCTCTTTCACCCTTTTCATTAGTTGTAAGTTGGATAGGATAAGTTACACCTATACCAACTAAATCTGTAAAGTAATTCTTTTCCATTAGTGTATGCAGGTTTTATCCTCATAATCGTCTACAACGAATTGTGAGAAAGGTTTAGTTACTTGAGTTACTGTAGGACCTGAAGAACCTGGTCCAGTAGTTACACCTGAGTGTACATGAGAATTGAACATACTGCGAAGTTGTTCTAGCTCTTGGATGGTTTGATTTAGTTTTTCGGTTAGTTGAGCAATATTAATTAACCCCTGATTTTCTCCGGTATTTAATATAAGGGTATCACCTGAAGATACATTGATATCCTTATTAGCTGATACCACTACATTAGATTCAGAATAAACTGAGATATCTCCATTAAAATAAAGATTTAGTTTCCCATTATCATCATCTATTACAATGAGATTACCTTCTGGAGTAACTATCCCCATCTTATTTGGGCCATCCAAGGGTTGGGGTACTTGATTCATACTCCAACCATGATATTCCCATAAGGGTTTAGTAGGATCACCAAATTCAAAAGTAATAAATACTATATCTCCTACCTTAGGGGCTAAGAACTTAAATCCACTACTTATTGAACCATGTTGTCCTTTCGGTAAAGCCCAAGCAAAGGTACCTCCCATTACTTCTGGTATACATACTTTTACCCTATTCATCTTCTTTTCGGTATCATTATTATCAACAACTATACCCCGGTAAATAGAGTAGTACCTTCCAAGACCCTCTAGGCCTTCTTCGGTTATTATCTTTGCAGTTTCATAGCCCATAATTACCTCACTTCCTTATTCTTGATATATTCTTTGAATCTCTTTATGGCTACTCCCATGTAATCGAATTTAACCCAATAATCATCTGGTACTTGAATATCCTTGATAGTTATCTTTCCAGGTATTACTTTACCAGAAGAAGTAGTTAAACTACCAGAACTTACAGCTATACCTTCTGCTTTCTCGATTGGAGTCTTAGCCAATACTTCAGTATAATAAGCCTTCTTTCGAGCCATCTCATCTCTACGTTTAACATCTAATACATTTCCTTCTTTGTCCATAATACCAGATTCGATGAAATAAGCAACTTCATTGTAAGTCCAACTCAAATCTAATTCGTTAATATTACTTAAAGCCTTCTTATCTTTACCCTTGGAAGTTATAGCATTAGCTTTAGCATCATTAGCTACAACTGTTTGAGTAGATAGACCAGTTTTAGAAGTGGTAGAACCAGCCCTACTTGAATTCTTTACTAACTCCAAGTTAGTTACGTATCCCTGACCTGCATCCATAGAGTGGGTACATTGTTTTATATACCAAGGACCAGACCATCGTTTACCCACATTCTCTAAGATTAATATTTGAGAAGAAGCTAGTAAAGGCCTTCCAACAACTTGCATCTGACAAACAAGTTTACTCTCAGTATGCTTTAAACCACCATTAGCATTAGCATTAGCTGCCCATGCCCACTTATCTATCCCCCCATATCTACTGAACAAATTATGATAAAGTTTGTACAGGGGTATTTCAACATTAGCTTTTTTCCAATGCTGAACTTTCACTGTAACACTATAAATACCCAAACTCTTATTTAAGGGATTTTTATATTTGATAACCGGAGTGTCATCAATCACCATGGTATATGGACCTTTCTTTAAAGCCGATATACCTCGATAAACACTTTCTTCATCCTCTAATCCCCAAGCATTAGCTCCACCCTTGGGAGTATGTTCTGGGTCAAAGTCTCTTGGGTCCAGGTCTTCTATGACCATGTATTCCATTTGGTCTTTACCCTCAAAAAGGTATCTTTCGTTCTTAAGGATATTGTATATATCTTCATCTAAGGTCTTACCATTAACCACATTCTTAAGGGCTGCATTTAAAGCTGCACGTCTATCAGCAGGAAATTCTTCTCTTTGAATAGTTTTATTTATGATACTTCTTACCTGGTCTGTACTAAGTTCATTAAGGAATTTTTCTTTACCTTGTCTATATGCTTCGGCTGGGCTAGAAGCAGAATATTCTGCTACATCTTGATTCCATTTGTCATTCAATTGTTTCCTAGCTTCAATTGAAGCTCTTAAGTTAGGGTCGGTATTTATAGTATGCTTTAGCCTCATTTCCATAATAGTTGGTATATCTTGAGGATTATTTTCAGCACCATATTTACCTACTGAGGTATGCCAGTTCTTATAATATACCCCATTATTCTCATTAGCTACTATCTCGGGTAATTTTTCGATATCATCAATTCCAGTACTTAATATTTCTAAGTCTTTACTTTCAGGATTAATAGCAGGAGAGAGTGTAGCCTTAACTCTTTTAGTTACCTTCTGAGTAGAAAATTGAACACTAAGTACTTCCCCATTCTCACCTTGATAAGTATAAACAGTTACTGGTTCTTCGTGGAATTTCCTATTATGTATATAGATAACATTATCTCTTGAATCTATATACCAAGGACCATTAGTATAACCTCTCATCTTCTGTTCTAATTGAACTAAGATATTCTTGCCAACTAATCCAAAGTCACTATTAATCAAAGCCTTCAAATCTTCTGGCATAGCCACTTCTGCTACTCCACTGTATTTATTAGCATAAAGTACCTTTCCAGTAGTAGTACGGGTATTCTCTGTAGGTACCTGTAGTGACTCATATACTTTATTACTTATTATTCGTTGTTCCATTACTGAAAGATTTCTATGATTACACCTACACCATTATCACAACCCCCATCTAAATATGAAGATAAACTGTTCTCTGAAGCTTCAGAGAAATTATAGGGTGGCTGATATCTTAAATCACCGATAGAGTCTATACACTTGATAGTTACATGAGTACCAGTAGAATCAAACTTTGCCTCAAAGTCCCTAACCTTGATAGTTTTAATTGGACCCGATACGAATTGACCGTCTGGGTATATGTATCCCCACTGTAAGCATATCACACTACCTTCTTGTAAAGCCTCTATGTCTACAGTATCTGGGTCTCCAGTATCAAATGTAATTGTAGCAAGATTCTCTTTTTCTTCATCATACCTATAATTCCAGGTACTAATATAAGCTCCAAGAGGTATACCAGTAATAGGATTCATTATCGGCATACCTCTAAAATCGAATAGAGCCAAATATGGTTGGCCCATTCCGTTATATAATATGGGTTTTTGTTTAGCTGCCATAAGCTGGGATTCTTATAAGTGTTCCACTTTCTACCTCTTTAAATGGGTTTAGTATACCATTAGCTTCTGCAATAAGATACCATTTACCGGAATCACCATAATATCTATAGGCTATATTCTGTAAAGTCTCTCCATCCTTAATGGTATGTTGAATATCATTTGAGGATGAAGGTACAGAAACTACTGGGGCTTCTAAAGAGTAATCTCCATCTCCGTAATTTAGAGCATAGGCATTATTATAAGGGCTAGCTCCCATCAGATATTGGTTAATATCAATCATATTTAATACCTCCTGTCTTTTTAAGTGAATCCGAATTTATAAAATCTCCATAGGATAAGTTATATGCACTTACTCTCTTGAAAATCAATTCTTGAGTTGCTGCTGCAGGCAATAACCTACCATTACCAAAAGTAGCTGGCTTTCCAGGTACCCTTACCCTATAACCATTCTGAAAGTTCTTCAGAGTATAAGTTGCTGAAGTAAGGATGTAATGGTGGTTATCAAAGATACCAGAGTCCCCCCATTCTATCTTAACAATAGGAGGAGCTGATTGATAACCATTAGCCTTAGTCCATGCTTCTAATAACCTACATTTATTGATTACCTCCTCAGGATTTTCTGGGTCATTACAGTACCAAGACACATTGAATTGAATAATGTCTTCAGCACCAGTAAAGTGATACATTGGTACATTACGCCCCATTGATTTAATGGTTGCCCATGTAGTTTCTCCCCTGAAGTCCAACTCTGGAGGTCTATTCTGTAGGGTAATATATTGAGTAGGATTAACAGTCATGTTATATATCCTTACCTCATTCTGATATATAATATCTGGTTTAGCCTCGAAGTTTCTGTAATTAGTAGTATTCTTATTTCCCTTTGCTGGGTCTACTCCCTCACTCTCCTCTAATCTCGGGAATTGTAATTCCATCCTCCATTTAGCCTGGAGTTGTTTATTTAGAATAGGGTTCTTAGACGATATTTGAGCTTCTCCGATTACTCCATTGGGAGTATAGAGTTTACCCTTTTGAGCATCATCTTTGGGAAGAGTAGAAAGAGTTCGATTGAGTAATATCCGAGCTCTCCATAGTTTATTTAAGGGACCAGTAAGAACACCTGCTGTATCTCTTGTAAGGTCATTGTACTTTTCAACAACCTTACCTGCTGCTTTATTTAATACTCTAGCCATAGTGTTTTAATTTTATAATCCTAATGCTACACCAGTATAATCTTGCTGAGAACCCAAAGAATAATCTCCCAATATCTCACCATCTACACTGATGTTAATCTTACCATCTTTTAATCCATCTCTAATAGCTGCTCGCATTGCATTCAAGAACCTTTCTTCATTCTGAGCCCTGATTGCAGATGGGTCTTCTTTACCCTGAGCTTCTGTATTCCTATCTACTGACTTAATAAGACTGCTTCCTACCTCTATTAATAAGGGGAGACCGATAGTAATAGCTAACCCCACTGGTCCACCCAGTAATCCCATAAGTCTACCTCCTAAGCCAAAAGCTGCAGAAGTAGCTAACTTCTTACCAGCTTGCTTACCACCTTCACGTACAGTTGTGGATATTAAATTAGTACCACCAAGAGCAGTACCTTGAGATACTCTTCTACCCATTGAATCCCGATAATAAGCTCTACCTCTCTTATCCTTACCCATAAAGAAACCTCCAGACAAGGGTATAGATTTTCCCATTCCCAAAGTTTGAGCAGCTATTGAACTCATCATGAAAGATATATTCCTTAGATGGGCTTCCATAATAACAAACTGAGCATTAGTTTTTGCAGTTGCAGCAGACATACCTTCAGTAGAAGCAGTAGCAATAGTCTGTAAATATCCTACAGACCTAATAATACCTCTTACAGTATTAAATCCTGCAACAATAGTACCTACTACTACTCCGGTAGCAGCAACTCTAAGGCCAAAACTTCCAGCCCAAGTTTCCGAGATAGAATTGATTATTTTAACAAGGTAAGTACCTACATTTAAAACAGGGGTAAAGATTCTACCCAAAGCCGCACCTGCCGTAACGGTTAAGTTCTCTAAACTTGATTCGAACTGATCAATTACACCTGCATCAGTTTTAAGACGTTCTTCATTGAGTCGATTTACTGCTCCTATGTTTTGGTCATAGGTTGCAAGTATCTTACCCATCTTATCTCTACCAGAAGCAATATCCCTAAGTACTGGGAGCATACCACGATTACCACGAACTCCAAAGATATTGAAAAAGGTTGGTGTTTCAATTCGTGAAGGTAAATCTACTGCGGCCTTAGCAAACTTCTGATAGATAGTGTAAAGGTCTATAAGGTTACCTTGAGCATCGAAGAATTCATCTGGACTTAAGCCCAGGTCTGCTAAAGCGTTATAGCCTTTCTTTTTTTGATTAACAAGGGATAGTTGTAAGTAACGAATCATATTAGCCAGTGAGGTACCTGCCATAGAACCTTGTATACCCATATCCCCCAATACACCAATAGCAGCAGCCGTTTGCCGAAGGTCTACTCCAGCAGTTGCCATATCTGCTCCTGCATAAGATATGGACTGGGCTAAGTCTGTTAAAGATATGTTTGCATTAGTAACTGCAGTATATAAATCATCGGTTACTCTAGCGGCTTCCGTCATTGGGATTTGGTACATTGACATAATATTAGTCATCAAGTCAGCTACACCACCTTTCTGTCCCACGGGCATTGTAAAGATTGAAGCCAGCTTAGATGCCGGCCCAATCATTTCCTTAATAGCATCGAATTTATTACCCGCCATAGCCAGGTATCTTTGTCCTGATGCAACATCCGAAGCAGTAAGAGGAGTTATCTCATTGACATCTTTTGCCAATTGTAACATTTCTCTTTGTTCTGCAATGGTGGCACCAGCAATTTTCGAAGCAGTCCAAACTTCATTCTGAACACCCGCAGAGTATTTATAGGCCCTTGCCATTCCCCCTACGAGCTGCATTCCGAAGTCCATTGTATTAGAAGCTGACATCTGTATACCCCTATTCCAGGTATTCATATCATTCATCATTGTTCTGAATGACCCAGATATCTTGCCAGCTTCTTGAGAGAATCGGTCTTTTAAAACCATGGCAACACCGACCTCTACTATACTCCTACTGGTATTCATAATTTATTTTCTTTTCTTTAATTGTTTATAATATTGCTCGGCCATTTCCTTGAATATTTTCCTTATTCGATACGGAAGACGTAAAAAGCCGAAATAGTCTAAGGCTATCTCGGCTCTGGTGATATAAACAAAATCACTCTCTAACATTACTCTTCCGTCAGGTAGAAAAAATTCGGTGCCCAAACTATAGGATAAGTTCTTTCCTCCCCAGTGGTAGGATTAGTGATATGAGACTCACCTTTGAAGATTGGGTCCATAGATAAGATATGCTTTCTCATCTCAGCCATATCCTTTGCAGTAAACGGAGTAAAGTTTTCTACCTTCTCCCAACTACCATCGACCTCTAAGTAAAGATTACGGCAAAGAAGGGGAGCATTCTTAGTTTGTTTATCCAAAGGTAACTTCATGAACTCTTGTTCTCCCTTACCAGTCATACAATCGAATTTAATCCTCTTGCCAGATGAGAGAGTGTATTCATGGTCTACCAATCTAACGCCCTCTGGGTAATAAGGGATAGCATCCGGCTTCTGATTTAAATCCTCTACAGTTGGAGCAGTACCGTAATCGAAAAGGAACTCATGGAGGTCTTGGCCATAAGTAATCTTACCTCCATTCTCTTTGCCCCAATCATATTCGAATTCTACCTCATCCCCCAATGAGAAGATACGAGAATTGAAGATAATTGCATAGCGGTCATTGACCGGTAAGTTAAGGGCATCATCTACTGTTAATTTCCCATTAGGTGTAGCGGTAGTTCTAATTACGATTGCTGCAATGAACTTAGTAAGGTTCATCAAAGTCTTCATGTCTGAAAGGTTACTGAGGATATCCTCATCAGCACCATTCTGTTCTCTGATTTCATATTCATAACCAGAGGGTCCGGTAAATCTAAATGTTCTAAATTCCATAATTTGATATATTTAATGTTTACAAATGTTCATAGTACTCCGTATAACAACAAGAAAGGGGTGAGCTCCTATCACAGGAATCCCACCCCTCCACCGAATCTTAGTGAAAATAGACTAAGGAATTAGTATTTATCTGCAGTACCAACTGAGAACTCTATGGACTCAATGGTATTCTCTGAAGCCATTCTGTCCAAGTCTAAGCCGGTAATCTTACATGGCCATACCTCTTCGAAGACATGGGTATTAAGAACTGAGACTCCATCTTCGGCAAGTTCATTTACAATTGCCGTTTCCCAGTATTGACTTGGTACTAAACCACCACCAACTATGTGGTCCTGGCAAGAGTATAGCCAATCATGAAGCCATGTATCGGAACCTGCAGTAGTCATAAGTTTCTCTACAATAAGATTACCTATAGTAACCCTACCTGCAGTTTTAACGTCTCTATTGACGTCCCCATGAGCAACCTGGTCAATCTCAATATCCGGCAAAGTACAACTTTGAAACAGATAAGTATTGATAGGGTGTTTGGGGAACATGATGCTCCACAAGAATTTCTTCCGTGGGTTTTTTACTTTTGCTCCCATTGTGTTATGAGTTTATAAGTTATTACTTGTTTCTACGATTGATACAGATTTGGATGCTGCATCAATTACAATTTCCATGGTTACCTCTTGCATGGGGACTACGTCCTTATATTTAAGGATAGCACGGTACTTACCTTGACGGGCATCTGCCTCGGTATTAACTGAAAGGTCATCCCAAGAAGTTGCATCTTGGTCACCCATCCAGGTATACTCCGTCATGGCATCTTCATCTACCAATGAATCCAATGTAGGTTTAACCTCCAACCAGATTCTCTTCCAAGTACCCCAAACGTTTGGTTCTTCGATATATTTGTTGAATACCGGGCGAAGGAACTTCTTCAAGTAAAGATTCAGTCTTACAATTGAAAGGAATCTTTCGGAATCCTGTTTTACCTGAGAAGAGAAGCAATGCCATAGCATAGTTTGCTTACCTGCATCAGGAGTATCTTTAATTACCATCTCGTTGATATAGTTCTGAGCCAAAGTGTTCAATTCACTATATCGAGAAGGAGAACCGTAGTTGGGGCATACTGGTCCAACTGCATCCCCAATAACTCCTCGATTCATACCAGCAAAGGATCTCCAAGGACCATATTGAGTAGCAGAAGCATCTCCCAGACCTACTACGGTACCAACTACATCGGAATCTTGAAGATTACCGTTTTCGTTATAATACTTAAGACCTCCACCAAAATAGGAAATGTACTTGGAATTACCAATGGTACCCAAGCAAGTCTGTGCCCAAGTTACCTGAGCTTTATAATCTCTTGCTTGGGTACCTTGAGTATAGTGAGTAAGATGTTTGGGAACTTCTACATACAGTACCCATTCCATCAATTCCTTAGCTATATCGGCAGCTGCCTTATACACCTTGAGTACTTCTTGGTCAGAAGTAAGGTGTTGAGAAATATGTGAAATGAATAATTGGTAGAAATCCGTGTAATCTCTTACCAAGTCCAGTGAAGCAATCCACTCTTCGGCAGTTGGAGTAGAACCTGCACTACCGATAGTACCATTAAACAGTTTCTCTGTTTCGGAGGGTGCAGCATCTCCCACGGTAATAGTGATGGCATTCTTAGTACCATCAATATCATCAGTAAGCCACTTAATTAGGTTTTCAAAAGAGGAACCTGCAGTAATTACCGGCTTAATATATTCCGAGTTCTTAGCAAATGCACTAAGAGCAAGGTAATCTACCGAAGTATTATTGTTATCATCAGCAGTTTTGTAAGTTATTACGGGACCTTGTTCAAGTACTTGCCCATTAGCCGAATAGATTTTATAATACAAGGTATTAGCTTGCTTATAAAAACCAACCTGGAAAGTATCTGCACTACCAATTGGATCTCCATACCCCTTGGTTACTAATCCAAAACTATAAGTAGTACTACCCGATTTGAAAGTAATCAAGGCAGAAGGTTTAGCCGGGTCGGGTACAGCAGAAGCAACTGAGATTTCATCTTCTGAAGCTTTAGCTTTTCTTACCGAAGCCGGAGAAGCAGTTATTGTACCTTGAGTAGCTCCCTTGCCAAGTACTCGAATAACACGAAGCTTAGAACCACCTTGCAAAGCCTTTTCGATATTTGATACCGAACCATCGGGTACGATTTCAGAACCATAGATTCTTTGGAACTGAGGGAAAGTAGAGATGATTTCTGATGGGTCATCGTATGGGCCCTTAGTAGTTCTAGCCAATACACAGGAAACTCCCAACATGGGAGTAGTTTGAAGAACATTGTTGTTCTTAAACTTAAAATCAACATGAGGTGAAGTTGGCATAATTCTATTGTGATTAAAGTTAATTACTTGTTTAATTTATACCCTAGAGTATTGTACCTATACCTTAGGTACTTTTAACTCTAACATTTCATTTTCGTTTTGTTCTAACAATCCAATAAGAACCGATATATCCTTGATAGGTGTAAGAGTACCTTCTCCCAAAGCTTTTTCTGGAAGTATACCATCTTTACATACATAAGTGTATACCTTCTCAAGTATACCATGTTCTACATCTGGATGGTCATAATAATTACCAATCTCAATGAATAGGTTTCCGGTGGGAGCAAGCCTGCCCTTTTCCCATTCCTCTAAGTCATTGAAGTATGGTCTTACGTATCCTCTAGCAGGTAAGCCAGTATATAGGATTGTATGTAGCAATCTCATATCTGCTTGTGTTTGAGAAACTAGATGTACATCTATGGTAATATCTTTTGTTTCGTAAGGAAACTCTGAAGCTTGGTAATTACCATCCTCAAGTTTATCACCAATGATGTATTTATTCACACCAATATCTCCAGCATAATAACCTTGTAGTTCTATGGTTATTCTTGGGAGAGTCTTTGGGCCTTTTACTTGGTTATTCCCTATACCAAAAAGAGGTATGAACTTCTTCATATCTTTAATTGCCTCTTGGAATCTTTTTTCGTTTTCTTGAGACAAAGGTAAGAAGTCTTCTGGGTTTAAGGTAAGACCCATTTCTAACATTGTACTAAGTAGAGAGATATAAAAAGTTCTTTCTACTATTTCTTCTGAGTTTACCATTAAAGTCCTAATCTAATATCTAATTGAACACTCTGGTTACCATTATCATTGATATATCCATTATAAGTTACATTAATACCCCCAAAACCACTCATTATAGTTTGTAAATGACCAACACAATTCAATTCACTAACCCATTGAGTAGCAATATTTGAAGGATAATCTGTAAGCCATACTTTAAATGGTATGGGGTCTGAACCAATTCCTATACCAGGGAATTGACCATCTATTGTCTTACTTATATCAGTTATCTTAAATTGTTTTACAAATTTAGCAACTTGAGTACCGTTGATAAGGTAATACTGATAACCCTTTACATTACTAATCTGAGCAGTACTAGTATTTTGACCAAGATTTGGAAATGGTATATTCGGAGTGGGTTCAAAGCCATACTTAGTAGTTCTAGTACCTGGAGATTGAGTTATATTTAAAACTATCTCTGGGTTAGGTTCTTGCTGTGAGATAATCTTAACAGTAGTAGTTCTTTCTAATGGGTCATAATTACCTGGGTTGTGATCTTGATTAGTGGATTTAGTTTTGATAGTAAGCTTACCTGCAGCATTTGCTTCCCCAATTTCTTGGGTTACTTCTAACCAATCAGATGAGCTTTCTAATTTCCAATCTACTGCCCGGTATTCATCCTGTGGCTCATTGTCAAGGAACTTCTGTTGATAACTGTATACTGATATCTCTTTAGTTTCATTTCTCTTAGAACCTTCAAAGGTAATAGAAGTATTATCTGGGGATATTGAGAAAAAAGTTTTCCAAGTTTCCTTAATCTCGGGAGCTGCTCCCTGAACTAAGGTTACTTCCCTCTCTACTCCCTGAACTATTACCTTGAGAACTTGTTCTTTTGGAGTCTGTTCTGTATTTACTGCTTTCGGTTTTACACGAATGGTAGCAGTACCAATTCCTGATAGTGAAGATATTTCAAAATCTACTGCCATTATATAATCCTCCTTATTTCTTTTCTAACTTCATTACGTATTTCCTTTTGTAAGGCAGCTCTTCCACCAGCAGCCTTAAATGCAGGAGCCCAGAGAGGACGAGGTGGTAAATTACCATCTCTGCTACCATACTCTAACATGATAGCAATCTGATTCAAAGTCTTTCTTGAAGTCTTACCAGTATAGGTAATCTTCTTAATTCCAATTGGCAAACCAACGAAAGTTCTTTTCTTACCTTTTACCAGAGTAACTGACCTGGCATATTGACCAGTAAGGTTTAGCATGGTATGGTCTCCATACTTCTTTATGGTACCAGGAGCATGAGGTGGCCAAGATACTCCAGAACCCCTTGGAGGTACACCAGTATTCAAACTTCGTCTTACTATACGAAGAAGTTGATTACCAAACTTTTCTGTACCTTTCGCATAACCCTTAGTTAGGATACTTGGAGTTTTAGCAATCAATCTTTCTGCACGAGCTTGTTCTCGTTTATCTACGTATATTTCTAGAGGACCAATTGGAGTCGATAGTGTAATATTAACCGACTTACTTGGCATAATTCTTATTATTGTTTAGGTTTATCTAATCCCAATTCTTGAGCAATCCTTAATAAAAGGGTTTCTTGGTTAGTTAACCTTTCATCCATAGCCAACTTAAATTCCTCAAAATCTGGAGCAGGATTACGAGGCGATTCTGAACGATTATTAATTAAACCAAGAATATTATCGCATTCAGAAACAACTGCCTCAAACTTGGCCCGGTTATTTAAAATATTTAAAGCATTTTGTTTCTGTATTGATACCTCATTAATGATATTATCGATATTGGTCGTATAATAGGTACCATTATAAATACCCTCATTTACATTAGTAGGTAAATAAATGGTAAGCTGAGATATTGAATCTTGTATCACTAATTCGATACTGTTAACAAAACCTTCTTTACCATTTGAGGCCATTGGTTTACTTTCTCCAACTTTTAAAACTCTTGCTTGGTCAAAAATTGGATAACCAGACCGACGATCTTTTTCTAAGGTGAAAATCATATCACCCTTTTGTACTTTCTGAAAAATCAATTCTTCCATAATCATTTTCTATTTATTAAGTTTAAACCGAATGATACTGCACCTGGATTCTTCTGCATGAAGTCTACCAGTTTTAGAAATTGATAGTATCCAAATTGATTAATGAGTACCTGAGCTTTGTTTGCTACTTCTTGAGCAACCTCTATATTTGGAGCAGGTAATGCTAGTTGTATCTTAAATTCGGTGAGTTGTTCTTGTTGTTCCATAATTCCTTAGTTAACGTGTTAAAACGAAAAAAGGAGTACACCTAAAATAGATGCACTCCTTTTTAGTCATCCCAGCAAATTAAAATTACTGAGCCGGTGTAGTTGTACCTTTTAAGGCAGCCACAACTTGAGTGATAATGTTCTGGTCTCTCTGAGCATCTACTACTCGATTAAGGCGGGCAATCTCCTGATCTTTTGCAGTATTCTCGATGAGACACTTAATCTCTTGCTGGCCTTTCATTACCTCGCAATGATTACGTTCTGCCTGAAGAGCCAATCGGTTTTCGGATTCTCTAACCAGGCCCTTGATTTCACAACAGCAATCTGACTGTTGATGTTCCATCTGGCAAAGACGGTCCATAACCCGATTAAATCCTGCTCCCATTTGGTCACGGGAATCCCGAATATCTGCATTGGTTTTGTAGCCCAAGTCGCAGAGACCTCTTTCCGTAGTAAAACGGTTATTAAGGATTTCTCTACCTACTCCTTCTACTTGCCTTGATACCCCTGCAACTTCAGAAGTAACTCCACGAGCAGCATCTGAGATATCCTTATAGATACCTGCCTTTGCTTCCTGAACTGTGGATTCTACTCTCTGAATATCAGCTTTGGTATCATTGATTTTGTCCCATACGGAAACTGCAGCAGCACCAAAGCCACCACCTACCAATGCACCTCCGACGGCACCCCATCCGGAGCCCCAACCAGAATGATTATTACAACAATCACTGCCTCTATCTGCAATCACTACGCCTTCACCGGCACCTTTTACTTCTACTCCCATAATTTTATTGGTTTTAGGAAATTAATAATTAAGTTTTTATGGTCTCTCATATAATATATACTGGTGTTGTATATAACCCTATGATATACTAAATACATAATCATAGGTTATTATTGCAGGCATCTGGTCAATCTTAAGAGATATAGTTTTACCAGACTCTGCCTGAGTAACTGTAACTGTAGCAGACCTCATGGATTCAACTATATTTTCAGAAGCTTCGCTAATTACCTGATTACTATCATTCGAAACAGTAGCCCAAGAAGGAGCTCCAGATAAGGATATACCTACCGGGTATTGGTCAGAAGTCTCTACTCCATTGATTACCTTCTTTTTATATGAAGTATATTTTGCGAATTCGGAACTACCTGATGCTGAATGAGTGATAGTGACAGTATCCCCACCAAGCCACCACCAAAGATAATAATTATAAGATACACTTGCACCGCCCTGAGTGATATCCACATAATCGGAAGCACCACCATGAGAAGCAGTAACTCTAATAGACCTACTACTTGTACTGGTATTCGCAGAAGCACTAAGAGTAGTACCTGATAAGCTAAATCCTGAGGTACCATTGGTACTTAAACTTGGGGTAGCCGTATCGGAACCATCACTTGTACTTGAACCAGAAGTATAATTTGCATACCTTGGTCTACTTGCACTTGGGTACAAAGTTACACTACCTCCAGTATTACTGATAGTATAAGAACTTGCAGTTAAGCTTACACTCCAAGAGCCATAAGTATATCCCGTAAGTTCATTTGCTGCTTGGTATACTGGTACACTTACCGATTTAGTTTTACCATTTAGTGATAGGGTACCGGTAAGTGTTCCTACCTGGGCTCTAGATTTAACAGTAGTACCCAAAGAACCTGCACTAACTGCAGTACCATAACTAATGCTAGCACCGCTTGTAATTGTGCCCCCTCCAGTTGTAGAACCATTCCATCCCCAAGTCTGAGAATAAGTGGGCATACTTGAGAATGAACTTCTACTTCCTCCACTTGCAGGTATATCGGATACGCTTCCTCCACTTGCAGTGATTTCACTATAGGTTCTATAACCTGCTGATTGAGAGCAACTAATAGTTGCCTTCTTATTAGTTTCAGCTTGTGTTAAGGTTACCGTACCGCTTCGTGTACTGGTAGATGTATTATTACTCATAGTTACAGAAGTACCACTTCCAGATACACTACCAGAGTTGGCTCTAGTATAAGTTAAAGCGATTTGGTTACCATAATTATGTCCATTTCTTAATTCTTGCTTGTAAGAAGTAACTGAAAAGGTTTTGGTACCTCCAGTAATCTCAAAAACCATAGAGGTTGGTGATACACTCCAACCATAGGTCCAAGATTGAGAGGCCGCTGCTTGAGTAAAGGTAACAGTTATTAACTTGCCTGACTCATTCTGGTTGAATAAGATTTGTACCGACCTACTTGATAAATCCAAATTTTCTGTGGCAGTGAAAATAAAATTACTGCTAGATACCCAGTCTCTATTTGCCCAGACTACACCAATATTGGTATTAACCCCAGTACTTACCCCATCTAGATATTTAGTCTTATAAGACTGAATACCCATAGGATTATTTTCAGTAGACCCTCCAATTGCTGGAAAGTTAATCGTAGTATTCTTTACGGTAAAAGTATATTTATAAGTTACCTTATGAATATCCTCTAGCTTTACTGTTTCGTTATTTCCATAGGAACTGGCATTGGATAGTTCCAACCCCACATAATTTTCCCCTGTTCCTGTAGGGGAGAGTGCTAACAATTCAGCCTTGGTAGGACAGTCATTGCCATCCTTACCAAGGCCTACTTTACTTTTGACAGCACTCCAGGTTGCTATCTCTCCCATAAGATTTATTTATTTTTAAGTTCCTGAATCTCTGCCTTCAAAGCCTTGATTTCATCGTAGAGAAGTTTAACACCCTCAATTGCCAAGGTTGACATCTTATGATATTTAACTTGTTTTACGAGTACATATTCTTCTCCATTAATTTCCAAGGTTTCGAATTCCTCTGGATTGGGCACCGTAGATTTCTCTACTGGAACTTCTTCCACATATTTACCAAAGCCTAAGCCTTCAAGGTTCTGAGCAATAGTCCCCTCATCTTCCTTACCAAGCATACTAAATGACTTAGTAGGTATCTGGCAAATCTGGTCTAGAGTATGATTCAAATCTCTGATATTATCTTTGAGTCGAATATCTGAAGACTCTTTCCAGAAACCGGAAGGAGCAGTAGTCTTAGCAAATACTACCTGGTCAGTAGTTGCCAACCCCAATTGAGCTCTAGTTACTGCATGAGGATTATCCTTTCTACCTGCATGGCTATTGATAGAAGTTTGAGCAGCCGTACCTGCAGCCTTAGCATCGGCAATAGCAGCAGCCTGAGCAGTAGATACTGGTTTATCTGCATCGGATGTGTTAGAAGCATTACCCAAACCAACTTGAGCCTTGGTAACTGAATGAGGATTAGACTTATTGGCAAGGTGATTATTTACCTTAGTTTCCAATGCAGTTACATCTGAACCCGTATCAGCAATCAACCCATCCACGTAAGTTTTTAATTCTGTACGAAGAGAATTGATGGCATTGGTTCTATCTGTAATCTCATTTGCTAAGCCTTGTACCGTGTTATCCAGGTTAGTTTTATCAGATGCAGTCATTACACCTGCAGCAGTTTTAGTTGCTGCTGGGATATGAACATCTACATCAGTACCTCTACCATATGAACCTTCTTCAGTATTCTTTACCCATCTAAAATACTTCAATAAAAGTCTCTCCGTATTTGGAGTAATACCGTTTATTACCGTCATTATCTCCAAAGGTAAACTATTAATCAGTTTATCATGAGCATTGTCTTTTGCAATACGAGCAGCTTCTTCTGCAGCAATGGCATTAGGTAATGTCTCATCGAGTTTAACTCTATCAGCAGCAGACATAACTCCGGCAGCAGTTTTAGTTGCTGCAGGTATTACATTGGATTCTATACCATCTTGGTACCTACCGGAAGAGTCCAAAGAAGCTCTACGCAGGCTAATAGATAGATTTTCCCCATTACTACTGGGTGTAATCCTAACCATACTGCTTTCAGTATCGGAGGTCATAAACCAACGTTTACTTATAGGGCTCCCCGTATTATTTAAGAAGTGATTATTAACGTAGGTTTCCAAAGCTTTACCTCTACTACCTTCGAAAGCAGTACCAGCAATTTCTCCAATGATAAGAGAAGAAGTGTTACTATCTACGAATTTAGTACCTGACCAACGGAATTGATAAGAGGGTTCATCATCTGCAACGTTTATATAGATTTTACCAGATTCACCTGTTACTGGTGTTTGATGACCTGCATCGGTATACAATTTGATATTGGTAAGACCTCCAGTAGGACTTACATCATAAGTAGCATATACCTCGATTACATCGTCTACATATGAAGGCAAATGATTAGCGGGTATTAAGCCACTTCCATCCAATGGGGCAAACCCACCAGCTTGACCCTTGGTTGCTACGAAAGCATCATGCTTAGCTTCTAGAGTATCAATGTTCTTTTGCAACTTAGTTTCAAGGGCAATATCTGCAGCAGCTCTGGCTTCTTCTTCTTCCTGAATCTTTTGCATCTGAATCTGGTCATATTCGGCACGAGCATCGGCTTCCTCTTTAATAGCCTGAGATAGCTTTTGGTCTAAGGCTGTATCAGCATCCTTACGATTTTGGATTTCCTCTGCAAGAGCTGCTTCTGATTTACCATCCAAAGCCTCGATTGCATCCTTTCTATCTTGAACTTCTTGGGCAATAGCCGTAGGCAAAGTAACATCTAATGCTACTTTATCGGATGCAGTCATAACACCTGCTTTCTCTTGAGTTGCCTTAGGTATAGAGATATTATCACTACCCTTTAGCTCATATATACCAGTATCGGAATTTTTAACTGATGGCTGAGATACCAAGTCTACATGTTCTGCATAAGGAACAGCATTACGATGATAACTTACAAACTTCTCAGGAAGAGAATCAAATAATTTCTTGTCTGCTGCAGTTTGTACACCTGCTTTCTCTGCAGTAGATGAGGGCAATGTAATAGGGTTCTGTTCTACTGTACCATCTTCAACTACGGTTTTAGTAGCAGCAATGCCAATGGTAGTTTCATTTGGAGTTACATCACCAAGAGCAAAGTTAGCAGTAGATATTCTATCCAACTCTACTTTATCCTTTGCAGTCATGGTACCTGCCTTATCTGAAGATACCTGAGGCAAGTCGAAAGTTTCTTTGGTATCGGCGTTCAAACCATTGTCCTTAGTTATAGTAACCGTTACTTTATTAGCATCAGAAGCTGCAGAGATATCAGTTAAAGCATTTGGGTCTAATCCATCTAACTTAACTTTATCGGCAGCAGACATAAGACCAGCAAGAGATTGGGTAGCAGCTAAAAGGTTTTTAGTTCTATCCTGAACTTTACCGTATACATTGCCTTCTCCCTTATCTTGGTAATGTTCTGTCCAATGATAATGAGTTTCATCTCTCTGATATTCGGTTGTGTCGGTTACTATACTAGCCGGTAAGGAATCAGATGTAGCTTCTTCGGCTACCAATCTTTCCTCATGGTCATCGGTAATAGCCGTGAACTTATTATCCAATGCCGTATCGGCATCCGTTCTGTCCTGGATTTCTCTATCGATACGTTTACCCAAAGCAGTATCTGCAGCGATACGGGCAGCTTCTTCGGCATCAATGTTATCCTGAAGAACTTTATCGGCAGCCTTTCTTTCTTCGCTTTCTGTTTTGAGGTCAGAAGAGTTCTGGTCAATCTTTGCTTCCAATCGAATATCCTCAGCTTTACGAGCAGCGATTTCGTTATTCAGCAAATCGGTGATTGCAGTATAGTTACCATTGATATTATCTTGAATACCCTGAATCAATTCAAGATTGCGTTGGATATTGGCAGCATTCTGGGTTACCAGAGCATTGGTAGCATTCAAGGAAGTTAACAGCTCTGTACGAGTTTCACTTACGAAAGTTCTTAACTCATTTACTGTAGTAGTAAGAGTATTACTTAAGTTAGTGAAGGACTGTTGTAAGTTATTATCCCCTTGTTCACGCAAGTTCTTTTCAGCTTCGAGTTTGTTCTCCAACTCGGTAAGCTTAGCAGTCATAGTTGCTGCAAAGTTTGGGTCATCACCGAGAGCCTTAGCAATCTCAGCCAAAGTATCAAGTACTTCTGGAGCAGAGCCAATAATTTTTTGAATTGCTGCCTCTACTTGTTCAGCACTCTGAAAATCTGAATCGTTTAACAACTCAGAAACTTTAGTGATGTAGTTTGCATGTTCTTCGATGCCATCCAACTTGGCATACAGCAAGTCAGTGAAGTCATTTGAAGAAAGTACTTTGCCGTCTACCTTGTCTACCTTCTTTTCATCCATTGCCTGGTCTGCAGCAATTCGGTCTGCTTTTTCCTGGGCAATAGCATTATTAATAAGGGTATCTTGGTTAGCACGTTCTGTAGCTTCCTTATCGATGTTATTCTGTAACTCAGTATCACCAGCTAAGCGGTCATTCTTTTCGGTAAGGATATCCTTATTGATACCAGCCATATCATCTTTATGGTTCTGAAGATTGGTATCAATCTTTGCCTCAAGAGAAGTTTCTTTGGCAATTGCTCGGTCTTTCTCTGCATTAATAGCAGTAGTGTTGGCATTTACCTTTGCTTTTAATTCATTCATAGCATCGGTATTACCTGCCTCTAGAGAATCAATACGAACTCCCAAAGCATTATCACCGGCAATACGATTTTCCTTTTCTTGTTCAAGCTTAGTGTTAAGATTAGCCACCTCGGATTCCAAAGCCTGCTTAGCATTATCCAATTTAGCAGTGAACTCAGTACTCAGAGCTTTATCAGCTGCAGTACGGTCTGCTACTTCCTTATCCAAGTTAACTTGAAGAACTTGGTCTGCAGCTTTCCTTTCTACACTCTCAGTATTAAGGTCAATATTGAGAGTATCGATACGAGAACTCAAAGCACTATCGGCATTGGTACGGTCAACGATTTCTTCGTTAATCATATCCTTAACTTCCTTGTAGTTATCACCTACAGTCTTAGTTAAGTTTGTGATTGCCTCTGAATTTCTTTCGATATTGTGTTGGTTAGTAGCGATTGCCGTAGTATTGGCATTTACCTGCTCAGTAAGCTCATTACGCAAAGTATTGATAGACTCCTGCATACTCAAAGCCAAGTCTGAGATACGCTGGTTAACATTGGCCAGACTTTGAGTATATGCTTCATCAGCAGTCTTTCTTTCGGCAATCTCCTTATCCAAGTTAGCCTGAATTACTGCATCTGCATCTTTACGGTCTTGGATTTCCTTATTAAGGTTATCCCTTACAACCTCGAGTGCAGCATCACCAGTATCAGACTTATTGTCTATGTATTCTTTCAGTTTAGTTTCAAGAGCAGTATCGGCATCCTTACGGGCTTGAACTTCAGCAGCTACTTCAGCACTATTTGCCTCATCTCCTGCAATACGGTCTTCGATTTCTTGGTTAACCTGTTCTGTAATTGCAGCCAACTTCTTAGTGATTGTAGTTGCAAAGTTGGGGTCATTTCCAAGGGCATCAGCAATTTCCTTAAGAGTATCAAGTACTTCAGGTGCTGAACCAATAATCTTTTGGATAGCCGCATTTACTTCCTCTTCAGTTTGGAAACCGGCATCATTGATAAGCTGGGAGAGATGGGTAATGTAGTTTGCCTTCTCTTCGATGCCATCAAGTTTAGCTTTAAGGATATCGGTAAAGTCATTCTTAGTCAAAGAATAACCTTCACGTTTATCTACCTTCTTAGCATCAAGATCTTTATCCCCTTTTTCTCTAGCAGCAGCCTCGGCAGCAATAGCATTGAGCAATTGTTCTTTGTCTTCTACACCCTGCTCTTTTATATCCTCGATTTTGTGTTCGAGAACTAAATCCTGAGCAGCACGAGCAGTAGCCTCTGAATCTATATTGTTCTGTAATACCTGGTCTGCAGCAGTACGTGCTTGAACTTCTTGGTCAATCTTACCTTGAAGAGCATTGTCTGCATTAGTACGGTCTGTTACCTCTTTAGAGATTTCGTTGTGAAGAACTTGGTCCTCAGAATGACGGTCTACCTTCTCTTGGTCAATCTTACCTTGAAGAGCTAAAGTATCGGCCTGTCGATTAGTGATCTCCTCATTAATCTTAGAATCCAATACAGTATCGGCATTGGTACGATTTGCGGTTTCTTCAGCAATCTTTGCCTCAAGTGCAGCCTTATCATTGATATGTAGAGTCTTAAGTTCATTTACGCTTTCCTTAATCTCACTATCGGCAGCAATACGTTCATCTTTTTCCTTTTGAATAAGGTCCTTGAGTTCCTTCTCAAGTTCATCGTTATCTTGATTTACCTTATCTTCAAGGTCTTTTATATCTTCGGCATTCTTATCTACCTTCTTCTCAACTCGGTCGATTTCAGCTTTTAAGTCTGCCTTAACAGTATCAATCTTCTTATTGATTTGGTCTAACCCATATTCGAGATTATCCTGAACTGCCGCTATAGCAGTACCTAAAGCAGCTTCTGCTTCCTTAGCACGATTAACCTCTTCAGTTAAAGCAGTACGGAGATCCGTTAACTTATTAGTGATAGTAGTTGCAAAGTTGGGGTCATTGCCCAATGCTTCTGCCAACTCTTTAAGAGTATCAAGGGCATCATCAGCACCATCAACCAAATCACTAATCATCTGTTTAACTTCTTCCTCAGTTTGATACTTCAAGTCATTCTCAAGCTGAGAGACTTTAGTGATGTAATTTGCATGTTCTTCGATGCCATCAAGTTTAGCCTTCAACTCATCGGTAAAATCATTTTTCGATAAGTCGTATCCTTCTTTCTTATCTACTTTATTCTTGATAGAAAGTACGAAGGCCCAGAACTCATTTATAGTTCCTCCAAAGCCAGCTTTAACAAAGTCATCATAGTAACCTTGTAATAACCGCTGGTCTATTTCTTCGCAGGTATAATACTTACTTACATACATATTTTATAAAATTTAAGGATTAATTACTGCACGTTGACGACCCAGTAATAATTCCGAATCGATATCTCTGAATGGTTCTCCTTCTGAACCACAGAAGGCATTCTTTGGTACGTCTGGATTTTCGGGGTCTACATCTCCACCGTCTTCAATATCTCCTCGAATACAAGCATAATCGGGAAGCTTATTTACACGGAATTTCATTACCTGGCCTATACCAGGATGAGGTATTATTTTATCCCAGATATCACCGAAGTAATCTTGAAAGCAGGTGACAAATTTGTTTCCGGTCATTGATTGAAATGCCGTTACATCATTGCCATTACCTTTCATTTCAATATGAACTCCAGATGTACCATTAAGGATAACCAGATTACTATCAAACCAGATTCCACTGGGAGTAGTAACTGGGGTCCACCTCAGTACTAACATCTTTGCCATATACTTAATTTTTAATCTACAAATTCGATTTGGGTATCTCGGTCTCTCTTTAGGATAACCATGAAAACTAAAGCCTCATCCTTTGCCTGAGCAGTCTGAGTATCTCCAGAAGGCTTATACGTTATACCATTAATTACAAACCTATCTTGTTCCCAATTAAAATCCCAATAACCTTCCGGTGTAAGATAACCGATTTGTTCTATATAAGATTTAGAAATTAGTATTGATAAGTTTTCGTCATCCAATTCTCCTGAGACGGTTGCCTTATTGATAGGCCAGTTTCTGAAAGCATTGTAATAACATAATGCTTCGATTTGGATGTTATAATATTTAGGTATACTGTCTTCGGCATGACTGAGAAGCTGATTAACATGTTTGGCCCAAGTTATGGATTGCCTACCAGCATCCCAATCTAAGAAGTCAGTGATAATTTTCTTGTATCTATCCCAAGAGCGGTTCTTTACCATTCTCCAGGGTTCTTTTGTCATAACTTAGTTAGAATTGATTTCTTACCGCCTTTCACTGGAGCACTTGGATTTGGTCCATCTAATACTCCAGGTTGCCTTCTGTTAACTACTTTGGGAACTACGGTTCTGAATACTTCATCACAGAACGGTAAGTAGATTTCCAATCGTGAAGCTAACATACAAAGGTTCTTTCTTAATTCATCTATTAATCCACCTGGTTGCATTGCTTGAGAAAGTGTTTTCCATAGGGAACTTGTAGCATCTGCCAAGGTATCATAATATTGCACTTCAGTAGGCCCAGTAGTGATTTGTTTTATCCTATCACCTCGAGCAAGTTCAGGTTTAGAAGTACCATCACCATTCTGTTCTTTGGTAGAGGTTAATTGACTTAGGTATTCTGAAGTACTTGTTAATAAATTAAGTATCTTCACATTGAGAAAGTCCCATGCTGCCAATTCCATTATTAATTGGTTTTCTAGTGCTTCATACCATAATTCATCAGTATATTTATCTGCGGGAATTTGGTGATTTACTAGAGGACCAATATAATATTGCCATTTGGTGATGTAGATAGATTTATCTTCCCTGGTCATCCCCTCTGATATCTCTGAAGGAATGTAATGATCGATTAAGTTATATATTGTATCGGCTAATGCCGTATGCCCATAATCACAAACTACCAGAGTCTTATCTACGGTGATATCTAAACCATTCGAGTTGGTTACATGTAATGTTACTGTATAGAAACCGGGAGTTTCATAAGAATAGGAAACATGTCTTCCACCATTGAAAACCTCTCCCTTATCATCGCCAAAGTCCCAGTCAAAAATGGATTTGGCCGGGACTTTGGATATGACTCTGAATGAAACTTCCAGACCTGACGTAACGTACAAAAAGTCCAGATTGTTATTCATATTAGTCTGTCTTATGTAATTTTCATAGATTACCCTTTAGAAGAGGATTCAAATTCTTCCAGCAAAGCCTGAAGAAGTGTTTCTACTGTATCATCTTTCTCGGCAACGATTTCATGAAGACCTGCTATCAGTTTCAGTTCTTCCAGAGAATAGCCCTTTGCAAGTTTTTCAAGAGTCATGCCTTTCTTGAACTGAGCATTCAGTCTCTTATCCAACTTTTCGATGTCGGCCTCTGAATACTTTTCGATTTCTGATTTATCAGCAATGATAATCAGATGGCCAGAGGCAATTGCCTTCTGAATCTTTGGTGCACGGAATTGACGACGAGAGAGTTCCTTGTCTTCTCCTCTACAAATGGTAATACCAGTTGATTGATCATGAAAACTGTAAGCTCTTGGTCCCACAGTTAATGTATATTTATCTTTAGCCATATTTCCTAAGATTTAAAAATGATTAAAGAGAGGATAGGTCTTTTTAGTTACCTACCCTCTCAGGGAATTTATATAGATGAAACCGGACGGCCCTTATTATTCGAGGTTAACCATCAAATAGGGGTCTACGTTCATGAACTCGGGGAAGCCGAATTCTGAGAACTTCTTGTCAGCAGCCAGCAACAGAGTTGCATCCTGGTACATCTTAGAGAAGCCAGTAGTCAAGCTTGCATAGATTGCCTGAGTCTGGTTAGAAACGATTCTTTCAGATTCAAGCATCAACTGACGAGCAGTAAGCTTAATCAGGGCAGCAGATGTATCAATCAACAGCAACTGTTGGTCAGGTGTACCCGGGTGAATGTAGAAGTCAGCATTCTTGGGAACAGGAGACTTAACATTCAGAGTAGCTTCTGTAGTACCAGAATGACGGTCTTTGAATTCTGGCAAGTTCAGCATTTCGATTGCCTGGTCTTCACCACCAATCATAGTTTGGAAGTTACGTCCCATACGAGCAGCACGTACCCAAATATGCAGAAGATCTTTATAAGTGATACCGTTGGTTGTTTCGTATACACCGATTACCGGGGCAGACTCAGAGCCATCAGGGTTGTTACCATTGATAGCAACGTCCATAGCCAGAGTATCCAGAGCATAACCCAACTGAACACCAAAATCACGAAGGTAGATTCCCAAGACATCGAGTGAAACATAGTTACGAACTTCATCAGTAAGTTTGAAACCTTTTCCGATTTTGAAGAGGCTAACTGACTTCTGTCCAAAGCTAACATCACCCAATGGGATAGTTTCTGCCTCGTTAACCTTTGCAGGTGCAGCATCCGACATATTAACCATCGGCATGATTGCTTGCAAACCGTTGATTGGTTGGTCAGATGCAATGATGTTCGGATAGAACGGAGCCTGGCGCATACCCAATGTGATAGCAGCACGGATAATTTCCGGAACAATCCAACGAACATTCTGTTGAGGCATTGTGAAGATGTTCTGCATTGTATCCACTTTCGGATTGATGCCCATCTTTTCGAAAAGTTCATCTTCTGAAATACCCCATTTACCAGTAACCAATTCTCCAAAAGTTACCTCTACGGGTTTCTTGTCCTGTGAACCGGAACGAACAGCTTCCAAGCTTCTTACCATTTCCGGCAGCTCATTCATAAAATCCTGAGCCTTCAACTTTGTAATATCTATTTTATTTTCCATAATAATTTCTTTTCTCTTATTTGATGAGTACTTGGATTACCTCATTTGCCTCTTCTGCTGGATTAAGGGCAATGAACGGAGTTGAAACTGCTTGGTTAGCTTTTACGAATCTATCGTTAAGCAATGCTCCATCGGGAGTTACATAGCCAGCTTCGATATTTCCGTTTGATACCCAGTTACAAATCATGTAACCTTCCATAGCCACTGTTACCTCTACCGGGAAATTTCTTTGAGGTTGATAAGCAGGGTTAACGTTATCCGTTACTGCTATACCCAAATAAACTTGAGTAGTTACATCAGTACAAGGGTAAATCAAACCGTCTTCATCCAAAGCTACCGGCATACCCTGTACGATTTTCTCTCCATCTTTAACATTGAAAGCCTGGTGCAATTTGTGTGACTCACTTTTGTAAATCACCGCTCTCGGGGTTCTTTCCCCAAAGAGAGTAAGTTGCTGAGGGTCGTTTACGATTTTAGTTTTTTCCATAACGCGGATTATTTATATTAGTTATTTGATTTTGTTTCGATACAAGTTATCGATTACATTCTTAGTACTCGGGGATTCTGAATTCTGTTGGGTATCAGTATCCTGGGTTCCAGTTTTACCCTCATTATCATCTTCAGCAATTGAAGAAGCACGGTTAACATCCTTAGAACCACATTTTGAGCAAGTGAGAGGGAACTTCTCTTCCAAGCGAGCTTGGTAATCCTTTGTCAAGGAAATAAGAGTAGTAATACCAGTAGTCTCGGCATTGAGCATCGTAACGATTGTCTCATCTACCTTATCACCCATCAACTTTCTGTAAGTTTCTACGGCATTTTCACGGAGAGAAGCAATATGATTCTTTCCTACAGTTGCCATTTCTTTCAGATTTGCTACTTCGGCATTCAGGTTGGTAATCTGTTCCGTAAGAGAAGTTTTCTCTGTAGTAAGATTATCTACTGAAGTTTGCAATTCGTTTCTGGATGATACCAAAGTCTGAATGCAGGCAATTACATTTTCCTGATTCATCTCTTTACCTTCTTCCAGGGTAAGCATATTATCCCCGAAAAGGCTTTCAAGAAATTTTTGTAATTCGTTCATATTATTTTCGTTTGAATGATTATCCTTGGCATCATTATCATTAAAAGAACCCTGAGTATCGTTCTTTTCTTGATATGATGTTAAATCTGATTTATAATCAGTAAAGAAGTATTGCTTCGATTTATCATCTCGGTATTCTTCATAGGATGCCCAAGTTCTTTTGGCAAAGGTTGGATTAATGATTTTACCATCCGAACCAATTTTCTGGGCAAATGAATCAGCCCCATGTGAAACCAGAGAGGTCTCAAGGTAACGAACAATTTCAGTAACCATTCTACGTACCATAACTCCCTTAGAGTCATAAGTACCAAGTTTCTGATAAAATTCGTTATCCTCCATTTGGGGATGAGATTTATCCCACTTGAATTGTACAGTAACAGAATTACTATGGATTGAGGGTGGTTCCATAAGGATGCCTCTAGCAATTCTTGGGTTTGCCTTACCATCAATCTTCAGAATACCATTGATACCGGCAGGTATAGTAAAGCTACCGTCTTTATAAGATTCCTGCCACATTACTTGTGATACAGCTCCAATGGCATTACCAATGTTGGTTTCATGGTCACAATTTACTGTTTGACCAAGCAACATCTTCATAGAAGCCTTTAGTACTCCATTCTGACCAAAGTCTGTCGGATTCCAATTCTTAGATACAATCGTTTCCGAAAGTAATCTGAACATGGGTTCGATAAACTCTTCATCCTTAGGAGTTAGTTCCGATTTGTCCAGGTTGGGATAATACGTATTATAATCTATATCCCCTCCCCAAAATCCAAATTGAGCAATGGAATCCGGTGTAGGATTTTTCCATTTGTAGTAATTCTCTGAGAAAGCCTTAGCTCCCACTGCTTCTGGGATATACCCAGCCATAATGGTATGGCCTTGACCTATCACCATAGAATCAAGATGCTCTTTGTTTTTCTTTGTGAATTTACTCATCTTGCTTTAGTATTTTGGTCTCCTCGAGAAGGAGCCGGGTTTGCTTTATCTCTTGACCTACGAGCAGATTGGTTTTTATCATCCTGCCTTTGTTTCTTCTTAGTACCCTCTTGTGGGTCTGTATTACCCCCCTTAGCAAATTGATCCTCAAGTGAAACCCTTGGTTCTTTCTCATCCGGTGAATCATAACCCATTGCCCAAGCATATTGTTCTTGGCTAATGATACCTGCCTTGTATAATAAGTCAAGGTTCTGTATCTTATACTGAAGACCTTGTTGGATTTTAACTTCGTCAGAAACTGTAGAAGTTCCCCAATCAATCTTCATTCCCTTATTATTAAAGCCTGCCAGACGCAGTTCTAGAGAATAAAGTCGGTCCAATACATAAGCTACAAGCATTTGGATATTTTTTAACTGGCTAATCATCTTAGACAGCATTATACCAGTTGCACCTTCACCAGTAGTAGATGATACCCCAATGATAGAGCCATTAACTCCCAACCCGTTTGCTACGGATTGTTGATTCATATTCCAAGGCTTCTCGATATTACCGAGCTCCTTAGTAGTAGAATTGAGTTTGAATTCATGGTCATCTATATAACCAGCAACTACTCCATCCTTCATACCCTCTTTAACATTACGTTTAAGGATATTGAGTTCATGGTATAATCGGGATTCGTAGGCTTTAATACTCTCATTTGGTCTTTGAGGAGATTTCTGCATCTTAGCTTCTAAGAAACCAACCATACCACAAATCTCCATGATATGTTTGAAATTAACCTTCATATCATTCTGGCCTTTGAGAGAATCCAATGCTGGCATAAATGGAGGAACCCCATAAGGTTCATCGGTATCATTGAACATACCCACATAGAAATAAGTTTCTGGGTTAAGCTTAATGTAATCTTGTTGCTTAACAAAGAAATTCATATTCTTTTGGTAAGGAGAATACACACCATTTAATTCACGTTTAAACTTGATGTGCTCTGGTTTAAGGAATAATACCGTAGCCAATCCATCAAGCTTATCATTTGGTACGCCTTCTACGGATATTGCCCCACTTACGAGAAGTTGAACAATCATTTTGTTAACCAAACCATCTATACCCGCAGTATACCTGGTCCATCTCTTTGTGGCTTTCTTAAGGTGTTCTCTCATCTTTGAAGCCTCTTCATCGGTGTTATTAGGGAAAGTTACGGTATGACTGGTGTTAGCTAACTTAAACATATCCTGCAATGCAATACCCATATCTGGATTTACCTTATATAAATCTCGAATTAAAGGTATTACATCAACACGAAAAGAGGGTTCAACTAATTTAGTCAACCCTTGTAATGATGTAATTAAGTTATCGCTATCATCGTCAACTGAAACCCTACCAGGTGAAACGGGTGTGGCAGGCTTTTCCTCTTTATTAGAGGATGTACCATTCTTGGGAGGGTCCTTCTTACGTCCCCAACCCCAACTAAAATTGAAGTACTTTTTCATCTTGGTTGTACGATTACGTTAGTTTTTCCTTTCCTTATGTGATTACATATTGCTTTTCCGAAGATATCATCATCGGCATATACGTCTCCTTCAAGGTCTACATCTACGGTTGAATTGTTAGCCCTATGTTTACCCATTGCAACGGGTCTACCCAAACCATCGTATATGAAGGTATAAGCTTCTTGTACAAAGAAGGGGTCTTTAATGGTTACGTTATCTAATCGAATATCTTCTTCCAAGTTTTCTATTATCACTGAACGATTCTTTTGGGTGGTTAACCAACCAGGGGATTTATCCATTTCGGGTCTACTTTTACCTTTTTTCTTCAGCATCTTCTGGTAATAGTAAAGGTTAGGGTAGCCTTCGTCTTGAAGCTTAGAAGTTACTGATAAACCAACGTCATTTGATTCTGGAGCTATTACTGCCCAGTTAAACAATTTCCCAGTATCACCAAGTAACTTAGCATAAGCTCCTACTGCCATTCTTCCCTTATATACTACTTGTTCTTCTCCTAGCTTATCCATACAAGTAAATGAAGAGTAGTCAGAAGCTCTACCAGTTGAAACGTCTGCACCAATGAAATATTCTTTGTCTGATTCTGGTTCGCAGAATTGTCTGTATTGACCATTAAACCTCTTCTTAATAACCGGGTAATCACTAAGGCAGTCTTCGATAGCCTTAATATCAGCTAAGTCGAAGACTGTATTACCAGATGATAAGAAGTCACCATCAATTTCTTGTGCAGTTCGTTTTGCTCCCAGAGCAGAAGACATTTGGTTATACCAATTAATATCTCGTTCTGGGTGCATTTGCCAGTATAATCGAATTGGGTTAAAAGGATTACCTCCTGCAATGGCATCTACCCAAGTTGAGTGATAGAAATTACCAACTCCATAAGGAGTGGAATTGACGATGGCAGCTCCACCAGTGGAAAGAGTAGGAAATGCAGCAGCCCAAATTTGAGCAGCCCATCTTACTACTGCTGCCTCGTCAATTACCAGAAGAGAAAGGGATTCCGAACGACCGGCTTCGGATGATGTCGGAATAGATTCAATAAATGACCCATTATCAAATTCTATCATGGAAGCAGAACCATATTCTCCAGCTCTACCGTTAATTATGGGAGTTTGAAGATACCATGGAAGATTCTTGTACATGAACTTAATCTTCTTAAGCACCTTCTTAGCAGTTGTGTCTTTAATAGAGATGATGTTTATCTTTTTGTTGGGATGGTACATCGCCAACCAAAGACAGTACATAGAAATAAGTTCTGTGATTCCTGCCTGACGGAATTTGAGAATGATATTGAATCGTTGGGCAATGAAATTGTAGAGAACTGATTTTTGAAATGGGTATAAATCAAATCTTACCTTTCCTCTTACTGGATGTATCACATAGCAAAAAAGGCTAAAAAAGAAAACATCACTAGAAACTCGGGATAGATTTGATAACTCCTCCCGAGTTAATGTAGTTCTAGTTTCTGAGATAGTCTTTGCCATTACTTAAAAGTTATACGTTATTTGAAATTCGATGTCAGTACCCATCCCTGATTTTATCTTCGGGTAGTAAAAGGTATTGACTCCGAATTTGTAATTAAATCTCTTAGTCTTGATTGAAAGACCAGCTCCCATATCGAAGAGATTATTGAAAGGTCTATATTTGCCATAAATGTATGGACTAAGTGATAACCTTGCAACTTTCTTTCGAGTTAATTGACCTTCATACCAGTTGTAGTTGTACTTATCTAAGTCGATTGGGAATAATCTAGTTGAATAAGTGTTAGTCTCCTTATTGAACAGACTTAAGTTCAACTTATCTTTCTTCAAAACAATTTGAACCAGGGAATCTTGGTTACTGATAACTGGCTGCCTTAGCATGGAATCAGGAAAGAGAGTTGGCTGCTTATTATCATGAACTAAGATTTTACCTGGTTCAACTTTTTCTGAGTACTTCTTCTCTGGTTTGAAGGGTTTCTTTGTGTATACTGTATCTGGGATTTCATTGACCGCTTGTTCCAGGGAATCAACCTCTCGAGAAAGTTTGTAATTCCTGAAGCAAAGGTAAATAGTAAATCCTAGAAGTACAATAAACAAGGCCTTCTTAAATGTCTTCATACTTGATGAATTTCTTAATCTTACTCTTCAACCAATAGCGTTCTACTGAACTTAAGTTTGACTTAATAATGTGGAACTTGAATTGAAAAGTACGATTGGTTTCAATAATCTCAAAACGTATTGAAGGTAAATTCCGATAAATAATCCGAAAGAACTTAAGGATGTTGTTAATGTTCAATTCGGTAATTGGGTACTTTGCATTAATCATTCTCATAATCCGATGTATTAAGTTTTCAAATTGAAATAGTCGCACGCTTTAATGATACTATCTATTCGGTAATCGCTTAGCGATTACCTTTATCGAACGAAGTGAGATAATATCCAAATATACTACTTACGATATGATATATGAATAGCTATATATACGCAGATAAATATATAGATATATATACGTAGTATATTATATATCTATATATTTCAAGGTACCCCAGAAACTTATATATAAGACTTTATATATAAAGCTGAAACTCATGGTTTCTTGGTATTTGCCTTTTTGAGGCATTCCTTAAACCAATAACCTATTTCACCTACTGCCCCTTTGGCAATTGTATATCTTGCCTTGTTAAGCCAATAATGGTAATCCTTAAAATCGCCTTCGAAGGTATCACCATTCTTATGAAGGTAAACTTTGAATTTATCAGGGAATCCCATAATTGCCTTGAAGTCTTCGATTCCCAAAGGGTAGCCATCAGGTCTAAATTGCCTATCTGCAGGTCTGAGGGTTAATGGGGGTTTATCATACTCTAATCGATATACTCCCGGGAGAGTACTCATCTTTGCAGTTTTGATAGGCCATTTCTTTTCATCCTTGAAATCTCTAACCCAGAGTCTATGTATCTTTGCTACTGTGAGATTTTTCTTCTCAGGGAGTTTTCGATAGTCATACATTGCCAGAGTTTTACTCATGAATGGAATCTGGTTAGTATTATTTTCCTGAGAGAATGTGAGTGGTTTAAGTAGATTTCTAGTAGTTGTTGGAGTTTTTACTTGGAATACTTCATCAAAAGCATTCAAGTATTTCTTACCGGTCTTTTTATGTACTCCAATGATGAGTAAACGCTTCCTTGACTCCTGAGAGTTTCCATAGTCTAAAACAGACCTTTCGTGAAAAATAAGTTTATAGTCTTCAAAGGTTTTTTGAAGATATTCTTTTGGGAGCAAAGATAGCAAACGAGGTAAGTTTTCAATAAGAAATATCTTAGGTTTATAATGTAAGATTGATTGAATTACTAGATTCAGGGATTTATTCTCTTGGGGATTGCCCAATTCTTTTACTTTTGAAAGCCTCATAATAGAAGATGCTCCACAGTCTGGACTTGAAAGTATAATGTCTGGCTTACAATCTGGGAGGGTTTCATCTTTATAATAGGGTATACCACCAAAGTTCAATTTCCACTGCTCTAAGCCTTTAGTATAAAATACTCCTCGAGTTTCTATATTAGCTATCAAATTCTTTCTAAAAGGGAACAAAAGGATGCCTGCACCAGCAGACACCCCTAATACTTTTAATTTTTTCATTTCTTGTAGCTTCTCAATTTAATGTACTTAATCCAAGCAAATGGCTTACGGTCTTCAA
>ERZ1673749.196-NODE-196-length-85663-cov-21.389356_pt1 | contig 85663 bp, 65 predicted proteins | sample MGYA00580204_ERZ1673749 | MGnify/ENA primary metagenome ERZ1673749 (study PRJEB41218, sample SAMN15661745) | gut metagenome | host: Homo sapiens | place: Canada: London | collected 2015-08-20/2019-03-30 | study: EMG produced TPA metagenomics assembly of...
AGCTGCCTTCTTTGATTGAGAGCCCCACGGAGAAATCCGTGGGGCTCTTTTTTTGCTTGGCCTCCAATGCGACACCAGTCGCTGGCCAGTATCTGATATTGGAATAAATAGGTAGTGTCCTTAAAAGTGTGTAGGTTTCATTTTTCCCTTTTTTATAGTTTACAAATACAAAGATAAGAAAAAAGGAGCTTACACACTTTTATAAGACAGTACCCGCTGGAAAGAACCAGCCTACCATTTGTCCATTACACCTTAAAATTATACCGTTCCGCCAATCCCCTTGAATTTCTCGACGAAAGCCACTATCTTTTGGAAAACACTTCGTTTCTTCGTCAGGTATTGCGGATTGAGGGGACTCATCTTTGGAAGGATGGCATTGAGGTCTGTTCCGTTTTCGCTGGCAAACTCATGCTTCAGAGACGTTTGAATATAACGTTTGGCTGCTTCCTCATTCAGCTTTTCTTCCACAATGAGGTTTGCTGCTTCTTTCTTTTGTCGCTTTTGTGCATAAGCGAAGAAGGCTGAAATGATGCCTGCCTTGTCTTGAATCGGCTCAAGGTCCGTGTCGTGAATGAAATCAACCACCAGCCCCTCTTTGGCTCTGTTCCCAATACTCGACCTGATGATTCTGCGCACTTCGTCTATCAGCGCATCTTTGTCTTTTGTTTTCTTGTTGTGTTCAAACACCAGTTCAAGAATATAGTCCAAGTCTATTTCCTGCGATTTGAGCAAGTCTATCTCAAACACGACATCGTCCCAATCTATTTTTGATTCTTCGGGAGTCTGTCCCTCCCTTTCTCTTCTGAACCAGTCTCGAATATCGTTATATGTCGAGCGATAATCTTGCACGGTTCGTTCCTGCAAGACATCCACCTCCATCATTGCTGCCAATTCTTCATCGGTCAAAAAATGGCTGTCTCTGAACACCTCAACGGCATCAAGATTTTCCCTGTCTATCTTCTGCAATTCTTTGAGATAGGTAAACTCATCATAATTTTGCAGAATGTTTTCTATCTTCAGGTAATCACCAAAGAGTTTCACGAAGGCTTTTTTGTCGGCCTCCGTCGTTATCTCGTCCGGTTGTGGGAACTGCTCCTTGAGTTCTCTTACAATATCGACATATCCCTTGCAGGCTTTCCCCGTTGCAATATCCGTGAAGCCTTTGAGATATTCCTCATAGCTTTTCTCCAAGATTACGTTCTTTGTGTTCTTGTCGCCAAACAAGGTGATGGCGTCTATCGTGGCTTGTTCCAAGTCTCTGAACGTAACGATATTGCCAAATGTCTTGGTTGCGTCATAGATTCGGTTGGTTCGAGAGAAGGCTTGCATCAGTCCGTGATAACGCAAGTTTTTGTCCACAAACAAAGTGTTGAGCGTAGGTGCGTCAAAGCCTGTGAGGAACATGCCCACCACGATAAGCAAATCCACCTCCTGATTCTTCACTCGTTCTGCCAAGTTGCGATAGTAGTTTTGAAATTCCTTGCTATCCACCCCGAAGCTCGTTTTGAACAGGGCATTGTAATCATAGATTGCCTTGGTCAGAAACTCTTTGGCACTACTGTCCATGGCTGTGGGCTCAAAGTTTTCTTCCCGAATATCGCCCACGGCATTCTGCTCTTCGTTGGGAGCAAAAGAGAATATCGTGGCTATCTTCAGTTTCTTTTCACTGTTCTTTTGCTGTGCGTTCAGTTCTTCATAATAGAGTTTGGCGGCCTCCACACTGCTCACGGCAAACATGGCATTGAAGCCCTTTCCGCTGCCTTGATTTCGGTGTGTCTTGATTCTAAAGTTCTTCAGGATGTATCGAGAAACTTCCTTTATTCGGTCAGGATGAAGAAAAAGTTTCCTGTTTTCAGCTGCCGTCAATTTCATTTCGTCTTTCTCCGTTTCCAAAGCCTTGAACTGTGGGCGAACATCGTTATAATCCACCTTGAACTTCAACACCTTTTCGTCTCGTATGGCATCCGTGATGACATACGAGTGCAGTTCCCGCCCAAACACGCCGGCGGTCGTCTCTGCCCCCAAGGCGTTTTCGGTGAAGATGGGTGTGCCCGTAAATCCAAATTGATAATATCGCTTAAATTTCTTCTTCAGATTCTTCTGCGCCTCACCGAACTGGGAACGATGGCATTCGTCAAAGATGAAAACCACTTGCTGCTCATAGACGGGCAGCGATGTCTCGCTCTTCATCAGGTTGTTCAGTTTCTGAATGGTCGTTACGATAATCTTGTTGTCGTCTTTTTCAATGTTGCGTTTCAGCCCTGCGGTGCTTTCCGAACCGTTCACGCTGTCGGGCGAGAACCGCTGATATTCCTTCATGGTCTGATAGTCCAAATCCTTGCGATCCACCACAAAGAACACTTTGTCAATAAAATCAAGTTGAGTAGCCAGCCGGGCCGCCTTAAAACTGGTCAGCGTCTTGCCTGAACCCGTAGTGTGCCAAATATAACCACCTCCTTCGGGAGTGCTCCATTGCTTGGCCTGATAGGAACTTTTGATTTTCCATATCAACCGTTCGGTAGCGGCTATCTGATAAGGACGCATGATGAGCAACGTGTCGCCGACGTCAAACACAGAATAGCTGAACAGCACTTGCAGCAGCGTGTTCTTCAGGAAGAACGTTGCCGTAAAATCTTTCAGGTCTTTAATTAAAGTGTTGTCTGCTTTCGCCCAATTCATCGTAAAGTCAAAACTGTTCTTGTCGCGCTTCACTGTGTTGGCAAAATAGCGTGTGTCCGTTCCGTTGGAAATAACGAACATCTGCAAATACTTATACAGTGAACTCTCGCTGTTGAAGCTCTCTTTGCTGTAGCGATGCACCTGATTGAACGCTTCTCGGATGGCCACACCACGTTTTTTCAATTCCACTTGCACCATGGGCAATCCGTTTACCAAGATGGTTACGTCGTAACGATTGGCTTGCGAACCGGTTTGTTCAAACTGGTTGATTACCTGTACCTTGTTTCGGGCAATATTTTTTTTATCAACTAAATATATATTTTGTATATGACCATCGTCAAACGTAAAGTCGTAGGCTGCGCAATTGTCCTGCACCTTGCGCGTCTTGTCCACAATGCCGTCATTGGCTTTGTCCAAATACTCGTCCAAGAAGCGTTGCCATTCCGCATCGGTGAAGACGGTGTTGTTGAGCGTTTGCAGTTGTTTGCGCACATTCGCCACCAAAGCCTGTGGCGTTACAAGCTGTGGCAGATATTCATAGCCTTGGTTCACCAAATCTTCTATCAGCTCACGCTCTAAGGCAGCCTCTGTTTGATAGGCTGTGGGTTGCTCGCCGACTTGCGACAGTTTGGTGTAGCTGTCTAAGACAATAAAGTTTTGCAATTCTGCAATGGTGTTGTAGGTGGTCATGATGATGTTGTTTTTTTGTTGTTAGCTGGGGTGGGGAGGTGAAGCTTGGTGTTTCCTAGGTGTTCTAGGTGTTCTAGGTGGATCTAGGTGGAACTAGGTGTTCTAGGTGGATCTAGGTGTTCCTAGTCTTCCCTAGTTTTCCCTAGTCTTCCCAAGTTTTCCCTAGTTTTCCCTATTCTCTCCTTCTAAGCGTTTGAGGCGTTCTTTAAGCGCCTTTATCTCGGCTTTTAATTGTTCATTTTCTCTTTGCAGACGCCTCCTTTCCTCGTCTTGCTGCTTTCGGTAGCCCGTGCGTGCCGCATACATTCGTTCTTTGATGCCCCCTTGCTCCACAAACTGTTTCTCCAAGCTCTTGAGGAAAGAACACATGAGTTTGTCTGTAATATGGCAGAGGGTTAGCAATGCGTTGCAAAACTCTTCTGCCGTCCAGCGTTGGGCGTAAGGCAGATAATCTTTGGGCTGGTTGTGCGTCTTGCAGAATGCGAGCATGGCGTTGTATCTGTCGTGCTTCTCGTTCCATAGTGCCAGGTGGCGTGTATTCAAGTAGTCAGCGTAATCTTCGCGCAGCTCTTGCAATGATGCACGAGCCACGTTCAGCAGTTTTAGCTCCATCTCTGAGGATGTGTTTCCGTCTTCTATTCCTTCTACGATGTTTTGTTTTCCCGACCGCGCCGCTTGCACCATCTGGTCAACCGTTCTGTCACCGTATTTAGGTAAGAACCTTGTGCAGAAGATGTATGTCAGCTGATAGATGGTGTCAGTTTTTTGATAGAAAAACAATTCTTTGTAATCCTTGTACTTTCTAATAATCGTAGTTTCATTAGCCATGATATTTTTCTTTTACTGTGCTGAACGATAGCAGTTGGTTGCGGTAATATTCGTATTGCTTCCTCCGTAGCTCTATCTCCTTGGGCAGTCCCTCGCTGATGGAGTTGGTGAGCGTGTCGAATTTGTCTAATATCTCCACTATCTCACGCTGAACGGAGAGAGGGGGGAGGGGGATTTTTATTTTTGCAAGATCTTTAGCATTCACACGCCTTACTTTTGTTCCTGTGATAAATTTTCTTTTCTGACTTTGGAATAGCTCTGTCTGAAAATAGTATGCAATATATTTTGGATTCATCGTATGGGCATAGAAACACGCATCACTACTAACGGCAATATCTTCATCACCCAGCCACGCCACAGCTTTGCAAACATCTTCATCGTTCTCACTTGTTGTTGCTATAATTAAATCGCCATGTTTGGCTTTTCTTGCTTTTAAGGCAAATTCTTGAGACACAAACGATTTTGTTTTCTTGGCGTATGTGCCATAATAGGTATATATCTGTCCATAATGTATGGCAGGTATTCCTTGTGTTGTTAAATCTTTTTTCTGAAGACCGCTTCCTCTTACAAACGTTCCTATTTCGCCCAATGTCATTATCTTTACATCATTTAACTTTTGCCCTCTATTTAATATATCGAAAGACAACAGTTGGTTGCGGTAATACTCATACTGCCGCTTGCGGCAGTCCAGCTCCGCTTCCAGCTCCGCTTCCAGCTCCGCTTCCAGCTCTGTGAACTTATCAAGAATCTCCACTATCCTATGTTGAATATCCAATGATTTTGTAGGATTGTCGGGGCAGGGAATGGGGATTGATATTCCTAAAATATTTGCTGTGTGCAATGCAGGAATGCCAGCACCAAGTTGTTTGCCCATCAAGTTTTCCTGATTCATTTTTAATAAATGATACACATATTTATTATCAACCCTACTTATATTAGGCAGCACAACATAGCAATGAGCATTAGCATAGAATTTTGTTGTAATAAAATTTACGAAACCAGCAGAAGCTCCACCTTGACTGATTATAATTTTGTTTTCACTATAATTGTATTTATCTGTAAAGCCTGAGAATGTTACACCTCCATTATATGCAGGGTATTCTCCACTTTCTGTAAGAAGGCTCTTGTTAAGCTGTTTTCCTTTTTCTATAGTTATAACTTCCCCCAGCTTTTTCCACTCCACGTTTTCTCCATTGAGCAGTTGTTCTATAAAGGTCATTGTTTCTTTATTCTTCATCGTGCTGTGTGTTTTGGGTTAATCTGCGCAACGTGGCGGCATTGTCGCTACTGATTACACTTTTCCCTGTTTGTCGTTCCAACTCCTCTCGTGCCACCTTTGCCACATTCCCACCTTGCTTTGCGATAGTCTTGCTTTGGTTGAAAGTCTTTGGATTGTTGGCTTGTGAGATGTCTTTGGTAGAGGCTTCTGCCAGCATGTTGAGAATCAATTCGGTACTGGTCATGTTGTCGCGTAGGTTCTGTTTCTTCAATCCCTTGTGTTCCTTGTATTCTTTCACCGTCTTTCCCGACCATGTCTTGGTTAGGATATTGGTTAAGACAGCAAATTCCTTGTTGTCGGTGATGCCAGTGCGTTGCCATTCATCAGTCAGCTCTTTACGAATCTCGATGCTTTTAAGACGTTGGTTAATCCAATCGTCCGAATATCCCAAGCGACGATAGTCTTGCAAGGCTTGCTGTATGCTCAGTTCGGGGTCTTGTATCTGGTCAAGACGCTGGCTTCCCACCTTTGCAAGCCATTGCTTGAAAGGCTCTGCCTTCGGACTTGGCACTGATTGTATCAAGCGAAGAAGCTGCTCTGTATCAGCCACATCGGTTTTGTAATATTTGCCGTCGGCAGACTGCATTTTCAGTTGACTACAATTTGTAGCCAACTCGCTTCCTTCTTTTTTTAGTCTTGTTTTTAACACACTCCAGTATTTGCGTGGATTGGGGCTGTCCGTCAGCACAGCAATGACATCCACAATAGAAAAATACCATTTCTCTTCTTCAGCGTCCCAATGGGAACGAACTTGCTTGTTCTCAAATTTCATTAAGTCTTTCATGCCTCTATCTCCTTGATGATTTCATTGATGTCCGCCCGCAGCGCGTCAATGCGCTGCACCGTTTGTGCCACTTCTTCGTTCAGCTTCACGATGTCTATCACCTCGCGCGTGTCCTCCGCCTCTACATACGTGCCAACTGACAGGTTGTAATCGTTCTCGGCTATCGTGTTGTTGTCCACCGAAGTGGCAACATGCTCCACCTCGTCCTTGTTTCCAAAGATGCCGACAATGCGTTCGATGTGTTCGGGCAGCAAGATGTTGTTGTTGGTTTCTTTCTTAAAGAAGTCTTCACCACTGGCATTGATAAACTGGGTGTTGGGCTCCATCTTATGCTTGGAGAGCACCAAGATGTTCACGGCGATGCTCGTGCCGTAAAAAAGATTGGGCGGTAGGGCGATGACCGTTTCCACAAAGTTGTTGTCCACCAAATATTTCCTTATCTTCTGTTCCGCTCCTCCACGATAGAAGATGCCGGGGAAGCAGACAATGGCGGCACGTCCGCGCGCAGAAAGATAGCTGAGCGCATGCAGCACAAAAGCAAAGTCGGCTTTCGACTTGGGTGCCAGCACACCGGCAGGTGCAAAGCGGTCGTCGTTGATGAGCGTGGGGTCGTCGCTGCCCACCCAGTTTACCGAGTAAGGCGGATTGGAGACAATGGCATCGAAAGGCTTTTCGTCGCCATATTGGGGATGGAGGAGCGTGTCGCCCAAGGCAATGTCGAACTTATCGAAATTGATGTTGTGCAGAAACATGTTCATGCGCGCCAAATTATAAGTGGTATGGTTGATTTCCTGCCCGAAGAAGCCATCCTCTATCAGATGATCGTCAAACTGCTTCTTGGCTTGCAACAATAACGAGCCAGAGCCACAGGCTGGGTCATAAATCTTATTCACCGTTTCTTGCCCATAGATGGCAAGCCGGGCAATCAGATTGGACACGTTCTGCGGTGTGAAGAACTCGCCGCCTGACTTGCCGGCGTTGGCGGCATAGTTGGAAATCAGATATTCGTAAGCATCGCCGAAAAGATCAATTTCATTATCCTCGAAATTGCCGAAATCGAGACTCTCCACACCCTTGATGACGGCAGCCAACCGTTTGTTCTTCTCCTCAACGGTGTTTCCCAAGCGGTTGCTCGTCGTATCGAAGTCGGCAAAAAGCCCCTTGATGTCGTGTTCAGACGCATAACCATTGGCAGAACTTTCGATGGCATTGAATATCGCTGCCAAATCCGTGTTCAAATCGGGATTGGTGTTGGCTCCCTTGGCGATGTTGCAAAACAGCTGACTGGGATAAATGAAATATCCTTTGGTCTTGGTGGCATCGTCCTTTATCTCAGGCGTGATGAAGTCATCCGGGAGATGAACATAATCCACGCTCTCGTCGCCAGCCTCTATGAGGTGGTGAAATTCTCACTGATGAAGCGATAGAACAGCGTACCCAAAACAAACTGTTTGAAGTCCCAGCCATCTACGGCACCACGCACCTCGTTGGCAATCTTCCAAATGGCGGCTTGCAACTCGTCTCTCTGCTTTATATTTTTCATAATTGTGGTCAGTTTCTTTATTCCTATTTCATTTACAAAGAGACTATTTTATGACGTAAAAACAGCGAAATCTATGGCTTTAATATGAATAGTGTCCTAAAAATTCTTCCTCCATCCCCCAAAAGGCTTAGCACTCACTTTTTAAAAGCTTACCTTCAGCACCGCAAAAGGTCATGAATCGGAGCGCAAAAGCTAAGCTTTTAAACACAGATGAATATCCCGCTGACAATCAGCAGATTACAAAGATCGTCTCGCAGCACGGTTTTTGTAAAATAATTTCATGGTACGGGACAGGTCGAATGTTTGCTATCTGTGTAGGGCTTGAGGAACAGGGGGGAGCGATTTGTCCCTCTATCGAAAAAGAAAGCTCGAATCCCGATTATAAAGGGATTCGAGCAAGATTATTATTTGCTTTCAAGTAGTTACCTGATAGCAGAAATTTCTTTTAATAGTGTGATTACTGACAGATGGCGTGTCGTACGGGCATTTTGAAGTTTCGCTTGGAAACGATTTTCTGTTTAGCTGTGCGAATTTTCGGTCCTGGTACGAACGGACTGTGCAGCAATACGTATTGCATTCTTTTGGCTTGTTCTTCTGTAAATTTGTTTCTGAGCGTCCAATAGTAATCCATTATGTTGTTCGATGTGAACTGTTCGCCTGTAATGCTGTTGGTTCTCAATATCCACTTGTTTACGTCCTCCTGTGTGAATTTTGGATGTGCCAGTTTGTATTTTGAAAGCTCCTTCAGGTATTTCTTACGGTTATAGGTGGGTGTGTCTTTACAGAAGTCGCTGTCTTCGTTGTAGTCGGTTTTCATATTGGCATCTTCTCCAAACACGTGTCTCAGTCCGAGGTAGTGTCCTAATTCGTGAGCGATGGTTGACACGAAGTTGGTGCTTTCGAGGCTGTTTCCGGGTTTGGTGTAAGCATAGAGGCTGTTTACGCTGACGCAATATGAGATGGGCAATTCGGTCGGCGCAATGTTGTTTGGAAGTTTTTCCAGACCGTCGAGCGTGTCGGGAGCTATGGTGTATGGGAGTGTTGTGACACCGGTTATATCCGGATCAGAGAAGTTGTACAGGCAGATGTTCACGTAGCGGTTTTGATCCCACAACAGGTCTCTGTAGCGTTTTGGAGCAGCTTCTGTATATCCCATGAACCGTTTGTAGTCTATTTTATCGATGTTCCATTGTACTCTGTGTACTCCTGGCTCAGCCATTGTGACCCCATTGGGTGTTTCTGTCGCCATAACGAATTCTACATTGAGGTGAGGAGCGGCTTCTTTCCATATTTTGTTTACATCGGATAGCACTTCTTTCAGGTATCCTTCTCTTAAGTTTTGCTTTTCGTTTTTTGCGTCTCGGTAGATGACATGAAATACGACGGGAAGTTTGTAAGCGTAGTTCTCATCAGGTTTCTGAGCAGTCTCCTGTACTATTTCGATGGTTTTCGTTTGTGTTCCATCTACTGTTGCGAGGGTGAGAATGTCTTTTCGCTCATCTCTGTACAGGTTTTCCGTTATATTGATTTCTACTTCTCGTGTGCCTTCTCCGTTTGTAATTTCAGGAACGGCCCATCCTTGTTTCGATGAGATAGTCCATGCCACGTTTGATGTGACCTTGATGTTTATTTTTGCTCCCTCTACTGGGGCTTTTATTTCTGTTTTGTCAATTTCGAGTATTGAGTTTTGTATTACATTCTCATCTTCGCATGAAGCAAAAAGCATTGCTGTGCCGAGAATCATGAATAGCATGATTTTTCTTATCTGTTTCATAATCGTGTTCGCTTATTTGTTAAAAAATGAATTGTTGATGCTTTTTCGGGGCATGACTTTTCTCAGGATGTTGTTTTTCCTGACTCCGAGGACTCCGGGTTTTGCGTATTGACTGTAGTCGGCAATTCCTGATGTGGGGCCTGTATAGTCAATGGTGATGTGCTTTCCCTGTGGTGTTGTCAGATCAGCCTTGACCGTAATGTCTGTTCCCTTGGTGGTAATGGTAATTTTTCCTCCACTCACCAGACCTATTGACTCATAGTCGAGAGCATCGCCGATTCGGGTATAATAAGTTCCTTGTGGGACATACATTCCGAATACTTCTCCGTACAGACCTGCGATGATTGTAAATGGTTGTAGGGTTATGCCAGGGGCGGACGTCACTACCTTGTCGTATGTGCCTGCCAATTTGCTGATGTCCATGGATGGACTGTAAGGTGTAAGCAGTGTGAGGTTAAGTAAATCGCCTGCTCCTGAGATGAATCCGCCTTGGTCGGTAGGCGTGTTGTAGAATGTCAGATTATATGTTCCGTACTGTCCGGCTTTGTCTTTGGAGTAGTTGCCTGACATGTTGGTTGGAATAACGTTCACGTCTTTCTCCAGTGGGGTGTAAACTGCTGGGTCAAGGCAGGTGAATGGGAGCTTTCCGCTGAAGTGGCATTTGATGTTTTTCTCTACGCCGTTGTCTTCAATCTTCAGGTCAGCGTCAAATGTATAGACGTCGTCTTTTGTGCGATCAACTTTTACGTCTCCGTCAACGATTTTGTATTCGTATCCGTTTGATGCCACTCCGTCTTTTACTTCTGTTGCAATTACGAAGTTACAGTTGAAAGCATCGGCTGTGCCTACCTCGTGTCCGTCAGACAGATGATAGGTGCCTGGGGTCAGTTTCGCGTTCCGACTGTCGTTTGAGAGGACGTCGCCTATGAAGAGACGAAGTGCATGGTCGTTCACGCGGGTTGGGAGTCCTGATTTGCTTATGGGGCCATCGGTAAAAGCCAGCATGTAATAGCCTACGTTGTTTTTATAGAAGTCTCCGTAGTATTGTATCCATCCCTCTTTCAACTCTACATAGTAGGCGTATGTTTTTCTAGTTGTGAATGCGAGTGTTTTAGTTTTCACTTCCGTTACGTTGCGTACTGCTATATATACGACGTAGTCTTTTTCGGGGAGGAGGTTGTTGATGGTTACTTCCTGTTTCCCGCCTTGCAGCGACAGTGCCTGTCCGTCTTTGAGTATTGTGGCAGGTGTGGGAGCTTTTTCTGTTGCAAGTTGGCAGATGTATGCTCCGGCTTCGGTCGGGTTTCCTTCAACGCTGAACATGAATGATTCTGTTCCGGTTTCGATGGCAGTTACCGATAGGTCGGGTATCACTGCCCGTGTTTCGTCTGTTTCGCAGCCTGCCAATGCCAATGCTGTCAGCAGGAGAAATGCATGGATAAAATTTTTCATAAGTGTTTTATTATTATTGTTATGTACGAATCGGATTGTCTGCACGATGGTTTGAATGCCGTCTTCGTGCGATAGAACGCTGCGGTTCGTCAGTTACAAAATTAAACAATTATGCTTAAAAGATTAATAAAAAAATGGAAAATTGTGTGACTTTACATAAAAAATCACACAATTTTAGGCTTTTGTATGTGTTTTTGCTATTTTCTGATAATCTGATGGTGACAATCCAGTAACTCTTTTGAAGGCTCTCGAAAAGCTTTCTCTTGCCTTGAAGCCTACGCTGTGTCCGATGGATTCAAGTGTGAATCGTTGGCTGTTGGTTATATCGTTCATGCGACGGCACGCTTCTTTAACTCTGTATTCGCTCAGGAGCAGAATGAAGGATTGTCCGAACTTTTCGTTGATGACTTGTGATATGTCCTTTTTCCCGGCATGGCATAGTTTTGCCAACTGTTCGATGCTGAAATCCTCGTTGTAGATTTCTTCCGATTCTTTCATTACTTTTTCTATTTTCTGCCTGAGCATGGATTTTCCTTCTTCGTCGAGGTTGCTTTTGCTGTATTTTGGTTTGCCGCCGGCAATTTGTAGTTGCATTCTCTGATAGAGAGTGATGTTTTGATTCTTCAGTCGTCTGTTTTTTCTGAATAGTATAATGAGAAAAGCTATGGTTATGAGTACGATGCCAGCGCTAAGGAGTGCCAATAGGTTTTGCAGTCGGCGTTTTTGTTTTAGGTTGCTCACTTCGTTTGCAAGGCTGCGCACGTTGCTAAGCAGATGGTTGTTTTTCACGCTGTTGAGGTTGTTGGCGATGAGCAGTGAGTCCCGATTTCTGTAGTATGCCAGTTGGTATCGGTCGGCGCTTTCTTTCTTTCCTTTTTCGTTAAACAGTGCGCAGAGCAGTTTGTCGGCATCGGTTTCCACGTCTTTTAGTTTCAAGGTTCTGCCCATTTGTTCCAGTTTCAGGGAGTAGGCGAGTGCTGAGTCTGGTTGTCCAGCCATTTTATATATGCTTGCTATGTGCCAGCATGAGGCGCATCGCAGTCGATCGTCTATGCTGTTCCTCCCGTATTTCATTTGTTTTTTCAATATGGCGGTGGCTTCTGCGTAGCGTTTTTTTTGTAGCGCTCTGACCACTTTCAGCATCATTCGGGCATATTGCTGGTGTGGTGTGGGCTTGGTGATGTGTGTTTGTTCAAACAATTCGGTCTGCTTCCTGAATGCGTTGATGTTTTCTTTTTCCAGTCCGAAGTTCCAGAAGTTGATGAACGAGGACACCATGTTTGTCCAGTCTTTCATCTGGAGTGCCTTGTTGAATGCCTTTCGGTAGTAGTGGCGTGCCGCTTCGACGTTGTTTGCCGATGGGAAGCATACGGCATAAAGGCTATAGAGGTGTCCCATGTTTTGATTGATGGAAATGCGCAGTTTTTCGTCTTCGCAATATTGGTTAGCTTTTATGAGGCACTCCATGGCACTGGCGTAGTCGAAAAGATAGAACATATAGATGAATCCGCTTCGGTTGTAGCCTATGGCGATGTAGCGTTTTTCCTCGGTGGTAAGTGGTTTCTTGTGTTGGAGTTTAGTGATTAGCATGATGTTGTAAATCAGTGCGCTATCAGGGCGGTTGCCTATAACGAGCGCAGCGTCTGCCATGTTTAGCAGTTGTCTTTCTGTCATTTTTGTTTTCAGCCCGCCCCAGTCCTCGTTTTGCGCATGAATCAATGGCAGTGTAAGGAGCAGAAGGCACAGGATGATGCTATAGCGTTTCCAGTTCATATTGCAAAGATACAACTTTATATTGAATGCGAGATGGATATCTATTTCAAATAAACGCTCTTTCCCTTTCTATTATGGTGTTGTCTGCCGTGCCTCCTCTTTGTCTCTTCTCATTCGGTAGTTGTGTTTGTGCTGGTTTGGGTGGAATTGTGGGGTTGTCGGCTTTGTTGACTTTCCGAAAGTTGGGGGCGGTTTCTAAGCGAAATATTGTAACAACCAAGTTTTTTTAGTTTTTTTTTAATAAATTATTGTGCAAGGTGGTGTATCTATAAGTTTGTTAAGAGTTGCTTAATTCCTTGATTGTCAATATTGATTTATGTAACTTTGCACCGCTAACATGAAGCTGAGACACGGTAATAACTCTTTTCTCACATAGGAACGTGTCGTTAATCTTACCTCTTTTTTGTGGTACGGTTTCAGGCTTCGGAAAATTATAAATGATGAGAATTATAAAGAAAGCAAGTATTGTTTTATTTTTTATCATGGCATTCGTCTCTCTTCGAGCAGAGGCTGCCACAGAATTAGGAAAGTTTGATTGGAATCCAGTGATGGATGCGATTATTAAGGTTGAGAGCAGGGGTAACGCACGGGCTGTGAATGGACGCTATGTAGGTGTTTTACAGATATCTCCTATTTTGGTTCGTGAGTGCAATAATATTCTGAAGAGTCGTGGTCAGCGTAAGCGTTTTTCGCTTAACGACCGTTTTAGTCCTTCCAAATCGCGCGAGATGTTTGTTTTAATTCAGTCTGTCCACAATCCGGGCAACAGTATAGAGAAGGCCATTCGTTTGTGGAGTGGTGGCATTCGTTATAGTGTTAGCAAGACGCAGCGCTATTTAAGAACGGTGATGAGTCATATGTAGTTTCAAGTTGAATACTGACAAGTCCGGCTATTGCTTTGCGATAGCCGGACTTGTTGTTTTTGTTTGGTCAGCTTTCACGAGCTGAAAGGTGAGCTTTTGGTCAGTGAAAGGTGAGCTTTTGGTTGGCGATTGCTTTTGAACGGATTTTCCTGAGTTGTTGTGCCCTTGTTTGTCCCTATTGTTTGTCGGTGTAGAAGTTGATCATGCGTGTGATGGCCCGTTGGCATACGGGGCAGAACTCTGGGTTTTCGTTGGTGCGCATTCGGCAGTCGGGGTAGGGTCGGTAAACTCCGTGCTGTGAATAGCCTGCTGGCTCGTAAGCACCTGTTTCCCAATGCGTTTTCTTTGCATTGGGTTGTCCGAGCGTTGCGGGCTGTGGGGTTGGTACGGGTGTCTTCTCTTTCACCATGTCGGCCCACTTACTGTTGAAATCTACGAGTGTAGTCAGGTTGGGTTCCCATGGTTCGATGTCGTGTGGGTACATCGGAATTTCCTCTTTCCCGTAGGCGTATTCGTCGCCGAGCCCAGCGAAGGAATGGCCGAACTCATGCACGACAACGGGTTTGAATGCCGGGTGGTGAGTCATCGACAAGTTGTAGGAGTTGAGTATGCCTCCGCCCCCGTAGTTGTTGGTGTTCACCAGCACGATGATGTGTTCGTATGGGGTTCCCGCGAGCCAGTCGTGGAGGTCTTTCAGGTGGAGTGTCGTCAGGTATCTGTCGCTGTAGAAGGTGTTGAAGTTGGAGTGCAGTGCGGTGTTTTTCCATATTCCCCTGCCGGGTTCCGATGTTCCGCTCTCTTCTGACGTTGCTTTGACTGCCACGATGTTGAATCTGCTTCTCATCGACTTGAACGGTTCGTGTGCGAAGAGAGCCTCCATTGCCGTGCGGCAGTCGTCGATGAACACGGGCATCTCGCTTTCTGTGTATCCCTCGGCCACGTATGCGATGTGGATGCAGCGTGTTGTGTCGGCTGCCTGTTGGAGTGTCTCGTAGGGGGTGACGGCCTTCTCGCCAATCCTTCGTATGAGTATGTCGGCTGGGGCTACGGTGTGGGTGAGCGTTGCCATGGTCTGCCGTCGGTTGTTCTTCAGGTCAAGGGTGACGTCGATGGTGTCTTTGGGGTAGGGCACGAGGAAAACGTTTTGAAAGGCCTTGGTATTTGTTTTCGCTTCGTCGTAGGAGAGCCACTCTTGGAAAAGTGTTGAGAAGGAGTTGCGGTAGATGACGCGTTGCGAACGGTGGTCGCGCACGGTTATCTGGCCGTTTCCCTCGACTGGCAGCTCAGCCAGCCGTTGTCGCTTGCCGTACCATCGTGGTATTTTACACAGCTCATCGACAGCGATAGCCTGGCTTTTGGCGTTGCCCGTAAAGGTATAGTCGATGCGTAGCGTTGCGTCGGTGAAGTAATGCTGAAATTCCTGTGCCCCGATTGTCAGGCAGCTGATGAGGGCAATGACGAGTGATATTGTTTTTTTCATTTGTTCTGTTTTTTCTTGGTAAGACTTCTTGCCTACAAAGTAACGAATTTTCCGCCGAACGACCAAACTTTGCTGTCGTGTATTTGTCTTTTTCGTGGTGCGCGTTAGAAGAGATGGTCCAGATCGTATCAGCAATGACATTGTGAAAGCTGACCTTTTGCCGCACAAAAGGTGAGGTATCGCGTGGTGAAAGGTGAGCTTTCGATTTGCCGGTCCGTTGCTATACCAATCGCAAGCTTCTTGTCGGTTGAGCCGTAGCACAGTTGTCGGACGCTCTTTAGGAAATAAGTTTTGGTAAACTTTTTTGCTTTGAGATTTCCAAAAGTTTCCATTTTTGTATCACTTCTGCGTCGGAGATTTCTCTTTTCTATCCCCATTTTTTATTATTCTGTGTGCATCAATAAGTTTAATGTAAAAATTTAAACCATTGAATAATAAATAGTTACTAAGAAAATGCAAGTTTTAATAGAAAAAATCTATTATTTTTTCTCTTCATTTTTCTTTCATTTAATCAAACTTTTAAATACCTTTGCAACTGATAAAAGTTATCTAAAAAGAAAATTTATTTCAAAGTTTGGAGCTGAAAGTTCACAATTAATTTAACCAATTCGACCCTTACTCCGGACTTTGTTTACTCTAATAAAGATATTTAAACTAAACAATGGAAATCAAAAACTTTACAATCACCAAGCGTGACGGAACAAAGGAGCGTTTTTCGCTCGACAAAATCATGAATGCCATTGTCAAGGCATTCGAAAGTGTCAACGAACCCACTGACTTGGGTACGGTATCGAAAGTGTTGGCTGACCTCGACATCCACAATGACATCAAGGTGGAAGACATTCAGAACCAAGTGGAAGAAGCACTGATGAAGGAAGGCTACTACAACGTTGCCAAGAGCTTCATCGTCTATCGTCAGCAACACACCGAAGATCGTGAGGTGCTTGAGAAAATGCGCTTTCTGACCGACTATTGCAAGGCCGAGAACGCAGCGACAGGCTCAAAGTTCGACGCCAATGCCAACGTGGAGCACAAGAACATCGCAACACTCATCGGCGAGTTGCCCAAGCAAGGCTTCATCAGACTCAACCGCCGTTTGCTCACCGACCGCATCAAGAAGATGTATGGCAAAGACCTCTCCAACGAATACCTCGACTTGCTGAACCACCACTTTATATATAAGAACGACGAGACCAACCTCGCCAACTACTGTGCCTCGATAACCATGTACCCGTGGCTCATCGGCGGCACGACATCCATCGGCGGCAACTCCACGGCTCCCACCAATCTGAAAAGCTTCTGCGGCGGATTCATCAACATGGTGTTCATGGTTTCGAGCATGCTCGCTGGCGCATGCGCTACCCCTGAGTTCCTCATGTACATGAATTACTTCATCCAATTGGAGTACGGCAAAGACTACTGGAAGCACCCCGACCAAGCAGCCGACCTGAGTTTGAAGAAGCGCACCATCGACAAGATCATCACCGACTACTTCGAACAAATCGTCTATTCGCTCAACCAGCCCACCGGCGCACGCAACTATCAAGCCGTGTTCTGGAACATCTCCTACTACGACAAGTACTATTTTGAGTCACTCTTCGGCAATTTCTACTTCCCCGACGGCTCACAGCCCGATTGGGAGGGTGTGTCGTGGCTGCAAAAGCGATTCATGCGCTGGTTTAACCAAGAGCGTACCAAAGCCGTGCTGACCTTCCCCGTAGAGACCATGGCACTGTTGGCCGACAACGGCGAGTGCCGCGATGCCGAATGGGCCGATTTCGCCGCACAGATGTATGCCGACGGACACAGCTTCTTCACCTACATGAGCGACAATGCCGACTCGCTGAGCTCATGCTGCCGTCTGCGAAACGAGATTCAAGACAACGGATTCTCCTACACCCTGGGCGCCGGAGGAGTGTCAACGGGGTCGAAGAGCGTGCTGACCATCAACCTGAACCGCTGCATACAGTATGCCGTCAACCACCAACTCGACTACAAGGAATACCTGTCGCACATCATTGACCTCTGCCACAAAGTGCAACTGGCCTACAACGAGAACCTCAAGGACCTGCTCCGGAGCGGCATGCTGCCACTGTTCGACGCCGGATACATCAACATCGACCGCCAGTACCTCACCATCGGCATCAACGGACTTGTGGAGTCAGCCGAGTTTATGGGTATCGACATCACGCCAAACGACACCTACAAGGAATTCGTTCAGGGCGTACTCGGCCTCATTGAGAAACACAACAAGGCATATCGCACCAAGGAAGCTATGTTCAACTGCGAGATGATACCAGCCGAGAACGTAGGAGTGAAGCACGCTAAGTGGGACAAGGCAGACGGATACTTCGTTCCGCGCGACTGCTACAACAGCTATTTCTACCGCGTTGAGGACGACTCGCTCACCATACTCGACAAGTTCCGCCTTCATGGGGCACCCTACATCGAGCATCTCACAGGCGGTTCGGCGCTGCACATGAACCTCGACGAGCACCTCACTCAACCACAGTACCGACAACTCTTCAGAGTGGCCGCACAAGAGGGCTGCAACTACTTCACGTTCAACATCCCCAACACCATCTGCAATGAATGCGGACACATCGATAAGCGCAATCTCAAGGAGTGTCCACACTGCCATTCGACCAACGTTGACTACCTCACGCGAATCATCGGCTACATGAAGCGCGTCAGCAACTTCTCGGCGGCACGACAAGTAGAGGCGAGTCACCGCTACTATGCTACCCCGGCGAAATTCGACGTCGATGTGAAGTGCAAGGAAGAAGTCACCGTCGAGCATGCTTAAGTACGTCAATACCGACATCGTCTTTCAGGAATTCCCCGATGAGGTGACACTGGCCATCAACCTTTCCAACTGTCCTTGCCACTGTCCGGGCTGCCACAGCTCGTATTTGTGGAAGGACGTCGGACAGCCGCTGACCCCTCGCTCCATCGAAGATTTCCTACGCGATGTGGGGCATGTGCGACTCACCTGCGTTGGATTGATGGGGGGCGACGCTGAGCCAGAGGCTGTCGATGCGGTGGCCAGCTATATACGTGCGAAACACCCACAACTGAAAGTCGGTTGGTACACAGGGCGGACCACAATCTCGCCATCCATCGACAAAAGGCACTTCGACTACATCAAGGTGGGGCCCTATCTCCGTCATTTGGGCGGGCTCGACAGTCGCCGTACCAACCAACGCATGTTCCGCATCACACCATCCGGTATTCAAGACATCACCTCCCGTTTCTGGAGGTGATGCCTTTTTTTTATGCCACGTCTTCACACGATGTTCATATCTTCGTCAACGGCAATTCACAGGCCGTTAACCACTTCTTAACAAACAAGTGATAACTTTGCGACAGATTAATATTCATCTTACAACTGAGGATTGCTCACAAACATAAATAGACATGAGACATTTCAATTTCGTACGACTGCTCGAATCCATCCGCTTCCTTGTGGCACTCTTCACACGTGGCAGCAGGATGACGAGCAAGATGTAGCACGGTGGCGGCTCAACTGCCACACGTGAAGAGACACCCCTGTCGGGCCAAAACCTGACGGGGCTTTTTTTGCATCGTCGTAAAATGTTTTGTACATTTGCAGCCATGAAACTCAAAGAGATAATCAGACTGTTGGCCTTCGATGCCGACGACACGCTCTGGGACTGCCAAACTTATTTCGACGCTGTGGAGCGGGAATACTGTCAGATACTGTCGGCCTACGGCAGCGCAACGGCCATATCGGAGGCGCTCTTCGCCGTCGAGACCGCCAATATGCCCTTGCTCGGCTATGGGTGCAAAGCCTTCGTGCTTTCGCTCGTCGAGAACGCAATAACCGTGAGCAACGGCACGATTGCGGCTACCGACATAGCACGGATAACGCAGCTGGGAAGGTCGCTTCTCGAACTACCGGGAGAGCCACTGGTAGGGGTTGAGCCCACGCTGGGGCAGCTCCGTAAGACGGGCAGATACAAAATGGTGGTGTTCACCAAAGGCGAGTTGCTCGATCAGGAGAACAAGTTGCGCCGCTCACGTCTGGAACGCTATTTCGATGACGTCGTGATAGTTTCCGACAAGACACCGGAGGCTTATCGTCGGCTGTGCCGTCGGTTCGGCTGCCAGATTAACGAGCTGCTGATGGTGGGCAACTCGTTCCGCTCCGACATCAGTCCCGTACTGCAACTCGGCGGATATGCCATCCACATTCCCCATCATGCAGTATGGCAGCACGAGGTTGCGGAGGAATATGCCCACGAAAGGCTGCTGACAGTCAACAGCTTTGCCGACATATTGCCACATCTCGATTGAGTGGTTTTGTAATCAGTTGAAAACCAGCGCGATAGCAAAGACGTAGTGAAAGCTGACCTTTCGTCGTGTGAAAGCTTACCTTTTGGGCGGTGAAAGGTGAGGTTTCGCCAACCGTCGCTGACGTGTTGCGACAAAAGAATGGAAAATAGTCGCCAAATTCGCATTTATCTGAAAAACTTTGATTATCTTTGCAGAATAAGTAGGTGGCTACGAGGAGTTGCTCCGGCAACGTTTCCGCCGCATATCCTGACAAATCATACTCCCAATTTATGGCAACGACCGGTGATAAAAAGAGGAAGGCTGCATCAACAGCCATCAAGACAACACGCAAGAGAGGTGCGAAGGCGCAGAAAGCTCCCGTGAAGAGGGGCATTTCCGACGAGCTGATTCCCATCGAGGAGGAGACATGGCTGCTGCAACCCATAGCCGTGACGATGATGCGCCATGACTATTCGCTCATTCAGGTGCGCATTCTCGTGTCGATTGTCGAGAGTCTGCAGAACATCCTTCACGGAATACTCAACAACAAGCGGTCGCCGCAGTTGGCACTCTTCCAGACCAACGAGCTGGATGAGGACGGACGGATGCCCATCAAGTTGCCGTTCAAGGAACTGGGGGTTGACCCTAACCACTATCCGCAGCTGCGAAACTCGCTCAAGATGTTAGCTTCGATTCCCGTGGAGATTCCCTACAAGACCACCGAGGGGCGCAAATACACGAAAGCTACCAACCTTTGCGACGTGTATATCCCAGAGGATCGCTCGTACAACAAGTACGCCATATTAAAGCTCGATCGATCAGTGGCTGAGCGACTCGTGTCGCTCGACTTCGGTTATCACAGGCTTGGAAAGCAGATTGTCTTTGCTTGCAAGAACCGTTACACCCAACGCATCTACATGTTCATTGAGTCGTGGATAGACAAGGGGCGGACGGTCATCAAGACTTACGAGTTCCGCAAGATGCTGAGGCTGGAGAACAACTACAAGAAGTTTTCCGATTTCTGCCGACGAGTGCTCGATCCTGCCAAGCAAGAGCTGAAGGAACTGGCCGACAAGGGCTTCTGCGACTGCTATTTCGAGTACGAAAAGAAGTACGACCGTGGGCAACGGGGCGGCGAACCCGATGAGCTGGTGTTCATTATCTACCGTGCCAAGGACAAGATGAAGGCCCAACTGGAGCAGATGAACGACATGCAGCGCCGCCAATTCCAACAGATGCTGGTGCAGTATTTCGACTTCACGCCGATGAATGCCAAACAGATGGCCGACAGAATCACGGCCGAGACTTATCCGGAGGCCATGCAGAAACTCATCGACCTCAGGCAGCGGTTCGCCACTTCCTATATCAATGACAAGGCAGCCTACACGTTCAAGAGTCTCGACAAGATGCTCAAGGACTACGAGGTGCCCAACACCGAGGTGGAAGAAGTGTGAGGCCGGGTGTCGGGCGATTTGCTTCCTTCAATCATTTTCTCATTTTCTTTTCGATGATTCGTTCCACAGGACAGGATGTCCGTGGTGTCGTGTCAGTGTTTTTCGCGTGGTTTCGTCGCGTCGATATTCCTCTTCAGTCCCTCATATTTTGCCCTTTTCACGGCCGATCCCTTGAACAGCGCACGGTATTGCTCAACGGTCAGCGCATGCCAGTCGTCCTTTGTCATTCTGAGTAGTTCAGGTTTGGGCTGCAAAGCTGGCTCCGTGTTGGGCATTGCAAAGCGATTCCACGGACAAGCCTGCTGACAGCGGTCGCAACCGTAGATGGTATCGCCCATGTTGCTTCGTGCCTCGTCCGACAGTTCGCCACGGTTCTCGATGAGTTGGTAGGACAGGCATCGGGCGGCATCAAAGCCAATTTCCTCGGTGAGGGCATGGGTGGGACAGGCGTCGATGCACCGGTGGCAGCCGCCGCAGTGGTTCGCCATCGGCTTGTCGTAGGCATCGAGTTCGAAGGGGAGGAAAATCTCACCCAGAAAGAACATCGAGCCTGCACGGGGGATGATGAGCTGGTGGTTCTTTCCTATCCAGCCGATGCCCGCTTTCCAAGCCCAGTAGCGCTCAAGCACAGGTGCCGTGTCAACGAAGATGCGTATTTCGCCCTCGGTCGCTGGCTCGCCCGTTTCCAAAGGGTGGGGGATGAGGCTGCCGGCCAGTTCCCTCAGTCTGTCCTTCATCACCTCGTGATAGTCCTGTCCATAGGCATAGGCCGCCAGTTGGTATTCCCCATCGGGCATTGGGCGGGCCGGCGCATAGTTCATGGCCAGCGACAGGATGGTCTTCACTCCAGGGACGAGCAGCCGTGGGTCGAGCCTTTTCTCAGTGTAGTTGGCCATGTAAGCCATGTTGGCTTGGCTTCCCTTATCGAGCCATGACCTGACGGTGGCCGCAGTCTTGGCATCGACGGCCTCGGCACGGGCAGCTCCACAAGCGAAAAAGCCGAGACGTTGTGCCTCGGCTTTGATGTCGTTGAGTTGAAGCTGAGCCTTTTGCGGACTTTTGCTGTCCTGTCGGCTCGCTGTTGTTGTGTGCCTGTTGTCGTCTGCCATCTTCTCATTTTGTCAATCGTGCGGTTGTCGGTATCGGATGGTCGTCATTCCGTCAGTCTCCGATTTTGAAAACCTTGAACTCATATCCCTCTTCCTTCAGCCATTCCAGAGCTTTCGGCAGTGCGTAGTGGAGCTTGTCGATGCTCTTCAGTGAGTCGTGGAAGGTGATAATGGAACCGTTGCGCGCATAACGCTTCACGTTGTTCAGCACATCCTCTCCCGTCATCCACTTCGAATAGTCACGAGTGACGAGGTCCCACATGACAACGCGGTATCGCTTCTTCACCCACTGATAGACCGTATGGCGCAACCAACCGTGTGGTGGGCGGAAGAAATGGGAGTGAATGAGGTTGTCAGCCTCGTTGACATCAGCCGCATAGGTAAGCGCCCAGTGCTTGAACGACCCCAGATGGTGGTAGGTGTGGTTGCCGACAAGATGGCCTCGCCTGACCACTTCCTCATAGATTTCGGGATGTTTGTGCACGTTGTCGCCCACCATGAAGAAGGTAGCCTTTGCCCCATACTGGTCGAGTGTGTCGAGAATGTAGGGAGTTGCCTCAGGAATCGGCCCGTCGTCGAATGTCAGATAGACAGCGTGCTCGTTGGGATCCATCCTCCACAAGGCATGGGGATAGAGCCATCTTATCCATCTGTCGGGTTGTTCTATAAACATTCGTTGGTCTGTTGGTTCAGAAAGCGTCTGTCAGCTGGTCGTTTCCACAAATCTTTGTCGGGCTGATGGGTGTGCGCCGAAAGGCGATGCCTCACACATTGGTCGGCCGGTGAGGAGCTTTTGGGTGAAAATAGGCGTCCAACCGGTGGCGGTTCACCGTGCCGATTGACTGTGATAGGAAAGTCCCTGTTGGCGGCGCCTGCATGATGTTGCGATGGTCGCTTGCCGATGCCGTCAACAGGGCTGTTCGTTGTCAGTTTGCTTGGCCACCCCTCATCCGATAGGTGCGGATGAAACTTTCGAGTTCCTTTTCATGTTTCTTGGCCCATGTCTTGTCGTTGTCGTAGTTGAAGGCTATCAAGTTGCCCATTATCTGCATGTACATGTAGCATGAGTTCTGACTCATGCTGAACCCACGCTCATCAAGGCTCAGGTAGTATCTGACGTACTGGCTTGAGTTTTTCCACAGTTCATCGTAGATTTTCATTGCCTTCGCCTTCTGGTTGAGCATCGAATAGGCCCTCGCTATGTCGGCAGAGCCGCTCATATAGTTGATAGGAACGTTGTAATAGGGAATCTCCTTCTCTATTTTGTTCAGCACATTCAGCGCCTTCGCTTTCTTTCCTTCGGCCAGTAGGTGAAGTGCGAGCTGTCCGACCTCACGTCTGTGGGTGTAACACATGCGCATCACTGTTTCGTCGAGGTAGAGACCTTTGGTTGATAAGCCACCCCACTTGAACTTGTTCATCACGAGATTGTAGGTCTTCTCTGAGTCAAAGTTCTTGCCTTGTTTGGTATAGAACGGCGTAATGCGGTTGACGAGGCCTTCTTGGATGAAGTTGTCGCCGAGATTCATGAAGTTTTCCGAACCGACGGTGATGGCTACATAGAGCGGACGTGTCCAATTGGTGTTCGCTATCATCTCAAGCATCATCAGATCGTTCTTGTAGAGTGCTTGCCTTCCTGCGAGAGAGATGGCCATGCGGTCAGGAATGGAGTCGGTTGGCAGCATCATTCCGCTCTTGCGGACGGCCTCTTTGTCGATGGTCATGTAGATAGTGTCGGTCGGTATGATGTGGTTGTTCGGGTCTTTGGAGCGCACCCAGTACTTCAGGACGTTCTTCAGCTCGAACGGATCGTCGCCGAATTGCTGCCGTGCGGCCACTGGGTCTTGCTTGTAGAAGTCCAATACCACTTCCTTGTATGACGGATCGACCTGCACTACCTCATTGGTGCCGCTCACATAGTCGATTCTCGGCCACGAGATGGGCACGCTTGGCGAGTCGAAAGCTGGCCGACGCATCTGGTCAACGTACCAATCGGTCTGCAAATAGGAGAGATTGCAGACACGTGCGTCAGTTCTGACGCCCTCAACGTCCTGATTATACCACAGCGGGAATGTGTCGTTGTCGCCGTTGGTGAACACAATGGGGTAGCCTTTCTCCTGCAACGAGTTGAGATAGTTCTGCCCAAAGTCGCGGGCGGTGTAGCGACCGGAGCGGTCGTGGTCATCCCACGTCTGCGATGCCATCTGTATGGGGATGAGCAGGCAGGCCAATGATGCGACGGCTGCTGCGATAGTACCTGATAATTTGCGCTTCTTGAGCCAGTCGTAGATGGCTGTCACGCCGAGACCGCACCAGATTGTGAAGGCGTAGAATGAGCCAGCGTAGGCATAGTCGCGCTCACGGGGTTGTCCGGGTGTCTGGTTGAGATAGACGACGATGGCCAATCCTGTCATGATGAATAGGAAGAGCACCACCCAACATTGCTGTATGCCCCGCTTTCCTCTGAAGGCCTGCCAGAAGAGGCCGAGGAGTCCGAGCAACAGGGGTAGCCCGTAGAAGACGTTGTGTCCCTTGTTGGCTTTCAGTTCGTCGGGCATCATGTTCTGATCGCCGTAGAGCATGTTGTCGATGAATGATATTCCGGTGATCCAGTTGCCGTGTTCGGGTTCGCCGTTGCCTTGCATGTCGTTCTGCCTTCCTACGAAATTCCACATGAAATAGCGCCAGTACATGAAGTTGCACTGATAGGAGAGGAAGAATTTGATGTTCTCCAGCTGTGTGGGCATTTTGACTCCATCGACGTCGTGTCCCTCAATGCCTCCCATCCACTGCTCGTAGTGTGAGGCATGGGCTGCGTCGTACATTCTGGGGAAGAACATATTTTGCTCGAATAGCTGTGTGGATTTGTGGCGTACGATGAAGTAGGAGTCTTTCTCTCCTTTCGTTGCCTTTTCCTTTTGTTGGTAGATGGGTGCGCCCTCTTTGAAATCGTAGTGCATTCCGTCAGCTGCGACGGCTGGTTCGCTTGTGTAGGCCTGTCCGTAGAGTAGCGGATAGTCGCCGTACTGGTTGCGGCTGAGGTAGTTGCCTAAGGTAAAGATATCCTCCGGTGAGTTTTGGTCCATCGGTGGGTTGGCTGTCGAGCGGATAACGATGAGTGCGTAGGTGGAGTAGCCGATGATGAGCATCAGCATGCAGAGCAGTGCGGTGTTCTTCACTCGTGAGGAGACGAGTGCCACCTTGTCTTTCTTCATGTTCAGCACGAAGTAGAGCACGCCGATGATGATGATTCCGATGATGAATGCGCTCCATCCGTAGCCGTAGAATGGGATTCCGATGAGTGCGAAGGCAATAAGGAAGGCTATGTTCTCACGTTTGCCGTTGCTGTTCTTGTAGGTTTCGTAGATGGCCCACACGAACGAGCCGATGAGCAGCAGGATATATAATATTGTACCTGTGTTGAACGGCATACCCAAGGTGTTGGTGAAGAGCAGTTCGAACCATCCTCCGACGGTGATGATGCCTGGAACGACGCCATAGAGCACGGCTGCCACGAGCACGATCGACACGAATAGCGCCAGCAGAGAGCCGCGAAGGTTGGCATCGGGGAACTTGTGGTAGTAAAAGACCAGCACGATGGCCGGTATGCAGAGCAGGTTGAGCAGGTGCACACCGATGGAAAGTCCCGTCATGTAGGTGATGAGCACGAGCCAGCGGTCAGCGTGTGGCTTGTCGGCATTGTCCTCCCATTTGAGGATGAGCCAGAACACCACTGCCGTGAATGCCGATGAGTAGGCATAGACCTCGCCTTCGACGGCCGAGAACCAGAAGGTGTCGCTGAATGTATAGACCAGTGCGCCGACCAATGCCGAGCCTTCGATGGCGATGAGTTTGCCCAGTTCAATGGTTTCACCGTCGCGGACGATGAGTTTGCGGGCGAGATGCGAGATGGTCCAGAAGAGAAACATGATACAAGTCGCTGAAAGCAGTGCGCTCATGGTGTTGACCATGCGTGCCACTTGTGACGGATCGCTGACGAACTGTGAGAAGAGATTTGCCGTCAGCGCAAAGAACGGTGCCCCAGGAGGGTGCCCCACTTCGAGTCTGTAGCCTGTTGTAATGAATTCTGGACAGTCCCAGAAGCTGGCTGTCGGTTCAATCGTGGAGCAATAGACAACGGCTGCAATCAGGAAAGCAAGCCATCCCATCACATTGTCCACCAGTCTAAACTTTTTCATCTATACATTTTGAATTTTGTCCGCCGTCAGTTGCAGCGGAGAAGTTATGTCGAATTTAATGCTGCAAAGATAATAATATAAATTCGGATTTGAGCGAAGGATTTTGATAAATTAAGAGTAGGCTTGAAAATATCATTGTCGTGGCGGTTCTTTCAACTGGCTGTGCGTTGCTTTTTTGTGCTGTCTGATGCTGTGTGTCGGCAGCTTCGAAGGGTGGCGAGGGGAGGTTTTTGTCAAGAAAAGCTCACAACCGTCTGTCATCGCTGACCAATCGGAGTGTGAAAGGTGAGCTTCGGGGCGGTGAAAGGTGAGCTTTTGGTTGGCGAAAGCTCACCTTTTTCAATGTGAAACGTAATGCGCACATTGTCAGCAAGTTACAAGTGAATGCCAAAAGCGTCCGATTGTCACGATTTTTCATGTCTTTCCGCTCCGCCGTGACTTGCCCAATGGCCATTTTTCCTCTATCTCTTTCATGCCCCCAAGTCTGGGAGCACATGTCGGCGGTGAGCGTTTGAGGTTGGCCTATTGTAGGTTGGGCCTATCACAGGGTAGCTGCTACCACATCATTCTCCCCCAATGGCCCATTAGAGCCTGACAGGAGGCCAAATAGACGCTATATCCTTGTGAAATTATGGACTAATGCCCATTGGGGATGATGGTTCACTCAGTCCTTGTTTTATCCGTAGTGGAATGGGCAATGGTATCTTGCTATGTAAATTATGTGTGCCAATTTTTGGTGAAACCGTCGGAATATTATTACCTTTGCAGTCAGAAAGTCGAATCGGCTGTCAGTCGAGGAACGTCTGTGGTCTGGAAACGACTAAAAAAACAACAATAGAAAAATGAAATTAACGAACGAACGGAGCAGCATGCTCCATGGTATTCTTCTGATGGCGCTCTTCGCTTGCGCCGCATTCTACATCGGAGAGGTCGATATGATGAAAGCGATCTCTTTCTCACCGATGATTATTGGTATTATTCTTGGCATGCTCTATGCCAACAGTCTGCGTAATAACTTGCCCGAAACATGGACACCGGGCATCGTTTTCTGCTCGAAGAGAATCTTGCGCATAGGTATCATTCTCTATGGGTTCAAGCTCACTTTCCAGGACATCACCGCTGTCGGACTGCCGGCTATCATCATCGATGCCATTGTGGTGATAGTGACCATCCTTCTTGGGGTGTTTGTGGGCCGACTCCTCAAGATGGACCGGAGCATTGCACTGCTGACGGCCTGCGGAAGTGCTATCTGCGGCGCGGCGGCGGTGATGGGTGTCGATGGCGCTATTCGTCCAAAACCTTATAAGACAGCCGTGTCGGTGGCCACAGTGGTCATCTTCGGCACACTCTCCATGTTCCTTTATCCGATTCTTTACAGAGCCGGCATCTTCGATATGCCAGCCGATCAAATGGGCATCTTTGCCGGTTCGACCATCCATGAGGTAGCCCACGTGGTCGGAGCAGGCAATGCCATGGGTCCGGAGATCAGCGACAGTGCCATCATCGTCAAGATGATACGTGTCATGATGCTGGTGCCGGTGCTGCTTGTCATAGCTTTCTTCGTGGCAAGGGACGTCGAGAACCGCGAAGACGGCAGCGGAGTGAAAACCAAAATTCAGGTTCCGTGGTTCGCCATTATGTTCCTGCTCGTCATTTGCTTCAATAGCCTTGACCTTCTGCCAGCTTCCGTGGTAAGTTTCATCACCACTCTCGACACCTTCCTTCTGACGATGGCCATGACGGCTCTGGGTGCAGAGACGAGTATTGAGAAATTTAAGAAAGCCGGCTTCAAACCGTTCCTCTTGGCGGCCATCATTTATTGCTGGCTCATTGGCGGTGGCTACTGTTTGGCCCGCTATGTGGTGCCGATGCTTATGTAAGCGGAACACGGTTACCGACCAACCATTTACCTCAGACAGCCCATCGCCTCACATTCTATAGGCGGTGGGCTGTCGTTTGTCTGGCAGTCCTCCTTCCCTTGCCCCATTCACGCTCACCCTTTGCTCCATTCGCGTTCACCCTTTGATCCATTCACGCTCACCCCTTGTTCTACTCTCACCCGTCAAATGCTCCATTCTTGCCCGTCTTTTGCTTCCTATACGCTCACCCTTTGTTCCGTACCACTCCGCTGTTTGTCCAACGATGGGCAGACGTTCCCTTGCCAATCGCATGACATTCTGGTCTCGAATAGGCAACGGTAGGATAGCCATGACCGAACAAAAACAGAGTAGGGACGACACGAATGCCGTCCCTACTATTATTAATCCTCCTTGTTTTATTAGAACAAGTGTTACAAGAATGCCACTGTCAGACCAGCCATGACGATGGAAACCATAGACATGAGCTTGATAAGAATGTTCAAACTTGGGCCAGACGTGTCCTTGAATGGGTCGCCTACTGTGTCACCGACGATAGTTGCCTTGTGGCTGTCAGAGCCTTTGCCACCGAAGTTGCCCTCTTCGACCATCTTCTTGGCATTGTCCCATGCACCACCAGCGTTGGCCATAAAGACTGCGAGCGTGAAACCAGCAGCCAATCCGCCGACAAGCAGACCTAAGACGCCCGCAACTCCGAGCAATATACCCACGATGATTGGGATAGCGATGGCCAAAAGGCTTGGGAACACCATCTCCCGCTGAGCACTGCGAGTGGAAATCTCCACGCAACGTCCGTAGTCTGGTGTGGCTTTGCCTTCGAGAATACCGGTAATCTCACGGAATTGTCGGCGAACTTCTTCAACCATAGACTGAGCTGCACGTCCAACGGCACCCATTGTGAGACCGCAGAAAAGGAATGCTGCCATGGCACCGATGAAAGCACCGACCAGCACCTTAGGATTCATCAGCGTGACTTCAAAGAATTGCATGAAGTCGGGCATGCTTGCAGTGGATGGATTGAAAGCGTTTCCAGCAGCATCGATGAAATGCTGGCCCTCGTTGACTGCGCGAACCATGGCAATTTTCACCTCTTCCACGTAGGAAGCGAGCAGCGCAAGCGCTGTCAGGGCTGCACTACCGATGGCGAATCCCTTACCCGTGGCAGCAGTAGTGTTGCCCAGAGCGTCGAGCGCATCGGTGCGATGGCGTACGTCCTCACCCAGTTCGCACATTTCTGCATTACCACCGGCATTGTCGGCGATAGGTCCGTAGGCATCCGTAGCGAGCGTAATGCCCAGCGTTGACAACATTCCGACTGCCGCAATACCAATACCGTAGAGGCCGTGGCTGATCGACGACGCGTTCATGCTCATGTCGAAGCCGTTGGCGCAGAGGTAACTCAGCATGATGGCCAGCGAAATGGTGAGCACTGGGATACAAGTGGAAATCATTCCCGTTCCCAATCCCTTGATAATCACTGTGGCAGCACCCGTCTCACTTGCCTTAGCAATGAGCTGTGTTGGCTTATAGCTGTGCGATGTGTAGTATTCGGTAGCCTGACCGATGATGACTCCTGCCACGAGACCTGTGACAACGGAGAATGAAATGCCCAGCCAGTTCTCAAGTCCGAGCAGATAAAGGATGGCGAACGAAGCCGCACCCACGAGCAGAGCCGCAATGTTTGTTCCCAGTCCGAGAGAGTGGAGCAAGTCTTTCATCGTCGCCCCGTCTTTTGTGCGCACCAAGAAGATGCCCAACAGTGAGAGGAAGATGCCCACGGCAGCGATAATCATCGGTGCGATGACTGCTTTGAGCTGCATTTCGCCGTTCATAGCAAACGCCGTAGCACCCAGAGCGGCCGTAGAGAGGATACTTCCACAATAGCTTTCGTAAAGGTCGGCACCCATACCAGCCACGTCTCCCACGTTGTCGCCTACGTTGTCGGCAATCGTTGCTGGGTTGCGGGGGTCATCCTCAGGGATGTTTGCCTCCACCTTTCCCACGAGGTCGGCGCCCACATCGGCAGCCTTCGTGTAGATACCACCACCCACACGTGCGAAGAGCGCCTGTGTCGAGGCACCCATACCGAAGGTAAGCATCGTCGTCGTGATAGTGATGAGTGCCATTTCAGAGCCGTTATAGATGTAGTTCAGTAGCAAAAACCAGAATGCGATGTCAAGCAATCCCAGACCTACAACCACCAATCCCATCACCGCACCACTGCGGAAGGCAATCTTCAGACCCTTGTCGAGACCGTGTTGCACAGCATTGGCAGTGCGGGCAGAAGCATAAGTGGCGGTCTTCATGCCGAAGAAACCAGCCAGACCAGAGAATAAACCACCCGTAAGGAAAGCTACGGGCACCCAAGGGTTCTGCACTTTCAGTACGTAGGCCATCAGTGCGAAAACAACAGCCAATACTGCGAATACAATGCCTACGACCTTGTATTGCTGTTTCAGATAGGCCATCGCGCCTTTTCTGACGTGTTCGGCGATTTCGATCATCTTTGATGTTCCCTCCTCTTCTTTCATCATGGCAGAGAAGAAATGCCAAGCCATGCCCAGTGCTATCACTGAGGCAATTGGTACAAGCCAAAAGACTTCTGGAATGTTCATTGTGTAATAGAGTTTAATAATTTATTAATGTATGTTTTCATCTTTTTTCACTGCCGTATGGTTGCCGACAGCCTGTTTTTTCATTGTTGTACTAATACGGGACAAATGTAGTAAAAAGAATGATTAAATAGTGAATTTTGTTAGCTTTTAACATAAATTTTCCATATTTTCTCACTATCTACGCCCTGTTTTCGGGCTTTCACCTATTTAATATGTGACAAAATGTAACTGAATATCTCACTTTTTCTTAATGATAATTTACTCCTTGCTATTTCTCTTCTCCTGAAAGGCTGCATCGTTCAGGACGATTCTGAACACAATTCTTGAATAAAGAGTGGGGGAAAGGTGCGTAATTCATAAAAAAAATGCTAACTTTGCAACAGGTTATCACATCTTAAAACAATAAAATTATGAAAGTAGTAAACACATCTAATGCTCCAAAGGCCATCGGACCTTACAGTCAGGCTATCGAAGCCAATGGGTTGATTATCACATCTGGACAACTTCCTATCGACCCCGCTACGGGACAGTTTGCGCCGGGTGGCATCAAGGAGCAGACTCGCCAGTCGCTTCTCAACGCACAGGCCATCCTCAAGGAGGCGGGAATCGACCTATCGCATGTCATGAAAACCACTGTTTTCCTTGCAGACATGGAAGATTTCGCTGCCATGAATGAGGTATATTCTGAGTTCTTCAGCGAACCGTATCCTGCTCGCTCTGCCATCTCTGTGAAACGCTTGCCAAAGGATGCGTTAGTGGAGGTTGAGTGCATTGCAGTAAAGTAACACTTTAATCAAAAAGACGTCATAGAAGTTGTCGGAAAACAAGAGTTCTGTTTTGTAACGAGGGCTCTTGCCGACGGGCGAATGATGCAATTTGATGGGTGATTGGTCGATGAAATGGGCCGTTTTTGATTCAGAAAGGCATTGCCCACAATGGCATTTCATTGCGAAAAACAAAGGAGGGCTATCCGTTATGGGTAGCCCTTTTTTGTTGTCGGCTGACGGTTCTGATGCTTGTCGGCCTGTGTTGCCCTTCTGAAAGCTCACCTTTTGCACTGTGAAAGCTCACCTTTTGCCGCGCGAAAGCTCACCTTTTGAAAGGCTAAAGCTATTTTGCTGAAATCCAGTGGTTTGCAAAGGTTTATTTCGGGTCTGAACGACGAACTGTTGACGGGTCGATGGCGACAGTCTGTCAGTTTGAGTTGTGGGCGACAATCTGTAGCAAATCGGCGATGTCATCGATAATCATGTCAGCACCAGCGTTCTTCAGTTCGTCTGCCGTTCCGTTGCCGTAGGTGACGCCACATGTGCGAGTGCCGCCGTTTCTGCCCATAAGGATGTCGAATTTCGTATCGCCGACCATCAAAGTCTCATCGGCTGAAAGGCCGTAATGGGCTAATGTCTTCTCGATAGGTTCGGATTCCGGCTTCGGATGCACCACATCATCGGCACCGATGATATAGGTAAAGCAATCCTCTAACTTCATTTCGTTAACGAATTGATTGAGAGAGTGATGGTGTCGGCTGCTGGCTATCGAAAGGGAGATGCCCTTTTGCTTCAGCTTCTTGATTGTTTCGATGACATTTGGGAAAGGGGGAACGGCGCCGGGGATGTTGTTCCGCCTGAAAATATCGCTATAGACTTCAGCGCATTCGTCAGCCTTGTCGTCTGACATGGGGATGATGGCAGAGAAACACTTGGCCAACGGCAGTCCGATGGTGCTCGCACATGCCTCGCGGGTGCGCTTTTCGAGTCCCATCTTGTCGATTGTTTCGAGCATTGTGTCGGTAATGAGTCGCTGAGAGTCGCCGAGCGTACCGTCGAAGTCGAAGATAATCAGTCGGATAGGGCGCCCGTTCTGTTTCCGTTGCGCGCTATCGTCCTGTTTTCGGAACTTGTTTTTCAGTCTTTTGTAGCCCTCCACACCGAGAATGGTGAGTCCGCCGTACTGGCAAGCCTTTGCCAATCCGAAGAAAACGGCCCACAACACGCCCTTCGTGCCTACCGAGAGCGGCAGCAGCATTTGGGCGAACGAAATGATATAGAAGGGGATGCACATGAGCAGAACGATGACTCCCGTGCGAAATGAAAGCTGCTTGAGCCACGTTCTGATGTTGCTGAAGATGGTTTTGATGGTCATACGGTTGATAATCAGTATTTTTCGTTGTTGCTGACGCTGACAGTCGGGTCAGTCAGACACTACGTTGACGGGCTTTCCGCTGAAGAATCCCTGAATGTCGTTGCGTATGATGGCGAGCAATCGCTGTCGAGTCTCGTAGCCTTTCCATCCCATGTGTGGCGTCATGATGACGTTGTCGAGTGTGTAGAGTGGGTTGTCCTCGGCTGGAGGTTCTTGTTCTTGCACGTCGAGCCCAGCTCCTGCGATTGTTCCGCTCTGCAAAGCCTCAATCAGAGCTGCCTCATCGACGAGTGCTCCACGTGAGGTGTTGATGAGAAATGCCGTCGGTTTCATCAGTTTCAGTGTGTCTGCATTGACGATGTGTCGTGTGTCGGCCGTGAGTGGGCAATGCAACGACACGTAATCCGACTGCTTCATGAGTTCCTCAAATGACACATATTTAATCGTTTCTGTGTCAGTGCCTTGATGTCTCTTGCAAATGAGCACTCTCATGCCGAGAGACTGTGCCACCTTTACTACCTGTCCGCCGATGTTTCCTGCGCCGACTACCCCCAGTGTCTTGCCATTGACCTCGCAGTGAGGCACTTTGAGATGTTCGGTGAAGTTGCTCCTGTCGCCGTTGGCAAGCATCTTGAGTTGTACTTGCATGGTTGACGACAGGCAGAGCATCATCATGATGGCTGTGTGGGCCACCCTTTCGGAGCTATAGGCTGGGATGTTGCACACGGTGATTCCACGTTTTTTGGCTGCTTCGATGTCTATATTGTTGAATCCGGTGCCCGCCTCGACGATGAGTTGTAGGCTGTCAGGGAACTGTTCGATGAGGTCGGCCGTCACGGGGAGTTCCTTTGTGACGATGGCTCTTGCGCCTTGTATCCTCCCGATGAACTCATCGGGTCGTGTGTCGTCATAAACGGTTGTGTCGGGAGAGAGCGACTGAAAGTCCATACTGCCGTCGAAATTCATTTTTCCGGCATTCATCACTACTGTTTTCTGATTTGTTTCCATATCTATTTTGGTTTTTCGCTGGGCATTGGCTGCCCTGAAATGTCCGATTTCATCGATATTTTCGCTCTTTTTGGTCGTGTGTTTCGTCCGATAGGTGAGCTTCGTATCGATTGTTGCGATACAAAATTACTGTTTTTTTTGCACAATCGGTCACGCAAGCTGATATTTGTTCACATTTTCCGCCACTTCTGGGCTGGCGAAAAAAGAATCCCGAACCCACCATCGTGGGTCCGGGAGCTTACCAATTCTCTGCTGCAAATTTCGCTTGTTCAGCAGACTATTTATTATCCTATATCTTTTACCTTTATCTTTTACCTTTATTGCCAAACTGTCTGTCGTTAAGTTCACCCAGAAGTTCAGGCACTGATGCCTGATTTGGGTTGAACTGTCTGTGTTTTATTTTCTATTGACATTGAATGCCGTGATGCAAATTGTTGCTAAAAATGCCACAATGGCCAATACTATTGCTGTTATCATGTTTCTATTCTCAAGGGTGCCTTTCACCCATGCTTATTATTGAACTTTTTATTATTACGTTTGCAAAAGTACAAAATTTATTTTAAACCATGAAATATTTTAGTGTTTTTTCTTCGTTTATTGTGATTTATTGTTATAAAACGAATATTAAAACAACGAAAATGATACTTTTAGCGGTAGTTTGGATTCTTTTTCAACTTCTGTTTCGCCACCTTCGGACTATCGTTTTCAGATGGGAAACTGTCGGAATGCTGAGTGGCGGAGCGGTGTGGCAAAGGTCTTGTCATCTTTCCATTCGTACTCTTTCGCCATATGCTGCTACGAGTGCTAACGAATGGCAGACAAGCTGTTCAGGCTTTAATGACCAGTTGAGGTTGAAAACGAATGAAGACCTTGAAACATTACGAATCAAGGCCCTCACAAATAGTGGGAAATGGCTGTTTCAGACCATGGTTCCCGTATGGAAATTAATAGTCAGCATTCTGTGGATCGAACTCCGTCCAGCCGTTGGTCCATGTGTCGTTGGCGCCGAAAGCACCGATGTATGATACCTGAGAGAACCAGTTGCCAACGTTGTTCCATGCCGCTGCAGTGAGCAAAGGACTGGTTGGGAGTGGCATATATCCCTTGCTGTCAACGAGTTTGCCCCATGTATCGAACGACTTGTTACCGTTCTGTGCGTTGAAGAATGTGCTTGAGAACGACTTCTTTGAAGCGTCAGTTTTCTTTGTAGCGTAATCGTAGAGCTCATCCTTGTAAACCTTGTTGTAATCAGAGCCGATAATGTCCATGCCAGCAAACCAAATGTTCTGCAATTTGATTTTACCTGCCGTTGCAGCGCCCTGTGTGTCGCCCTTTTCGTTGTCGAGAATCAATCCGATAGGATAGCCAATGGCGAGCGAGTTGACACAGTTGAGTCTTGAGTTTCTGCGTATGTGCATGGCAGCTTGGAACTTACCGAGTGCTGATCCGTTGTTGGGGTTCATGTTTCCGCCATTGATGTAGTCGGTGTTGTTTTTAAATGAACCATCCATTTTTGGACCTACGAATGTGATGTTTGAGAATGTTGCGCTTGTGAATGGATTCACGTCAGAGCCCGAAGCATTGTTGTCACTCTCGAAACTGTTGCTCTGTGAGGTGTCGGCGATGCGTGAGTCGCGAACCACCAGCCCGAATTGCACGTTTCCAGAGTAACCGTTGTCAGTGTCGAAGTCGTCGTCCCAGCCGTGGTAGGCGATGAGGTACTTCGCGTTTACTGTGCCGCCGAACCACTCGTATGAGTCGTCGTTGGAGTAAGATACCTGAATGTGGTCGAGAGTTGTGCCACTGCCCACCGAACCGAGTGTAAGACCGTTGATTTCCTTATCTTTCTGGAATGGATAGCCAGCAAATTCGATGCGAACGTAGCTCAGAATACCAGAGTTGTCGGCGTTGTCGGACCCTCCGTGCTTAGTGCGCGGTCCGCCTTCAATCTGCTGTTCTGTCTGGTTGTTCTGCGCCTTTCCGCAAAGGATGATTCCTCCCCAGTCGCCCGGTTTGCGTTGGCCCTTGGGTTGTGCCGATGTGAACACGATAGGTGAGCTCTCGGCTCCCTTTGCAATGAGTTTTCCGCCTCGTTCGGCAATGATGGCCGCCTTTGTTGCCTTGTCTCCCTTGATGATTGTTCCGGGCTCGATGGTGAGTTCAGAGCCTTCGGCGATGTAAATCCATCCTTTCAATGTATAAGTGCCTTTCTTCAGTGTCTGCTTTCCTTTGAAGATGAACTCCTGATCGCCGTTTCCGATTTCTGTTCCGTTGGCATCCTCCTTGCCAGACGTGAAGAGTAAGTGGTTGCAAGTTTTGATAGCGCCCTCCGTTCCCCAGACATAGGCTTCTGTTTGTGGGTTAGGCGTTGGCGTTGGCGTCACTGTGTTGTCATCACTGCTGCATGATGCGAAGCCGATGGTTAGTGTCAGCATGCTCGCATAACCGAAATACTTTAAATTCTTGTTCATAATTGGTTAAGTTTTAATGCCCGCTTCCATCACTTTCCCTATTTTATCGATGGTTTTCAGTGGGCGATTGTTAATATGGTTTATTATTATTTTCTCGATTGTTTCGTAGTGAATGCTTAGAATTTGTAGGTCGCTGAGATGCCGATGTTCTGTCCTGGGCGGTACATACGGGTGATTTCCTCAACCTTGCGCTTACTTCCGTTGGCATAAGTGACGTCGGCAAATTGCTTGTAATATACCTTTTGGGCGAGCAGATCGCGCACGTTCACCTTGAATTCCCAGTGCTTTCCCACCTTCTTTGATGCCGTGAGGTCGATGACATCGCGAGGCATCTCGTAGCTGTCGGGTACTCTTGAGTTGACGTCGTTGCCCGATGTCGTTCCCTCACTTCGTCCGACACCGATGATTCGCTTTCCGATTCGGTTGTAGAGCAGAGAGATGTTGAGCTGGTGCTTCTCGTTCGTGTAGAAGAGACCTGTGTTGATGAGGTACGGTGATTGACCTTGCATGGGTCGGTTTTCTTCTTTTGCTCCTTTTTCAAAGTTCACTTTCGACTTGATGAGTGCTCCGTTAAACGACCAACTGAAGCCGGGCAGCCCGATGAAGTCGAGGCTTTTCTTGATGTCCAGTTCGATACCGTAGCTGTTGGCTGACTTGGCGTTTTTGTAGGAGTAGATAAGGTCGGTTCCTCCCGCAACGGTGTAGGTCCATTCGATGGGCGAGTCGAAATGTTTGTAGAACGCTGCCACGGAGATGAGTTCGCTCTTGCTTGGGTAATACTCGTAGCGGAGGTCGATATTGTCGATGTAGCAGCTTTTGAGCAGTGGGTTTCCCTGTACGTTTGACGCAAGGTCGAAGTCGTAATAGACTGATGATGACACTTCGCGGAACTCCGGTCGGTTGATGCTTCGTCCGTAAGAGGCTCTCATTTGGTTTTTGTCGTCGAAGCGATAGTTTGCGTTGAGCGACGGGAAGAAGTCGTTGTTCTTGTAATATGTGCTGACATGGCTCTCCTCTGTGTCCTTTGTGTTCGACACAAGTTCCATGTTGTTGTGTTCAAATCGGACACCAGCGTAGATTCCCAGCTTGCTAAAGGGGAGAGAAACAACCAAGTAACCTGCGCCCAATGTGTTGTGTCCGATATAGTCATTACGCATGTTCATCTGTTCGAGCAGGTATAGTTTGTCCAACCCGAAGTTTGCCGTGTTGCTCAGAAGTTCTGGTATGCTCATGTATCGGAAACCTTCGGGCATTGCATTGCTGGATGCGTTCCAGTTGTAGATGAACTCGCGCGTGTTGTATTTGCGTGTGCGGTATTCTGTGTATGCTCCCATTTGCAGCTTTGGCTCGAAACTGCCGAATTGGAATGCGTGTTTGTCGTTGATTCCGGCAGATATGATGTGTTCGTCGAGCCGTGTCCACTCGCGTGAGATGTCGTTTCCTGTGGTGAGTGCGAGCTTTCCGGTCTCTATTGCGTCGTCGATGAGGTAGCGGCGGCGGTCGGGAATCAGTCGGTTGGCATAGGCATAGCCGACGTTCCAGTCGAGTTCATCGTTCTTGAGGGTGTGTTTTCCGGTGAATTGTCCGTTGTAAGTGGAGCGGCTTCGGTAGTAGTATTCTGCCGAATGCTCTGTGTTCGACTGTGCGCTCACGCCCTCTCGCCATGTGTATCGGCTGTTTCCGAGCTGGTTGAAGATGTTTTTGAACTGGAATTTGTTGAGTCCGTTGGCTGTGAGGAGTGTCATGTTGAGCATCGCTCCGAGGCGAACGTTGTGGTTGTACTGGTCGTCCGTCGAGTTGCGGAGGTAGTTTTCCTTGTCGTTCTGTGCGTCATAGATGCCGAAGAGGTTGTTTTCCATGTCCTCGTATGTCCTCACCTCGTTGCTGTAGTTGACCATTGAAATCATGCCGAGTTGATGTTCGCCAATCTTCCAGCGGTGATTCCAGTTGACAGCCATCTTGAAATCGCCGAAGGGCTTGTAGCTTTTGGTGAGCCAGTCGTTGTTGAATCCGTTGTTCAGCAGGTCTGTTCCTCTGTTGGAGAGCAGGTTCAGTTGTCCGCGCATTCCTCCGTTGAGTGATCGTTTGCCACCGTCGAAGCCGAGGAAGTCAGTACCCGAACCTTTATAATAGGTGAAATCCTGAAAGGCCGATTGCGTATTCCAGTTGCCTCCTATCATAACGCTCGCTGAGTTCTCTGAAGGTATTTCCTTTGTGTTGACGATGATGAAACCGCCGCTGTAGTCTGACGGATATTCGGGCGACGGTGTCTTGACGATGGTGAGGTTGTCGATTTGCGAACTCGGTATGATGTCGAACGAGAAGGCGCGTGAGTCGGCCTCAGAGCTTGGCACTGCTCCGCCGTTTATCCATACATTGTTGTAGCGTTGTGACAAACCGCGCACCATGACAAACTTGTCTTCGATGAGACTCACACCTGGTATGCGGCGAATGACCTCGCCTGCATTCGAGTCCTGTGTCTTACTTATTTCTTGTGCTGATATATTGCTCACTATGACGGAGCTGTTTTTCGCAATCTGAATCATCGCCTGTTCGGTGTTGCGCCGTGCAAGTCCCGTGACCGACACTTCTTGCAGTTGCTGTTCGTCAGTTTCCAGAGCTATTTTCACTACTTTTCCCGCTCCTGGAGCCTGCGTCTGAACTCCGTCAATCTTCTTTGGCCTGAACCCCACATACCTTATTATAAGGTTGTAGTGTCCTTCCTTCAAATCTGTGATGGTGAAATTACCGTCGATGTCGGAGACTGCAACTGGCTTGTCTCCCTCGATCTCGATGGTTGCGCCGATGACCGGCACGTTGGTCTTGGCCTCACAGACGTTGCCCACTATCTCCTGAGCGTAGGTCTGTACTGCCATGAACATGAGCAGCAGTGCTGCCACAATTCCCCTTTTAGTCTTTTTCATTCTTCTTACTGATAACTTCTATGATAATTTTACGGTGCAAAATTACTGATGAGTTATTACAGATAAATTGCTAAGTCATGAAGAAGTCTTTACGAGTTTGTTACTAATGTGTTACAGGTCGTTACAAAACGGTTAATCGCTGTAATCTTTCCAAATAAAGGGTCGTTGGGGATTGATGGAATAGTGCCATAACCACAAGTGGCGGTTGTGGCAACATTTGGATAAAACAGCCCGTCGGGGCGATGGAAACGGATGGCCCGGCAGCCGAAGGTCAGCTTTCACAAATCGAAAGCTGACCTTTGGCATGCTCATACCTCATCTTTCGCATCCTAAAAGCTGACCTTTTGAATGTGTATATGTATCTTTCTGATTGTCAGTCGTTTGCAAACATCGTTCGCAATATGGTTAATTTAGCCTCAAACAGGCAGACTCCGATAGCGCGTTCTTCCGCCACGGCCTACACTTCCCTGAAGATATCGGCCATGCTCTTTCTCACCTTAGGAGTTCGCTCGCAGTCGGCGGCGACATGGCCGAACGGCACTATGGCCACGGCCTCCAGTCCATCCTCAGGAAAGAGGTCGCGCAACTTTCTCGTGTCGTAATGGGCCACGCAGCAACTGCCCAGTCCACGCTCGGCGGCGGCAAGGCAGAAATGCTCCACAGCTATGCCAAGGTCGAAATCGGCATAGAGTTTCCCGTCGTCGTGGCGCACCCAGCACTCGGCGATGCTCTTGAAAGCCACGAGATACATGGGCGCAGTCTTGAACCAAGCTCGTGAGTAGCATTGCCGTAGTTTGGCTCTGCCCTCGTCGGACCTCACGATGAGAAATCGCCAAGGCTGGCAGTTGGCTGCCGACGGAGCAAGTCGGACGGCAGTTTTCAGAAATTCGATGTCGTCGTCGCTGACAGGTTCGTCGGTGAATTTTCGTGCGGCGAATCTCGCCTCACACAATTCGAGAAAATTTTTCATAACAGTTGATTTACAGTCCCATGTCGGTCAGCGGTTGTCCGGCCAGACCTCCTTGAGCCTTTTGTGGAAATAATAATAGTAGAGCAGACCCGCGGTCGTGAGTCCGAAAGGAAATGCAAACCAGATTCCGAGCAGTCCCAGTCCCATCTTTATGCCGAAGAGATAGCCCAGCGGAAGACTGATGACAAAATAAGCAAGGAAGGCGGTGTACATGAGTGGCTTGACGTAGGCGATACCTCTGAGTGCATTGCCATAAGTGCATTGCATCCCGTCGCCGAACTGATAAATGATGAGAGGAATGATGACCTGCGCCACCAGCGTGCACACCTGTGGACTGTCGGTGAAGATGAATCCAAGACTGTTGCGCCAGATAACGACAGGCACCGACACTGCCACGGCGATGGCAAGGATGAGATGAAAGCCCGCCGAGGCTGTTCTCCTGACGGCCGTATAGTCATGTTGCCCAGTGAAATAACTGGCGCGCACAGCCACCGCCGATCCCATTCCGTAGTACACCATGTAGAAGAATTGCGAGATAGTGAGCATCACTTGGTGAGCCGCCAGTGCGGTAGTGCCGATCCATCCCACCATGATGGAGCTCAGACTGAAAGCCGCCGCCTCCATTCCCATCTGCAGACTCAACGGGAAACCTATCTTGCAAAGGTGCGATATGTCGGCACTGTTGATGGGCTCGCTGTGGAATCCCTGTCGATAGACTCGGTATCGGCGTGTGCCGAAGAACACAACGCAGAACGCAACGGCCATGACGATGCGCGAGAACATGGTCGATAGTCCGGCGCCGTAGAGCCCTAATTCTGGAAAACCAAACTTTCCGTAGATGAGCACATAGTTTCCGACAATGTTTAGCAGGTTGCCGCCCAGCAGAATCCACATCGGAGTCTTCGTGTCGGTTGTGCCGTCAGAGAGCTGTTTGAAGGTATTGAACCACGTTACGAAAGGCACTGAAATCAGATTGACGATGAAGTAGGGACGCATCAGTGGCAATAGCTCTTCGGGTTGTCCGAGATTGCCCAAATTCAGGTACAGAACAGTCATTATTCCCATAAGAACCATCGCCAGAAGCGTGTTTGCCACGAGTGAGTTCTTGAGTATTGCGCCAATCTTTCCGCATTCCTCGCGTCCGTACAGTGAGCCGACGATGGGCGTTAGTCCGTAAGCGAATCCCATTGCGAATATAAGCACCAGCACAAACATGTTGTTCACGAAGGCGGCGGCTCCGAGTTCGGCGGTGCTGTGGCGACCAATCATGAGCGTGTCGGCAAATCCCAGCACGATGGAGCCTATCTGTCCTATTATAATAGGTATGCCCAGTTGTGCGAGAGCTTTGTAGTGGGGCTGGTATGGCTTTAGTTGGAGTTGCATTTCTCTGTTCTTTCCGTTAGTGAGAGTTGGTCTGTTTCTTTCCGTTCTCTTGCTCAAATTCAATCCTTATGTTGCTGTATCCCATCGATTTGAGAAGTTGCGTGAACTGTTGGCGGGCGTTTTGCTCCGCAATAGCTTTGTTTTCGTTTGTCATACATCTGCTCAGCATTTTCTTGTATGCGGTTTGGTAGAGTCCTTGGCGCTCTTCGGGCTTCCATGTGCCATCTTGGAAGAACGATTGCGACCGTGTCTCGTCGATAAAGGTGCTGTCAAGCAGTTCGATGGGTGGGAGAGTGGCCACGACCACTGAGTCATTTTCCACGCGTAGCCAATGAGGCTTTGCCTTTTTCAGGTCGATTCCGAGCCGTAAGGTGCCGTAGTAGATGCGTACCAGTTCGGCATCGATGAAAAAGTGCTTTTTGATTGAGTCCACAATCTCCTCATCGTTGATGGCGAGGAACTCCCATTGTCCGATTTCCTCTATGCTCTGAATCTGCTGCGGTGTGATGTCGATGCGCTGATCGACAGTGAAGGCGAGCGTGTTGTCCTTGTTCAGCCAGCCGAAGGTGGCCATTCCTGCTATGAGCAGTGCGACAATGCCCAGCAGACTGAACCAAACTACTTTGCTGATGCCCTTGATGAACTGCAGGAGGCTGTCAAATATCTTTTCCATTCTTCTCTACTGTTGAGTTGTCGAGGATTGACGGCAAGTCGCCGATGTCGAATTTCTTTCTGAAACTTATCGTAATGTTTTCTTCTTTGTAGCCCATTGCCTTGAAAAGGGGCACGAGTTGCCTGGCAGCGCTCACCCTTGCCTGTTCGATGATGCCCATTTTCGGTATCGAGGCAATGATTTGCTGTCGTCCTTGCTGCTCATAGTTGGTCAGCTCGGCATCGGTGAAGTTGCGTCGGGTCAGCGCAACGAATTGTTTGACTTCCTTGTGGTTGACCTTTGTTCCGGTAAGAACAATCTTTGGGTCAGGAAGGATAACTGTCAGGTGACCATTCTTACGGCGGATGTTCTTCTCGCTGAAGCCGTCGAAGTCAACATAGGCCTTCAAAACTGCGTCAATGGGGATGGCTATTCGCCTGTCGCCCGCTGGAATGTTAACGGTGAACTCCTTGTGGAGTATCGATCCCGTCACCTTCATCTTGTCGTTGTGGGTTAATATCTTATGAACGTGATACTCGGTGGTGTAGAGCCGTGAGCACTTCTGCACCTTTGTGACCAGCATCGGTATGGTGTCGATGGGCGATGGTTCGTCGGTGACGGTCTTATGCTTTGAGCAAGCAGCCATCATCGGCAAGACAATCAGCAAGTAAATGGCGATTCTTTTCATAATCTTCGGGGTCTATTCATGGGCATTCGTTTATCGAAATCCTCTGAATACTTCAATTTTCCAAGTATGCAAAGGTACTAACTCTTGAGCGGTTTTGCAAGTATTCCGTGCAGTTTGTCACGAAAAAGATACTCCTTGCCAGTCGTTGGCGACCTTTCGCCCCAGCGACGGTGCGATGTGATGTAACGGACGGCGACGGACAGCTGTGAAATGAATAAGGACTGCATCGACAAAGATAGTTCAAATGGTGTGCTGGTTGCGGATTTTTTTTGTACATTTGTATCCGAAAATTCAAGCAGGGGGCATTTCCCCTCTCATGCAAAAGAAAATGAAACGTAAATCCAAGCGATGAAATACATTATTATTCCTGAACGCGAACAAGAGAATCAGCTGCCTTTCTACTTTGCTGTAGAAGAGTATGTGGCACGTACCTACACCGACGACGATTACTTTATGGTGTGGCGTGTCGAACCCACCGTCATGTTGGGGCGCAACCAACTCATCGACAATGAGGTGGATGTAGAATACTGCAAGTCTAATGGCGTGCACATCTACCGACGCAAGAGTGGCGGAGGCTGCATCTATGCCGACCACGGCTGTATGCAATTTTCCTACATTTCCTTTGCAGAGAACGTCAACAGGGCCTTTGTTGACTATATGAAAGGTGTGGCAGATATGCTCAGAAGCCTGAACATCGACGCACGTCTGTCGGGCCGAAACGACATTCTCGTTGACGGAAAGAAGGTGGCCGGAAGTGCTTTCTACAGGCTGAAGGGCCGCAGCGTGCTCCACAACTCGCTGCTTTTCGGAACGATGCTCGACCACCTGTCGAAGGCACTCACACCCTCGAAGGAGAAACTGCGGAGCAAGGGCGTGGCATCGGTGAGCCAGCGTGTCACCAACATTGGTCAACACACCGACCTGAGCATTGAGGACTTCATGGCTTACGTCAGGAAATACATGTGCGGCGATGAGGTGAGAGTGCTCACACCCGACGATATGAAAGTGATTGAGGGGATTGAAAAGGAACTGGCCTCCGATGAATTTACCTACGGAAAGAATCCCAAATACACCGAAGAGCGCCGCAAGCGCTTCGCCGACGTTGGCACGTTGGAGGCCCATATCGAACTGAAGAACAACGTGATCGTCAACATGAACCTCATGGGCGACTACTTTTTGCTGGGCGACCTCGACCGTGAGCTGCTCGACTTGCTCCGTGGTGTTGACTTCACCCGTGAGGCTGTGCGTGCCAAACTCGCGGATGTTGACATCAGTGCGGTCATCCGTGGCCTGACGATCGACCAGTTCCTGCGCCTACTCTTTGGCCGTCCGCCACACGTTATGAAGCCAGCGTGGCTCAAGATAGACCTCACGTCGAAGAAATCGTCGGGCGAGACGGCAGGAATACTGGCCCGTCACAAGATGAACACCATCTGTATGAGCGGACTTTGTCCCAACCGGACCGAATGTTGGATAGCTCGCACTGCCACGTTGATGATCGGGGGCGAGATATGCACGCGCAAATGCCGCTTCTGCAACACCATGAGCGGACGCCCGGAGCTGCTCGACGACAACGAGCCGCAGCGTGTTGCGGAGACCGTCAAGGCACTTAACTTGCGCTATGCGGTGATCACCTCGGTTGACAGGGACGACCTTCCCGACTTCGGCGCTGACCACTGGGTGAAGACCGTTGAGGCTGTGCAGGCCATGAACCCTGGTACGAAAATCGAATTGCTCATCCCTGATTTCATGGGTAGGGCCGACCTCATCAGGAAGGTACTCGCAACGAAGCCTCATGTCTGCGGACACAACATGGAGACCGTGCGAAGGCTCACCCCGTCGGTGCGCAGCGTGGCCCAGTACGACCGCAGTCTGGAAGTGCTGGCAGAGATTTCGCGTTGCGGTATTCAGGCCAAGACGGGCTTTATGCTCGGACTTGGCGAGACGCGCGAGGAGATTTTGGCGACGATGGACGACATTCTGGCCACCGGCTGCAAGCGGCTGACGCTCGGACAGTACCTTCAGCCCACAGCGAAGCATCTGCCCGTGGTCGAGTACGTCACCCCTGAGCAGTTTGAGGAATACAAGCAGATAGCCCTTGCCAAGGGATTCAAGAGCGTAGTCAGCGGTCCGCTGGTGCGTTCGTCGTACCATTCTGCCGAGGAAAGCCTGTAAGGGCAACTCTTACAGTGAGCGTTGGGGGCTGTTGATGGGGACACCGTGGGTGTTTTTCAGCTCGGCCACTACGATGTAGCTGTGCAAGTTTCCGATGCCTTCTATATTTCCGAGCGTGTTGAGCATGAATTGCTGATAGTCTTTCATGTCTTTGGCCAACACCTTTATTTGGAAATCGAACTCGCCACTGGTCTCATAACACTCCGTAATCTGGTCGATTTTCATCACGGCATCACTGAATTTCTTGATGTTCGACAACGTGTGGCGCGCCAGTCGCACGTTGCAGAGCACCGTTATATGGTTACCAACCTTGTCAGCATTGACCACTGCCATGTATCTTTCTATGTATCCCTCGCGCTCAAGTCGCTTCTGGCGCTCGAAGGTGGGCGAGGGAGACAGGTTTATCTTTTCGGCCAGCTCCTTGACCGTCAGGCGTGAGTCCTCTTGCAATATGCGCAGAATCTTCAAATCGGTAGCATCGAGATCTTCAACTGTTCCCATTCTTCTATAATTTATTATTGCAGAATATTATTCTGTGAATTATCATTTCAGAAGGCAAAGGTAGTATAATTTACTTAATTAAGCAAAACATTTGCCTGTAATCATTCTTTTGCTTACCTTTGCAGTGCAATTAAGGTTATACGGTTAAATAATTTATTGGTAAAGGGTCCTGTACAATCAGATTGTGAATTTAGGATATACGTAAATTCATTAAAAATTAGCATTACTAACATTCCCAGTTAGACGCGATGTCTGACTGGGATTTTTCTTGTTTGGCTGCTCTTCGGACTTATCGGTGCTACTGCGTGGCATGTGGTTGAGCCAGCAAAATGGCATTGTCGGAGAAGCATATTTAGTGCTCTTTATAACTGTCTGGTTTTCAATGCGATAGGTTTTGGCTCTCAAAAGCTCACCTTTGGCGTTGTCATTCCTTACCTTTTGCTGTGTGATAGCTTACCTTTTGCCAGGCGGTGGCTCATGTATTGATGCTTGGATGCGGGATTGTCGTGCGTTCTCCCTTTCCGTCCGACGCAGACTCCGCCGTGATGGTGCTGAAAAAGAAAAGGATTCATAGGACGGGTGTCCCACGAATCCCTTTCGGTTGATGCGTCTTGGTGGCTATTTTCTGTTCTTAATCTTCTCTACATAGGCATCGATGACCGCCACGGCGGTGATGTTCACGATGTCGCGCACCGAGCATTCGAAGTCGGTAAAGTGAATGGGCTTGTTGAGTCCCATCTGTATCGGTCCAATCACCTCTGTGTCAGGACTGAGCGCCTGCAGCAGTTTGTAGCCGCTGTTGGCCGACGACAGATCGGGGAACACCAGTGTGTTCACGTTCTTTCCCTTTAGTCTTGAGAACGGATACTTCTCGTCACGCAGCTTCCTGTTGAGTGCAAAGTTCACTTGCATCTCACCGTCGATGGCCAGGTCGGGGAACTCTCGTTGCATGGTTTCCACGGCTTCATGGACGCGTTGTGGCGATCCAGTGGTGTCGGTTCCGAAATTGGAGTAGGAAACCATGGCGATGTTCGGTTTGTCGTTGAAGAACTTCACCGAGCTGGCGGCCAATTTCGCTATGTCGGTGAGCACTCCGGCATCCGGATGTCGGTTGATGAGCGTGTCGGCGATGTAGTAAACTCCGCGTTTGGTGTTGAGAATGTGCATCGTTCCGAAATGCTCGTACTCAGGGCGTATGCCGATGACCTCCTTTGCCACACGTATGGTGTTGCTGTACCTTGTGTACAGGCCTGTGATGAATGCGTCAGCGTCGCCGTTTTCCACCATGCACATACCAAAATAGTTGCGCTCGTACATTTTGTCGTAGGCCTCTTCGAAGGTGAAACCTTGCCGTGCTCTTTTCTCCGCCAAGTGTTTGGCATAGGTTGCGCGGTGTTTCTGTTCGTTATCGGCCCGCATGTCGATGATTTTAATGTCCGAAAGGTCGAGCTTCAGTCGGTTGGCGACACGGTGAAGACGGTCGGGGTTGCCCAGAAGGATGGGCTGGCAGATTCCCTCTTGTTTGGCTTGAACAGCGGCCTTCAGCATATTCGGGTGTGCTCCCTCAGCAAACACTACGCGTTGGGGGTGTCGTGCTGCGGTGGCATGGAGGTGTCGTGTCAGTTTGGTTTCCTGTCCGAGCATCTGCTTTAAGTTATTGCGGTAGGCTTCGAAATCAGTGATGGCAGTTCTGGCCACGCCACTGTCGATGGCAGCTTTCGCCACGGCCATGCTCACCTCGGTAATCAGCCGTGGATCGACAGGTTTGGGAATGAAGTACTTAGGTCCGAAAGTCAATTCGTTCACGTGATAGACCTCGTTCACTATGTCGGGAACGGCCTGTTTGGCAAGATCGGCGATGGCATGTACAGCTGCGAGCTTCATTTCCTCATTGATGGCCTTGGCATGGACGTCGAGCGCTCCGCGGAAGATGTACGGAAATCCGATGACGTTGTTGATTTGGTTCGGATAATCTGAGCGTCCAGTCGCCATCAGTACGTCGGGGCGTGCGGAAAGTGCGTCCTCGTAAGATATTTCGGGAACGGGGTTGGCCAAAGCGAAAACAATGGGATTGTCGTTCATCGACCGAATCATATCCTGCGACAGGATGTTGCCCTTCGAAAGCCCAACAAACACGTCTGCTCCACGCATAGCCTCCTCCAGTGTCTTAGCGTCTCGCCGGTCGGTGGCAAAGAACGCCTTCTGTGGGGTGAGCTTCTCGCGGTCGGAGGTAATCACTCCTTTCGAGTCGAGCATCAGAATGTTCTCCTTTTTCAGGCCAAGCGCCATGTAGAGCTTCGTGCAAGAGATGGCAGCGGCTCCGGCACCGTTGACAACCAGCCTCACATCATCAATCTTCTTGCCAGCAACCTCAAGCGCATTCTTCAGTCCGGCGGCCGAAATGATGGCCGTTCCGTGCTGGTCGTCGTGCATTACAGGAATGTCGAGTGTGCGTTTAAGCCGCTCTTCTATGGCAAAGCACTCAGGAGCTTTGATATCCTCAAGGTTTATGCCACCGAACGTGGGCGCAATCTTCTCCACCGCCTCGCAAAACTTGTCAGGGTCGGTCTCGTTGACCTCGATATCGAACACATCGACACCTCCATAGATTTTGAACAATAAGCCTTTGCCTTCCATCACTGGCTTTCCGCTCATGGCTCCTATGTCACCGAGGCCCAGAACTGCCGTTCCGTTGGTGATGACGGCCACAAGGTTTCCTTTGTCTGTATATTTATATACCTCATCGGGATTCTGTTGAATCTCAAGACATGGGTAAGCTACCCCCGGTGAGTAGGCCAAACTCAAGTCGGTCTGCGTGCTGTGGGGCTTTGTTGGTGTCACTTCAATCTTACCCGGACGGCCGTTCTGGTGATATTCCAGCGCCGCCTCTTTCGTTATCTTTACCATAATTTATTTAAACAAATCTACAATTATTATCTGCACAGATATATATAGTATGTGCAAAGTTAATAAATAATACTTTAAAAAGTAGGAGAATATAAAAGATTTTTTATAATTTTGCGTCTAAATATTCATCATCTCCGCAGCGAGTATGCAGACAGGAAACAGTTGCAGGTCAGATCTGAAGGAAAAAATCTTAGAGGCAGCGACGCCTATGTTCTACCAACACGGAATCAGAAAGGTGAAAATGGATGATATTGCCAAACGCTTGAGGATTTCGAAGCGCACCGTCTATGAGATTTACGCGGACAAGGAAGACCTGTTGCTGGAGGTTTTGCAACACAGTGATGAGGCAAACAGGCAGAAAATGAAGAGACTGGACGTGCCGGGAGCGAACGTAATCGACATCATTATCCTGTTTTTCAAGCAGAAAGCAGAGGAGATTAGCAGAATCAATCCTGTGTTCTTTGAGGACATGCAGCGATATCCCAAGCTGTTAGAGTTCTTCAGAAAGCGCCGCAAACGTCAGGGAGCGAAGACGCAGGATTTCATACGACGTGGTATTGATGAAGGTTACTTCCTAACAGACATCAACTTCGATTTGGTGGTATTGGTGGCAGACGCATCCGTACAGTTCATTATGAGCAATTATCTCTACAAAAAATATAATTTCAAGGAGCTGCTCCGAACATTCATGCTCTTTTATATAAGAGGTATATGCACATCAAGAGGAGTGGATTTGCTTGACAAGTCGCTGAAGGAAATCTAAGGACTTGGTGCTCTGGACTAACCACTGACAAGACGGGAATACATTATTTAAATATTTGTTGTTGCTAATTCAACATTAAAAGATGAATGACAAGACTTATAAAACGCTGTTACTGACGGTGTTGGTCATTGTGTTTTTAATTTTACTCCATTTTCTTCCGAAGATAAAGGTCGCTGGAACGGAGTTGCGTGAGATTAACATTCTCAGCGACTTGTCGCCACAACAGACCACGTTGCAGGACGTGTTGCCAAGGCCCGCTCAGCCAAAGGCGACCCAGCTCAAAGACAAGGATGGCCGATTGGTCAGCTTCAAGGAGTCGTGGCCAAAGGGAACGGAGCCCATTGTTGACTTTTCGGGCGGAAAGGCTGGTGGAATGGACGCATTCTACGAGAAAATAAACAATCTTGCCAAAGGAATCACCAACGGACGCCCAGTGCGCATCGCCTATTACGGCGACTCTTTCATCGAGGGCGACGTCCTGTTGGAACACCTTCGTGAGGAATTGCAGAAAAAGTACGGAGGATGGGGTGTTGGATGGCTCGATGCCGGTAACGAGCTGAACCAGTACAAGCACACCGTCACCCACAAATTCACTGGTCTTGTCGAACACATGGTCATGAAGCGCAAAAGCTACGATGTTACGCTGGCTGGCCTTGCGGAGCGTTATTACACGTGTTCGGGCCCTGTTCAGATAAGCCTTGCTCCCTTCATACTGCCCGAATTTCCCCATACGGGTAAGTGGCGTATCACCCAACTCTATCTCCGTGCTCCCCGTGGGGCTGATATTACGATGAAATTCGACGGCAACGTGCAGCGCGCCTTCCAACTTTCGCCCTCGCCTCGTCTGCAAGTGGTGCAGGGCGCATCACCCACGAGCCATGCACAGCTCAGTGTCAGAGGTGGCGGAGCGGTGCTTTTCGGTACGTCGCAGGAGTCGAAAGAGGGTGTAATCATCGATAATTTCAGCATGCGCGGCACCAATGGCCAGTCGTTGGGCAAGCTGCCCGTTGCTATGCTCTCAGAGTTCGCCCGTGTTCGGCCCTACGACCTGATTGTTTTGCAGTACGGTGTCAATGCCGTCAACGAGCAATCGGACGCCCCACGTCTGAAAAAGTACATCGAAGGGATGCGAATCGTGGTCAACAACTTCCGCAAAGCCTTCCCCCAAACCAGTATTCTCATCGTGAGTGCGCCCGACAGAGGCTCGAAATCGTCTCCCGACGGTACCATGCATCAGGTCGAAATGCTCGTCAGCTATCAGGAAAACCTCGCCGCCGAGTGCAAGGTGGGTTTCTACAACCTCCTCAATGCCATGGGCGGACCAGGCACAATGAAGCGCATAGTCGATTCCTACGACATGGGTTCGAAAGACTATGTGCACATCAATCACAAGGGAGGAAAATACGTGAGCGGACGAATATTCAAGTCGATAGTGGCTGGACAGAAGAATTACGGTCGCCGAATGGGTAATTAATGTTGAAATTAAAAATACCGATGAATACAGATACAATTTTCGATTTCTTCAGTTTCGTCCTCAGCAAGCTGTCAGCTTATTTCGGCTCGTTGGACTTTTCGAGAATAACCGACATCCTTCAATACAATCCTCAGGAACCGTTGCTCTTCTCGTCGGGCGCATTCCTCTTTATCTTCACGGGCTTCATGCTCGTCTATTTCCTGCTTCGGAAACAGTTCAGCTCACGGCTTCTCTTCGTGACGCTCTTCTCCTATTACTTCTTCTACAAGAGTAGCGGATTCTATTTCGCACTTTTGGCCCTCGTTACCATATCCGACTATCTCATTGCCAGAGTGATACCACGTAGCAATAAAGCAAAGCTGTGGGTGGCGGTGAGCCTTTTCATCGATCTTGGACTGCTGGCATACTTCAAATACACCAACTTCTTTGTGGGAATGGTGAGCCAAATGATTGGCAACAATTTCCAACCGTGGGACATCTTCTTGCCAGTGGGCATCAGTTTCTACACTTTCAAGAGCATTTCCTACGTCATCGACGTGTATCGGGGCAAGATGAAGCCCATGGACAGTCTGCTCGACTATGCCTTCTATGTGAGTTACTTCCCGACACTGCTGGCAGGACCTATCGAAAGGGCAGCCGACTTCCATCCGCAGACTCGCAAGCCCTTGCAGATAACGTCGGAAATGTTTGCCCTCGGTGTCTATTTCGTCATGGTGGGACTACTCAAAAAGGCCGTAATATCTGACTATATCTCGCAAAACTTCGTCGATCGAATCTACGACAACCCGACTTTGTTCTCAGGGGGTGAGATTTTGCTGGGCATCTATGGCTATTGCATTCAGATTTACAGCGACTTCTCTGGCTACTCGGATATGGCAATCGGAATTTCCCTCTTACTGGGATTCAAGTTAAAGATGAACTTTAACGCTCCGTTCAAAGCCGACTCAATGAGCGACTTTTGGCGTCGATGGCACATATCCTTGTCAACGTGGATTCGCGACTATGTTTATATCTCGTTAGGGGGCAACCGCCATGGACGTTGGCGCATGTATCTCAATCAGATGCTGGCCATGACGGCATGCGGACTCTGGCATGGCGCATCGCTCAACTTCGTCGTTTGGGGCATGTTGCATGGTCTTTTGGTCTGCATCCATAAGTTCTGGTCGCAGACAGTGCTCGGTCACGACCGCCACTACCATCCCACGGGCATCCGACGGTTCGTCTCCGTGTTCGTCACCTTCCACGTTCTATGTTTCTCATGGCTGTTTTTCCGCTGCAAGGACTTTGAAAGCGTGTGGCTGATGATGCGGCAGATGGTCGGAAAGTTCAACCTCCATGTCATGCCCGACGTGCTTTTCAGCTACCGTTATGTGTTCATTCTCATGCTGTTGGCCATGATTGGACACTGGTTGCCCGACAGTTGGCAGGACCGTTTTGTGCGTCTGCTGCAAAAAGGTGGTGTTGTCGGCTCGGCAATCGCCATCACCGTGGTGGTGTTCATCATCATGCAGGTGAAAAGCTCCGAAATTCAGCCGTTCATTTACTTCCAGTTTTAACGATGGAATGGGCGAAAAAATCAGCTGAAAAGCACCGTGTCGTGTCAAGATTTTTTCACCATTGGCTGGCGATTAATGAGCTTTGGCATTGCGAAAGGTCATCTTTCGGACGGTGAAAGGTCAGCCATCGCACAATGAAAGCTGACCTTTTGCAAGGCAAAATCTATCCTATTGAATTTCAGCGGTTTACATAGGTAGATAGAAAGAATAGAAATGTAAAGGATTTTCAATCTCATTAGATAATCAATCATCATAAAAAGAAAGGAAAAAATATGACACATGGACACGACGTTCTACACATGATGGAGGGCAACAGTTACACGACAAAGGAGAGTCTGGTGAAGGCAATCATCGAGAAGTTTGGCCCCAATGAGCGTTTCTACACCTGTTCGGTGGAGGGACTCACAGCGGCCGAGCTTGTTGACTTCCTCGAAGAGCGCGGGAAATTCATGCCCTCGCAGCAAGATGCCTTCACTGTCGATTCCAGCAAGATTTGCAATCATTGAGTCTTTTCTCCGCTTCGGGTGAGCGTCAGCCCTTCTCGCTGCGATGAATCCGCCCTTTTTGCATCAACAAAAGAGAATGCCAAGCCGCAAAACTGTGGCTTGGCATTTTTGTTTTATGCCCTTGTCGTGATGGCTCCGCACGTCGTCCGTGTGTGGATAATGACGATAGTTGGTGGAATCAGTGGTTCTTCTTGTAGCTGAACACGGCCCAAAGATCAAGCACTACGGCGAAAATGCCGAGGCCCAGCACCTGATTGGCAATGCTGTTGAAGTCGCCTCCACGGACGAAAACGGTGCGGATGGCATCGATGAAGTAGTGCATCGGGTTGAGATAGGTCGTCTTGAAGGCCCAGTCGGGCATCGACCGCACGGGGGTGAACAGTCCACTCATGAGCATCATTATCATAATGACGAACCACATCATGAAGGTAGCCTGCTGCATGTTGTGGCTATAGTTGGAGATAACAAGGCCGAGACCGCTGAAAACGAAGGAGAGCAGGGCCACGAGCAGATAGATCAGGGCGAGATTGCCTGCCGACGTGATGTCGTAGAGGAGCCACGAGAGGATGAAACACAAGGAGATGACCACCAGTCCCATGATCCAGTAGGGAATGAGCTTAGCAAGAATGAACACACTCTTGCTCACTGGGGTGACGTTCATGGCCTCAATGGTGCCGCTTTCCTTTTCGCCGACGATGTTGAGTGTGGGCAGAAACCCGCAGAGGGCCATAATGAGCATGGCCATGAGGGCAGGAATCATGAAGAGTTTGTAGTTCAGGTTCTTGTTGTAGAGGTAGAGCGTGGAGATCTTTGCGTTGATGGCCGACAGTTCGGGGGTGACGTGCTGGCTGATGATGCTGCTCAGATAGGTGGTTCCCAGTGCGCCTTTCGTACCATTGACGGCATTGGCTGCAATCAGAATCTGTGGGTTGCCGTTGGCCATACGGTCACGCTCGAAGTGGGGAGGAATCTCCATCAGCATGTCGGCATCTGAGCTCTTGATGTCTTTCATCGCCTCCTCGTAACTCGTTTTCTGACCGTTGAATATGAAATATTTGCTCGCCTCAATCTTGTGGACGAGCTGTTGCGACATGACCGACCGGTCGTTGTCTATCACATCCACCTTGATGTTCTTGATTTCCATGTTCAGAACCCACGGCATCACGCACATGATGGTGATGGGAAAGATCATGATGAGACGGGGTAGGAAAGGGTTGCGGCGTATTTGGATGAACTCCTTGGTCAGCAGTGCTAACAGAAGTTTCAGTCCTCTCGCTTTCTTGGCAGGCGATTGCAAGGCCCTTTGCTGCCCGTTGGTGTTGTATTGTTTGTCGTTGCTCATTTTCTAATGCGTGAATGGTGGTTGGTTCTGTCGTTGTTCCTTTTCTAATGCGTGAATGGCGTTAAAGTCTTACCTTGAATTTCTTCAGTGCCACGGTAAGAAAAACCACGGTCATGGCGGTGAGCACGGCGAGTTCTTGCAGCACACTGCCAATATCGACACCCATGATCATCAGCTTGCGCATGGCGGAGATGTAGTAACGCGGTGGCATCGCTGCCGAAACCCACTGCAGAAGCGGTGGCATGCTTTCTATTGGATAAATCATTCCGCTCAGAAGCAGACTCGGCATCATCAGGACCATAGCCGAGACTAAAAGAGCGGTCAGCTGTGTTTTAGCAATGGTTGAGATAAGAAGCCCAAGTGACAGTGCCATAACGATATAAATGGTTGACACAATGATAATCCAAAATAAACTTCCCGTGATAGGAACGTGCAGGGCGAAGCGGGTCATGATGAGGATTGTCACGAGGATGGCAAAGGCCAGCGCCATGTAGGGGATAGCCTTGGCGATGATGATCATGAGTGGTCGCACGGGACTAACGAGCAGTACCTCCATCGTTCCTCGTTCCTTCTCCTTCACTATGCTAATAGACGTCATCATAGCGCAGATGAGCATGAGCAGGATACCCATGATACCGGGCACGAAATTGTAGGCACTCTTCATCTGTGGGTTGTAGAGCAGCTTTGTGTTGACGACCGACGGACTTGCCAGAGTGTCCGTTTCGCGGCCGATGTGCTGGGCCATCGTCATCGCTGCGTAGTTGCTGTATTGCTGAGCCATATTGGGATCGGCTCCGTCGGTGATGATTTGCAGCCCGGATTGTCTGCTGGCGAAGTCGGGGGCAAAGACAACGGCGATGTCGGCTTCCTGATTGCGTATCAGTCGTTCAGCTTCCGAGGGCGTACCCACCTGACTTGTGACAATGAAATACTCGCTTGCGTCGAGTGCGTTCACAAGTTTCTGTGTCTGGTTGTCCATCGAGGCCGTCACGATAACTGTCCTTACGTTCTTCACTTCCGTGGAGATGGCGAAGCCGAAGAGCAGCATCAGCACGACGGGCATTCCGAAAAGAACCAGCATAGTGCGCTTGTCGCGCAGTATGTGGCGCGACTCCTTGAGAATAAAGGAGAGGAATAGCTTCGTGTCTGCTCCCTTTCGGGCTTGCGAGAAGCCCGTGCTGTCTTTTGGATTGTCCTGTTTCGTGTTGCCGTTCATTGCCTTTCGTTTGTTCAGTTCTTTGTCATGATATCTTTTTCGCTCAGCTCCCGTCGGCGATGGCTCACCCGATGGAATCGCTATATTTTGCTTCGGCTGGCCAACTCTACGAATACTTCGGCCATACTCTTCTTTCCGAACCTTGCTTTCAACTCGTCTGGTGTTCCCATGGCACTGATTCTGCCATCCACCATTATGCTAATGCGGTCGCAGTATTCAGCTTCGTCCATGTAATGGGTCGTCACGAACACGGTGATGCCACGCTCCGCCGCCTCGTAGATGAGCTCCCAGAACTGGCGGCGCGTCGCTGGGTCGATGCCTCCTGTGGGTTCGTCGAGAAATACCACGTCGGGCTCGTGGAAGATGCTCACCGAAAAGGCCAGCTTTTGTTTCCAACCGAGCGGGAGCGATGCGACAATGTCGTCCTTGTGGTCAGCGAAGTTGATGCGAGTGAGCATCTCCTCTGTCTTTTGGGCTATCTCCCGTTTGCCCATACCGTAGATACTGGCGAACAAACGTATGTTTTCGCTCACCGTTAGGTCCTCGTAGAGCGAGAATTTCTGACTCATGTAACCGATATTGCGCTTGATTTGCTCGTACTCCGTTGAGATGTCGTAGCCGCCTACAGAGCCTTTGCCACTCGTTGGCTGGCTCAGGCCTGTCAGCATGTGCATGGCGGTGGATTTTCCCGCACCGTTGACGCCAAGAAAGCCGAATATCTCACCCTTCTTCACTGTGAAACTGATGTCGTTGACGGCACGGAACGTACCGAAGGCCTTGACCAAATGCTCCACCTCGATAACGTTTTCGCTTGCTGTCTTGTCAGCGTTGGCTCGCTCAATGGGCGGCGGATTGAAGATGTTCCTGAACTTTTCGAGTGTCTTGTCGGGTGTGTCGATTCCCTTTATCTCACCTTCGTGGATGAAAGCGATACGGTCGCACCGCCTCACCTCGTCGAGATAGGGAGTCGATACCACAATGGTGATGTTGACTTCGCGCAGCGATCGAAGCATATCCCATAACTCCTTGCGGCTCACTGGGTCAACGCCTGTCGTTGGTTCGTCAAGAAAAAGCACGTCAGGCTTATGAATCAACGCACACGACAGTGCCAGTTTTTGCTTCATTCCGCCCGACAAGTCGCCTGCTTTCCTGTCCTTGAACTTTTCGATTTGTGAGTAGATGGGTGCAATGAGGTCATATCCCTCGCTGATAGTGGTGCCGAACAGCGTGGCGAAGAATGCGAGATTTTCCTCCACAGTCAGGTCTTGGTAGAGCGAAAACCTCCCCGGCATGTAGCCCACACGTCGGCGAACGTCTGTCATTTGTTCAACGGTGTCGAAGCCGCCGACCATCGCCGAGCCTCCGTCGGGCAGCAACAGCGTGGTCATGATGCGGAACAGCGTGGTCTTTCCTGAACCATCGGGCCCTATTAGACCGAAAATCTCGCCTTTGTTCACTGTGAACGACACGTCTTTCAGTGCCCCAATGTCGCCGTAGGACTTGGAAACATGCGACAGACTCACCTCTATTTCATTTTCATGGGTGAGATGTGTCTCGTTTGCTGATGTACTGTTGTATTGCAATTTGTGGACGATTGTTTTGTTGATTCTCCGCAAAGGGCTTGCCTTGTCTTGCCCAATGCGGTGCGAAAGGATTAGTCATGGGCAGCGATGGCCCGTCAGCGGGGCTACGGTCGCTTTACTTTGACTGGGCGCTGCTGGTCAACAGCTTCACCTCACCATACATACCGATTTTGATATAGCCATCGTTGTTGACGGCAATCTTGACCGCATACACCAAGTCGGCCCGCTCATCATCGGTCAATATGGTCTTGGGCGTGAACTCGCTTCTGCTGCTTATCCACGTGATAGTTCCAGGATATTCCTTCCTTTCGCCATTTCCGTAGTTGGCAAAGACCTTCACCCGTTGGCCGACCCTCACTTTCTGCAGTTGCTCCGATGTGATATAGGCCCGCATAATCATGTGTTTGGTATCGGCAACCTTGAACAACGGTTTGCCAGTGATGGCAAATTCGCCCCGTTCCATGTACTTTTCCAATATCGTTCCTGTGATAGGAGAGATGATTTGTGTATTGGAAATCTGCTCGTCGAGCTGCGATTGCTGGACATTGATGTTCTGCGACTGTGCGTCCACTCCCTCATTCTGCGCCCCAAGGCCTTCTATCTGCGCTCCAAGGCCCTTGCTTTGCTCGGCGAGACTGGCGTTTGTGCTGGCGAGTTGTTCACGAGTGGCAGCCAATTGCTTTTGTAGTACGCTTATCTGATAACCTATTTCCTCAACTTGCTTGCGGGTTGCTGCTCCATCCTTCAAGAGTTCACTGAACCGTTGCTTTTCTTTCTTTTGATTATCAATTTGTTGCTGTATGGAGGCAATCTGTGTTTCGAGGTTCAAAACTCTGCTGTCGATGGCCATTCGGTTGGCGTTCAACTGCTCCTGTGTGGCCGAAGTCTGTCGCTTTGCTGCATTGAGCTGGCTCTGTTGGGTAGCAAGCTGTTGCTTTTTGAGCCTCAACTGCGTGGCGTCGATAGTCCCCAGTACGGCGTTGGCCGTCACCTGTTGTCCCTCAACTATGTTAAAAGCCTCGATTTTGCCTGTAATCTGGGCCGAGACGGTCACCTCTGTGGCCTCAAAAGTGCCGGTTGCATCGAACTCCGGCTCATTGTTTACGCAGCTGCAGAGTGCCGTCAGCGCCAGAAAGTAGAGGTATGGTTTCTTCTTCATTGTAGTAATTATGCTTTATCAGTTGGTGAAAATGCTTTGTTTCGTGAGCTTTGCCCTTCATTGACCGAGCAACCATTTCTGGTCGTACAAGTGTTTGAGTAGTTCTATCTCATGGGTGGAAAGGGCAATCCGCGCCCCATTCTCTTTGTTGAGCTCCTGAAGTAGCGACGTTACCTCAATGATGCCGTGGCGGAGCTTAGATTCGTAGGCGCGACGCACCTTCTCTCGCAGTGCGATGATTTCGTTATCGGTTGCCATTAGTTTGCGATAGCGTTCTATTTCAGCATCTTGCTGCATATTATCAAGGTGATTGTTGAACAAGAAAGTCTCCAAACGATTGCTCGCTTCTTTGCGTTGCAGTTCCAATCGGGCCTTGTCGTTCTTGTTGGTGTAGAGCGATCCGATGTTCCATGTCACGCGAAGGCCGATTATTCCGTTAAGACTCATCCTGCGACGCATTATGTCTTCGTACATGTTATATCCCGGATAGCCGTAGAATCCGCTTGCGAAGGCGCTCACTTTGGGCATCAGTCCGGCGTGGAGGGCCTTCTCCTGTGCTCTGATAAGTTGCAGTTGAGTCTCGGCAAGTCTGACTTCGGGACGGTTGTTGCGGTCGTTCGGCGAGTCGATCATGACTGGTTTCTGCACCTCCGATACCTTTTCGCCAATGAATGCTGACAGAAGTTGCAACAAACTCTCTTTCTGAATGTTGAGATTGGTAGCCTCTTGCGTTGCATTAAGTCGTTCGGCCCTGACAGAGTTGTAGTCACACTCCATCGCCGTACCTCCTTTGAGCATCGCTTCGAGCTGTTTCTCGTTGACGTTGAGCAGCGACTGCCTGTCGGCATTCAGCCGCAGCAAGTCGTTGACGAGCAGAACACCGAAATAAAGTTCGTTGATTCGTTTGCGGACGGCATGGAGACTGACCTCGTTCTCTGCCGTCATCACCTCTTTTTGTCGAGCCGCCACCTCTTTATTCCTGCCGATTGCGCCGCCGTCGTAGATGATTTGGCTGACATCTACACCTATTTTATATTGTTCGCGCTTCAGTCCGTCGCATTGAACACCCGTCTGTCGGAGCATGTCCGTCATGGCATCGGGCAACTTTACCACATCGCTCTGCAACGTGGCCTGGGCATAGACCGTCACTTGGGGCAGCCACTGTTTGCCGATGTTGTCGATGTCGATATTGGCTGTGCGTGCAATGAGGTCGTGTCGCTTGATGAGCGGATAGTTCTGCATGGCCATCTGCTGGCACTCGTCGAGCGTTCGTGTCTGCGCCATCAAGCCGATGGGCAGCGTGCAAAGCAATGTGACAAGGAGTTTTCTCATGATTCGTCGTTTTATCTTGATGCAAAGATACGAAAAAACCACCTGATGGCGGTTATCTATTTCATGGTAATTATGTTCTTTTCGTACGATTTATAAACGAAAAGACTATGTTTGATCCGAAATTTATTATATTTGCATCGGATAAACAGATAAAAAGCCATGCAAAAGAAACCCGAATCGCTCACATTTGAACGCTTCTCGGAGCTCATTACGGGAGCGAACAGAGACAACAGTCCCAGTATCTACCTGAGCAAAGACCTGTCTGTGGTGACCGAAAGTCTGCTCATGGCGAGGGTGATGCTGGGCAAGAACCTGCTCATTCAGTTGCAAGATTATCGTTGTGGCTATGTCGTCTCTGGTCGTTTGCGTGTCAGAATCAATCTGTTGGAGCGTGAGTTGCGGGCCGGAATGCTTGTGTTCATCACACCGGGCTCCATCGTTCAGCCCCAATCGGCGAGCGATGACTTCGCCTTTTGTGGCATGGCCGTGTCGTCGGAGCTGGTGCATTTTGCATTCAACAATCGCCTTCCGTCGCTCTTCAACGAGCAGACCCTCGACGGACAGTTGCCCATCAGCACCACCGAGGCCGACATCCTACTGCGCCTGCTGGGGGTTCTGAAAGACGTAGCGGCCCGTCAGCAACCTTACCACCCATCAACGCTCAACCTCGTGGCGGCGATTCTGAATCTCTTTGATGGATTTTTCGCTCCCCACTTGTCGGCCCAGAGCCGTGAGAAATCCAACGACCGCAACATCTTCGACCGGTTTATCTATCTCGTCAACAACCATTGTAAGAGCGAACATCAGATGAAATTCTATGCCGACCGTATGTGTCTGACGGAGCGTTACTTGGGAACGGTGGTGAAAAAGGCCAGTGGCGTGACGGCGAAGGAGTGGATCGACCGTGCCATCGTCACCACTGCCAAGCTCATGTTGCGCCACGACAACCTGACGGCTGTAGAAATTGCCGACAGACTCCATTTTCCGAATGCCAGTTTCTTCTCAAAGTATTTCAAGCGGCTCACGGGACTGACACCACTCGAATACCGTCGGAAATGATGCCGCAGCCCATTTGTGAGGCAAGCGCCGAAGGACGGAATCTCCCTTGCTAATCCGCTGAAATACAGTAAGAAAGCTTTCGCATTGTAAAAGGTGAGGTATGAGACGATGAAAGGTGAGCTTTTGCATGCCAAAAGCTCACCTTTCACAAACCGTTGGCTGAACCGATGACAAGTGAGACCAGTTCAGCCCTTCGGCTATATATATAATAAGGTGTCTGAGACGATCGATTATTTCTCAATCCTGATGCGTGCATCGACAGCCACAATGTCGTCGCCGTCTGCCAGTAGCGGATTGATGTCCATCTCCTTGATTTCGATAGCGTAGCGCAACAGTACGGACAGGCGCTGGATAATCTCGATGAATTTCTCCTCGTTGATGCCCTTCTGCCCGCGGATGCCCTGCAGAATCTTGTAGCCCCGCAGCGATCGAATCATCGTTCTGACCTCATCGGCCGACAGGGGAGCCAGTCCGCTGGCCACATCCTTCAGTGCCTCGACGAAGATGCCCCCCAGACCGCATAGCACCACATGACCGAAGCGTGGCTCATACTTCGCGCCAACGAAGAGCTCGCGTCCCGAAATCATCTTCTGAATCATTACTGCGCTTGCGTCTTGGATCTTCATCATTCGGTCGAACTCCATTCCCAGTTGCTCGGAGCTGCGCACATTGAGCGCCACACCTCCGACATCGCTCTTGTGTACTGGCCCAACGACTTTGGCAACCACAGGATAGCCAATCTTTTCGGCGAAGGCTGTCAGCTCCTCCTTTGTCCCAGCGACCATCTCTGGCACAACGGGAATCTTGGCACAGGTGAGCAGTTGTCGCACGATGTCGGGCGCCACATATCCGTTTTCGTCAATGCCGTCGATGATTTTGCGTATCTTGGGAATGTCCACTCCCATGAGATTGATTTCCTGTGGCACAGGCTGCGGAGTGCGCATGATTTGCGAAAGTGCCGTGCCCAGTGTCACCTCGTCGCTGAAATTCACATGTCCCTTGCTCAGGAACTCCGCCACCTCTGGTCCGGCGGTGTTCAGACAGGGCAGGATGGGGAAGATGGGCTTCTTGCATTCCAAAATCTTCTTGTGCAGAACGTCATAGGCCTCATAGAGTTGGACGAGCCCCGGTGTGCCGAAGATGACCATCATGGCGTCGATATTGTCGAATTTCTTCTCACAATAGTCGATGGCGATTCCGAGATGCTCCGGTGTTCCCGTGGCAAGGATGTCGATGGGGTTGGCCACTGATGAGCCCGGAAACAGCTGCGCTTTGAGTTCGTCAGCCAAACGTCCGTCGAGTTTGGGCACATTCAGTCCTCCCTTCGACAAAGCGTCAGTGAGCATCACGCCAGGGCCGCCCGCATGGGTGACGATGGCAAAGTTCTTGCCTGTGATTTTCGGCAGCGTGAAGATGCAACCGACGGTCGTCAGCTCTTCGCGCGAGAAGCAACGGACGATTCCAGCCTTACGGAACAAAGCCTCTACGGCCGTGTCGCTCGATGCGATGGCACCGGTGTGCGACGAGGCGGCACGGCTTCCGCTCTCACTTGAACCAGCCTTGATGGCGGCAATGCGGCATCCTTTCCTGATGAGCGAGCTGGCATGGAGCAGCATCTTGTCTGGATCGTTGATGTTCTCGATATATAGTAGCTTCACCTTCGAGTCGTGTTCGGGGTCGAAATGCTCATCCATGTATTGCAAAACGTCCTCGATGCCGTTCTGTTTGCCATTGCCGGTTGACCAAACCGAGTTGAACTGCAAGCCTTTGATGACCGCCGACTCAAGAATGAACACCGCTGTGGCTCCCGAACCACTCAAGAAGTCAACTCCTTGCGGATGAAGCTTGGGGATTGGCTTCGTGAACACACTGTGATGGTTGTTGTTGAGCAAGCCGATACAGTTCGGACCAATCAGCGCACAGCCATACTTCTCGCATGTGTCGAGGATGTGCTGTTCCAGTTCGGCGCCCTCTTTCGTCTCCTCACCAAAGCCAGCGGAGATGATAATGAAAGCCCTCACCTGCTTGTGCTCGGCTAAATAGTCAACATAATCTGGGCAGAATTTTGCCGCTACCACCATGATTGCCAAGTCGGTGGCTGGCAACTCTTCGGCATTGTGGAACACTTTGATTCCCTGAATCTCGTCCTCTTTGGGATTGACAATGTGCAATGCCCCCTTGAAACCACCTTGAATAAGGTTTCTTACTATAGCCCCACCAGGCTTGTGGACATCGTTGGAACCGCCTATCACGACGATACTCTCTGGATTTAGCAATTGCCGATTAATCATAGATAAAAAGTTTTAAAGTAAATCGTAAAAAAATATCATTGAACCACGCACACTGGTTGCCCAATATCATGGCATTTCTCTATTGCAAATCTACAAAAAAAATCGTAATCGCTTACAAATTATAAAAAAAATGAACGTTTTTTTACTGATTATTTGCCCATAATCAAATTTTTTTGCTAAATTTGAAACATTCAAATGGTCAATCAACCAGATCTTAAAACTATATAAGCGTTATGAAGAAATTACTTTTAGGTGACGAAGCGATCGCCCAAGGTGCAATGGACGCAGGCTTAAGCGGCGTCTATGCTTACCCAGGAACACCTTCTACCGAGATTACGGAGTACATTCAGAACTCCAAGTTGGCAAAAGAGCGTAACATCCACAGACAGTGGAGCACCAACGAGAAGACCGCCATGGAGCAGGCGTTGGGCATGTCCTACATGGGCAAGCGCGCATTGGTGTGCATGAAGCACGTCGGACTGAACGTTTGTGCTGATCCTTTCGTCAATTCGGCCATGACAGGGGTCAACGGAGGAATCGTGGTGCTGGTGGCTGACGACCCGTCCATGCACTCATCGCAGGACGAACAAGACAGTAGGTTCTATGGAAAGTTTGCCATGATACCCACATTCGAGCCCAGTTCGCAGCAGGAAGCTTACGACATGATGTCTGAGGCTTATGACCTGTCGGAGCAAATGTGCCTTCCCGTCCTAATGAGGGTGACCACCCGCATGGCGCACAGTAGGGCCGTGGTGACAATCAATGACGAACCGCGGAAGGAAAACGAATTGAACTACAATGCAAAGGCCAGCAACTGGGTGTTGCTTCCTGCCGTTTCGCGCAAGAGAAACATCATTGTCACAGGGCAGCAGGCAAAGCTTGAGCAGATGGCAGTTGAGAGCCGGCACAACCAATACATAGAAGGCAAGGACCACAGCTTGGGAATCATCGCCAGCGGCATAGGTTTCAACTACGTGATGGAGAACTTTCCAGACGGCAGTCCTTACCCAGTGCTGAAAATCAGTCAGTACCCACTCCCCAAAGAGTTGGTAAGGCGCATGACAGCGGAGTGCGACAGCGTGCTCATCGTTGAGGAAGGGCAGCCTTTCATCGAAGAGATGGTAAGGGGAGTGATGCCCGGAAACACCGTAATCAAAGGCCGTTTGAGTGGTGAGTTGCCACGGACGGGTGAGCTGAACCCCAACCTCGTGGCGCTCGCAGTGGGCATACCAGTCAGCGAGAATTATGCTCCGAGCGAGAATGTGGTGCCTCGTCCGCCCGCATTGTGTAAGGGTTGTGGCCACCGTGACGTATATAAGGCCCTCAATGAGATTATGAAGGAATACCCGAATGCCCGAATCTTTGGTGACATCGGTTGTTATACACTGGGTTTCCTCCCACCTTTCAACGGCATCCACTCATGTGTTGACATGGGAGCGAGCATCACTATGGCCAAGGGAGCTGCCGATGCGGGACTCTGGCCTGCAGTAGCCATCATCGGCGACTCAACTTTCACCCATTCGGGAATGACTGGTCTGCTCGACGCCATTAACGAAAATGCCAACATTACGGTCATCATCAGCGACAATCTGACCACAGCCATGACCGGAGGACAGGACTCTGCTGGTACAAACAAGTTCGAAGCGATCTGCCGTGGCCTTGGTTTGAACAGCGAGCACCTGAAGGTTGTGGTTCCCGTTCCGAAGAACTTGCCTGAGATTACCAGAATCCTCAAGGAGGAAATAGAATACAAGGGCGTGAGTGTCATCATCCCCCGCAGGGAGTGCCTGCAGACTTTCCAACGTCATCTTAAAATGAAAAGAGCACAAAAGCAAAAGGAGGCAAAACAATGAAAACAGACATTATATTATGTGGAGTGGGAGGACAAGGCATCCTCTCTATCGCAACGGTCATCGGCGAAGCTGCCATGAAGGAGAATCTATACATTAAGCAGGCCGAGGTACATGGCATGTCGCAGCGTGGCGGCGACGTACAGAGCAACCTTCGCATATCGTCGGACCCCATTCTGAGTGATTTGATTGCTGAAGGAAGCGCCGATGTGATTATCTCGATGGAGCCGATGGAGGCCCTTCGCTATGTCAACTACCTGAAAAAGGACGGCTGGATCATCACCGCCAACAAGCCTTTTGTCAACATTCCCAACTATCCGGAGATGGAAGTCATTGAGAAAGACCTCGCCAAGGTGAGCAACGTCATCTCGATTGACATCGAAGAGCTGGCCCAGACCAACGGTATTCCACGCTCGGCCAACGTCATTCTTCTTGGCGCGGCTCAGAAAGCGTTGGGAATAGAGTACGAAAAGCTCGAAGAGGCCATCAGAAGGGTGTTTGAAAGGAAGGGCGAAGCCGTGGTGAATGATAACTTAAAAGCATTGGAAATAGGTAAGTCAGCGCAGAAATGAAAGAAACTCCGATAAAAAAACAAATCATCGACGACGCCATTGCCGACTATGGCATTCAGGATTTCTCGAAGGCGACCATCCGAGAGGTGAAGCGCATTGCCGAGTATGCCGAGAAAAAATCGGGCGTTGAGTTTATAAAGATGGAAATGGGAATCCCCGGACTCCCTGCCTCCAAGGTGGGAGTGGACGCCCAAATCAAGGCTTTGCAGGACGGAATCGCCAATATGTACCCCGATATTCAGGGCGCAGAGGTGCTGAAAAACGAGGCTTCGCGCTTCGTCAAGGCATTCATCGGCCTCGACATCAATCCCGTTGGTTGCATTCCGACGGTGGGTTCGATGCAGGGTACTTACGCAGCATTCCGCCTTTGCTCACAACTTGACGACAAAAAGGACACGATTCTCTTCATCGATCCAGGTTTCCCCGTGCAGAAGATGCAACTTCAGGTGCAGGGTGTGAAGTATGAGACTTTCGATGTCTATGATTTCCGTGGCGACAAGCTCGCTCCCAAGATTGAGAGCTACCTGAAGAAGGGCAATATCAGTGCCATCGTCTATAGCAACCCCAACAACCCCTCGTGGGTGTGCCTCGATGAGGACGAGTTGAGGGCCATAGGAAGGCTCGCTACCCAGTATGACACCATCGTATTGGAGGACCTTGCCTACTTCGCCATGGACTTTCGCAAAGACCTCGGACAACCGTTTGAGCCGCCTTACCAGAGCAGCGTCGGACGATACACCGACAATTATATGCTGTTCGTCAGCGGCAGCAAGGCCTTCAGTTACGCAGGCGAGCGCATTGCCGTGGTTTGCATCTCCGATAAGCTGTTCGACCGCCATTTCGAGGCCCTCGACGAGCGTTACCAAGGACTGCCTTTTGGCATGATTTACTCAGCTCGCATCCTCTATGCCTTGTCGTCGGGAACGAGTCACAGTGCGCAATATGCACTGGCGGCCATCTTCAAGGCGGCGTCTGACGGCACTTACCGCTTCAGGGAGGAGACACGCGAGTATGCCCGCCGTGCCAACAAACTGAAGGAGATATTCCTCCGCCACAACTTCCACATCGTCTATGACCACGATTTGGGAGAGTCGATAGCCGACGGCTTCTATTTTACGATAGGCTACAAAGGCATGACGAGTGGTGAGCTGGCGCATCAGCTGATGTACTATGGTGTCAGCGCCATTTGTCTTGTGACAACCGGAAGCCATCAGGAGGGACTTCGTGTCTGCACCTCTTTTATAACGGACAGCCAGTACGAAGTGCTCGACCAGCGCATGGCCATCTTTGCCGAGAACAACCCCGTCTGACACGACGTCATCTTGCCAGCTCCCGACCTGTTTCGGGGCTGCGACGACGGAGACAGACCCATCATTTGCCGTCCGGCAATCCTCATCTTACATGGTGAGCGCTTGCCTGACGGCATTCTTTTTGTGCCCTTCCGAACCAGTTGGCGCAACCCTTCCAGTCCTTCGGCTCATGAACCGCTTCGTCATAGCTCATCTTTCACTCGGTCATAGCTCACCTTTTGAAGTGTAAAAGCTGACCTTTTGTTAATCGAAACCTATCGTGCTGACTATCAGCGAGTTGTAAATAGGCTTCAGAAAGCCGTCCAAATGCGTTTCGGTCGCAGTGCGAGCGCACCCCTCCGCACCCTTTCGCTATGATGGAAACTGCCCCAACTGCCGGACAGGAATAATGACTGAGGTTGTGTTGGATTTCAAAATTTTATGCGTAACTTTGCATTATCATGGCAAAAGAACAATCATCCGTCAAACAACGGGAACGCACCCATCTGCGCGAGCCAAGGAAATACAAGGTGATACTGCACAACGACGACTTCACGACGATGGATTTCGTCACGTTTATCCTCGTCGATGTGTTCCAAAAGACCTACGACGAGGCTGAGGCGCTTATGATGCAGGTGCACCGTAAGGGAAAGGCTGTGGCTGGCATCTACAGCTACGACATCGCTTTGTCGAAAATCGACAAGGCCACCGAGCAGGCACGGGCGCATGATTTCCCTTTGAGACTAACTTATGAGGTGGAATAAATGAGCAAGCAAGAAGAACAAAAAATAACGAAATGGTTTGGCGAGGCCATTTCGGAGGCGACCAACATGGCACAGGAGATGGGCCACGAGTTCATCCTCCCCGAACATCTGCTCGCCGCTGTACTCCGTCAGTCTCCCTGTCGTGCGGCAATGGCGAGGACGGGGGTGTCCCAACGTGTGCTGGCAAGTAAGCTCAACGAATATTTGGCTCATGTGGAGGCAAGTGATGGCGGTGATGAGGCACCCGAATTTTCCTACCAGACGAAACAACTCGTCACCATCACGATGCAGATGGCGCAGTTGGCACAGATCAACGGACTCGATGTGCCGCACCTGATTAAGTCCATTTTCCTCTTGGAAGATTCGATGGCAAACTATCTTCTGTCAAGTGCCGTTGCTAATCAGGCCGATTTAATGGCAGAATTGATTGATGCCTATGAATCAGCAGAGTATGATAGTTCTGATGAAGTGTTAGATGAAGACATTATAAACACTTTCGGAGCTGACGACGAGAGTCTGGATATGGTAATGGACGACACCGATTTCCTGGGTGGTGAGATAGCCGAGCCCAACGATTGGCGACAGTTTGTCACGTGCGTCACTGACAATATAGACCACCATAACCCGCTCATCGGACGCACGAGCGAGCTTGACAGAACCATACAGGTGCTTTGTCGCAAGGAAAAGAACAATCCGCTGCACGTGGGAGAGCCGGGAGTGGGCAAGACCTCTTTGGTTTACGGGCTGGCAGATAAGATAAGGAAGGGCGAAGTGCCCGAAAGGCTGAAGAATTGTCGCATCTATCAGATGGACATGGGGCAGATGTTGGCTGGCACACAGTTCAGAGGCGATTTTGAAAAGCGCCTCAAACAGGTGATGACTGGGGCTATTCGTGAGGGGAACGCCATCATCTACCTCGACGAAATGCACAATATCATGGGAGCGGGAACGACCAATGAGGGCGGCCCTGATGCCTCAAACATACTGAAACCTTATCTTGAGTCGAACGATGTCAGATTCATAGGCTCAACAACTTACGAAGAATACAATCAGAAGATTTCAAGATCGCGCGGCATTGTTCGGCGCTTTCAGCAAATTGACATACTGGAACCATCGACTGCGGAGACCATCGAGATACTGAAAGGGCTGCAACGGAAATACGAAACCTTTCACCATGTCGTCTATCGGCCAGAAGCCATCCGCTTTGCCGTAGAAGCCAGTGCCAAATACATAGCCGATCGCTTCCTCCCCGATAAGGCTATCGACCTCATCGATGAGGCTGGGGCCTACCTTGAGTTGCATCCCAACGACCGAAAGACACAGTACGTCACGAAAACGCTCATCGAGGAGATGCTGCAACGTGTGTGCAAGGTGAACGCTGTGGCCATGAAGGAGGATGGAAACGAGGCTTTGAAGTCGCTACGGTCACGCATCGCAGCGCAAATCTACGGGCAAGACGAGGCCGTCGGTCAGGTAGTGGAGGCCATTCAGATGGCTAAGGCCGGACTGCTCGACGACGATAAGCCACTGGCAAGTCTGCTCTTCGTCGGCCCTACTGGTGTTGGAAAGACTGAAGTTGCACGAGTGCTGGCCCATGAGTTAGGTATCGAGCTCGTTCGCTTCGATATGAGCGAATATACCGAGAAGCATACCGTAGCAAAGCTCATCGGTTCGCCCGCCGGTTATGTGGGTTACGAGGATGGTGGACTACTTACCGACGCCATTCGCAAAACTCCCAACTGTGTGTTGCTTCTTGACGAGATAGAGAAAGCTCATTCAGACATTTACAACATTCTGCTTCAAGTGATGGATTATGCCCGTCTGACCGACAATAAGGGACAGAAGGCCGACTTTAGGAACGTCGTTCTCATCATGACTTCTAATGCCGGGGCGCAGTATGCTGGTCAAGCGAACATCGGTTTCTCTGGTACGACGGGCCGTGGTGAAGCCATGCTCAAGCAAGTGAAACGTACCTTCATGCCAGAGTTTATCAATCGCCTGTCGGGAACGGTCGTTTTCAACGAAATGGACAAAGGAATGGCAACGCTCATCTTGCGGAAGAAACTTGCGAAGCTCAGTGAAAAACTCGCCGTGCGCAAGGTGGCGATGACGCTTTCCGCTGAGGCCACCGACTATCTGCTGAGACTCGGTTTCACGAAAGAATACGGAGCGCGCGAGATGGACCGTGTGATTGCCGGCCGTCTCAAACCGCTGCTGATGCGTGAGATATTGTTCGGCAAACTGAAGAGGGGCGGAACGGTTGAAATCGGCTGCACGGGCAAGACGCTGGTGCTGAGAATCCAGTCCGCCATGCTGACCAAAACCCGATGAAATGGAGAGAAAACGTTTGATGACATCTGCCCGAACGGTCTCGCTTTCGTCGATGGAATGGAGGAAAATGCCATGATTGTCAAACTCGATCCTGACGTTCTGGGATTCCCCGACCCGCATTTGGGCGAGGATGACGGACTTTTCGCCATCGGTGGCGACCTGAGCATCGACCGATTGCTGCTGGCTTACAGCTACGGTATTTTCCCATGGTTCGACTTTCGGCGATGGAATGACATTCTTTGGTGGTGTCCGATGGACCGATTCGTCATCTTCCCCGACAAGATTCATGTATCGCACAGCATGCGAACGCTGATGAACAAGGAACTCTATACTGTGGGATTCAACGATGATTTCGACGGTGTCATATCCAATTGCTCACGATTGCGCTACCATGAGGTCGGCGCTTGGCTGGGAGAGGATATGATTGAAGCCTACAAGTGTCTGCACGAGCAAGGTTTTGCGGCAAGTGTCGAGGTGCGTGACAAGAGCGGAAAGCTCGTCGGAGGTCTGTATGGCGTGACGATTGGCCGCAATTTCTTCGGTGAGAGCATGTTCTCGCTGGTGCCTTCGGCCTCCAAACTTGCCCTCATTCATTTGGCAAGGTTCATGAAAGATAACGGAGGAGGGCTCATCGACTGCCAGTTCGAGACGCCACACCTGAAGTCTATGGGCGGAAGCCACATCTCTTACGACGAATACATGAAGTATCTGATTTAGCTACGCTTACCTATCAACATCGAAACGTAAAATAGCGCCATCCGTAACATCCCGAATGTTGCAGATGGCGCTATTCAGTCTGAGCTTGACAGCTATTCTGTTGTTGTAAGTATTGCTAATGGTTCATTGTCTTTCCGCCAGTGGTCGTTCCCATCAGGCACGACACGAAAAGGTGTAAAAATTGTTTTTTCATAAAGTTTTGATATTTTTTTGTGAGTAAAGAATATTAGTAATAGTGTTTAAACATGGCACACGGCACATGCAATTAATCGTTATTGGTTTTTAATTTCTGTCTGTTTGATTAAATTCGTGTAAATTTAGTATCTGAATGCAAATGTAATGTATTTTTCTTTAATACAAAAGAAAGTTGTCTTTTTTTACTCTGACAATAGCTTTTTGATGCTTTTATCCGTTTTATGATAGCAAAATGATATATGCTGACGGCTTTTCGGCATCATGACGGCGGTGCGATGGACATGGGATTGATAATGATTTTTAAGATTTTTATAGACTCGTTTGTCGTGATTCATTCGTGGTTTATACAAAATTTATGTAAGTTTGCACCAATAAGTGATTTACCCTTAAACCCAACATTATGATTAAAGAGTATATAAAAGACAATCAGGAGCGAATACTTGATGAGCTTTTCAGCCTGATTCGTATTCCCAGTGTGAGCGCCCAACCAGAGAAGCATGGCGCAGACATGATCCGTTGCGCCGAGCGGTGGAAGGAACTGCTGCTCATGGCTGGCGTTGACAAGGCCGAGGTGATGCCCACCAATGGCAATCCGGTGGTCTATGGTGAGAAGATTGTTGACCCAAAAGCCAAGACAGTGCTCATATACGGACACTATGACGTAATGCCCGCCGAGCCATTCGACCTTTGGAAGAGCGAGCCGTTCGAGCCTGAGGTGCGCGATGGTCACATCTGGGCCCGTGGTGCCGACGATGACAAGGGACAATCGTTCATCCAGGCCAAGGCCTTTGAATATGTGACGAAGAACGATTTGCTCAGACACAACATCAAATTCATCCTCGAAGGCGAGGAGGAGGTAGGCTCTCCCAGCCTGAGCGCATTCTGTTCAGATCACAAAGAGTTGCTGAAGAGCGACGTGATACTGGTTTCCGACACGAGTATGCTGTCGAAGGACTTGCCGTCGCTGACCACCGGCCTGCGTGGGCTGGCCTATTGGCAAATAGAGGTGACCGGTCCGAACCACGACCTGCACTCTGGCCATTTCGGTGGTGCGGTAGCGAACCCCATTAATGTGCTCTGCCAGATGATAGCTGACGTCACGAACGCAGACGGCAAGATAACGATTCCCCATTTCTATGACGACGTGGAGGAAGTGCCAGCAGAGGAGCGCAAGATGGTAGCCGAGATACCGTTCAACCTTGAGGCCTACAAGAAGTCGCTCGACGTTGAGGAACTCTTCGGCGAGAAAGGCTACAGCACCATCGAACGCAACGGCTTCCGTCCGAGCTTCGATGTATGTGGCATCTGGGGCGGATATCAGGGCGAGGGCTCAAAGACCGTCATCCCGTCGAAGGCCTATGCCAAACTGTCGTGTCGCCTTGTGCCGCATCAGGACCATGAGAAGATTGGCCAACTCGTGGCCGACTACTTCCGAAAGGTGGCCCCCAAGTCGGTCAAGGTGAACATCGAGTCTCTCCACGGTGGGCAAGGCTACGTGTGTCCTATCGACCTGCCAGCCTATAAAGCAGCTGAGAAGGGATTTGAGAAAGTGTTTGGACGCCGCCCTCTGGCCGTTCGCCGAGGCGGAAGCATCCCCATCATCGCCACTTTCGAGAAGATTCTCGGTGTGAAGACCATCCTCATGGGCTTCGGCCTTGAGTCGAACAGCATCCATTCGCCCAACGAGAACATGCCACTCGACATGTTCTGGAACGGCATCGAGGCGGTCATCAACTTCCATTTGGAGTTCGACAAGCAATAACCGACCGTCGCCAGTACAACGTTTTCGCCCCTTCCCATGCGTGGGACGGGGCGAAATTGTTGTTAGAAGTGGAGAATCGAGGAACAATCAGCTAAACATCTGTTTTTCAGTGTGTTGCAAACCACCTTGCAAAAGCTCACCTTTCATCGTGCAAAAGCTCACCTATCACAAGACAAAAGCTCACCTATTGCAATGCGAAAGCTAAGCTGCGGCCGTGTGGAAGCGAAAATGCCTGACAATGGCGGCCCAACATCTGTAACATCGACGCACCACGGGGGAGCGACAAACGTTGAAAAACGATTTGGGATAAAGTTGGCGATAGCCGATAAATTTTGAAATCTTTTTATTACCTTTGCAACGAAAACGAAGATAATCTATCTGAGGTAAACGTATAAAACATCACTATATGAAACCTACATTGTTATTGCTCGCTGCGGGAATGGGCAGCCGTTACGGCGGACTCAAGCAGCTTGACGGCTTAGGACCTCACGGCGAGACCATCATGGACTATTCTATCTACGACGCTATTCAGGCTGGATTCGGAAAAATAGTGTTCGTAATACGCAAGGATTTCGAAGAGCAGTTCCGTGAGAAGGTGCTCTCCAAATACGAAGGCCATATCCCGGCAGAACTCGTCTTCCAAGGCATCGACGCCCTTCCCGAAGGGTTCACAGTGCCAGAGGGCCGTGAGAAGCCATGGGGAACCAACCATGCCGTGCTGATGGCAAAGGATGTCATCAACGAACCCTTCTGCGTCATCAACTGCGACGACTTCTACAACCGCGATTGCTTCATGGTCATCGGCAAATACCTGGCCGACCTGCCCGAAGGGGCCAAGAACGACTATGCCATGGTGGGCTTCCGCGTGGGCAATACGTTGAGCGAGAACGGCACAGTGTCGCGTGGCGTCTGCTCGACCAACAAGGAAGGCAACCTCACCACTGTCGTAGAGCGCACGAAGATAGAGCGTCGCGACGGCAAAGTACAGTATCTCGACGACAACGGCTCATGGGTGACCGTTGATGACAACACCCCCGTGTCGATGAACGTGTGGGGCTTCACCCCCGACTATCTTGACTACAGCGAGGAATACTTCAAGGAATTCCTGTCCGATCCAGGCAACATGGAGAACAAGAAGTCGGAATATTTCATCCCGATGATGGTCAACAAGCTCATCACAGACGGCACAGCCACCGTGAAAGTGCTCGATACCACCAGCACATGGTTCGGCGTCACCTATCCGGAGGACCGTGAAGGGGTCGTGGAACGCATCAAACGACTGGTTGACGAGGGCGTCTATCCATCAAGACTGTTCTGAAACAATCTAACAATTTTAATTTTTTCATGCGTCCAACCGTGAGAGGGAGAACCACCCAAACGGACACTCCCTTTCCGGTTGGTTTTTCAACAAGGAACAATTCATCCACAAAAAGAACGACCAATAACCAACAACAAAAGAATGAACATTAATCTCTTAGACGATAAGGAATTAGAGAAACTACGCACGCTGCTCGCCGAGGCACGGCACATCGTCATCTGTGCCCACAAGTCGCCTGACGGTGACGCAGTCGGTTCCACGCTCGCATGGAAATCATATCTCAGACAACTGGGAAAGGACGATGTGAGAATCTGCCTCCCCGATGCCTTCCCAGACTTCCTTAAGTGGATGCCGGGCAGCAATGAGGTGCTGCGCTACGACAAGAGACCTGCCGAAGTGAAGCGCGCTTTCGATGCCGCCGACCTCGTCTGCTGCCTCGACTTCAACCAAATGATGAGAGTCGAGGACATGAGACCTGTGCTGGAGGAATGCAAGGCTAAGCGACTGCTCATCGACCATCACATAGACCCAGACAGAAACAACGAGCTGACCATCTCTCGCACAGAGATGTCGAGCACATCCGAAATCGTTTTCTCGCTGATATGGCAGCTGGGAGGCTACGATGACATGGCAAAAGATTGCGCACAATGCATCTATTGCGGCATGATGACCGACACAGGAGGCTTCACCTACAACTCAACACGCCCCGAAATCTATTTCATTATTAGCCAACTGCTCGCCAAGCGCATCGACAAGGACAACATCTACAACAAAGTTTATCACAACTATTCGACCAATGCGCTCAAACTGAGAGGCTATATCATCTACAACAAGCTCAACGTCGTTGAGGAACTCCATGCCGCTTACTTTGCCGTGACAAAAGAAGAGATGAGACGCTTCAAGTTCATCAAGGGCGATCTGGAGGGCGTCGTCAACATACCACAGCAAATTAAAGGACTGAAACTGAGCATTTCGCTGCGCGAAGACACCGAAAAGCCCAACCTCGTGCTCGTCAGCCTTCGCTCAAGCAACGGATTCCACTGCCAGCCCATGGCCGTTCGCTTCTTTAACGGAGGCGGACACGCAGATGCGTCGGGCGGAAAGCTGCACTGTTCTATCAAGGAGGCAGAGCAAATAGCACTCAAAGCCATACTGGCATTCAAGGACGAGCTGCGATAGCAACCCGAAAAGCACAACGCCGATAAGGGGAAGGATAAAGTATTTTAATATATTTTCTGACTTCTGCTTGCCCCGTCTTATTTTCTTTTCTTATCTTTGCACAATGATAGACAACGAAACGATTAAGTAAGCAACAACGAACACATTATAGAATGAAGAAGATCACTTTACTGCTCGTGGTTCTGACCGGAGTGCTGGCACTGTATTCATGCAACAAAAACGATACCTACGCTGACCAGCTTGAACGCGAACGCAATGCCATCAACGACTTTATCACAAAGCGCGGCATCACAGTCATCACCGAACAGCAATTCAACAAGCAGGGACAGACCACTAATCTGTCCAAAAACGAGTTCGTAAGGTTCACCAACACAGGCGTTTACATGCAAATCATGAACAAAGGGGTGGGCGAGACAATAAAGAAAGGTGAGACAGCGACAGTGCTTTGCAGATTCGACGAACGCAGCATCTTCAAGGATTCCATCCAACTCAGTAACAAAGTGCTCTATTGGAGTGGCGTTGTTGACAAGATGTCGGTCACCAATACCAGTGGGACATTTACAGCTTCGTTCGACAAGGGCTCAAGTGTGATGTACCAGTCCTACAAGAGCGCATCTGTTCCAGCAGGCTGGTTGGCCCCCTTGCCCTACATCAACATAGGCAGAATAAAAAGCGCCGCCGACTCACTGGCTCATGTAAGGCTCATCGTTCCGTCAACTCAGGGGCAGCAGAATGCCAGCCAAAACGTCTATCCGTGCTTCTATGACATCACCTACGGGCGCGGACTATAATAAAATTGCAGAAGGAATAGGAAATCATCAGTGTTTCATATTCCTTTTTTCAATCATTGACAGTTTGCCTTTCGATAGTCTAAAGAGGCATAATCCATTATCAGCGAACAACAAACGCTTCACACATCGCGGTCTTTTCGCTCACCGTCGGCAATACGACAGACCACGAAAGACGGGGTGGAAGCAATTAAACGATATAAAGAAAACAATACTATGACGCTAATTAAGTCTATCTCAGGAATCCGTGGGACCATCGGAGGCCACACCGGAGACACCTTAAATCCGCTTGACATTGTAAAATTCACGTCGGCTTATGCCACCTTCATCGCGAGCAAGCATCCAGATAAGAAGCTGAAAATTGTCGTAGGACGCGACGCAAGGATATCTGGCGAGATGGTGAAGAACATCGTTTGCGGCACGTTGATGGGCATCGGCGCCGATGTAGTGAACATCGGCCTCGCCACCACTCCGACAACGGAACTCGCAGTGCGCATGTCGGGAGCTGATGGGGGAATCATCATCACCGCATCGCACAACCCCCGCCAGTGGAATGCACTGAAACTGCTCAACCATGAGGGCGAATTTCTCACCGCTTCCGAAGGTGCGGAGGTACTGAACATCGCAGAACGCGAGGATTTCAACTACGCTGACGTCGATAAACTTGGTCAATACACCGAGGACAACACATATAATCAGAAGCATATCGAGGCTGTCAAGGCATTGAAACTGGCAGATTTGACTGCCATCAGAGAGCGGAAGTTCCGTGTTTGCGTCGATACGATCAATTCAGTGGGAGGTGTTATCCTGCCGAAGTTGCTCGACGAGTTGGGCGTAGAATACAAAATACTCTACGGTGAGCCAACAGGCGATTTCGCCCACAACCCCGAACCCATCGAAAAGAACCTCAGCGGCATCATGGAAGAGATGCGAAAGGGCGGCTACGACCTTGGAATCGTCGTTGATCCAGACGTCGATCGCCTCGCTTTCATTCAGGAGGACGGTGTGATGTTTGGTGAAGAATACACTCTTGTCAGTGTGGCTGATTACATTCTCGACCATGTGAAGGGCAATACCGTGAGCAATCTTTCGTCAACCCGTGCGCTGCGGGACGTGACGGAGAAGCATGGAGGCAAATACTATGCATCGGCGGTGGGCGAAGTCAATGTGACGACGAAGATGAAGGAGGTCAATGCCGTCATCGGAGGCGAGGGAAACGGTGGAGTTATCTATCCGGAGAGTCACTACGGGCGTGATGCGCTCGTCGGAATTGTCCTCTTCCTCAGCTCGTTGGCTCAGAAAGGACTCAAGGCCAGTGAACTGCGAAAGACCTATCCGTCCTATTTCATTGCCAAAAACCGCATCGATCTGACGCCAGAGACCAACGTTGACGCGATATTGGCGAAGGTTAAGGAACTCTACGGACAGGAAAGCGATGTTCAGGTGACCGACATCGACGGCGTAAAGCTTGATTTCCCGACGTCGTGGGTACACCTCCGCAAGTCGAACACCGAGCCTATCATCCGCATTTACAGTGAGGCGGGGGCGATGAAGGAGGCCGATGCATTGGGCAAGAAGCTCATGCAGGTGGTTTATGATATGCAATAAGATAGTGTAGAATGGCCAAACCCCACTGGTTTGGCCAGCTGAAGCCCTTACATTTAATTATAATAAGGTCGCATGACGGTTGTCATGCGACCTTTGTTGTTTAATGGTTTGCCATCAGCAGCCTATCAGTTTGCCACCGTCGTGCCAGCCAGTCCGTCACCGTTGCTCCTATCCCGTCACGACATCGAGCGTCATCATGAGGGCGAAGCCCAGTGCAAACCCGATGGTTGATAAGTTGGAGTGGTTTCCTTCCGAGGCTTCGGGGATGAGTTCCTCGACCACTACGTAGAACATGGCACCGGCAGCGAAGCTCAACAGATAGGGTAGGGCCGGATTGATGATGCCCGCCAGGAGGATGACGAGTATGCCCCCGATGGGCTCAACCACACCACTGAGCGAGCCGATGATAAACGATTTCAGCTTCGAGTTGCCGGCTTCGCACATTGGCATCGATATGATGGCGCCCTCAGGTATGTTCTGTATGGCGATACCGACCGCCATTGCCAGTGCGGCGGCAGTGGTAATGGTGCTCCCCGTCTGCATGGCGCCAGCCAGCACCACTCCCACGGCCATTCCTTCGGGCAGATTGTGTATCGTCACGGCGAAGGTAAGCATGGCCGTTCGGCTCAAATGAGTCTTCGGTCCTTCCGGAGTGTTGCTCCCAAGGTGAAGGTGCGGTGTGATGAAGTCGATGAAAAGCAAGAAGGCTATTCCGGCAAGGAAGCCCACAAGGGCTGGTATGATGCGCAGTCTGCCAGCATCGTCCCACATATCCATCGACGGGATGAGTAACGACCATACCGATGCCGCCACCATTACTCCGGAGGCGAATCCCAGAAGTGCCTTTTGCAGTTGCTCAGGCATTTCCTTCCGCATGAAAAATACGAAGGCAGAGCCGAGTACCGTCCCCATAAGGGGGATGAGAAGTCCTATGATAGTTCCGTTCATTGTAGAAAAACTCTTATCAAATCGTGATTCGGACACCGTCCGAACCATCAGTTATCGAAATCCAAAACATTAGTTATCGGTTGCAAAGATACATATATTTTTCTGTTTCCAATCATTATTTCCATGCAGAAAACAATGCCACTGCCCCGCATGATTTTCATTTTGTAGGCAATTCCGTCAGCCATTCATGTCGATTCCTCACAGAAAATCGCTATCTTTGCATAGAAAATAAGCCGTCGATATGAGACGGAAACCATTCAACATCAAATTAAAAGCACTGCAAAATGATTAATTCTAACATTGACGAGCTGATCCGTGAGGCGATGAAAGCTCACGAGACAGAGAAAAGAGACGTGCTGCGCCTGATAAAGACCGAGTTCCTGAAATACAGAACCTCAAAAGAAGGTGCGGGAAAGGAAATGGACGAGGAAAAGGAAATGTCGATTCTCAAGAAGATGGTGGCGCAACGGCATGACGCCATCGAGCAATACACCAAGGCCAACCGCACCGAACTGGCGGAGAAGGAGCAGAAAGAACTCGACATCATCAGCCAGTATCTGCCCGCTGTGCCCACCGATGAGGAGATGACGGCTTGCGCACGTGAGATTATCGCAGCCAATCCGGCAGCCAACATGGGCATGGTCATCAAGGAAGTGAAGACCCGCCTGCCGATGGCCGATGGCAAGGCGCTGGCCGGCATTGTGCGCGGACTGCTCTAAGTGGTGCTGAAGGGCAGCCCTCCGACAAGTGTCCGCCCGTTGGCGTTAAGGCTCTCCGACAGGTATGATCACCCATTTTTGTCAAAAGTTTTCGCAACCACACTCCCAAACCTCACCTTTCAGTCGGTAAAAGGTGAACTTTTGCACGGTCATAGGTGAGCTTTTGCATTGCCATTGCTCATCTTTTGTCGTGTATTACCTAATGCGAAGATTATCAATGAGTTACACGAAAGGTTGAAAAATCTTTACTTGTAATGATTTTTTACTTGCCCATCGGGTTCCTTTCTCACCCTATATGCACCATAGGAGTAGCCCTGCCCTTCATCCTACCCACTGCCTTGTCAAAAGCGTGGGCAAGATTATAAAAGAGCGCCAGTTGGCAATAATAATTCAACGATTTGCGATGAGTTTCAAATAATTATTATAATTTTGCACCGTATTTTTAGTATCATTGCCGGAAATGTTCCGACATGACGTTTTTTTTATTGTAAGGAAATGCAGTATTTAGGTGAGATAATATCGTTGGGAGTAGCTTTTTCGTGGACGATTGCAGCCATGTCGTGCGAAGTGGCAAGTAAACGGCTTGGCATTGTTGTAACAAACGTCTGGCGAATGGGCCTTGCGTTGTTGCTGTCGCTGTTGATGATGTGGTGGTTTACTGGCGAGGCATTCCCCGTTCACGCCCATTTTGAGAGTTGGGTGTGGTTGCTATTGTCTGGCGTGGTGGGCTATTTTTTCGGCGACTGGTGCCTGTTCAATAGCTACATCAGCATCGGTTCTCGCTACGGGCAGCTCTTCATGACGCTCGCCCCTATGTTCACGGCCATCTCGGCATGGGCGATGATGGGGCAGGTGATGAGTCTCAACAGTGTCATAGCGATGGTTGTCACCATGTCAGGTATAGCCATTTCGGTGCTCAGCAAGGGCGACGGCAAGCACAAAGTGTCGTTGCAACTGCCGTTGAAAGGCGTCTTGTTCGGCATTGGCGCAGGTTTGGGACAAGGATTGGGCTACGTGTTGAGTCTCATCGGTCAGGAGTATTATCGCGCCGATGTGCAAGCAGCTGTGTCGGCTGAGGCATGGAAGGGCATGGAGAACTATATGTCGTTCAGTGCCAACCTCATTCGCTGCATCGCCGGTCTGGTCTGCTATGGCATTTGGCTGATACTCAAGGGCGACGGCAAACGTTGGGCGCAGAGTGTGCACAACAAAAAAGGCATGTGGGCTTTGCTCATAGCCGTGTTCTCAGGACCGTTCCTCGGTGTGAGCTTCTCGCTGATGGCGGGTCACTATACCGATGCTGGCATAGCAAGTACGCTGATGGCCACGAGTCCTATCATGATTCTGTTGCCATCCTACTATCTGTTCCATGAGAAGATTACGCTCAAGGGTGTAGTCGGTGCCGTTATTTCGGTCATCGGTGTGTCGCTGTTCTTCCTGCTCTGATGTGCAGTAGGTGCGTTCTCTGTCAATGACTGGTTCGATGTTATCAGAAATCAGCTACGACGGAAAAGAATAATTTTAAATCATCAAGACTATGACAAAAGTATTTGTAATGTCCACCTGTCCCGATTGTACGCAGGTGAAGGCTCAGTTGGCTGGAAATCCGAATTATGAGTTGATAGACATCGGCGAACACGTGAGAAACCTCAAGCAGTTTCTGACCTTGCGCGACAGCAACCCTGCCTTTGACGACGCAAGAGCTCATGGCTACGTGGGCATTCCCTGTTTTGTGCTTGACGATGGAACGGTCAGTTTTTCGATAGACGATGTGGTTTTAGAGGATACTCCTGAAGGTGCATCGTGCAATTTGGACGGAACGGGCTGTTGATGGTGAAGCGGCTGATGGCGGAATCGTCCGAAACTGCAATCTGACATCATTGGTGTCGGAAGACGAAACAATGTCTTTATCCGATTCGGAGGATTTATTTGTCATATTGTGAACTCCAATTTGCTGCAGCCGTTGCTCACTTGATTTGCATCAAGAAAAGAACCTCTTTTGAGCAAAAAACATCAATTTTCATTGTGCCGATGCCAAAGCGTTGTACATTTGCAACGTCGCAAAGACAGAAAGGTTAATAGATAGTTTAAATTAATAGTTGATTTTATAGTTTAATAGTAATAAATTCAGTTTTTAGTTTTTAAGGTTTAGGTAAAGATTTTTTCAGGAAAAGTATAAGTCAAGGTAAGTGAAAGATTGATAAAGGATAACAAATGATGCAAGATTTATGGGAAACGCCGTGAGGCGCAACCCAGCAATCAAGCAAGAGAGAACGAGCTTCGGCTCAATCATCTACAAAGCGCAGACCTCAGGGTGTGCGCTTTTGTATTGTTGGCGGTCGCCATTCAGGCCGGCAATCGCACACTGGCATGGACTCATTGCATTCACATCCGTTCACTTTCATGCGTTAAAAGCTATTAATCTTTCGGCGAGTTGTCAGGAAAAAGCTATATTTGCACTAAAGAAATTATTGGCAAAAGGAGGATGACATGAAAAGAGAATTGATACTTAACACAAGATACGGCGAATTCAAGCTGGGCGCAAGCATTGACGAATATAAACAAATGCCCCACCACATGGATATCTACGAGGAAGAATCCTTCAGCTACGAGTGCTACGTATTTGAGCAAGAAGGTGTCGAACTCTGGTGCGAGAAAGGCATTGTGAACACCATCTTCCCATGGAAGGAATGCCTCTACGAGGGGAAAGATCTCTTGAAGATGAGCTTTGATGACTTTGTGACAATGGTTGGTGAGAGTCCGAACGACGAGGACACAGTCTATGTGCCGCAAAACAACGGAAAGGGACAGAATCAGCATGTTTACGACTTCGACAATTTGGGGCTGCAACTGTGGGTTTGGCGCAACAGGATCAGAACAGCCCTTATATATAAAGGTGACGATGCCGATAAATGAGCCACTCGCTCGATGAGAAAAATCGAAGAACGGATGATTGGTTAATTAAACTTTTGCCACCGAATTGCATCAAAATAGCATATTTATAAAAATTAAATAGACAAGTATAATGATGAAAAAACTTACACTCTGCCTCATGGCAGCTGGCTTGATGGCAGTTGGAACTGCATCAGCTCAAAACGGTAACACAGGTAAAGACAGGCAAAACACATGTACTACAAAGCAATGTGTTCACGGACAAGTCAAGAAAACGACTCCGGCAGACCTGACAAAGCACATGAAAGAAGTGCTCAACCTAAGTGATCAACAGGAAGAAAAGGTACTCAATCTCAACAAAAAATACGAAGAAGTGGCATGCAGCCCACAGTCTTTTGGCCATTGTAAACCAACGATGACACAGACGAAGGACAAGGCATGTGAGGAAAAGTGCGGCAAAGGCGAAGAGAAATGCTGCAAGGCGGGCCAGAAATGTTCCAAGAACTGTTGCAAGAAAGGTGGTAAATGCGCCAATGACTGCAAAAAAAAGGAATGCAAGAAAGCAACTTGCAAGTCGATGAATGCTTGCAAGAAAGATATGAATGCTTGCAAGAAAGATATGAATACTTGTAAGAAAGACATGAATACTTGCAAGAAAGACATGGAAGTTTGCAAGAAACAGATGGAAATTTGCAAAGCTCAGCACGAGGCTTACGAGAATGAACTGAAACAGATTCTTGATGCCCAACAGTTTGAGAAGTACAAGGTTGAATCATGCGGAAAGGGCAAACGCTGCTGTAAGGCTCGCAAGTAAGTGGCAATAAGCAAACAAACTTCATTAGAACCTTGCCTCACGACACCATCGTGGGGCATCAACCGCACAACAGACCTTTGTCGCCCGTCACCCCGTTCCGTAAATTCGGAGGGACACGGGGCGATATTCGGACATCGAGTGCGACAAGTAAGATTGTCAATTATGTGCCTTCATTTTTAGTTAAAAATCATCGAAACTTAGTTGGTCACAGATTTTTATGCTTATTTTTGCTGACACATTGGCAACAATAGCCAGAATAAATCTAATATCTGAGGTCATCTACCTGAATCCCACAGAATATATCTAATCAAAATAAAACAGACAACTTATGAAAACTATTTTCAAGAGAACGTTTCTCATGGTAGGTCTTGCGTGTGCCGTAACGGTGGCAAGCGCTGCTATAGGAAGCCCTAAAAAGAAAGGAAAATCAATGTATTCCAATCCGCTCATGCAGAAAAGCCCATTGCCATACGGAGCTCCCGATTTCAGTAAGATCAAGGACTCGCACTATTTGCCAGCCATCAAGGCCGGAATAGCTGAGCAACGCGCCGAAATTAAGCGAATCGTTGAGAACAAACAGAAACCAACATTCGAAAATACCATATTGGCTTACGAGAAGAGCGGTCAGCTGCTCAATCGTGTTACCAACGTGTTCTTCGGCGTGACCGAAGCCAACAAGTCGCCAGAGATAGAGGCTGCCGAGAAGGAAGCTATCCCATTGTTGACAGACTTTGACAATGAGGTCAACTTTAATAAGAAATTCTTCGACCGTGTCAAATATGTTTACGACCATGAGCTTAACTCTCTCAAGGGCGAGGATAAGAAATTGCTTGAAGAGATGTACAAAGGCTTTGTCCGTTCAGGAGCTTTGCTGCCGAAAGACAAGATGGACCGCATGGTGCAAATCAACAAACGTCTGGCGGTGCTTCAGCAAGATTTCGGCAATATGTTACCAAAGGCCGCCGCTGCCGCAACAGTGTGGGTCAATGACGTCAAGGAACTCGCAGGACTCAGCAACGCTGACATCGCTCAGTGCAAGAAAGACGCTGAGAGTCGTGGCGGAAAAGCACCCTATTGCATTGTTATCACCAATACAACACAACAACCCATCCTCGCAAGTCTCGACAACCGTCAGCTGCGCGAACGTGTTTTCAACGCATCCATTCACCGCACCGACGGCACTGGCGAGTTCAACACGTTCCCATTCGTATCCGAAATTGCGAAATTGCGTGCCGAAAAGGCAGAGCTCATGGGCTATAAGAACTACGCTTCCTACTCGCTCGACAACGCAATGGCAAAGAACACCGACAATACCTATGCCTTCCTCAAGCAGCTCATCAAGGAATATCAACCAAAGGCAGAGGCAGAGACAAAGGCTATTGAGGAATATGCACGCAAAACTCAAGGTGCCGACTTCAAACTCCAGCCTTACGATCGCTTCTACTATTCCGCAAAGATGAAGAAAGACCTGTACAACTTCTCCGACGATGAGGTAAAGCCCTATTTTAACATTGACTCCGTCCTCGTTAACGGTGTGTTCTACGCTGCCAACAAGGTTTACGGCCTCACATTCAAGGAGCGCAAGGACATCCCTACCTATCATCCTGACATGAAGGTGTTCGAAGTTTTCGACGTCAACGGCAAGCCACTCGCACTCTTCTACTGCGACTACTTCCGCCGTCCGTCAAAGCGTGGCGGTGCATGGATGAGCCCATTTGCAAAGCAAAGCAAGATGCGCAACCAGTTGCCAGTCATCTACAATGTCTGCAACTATGCGAAAGCTCCGGAAGGACAGCCAACTCTCGTTACATGGGATGAGGTGACCACCATGTTCCATGAGTTCGGACACGCTCTCCATGGAATGCTCTCAAACTGCTACTACAACACCCTCAGCGGAACATCAGTGGCACGCGACTTCGTGGAAATGCCGTCACAGTTCAACGAATCGTTCGCAAGCATACCTGAAGTGTTCAACAACTACGCAAAGCACTATAAGACCAACCAACCGATGCCAGCGGAATTGCGCGACAAGATGCTCAAGTCCGTCAACTTCCAGGCAGCATACGCACTCGGTGAGAACCTCGCTGCAACCTGCCTCGATATGGCATGGCACATGCTTCCAGCTGACAAGGTGCCAACAGCCGACAAGGCCAAGGACTTCGAGACTAATGCCCTGAAGGAAATCGGATTGCTCGACAATCAGATTCCACCACGCTACTCAACCTCTTACTTCAACCACGTATGGGGCGGTGGCTATGCAGCAGGTTACTACAGCTACCTTTGGTCAGAAGTTCTCGCAGTCAACATTGCCGATTACTTCGCAGCACACGGTGCGTTGACACGCGGTGTAGGCGATGCTTTCCGTGCAAAGGTTCTGAGCAAGGGCAACACCAAGGACTTGCTCGACATCTTCTCTGACTTCACCGGTCTGAAAGCCCCTGACGCAGCTGGCTTGCTCAAGGCAAGAGGCTTGTAATTGCCGACAGTTTCCCTTTACGGGGATAAAGTCCATCTCAATCAACAGCGCCTGTACGTATCATGTTTGATTGTCAGGAAGATGGCCAGTCGCTCCGTCGAGTGTGTAGCGAGCTACTTCGAAGAGGGAAATCAGACAAGCCGTCGGCAACGAATGAGAGCTGACAAGAAGCGCTGTCACAAAATATTGAATGATGGACTTTCGGGCTAATGCCCTATTATGGTTCAATAAACAATCGTCCTCCTTATCCGTTCTGATAAGAGAGGACGATTCTTTTTCACACTCCACGGCTGCGGTACATCACCGCCACTATCCACATTATCTCATTCCGATCCTGTTTCTATAACCACTTGGTAATCAGCATCGTAATAATGCTTGTTTGAAAGGTCACCTATTGTCGCACAATAGGTCATCTTTCGCAGTGCAAAAGGTCACCTTTCAGAACCATTTTTGTGACCGGTGCGGGTTCTATCCTATAAAAGTGTCTAAATCCATTATGATCTTTGTATTAATCACATGGTAGCAAGATAAAATATTTGGCATACACAACTACAAATGTTGGAAACAATTTTTATACCTCAAATCCGCTACTAAGCCCTTGAACGTCCTTATTGCGTTTACACGTCCTCTCATTACTGAATTTG